>Ga0334882_1000446_pt1 | contig 64918 bp, 58 predicted proteins | sample GraSluR1_MG_5_FD_207226 | JGI IMG/M metagenome (GOLD analysis project Ga0334882, IMG submission 207226) | Sludge microbial communities from methane-producing bioreactor in Wageningen University, Netherlands - Granular Sludge_15_04-R1 | ecosystem: Engineered > Bioreactor > Anaerobic >... | reverse complement strand
GTTCTCATCATTTAAACTTATCTCATACATAATTTTATCCCACCTAATGTTTTTCTTATCAATTAACATTAATTATAATGGATAATTTATGTATTGGGGATGCTTTCGCATCTCCTTTTATATTTTTCGTAGTATTTAATAACTCTTTTGCCTACAAAAATTATACACTAAGAATGTTAATAATTATTATAACTATATAATAAAGTCTTACATTAAAAGAGTGTAGATTTTCAAATCTACACTCTTTTAATTATATAATTAAAACTCTGGTTCAATAAGACCATAATTTCCATCTTTTCTCTTATACACTACGTTAACTTCACTTGAATCAGCATTTTGAAAAACAAAAAAATTGTGTGCCAACAATTCCATTTGCAAAACTGCCTCTTCCTCAGACATTGGTTTTATAGCAAATCTCTTTGTTTTTACTATTGATGGTTCTTTTACATCATCTTTATTATCTTCTTCGAAATCTGGTATAGATTGGAACCTTAAAGATGCACCATATTTCTTTCTATCTAATTTAGTTTTTTGTTTTCTTACCTGTCTCTCCATTTTATCTGTAACTAAATCTATGGCAGCATACATATCTGTATTAGACTCCTCACCTCTAAGTATAGCTCCTCCAAAAGGAATAGTTACTTCTACAATTTGTCTGTAATTTTCTACACTTAAAGTTACATGAGCTGTTACATCAGGGTTAAAGTACCTATCCAATTTTGTCAATTTTTTTTCAATAGCACTTCTAAGACCATTTGTAACCTCTACGTTTTTTCCGCTAATAGTTATTCTCATATTAACAGCTCCTCTCTAAAACCAATTGTTGACTTGTACTTTAGGATAATTATTCCTGTTGATATTATTTTATTACTTTTTATATAAAGTATCAAGTAGTAAAATACAAATTGACAGAATATTTTTTAAACTTTTAAATAATTTTTTATACCTTATTATTATTTACAAAATACTTGTGTTTAAACCACTAAAATTATTTTTATTTTAAAATAGAATTAGCAGTCTTAAAAAAGATTGCCAAACAGCACTATTAGTGCAATATCAAATTAGCTGACCTGGTTTTTTACTCTGCACTTGCCTATAGACATAAAGGAATAATTTACATGTTTAATAAAACTTCAATTACAAATAATACATATCGAAATAAATTTAATGGAGGTATAGACATGAGAAAACTTTCTGAAGCAGAGATTTTATCTTTAACAGGCGTATTAACAATGGAGAAAGATGGTTTAGCAGTAGCAAAAGCTATGAAAGCTCTTATTACTGATGAAGAAATAAAAAAACAGGCTGAGACTGGTATATTAGCCACTGAGGCCAGAATAAAGGGCATACAACAGTTTATTAATGAAAATCAAGTAACAGAAGTAAAGGGGGTTCAATAAAATGGCATCACTCTTAGAAAATATTACAAAAAAGAATACATCAATAAATGATGAAATTATAACTAATAGCATGATTGCTTCTGCAACAGCATCTGCAAATATGTATCTTAATGCAGCATTGACAAGCTCAACTCCAGAATTAAGAGCAATGTATTCATCTAGTTTGAGTCAGATCATAGCTGGACACTCTATACTTACAGATATTGTTGTAAAAAACGGCTGGGTACAACCATATAACTCACCAGTACAACAATTATCTAGTTCCTATGAAAAAGCAACAAACGTACTTCAATCAAAGTAATAAACACTTAAAAATATAGCTATAATCAAACAGACAATATTACTGCCTTTCCATGAATTTTTATAATATTCTTTTTAATATGTTATGTAGTTCATTAGATATACATCTATTCTATTGATTAAAATCTACGTATATGTCAATAATCATAAAAGACTTTAATTTTTTATCATAAGTAAACTCCACTCTTATAAAACCTAGGATCGTAGCTGTCCTAGGTTTTTTATTGCTAAAAGATATAAACTATAACACATAATATACTCTTAATAGCTGCATTAGCTTTATCAGGATGTAGAATCTACTAATAGATCGCTTAAGGATACACAGTCAGAAGAAAATAGTTATACACAATTAGAGTATTATTTTTAATTATAATCACATAATACTCTTGGGGTGAATAATACTGTTTCAACCTAAAAGAGTTATATTTGAAAAAGCGGCATTAGAATATAAAACAGGAAAAGATATCTTAGAATATTTTAAAAATAAAGATATAGAATTGATATATTCTAAAAGTGGAAGAGCAACACAAATACCAGGACATACGGCTTCTAAGATGTATTCTGAGGGTAAGAGTACTTTAGTGGTAGGGGTAAGAAAGTCTTATAAATTTCAATCATGTAAGCCATCCGCTAATTATCAATTGCCATTAGTGAGCGGATGTATGGGAATGTGTGAGTACTGTTATCTCAATACGCAAATGGGTAAAAAGCCTTATATAAAAGTCTATGTAAACATAGATGAAATATTAAATAATGCAGATGAATATATTAAAGATAGATTACCAGACATCACAATATTTGAAGGAGCAGCAACTTCTGATCCAATTCCTGTTGAATCATATACAAAAAATCTGGAGAAAGCTATATCTCATTTTGGGAAAAGTAATAACGGATATTTTAGATTTGTAACTAAATTTACAGATGTAGAAAATATTCTTAATTTAAATCATAATGAGAGAACAACTATAAGATTTAGTGTAAATACAAATAAAGTGATAAAACAATTTGAGCATGGAACTCCTAAAGTTGAGGATAGAATTAAAGCAGCAATGAAAGTTTTAAATGCTGGATATAATTTAGGATTTATAATTGCACCAGTATTTTTGTATCCTAATTGGGAAAATGAATATATGGATGTTATAAATAAAATAGGAAATAGCTTTAATAATTCAGATATCTCTTTTGAAGTAATATCCCATAGGTTTACTAAAAGAGCAAAAGAAAATATCTTGTCAGTGTATCCTAAAACAATATTACCCATGGAAGAAGAAATACGAAAATTTAAGTATGGTCAGTTTGGTTACGGAAAATATGTATATAAAGATAATGAAATTAATTATATTAAAAAATTTTTCAAAGAAAATATAGAAAAATATTTTGATAAGTCAAGTATAAAATATATAATATGAGAGCCTAATATAAGGGCTCTTTTCCATGGATAAATCTTCAGCTTCATATAACTGAATAAAGTTATTAATAATACATAACATAAATTCTTAGAAGATTGATTATCTGAAAGGAGTTTATATTATATGAGTGATTTTAGCACACATGATTTTGAGAAAATACTAAAAAATATAAAACATAAAATAATTAAATTTGTTGAATGTGATACTATAAAGTCAATTGAAAGCAATCTTAATACTAAAAGCATTATGTTTAAGTCTAAATATAATCAAAAAAAAGATGGAATGATTATTATTGGAGAGGACAAAGGGTTAATTGTAGTAGATATAAGCACATCAGATAATGCTGTAAGAAGCTTTATTTTAAAAAACCAGTACGATATAAATTGAATTGACAATATCGTTGGATGGTTTCAACAAAATTATGAATTAGAAAAGAGTCTTATTTAAAGGCTCTTTTTATTATGCAAAAATAAAAGAAATAAGGATATCTATACAGCTTTTAAATGCAGAACATGCAAGCTTGAATTTATATTATTTTCAGAAGGTATAGATAAGATAGGCAGATAGTCCTTACTGTAATAGCAGGAGGATAAATAAAAAGAATGAGAACGATATTGAATATCCTGATGGCTTTGATGATCTATGAAAAAAAGCTAAACCTCCTAGTTAACCAATGCTTCTCTAAGTCGGGAATAGATCGGGAATTTTTCTTTTAAAATAGAATTGGCAGCCTTAAAAAAGACTGCCAAACAGCACCATTAGTGCGATATTAAATTAGCTGACCTGGTTTTTGACCCCACACTCGCCTGCTGGAACTTTTGCTACCCGGAATTAACCTCTCACTAATTGCTCTCTCGCTTTCACGGCAGGACTTACTTCTAAACCGCACCATGCTCATTAAACTTTGTCTAACTTACGTGGATCGTTTCGCCTGCGACTGGCATCGATTTTCAACCACAAACCTAATTCAATACTTAATATTATATACTAGTTTTAGCTGCAGTCAAGACCTTAACTTTTTTAGCTCCATTGTTAAGCAATTCTTCAGCACAATAATAAGATGTAGCTCCCGTGGTTATAACATCATCAATAATTAAAATATTCTTACCTAGTATTTTATTAGAATTTTTTATTTTGAAGGACAAAAATAAATTTTCCCATCTAGAATTTCCATCTAGACCTATTTGATCTTTTGTTTCTCTTACTTTTTTAAGGCAATCAATTAATTCTACATTAAGCTTATCACTTATAATCTTTGCTAAAATTCTACTTTGATTGTATCCTCTTTTTCTCAGAGCCTTTCTAGTCATAGGTATAAAAGTAATACTGTCAAATTTAATGTGATTTTCCTGTATTACTTTAATCATAAAACTGGATATTATATCTGCACATACAAAGTCGCTTTTATATTTAAGTCTTAAAATCAATTTAACCATAAGATTAGAATAATAAGATACACTATAGCAAATCACTTCATTATTATTCTTTTTAATCCTTATAAATCCCTTACAAAACTTAATTTTTTTGCTGCATTCATTGCATATACTAGATTCTTCCACATAGTTTCCGCATTCTATACACTTATATTCTCTACAATACAAAACACTTAATACACAATCTAATAGGTATTTTATAAACTCAATAATCCATCTTCCCATGCTTTTTTATTAAAATTTCTAGTTATAGATTTAGCCTTTTCAATTTCATAGCTTTCTTCTCTAGCTAAAAATATTACTTCTCCTCTATCTCCTATATCTCCTTCTCCTGTTCTACCACAAAAATACACTAATTTTTTATAATCAAATTCACTATTATCAGCAAACAAAACTATGATATTCATGCTACTATTATCTATGGAAACACTATCAAAATCATTTGTTATAATTATACCTTGATTGAATTTATGAATCTCATTTATTTTATTTACATTGTCTTCATATTTAGAATAATACATTATATTATGAGTAAGCGTTTCACAATATTTAAATACATAAGATGTAACATTAAATATACTTATATTATCAGGTAACATTATAGTTATTCTTCTACCTATATTTATTGACCATTTTATATATTCGTATACAACAAAAGGCATATCTTTATTTATATCAATTCTTGTAGTTATAATTCTTGGCTCAACCAAAGGTCTTTTATTATATTTAACAGGTAAAAGTATTGCTTTTCCCTTATTAAAAATATCATCAATAGAATAAGATATAAGCTTTCCATATTTATTACAGCATTTATTCATAATATCTATTATTTCGTATTTTGAGTATAATGGATAACTCCTAATATCATCATAAATTACTAAGTCAAATCTGTCCTTAATTAATATAGCTTTTTTATAATTGCAAAAAATCAAAGGTAAATTTGAACTATCCACACTATTTTTAAGATATGTATATTGTGTAAATTTAGTATTATATTTAAAATACCTAATTATTTGAATATCCCTTTCACATTCTCCAGTTATATATAGCACTTTTTTACCCATACTTATATATTGCATTATCGTTTTAACAAATATAAGATTACTATTATAAGGAGGTGCAACAACACTCAAAAATATTTTTTTTTCAAGGCTCCAACTCAAAATAATATTACTAGTCTTTATCTCTTCTATACTTAAGCTATCTAAACCATTAATATTCATTGTAGACCTCCTCTACTCTTATATATAATATGCAAAATATATATATTTAAACTGAATTAAAATTCCATTAACTTTATTATAATTATAGCTTCAATTCATTATATCCATAATTCTCCATTTTAGTCCAGAGTATCTATTAAAACTTTTATTATTATTTATCATAAATTGCATTGCTTTTTGACTACCTACAAGCACTACTAACTTTTTAGCTCTAGTTATAGCTGTATATAGTAAATTTCTATTCATAAGCAAGGGTGGTCCCATAAATATTGGGATTATTACTACTGGAAATTCACTTCCCTGACTTTTATGTATCGTAATAGCATAAGCAAGATCTAATTCATCCAAATACATATTCTCATAGATAACTTTTCTCTCATTATCAAATATAACAATAAGGTTATTTCTATCGTCAATATCTTCTATAAATCCTACATCGCCATTAAATATCCCTTCTCCGTCCTTTTCTCCTGAGCCTCCAACTCTAGTCCACTTTAATGTATAATTATTTTTAGTCTGCATTACCTTATCACCAGTTCTAAATATCATATCTCTAAATTTAAGTTCTTTTTTAGTGTCTTCCTTAGGATTTAAAATTTGCTGAATACTTTCATTTAAATTTACTATCCCTAAAATACCTTTTCGCATTGGTGATAGTACTTGAATATGATATTTGTTATTCCATTTGGAATTAAATTTAGGCAGTCTTTTATATACTAGTTCTATAATTGTATCAAGTATATTTTCATTTTTTTCTCTATTTATAAAATAAAAATCTTTATCTTTTTTATTTAAAATCGGCATTTCTCCATTATTAATTTTATGTGCATTTACTATAATCATGCTTTCTTTAGCCTGCCTAAATATATCTTTTAACCTTACTACCTTTACAATTCCACTTTCTATTATATCTTTTAGAACATTACCAGGTCCAACAGAAGGCAGCTGATCCACATCTCCTACAATTATAAGTCTTGTACCTAATCCAACAGCTTTAAGAAGATTATTCATTAAAACGATATCAATCATAGATGCTTCATCAACTATTATTACATCACATTCTAAAGGACATTCTTCCCTGTTAAAAATTTTCATTTGTTCGTCATTTCCAACGCCAAGCTCTAATAATCTATGAATTGTCTTTGCTTCTTTTCCTGAGGCTTCTGACATTCTCTTCGCAGCTCTCCCAGTAGGTGCCGCCATAAATACTTTTAGTGACGCCCTTTCAAAGATATGAGTTATACAATTTATAATAGTAGTTTTTCCTGTACCAGGGCCGCCAGTAATTACCTCAATTCCATTTTGAAAAGCCCCCCTTATAGCTTCTTTCTGTGTAGGGGCAAAATTTATGGAATTCAATTTCTGAAATTCTTGTATTTCATCATCTATATTAATTTCAATGTTATCATATTTACCAGTTCCCAGGGTTATTATTTTTTTAGTAACACCTAACTCACAATAGTAATAGGGCATAGTAAATACACAATTCTCATCATTAATTATTTCAATCTTTATCTTTTGTTCTAAGGTAGCTTCGTATATATTTTTTTCTATATATGATTTTTCTTTTAAAAGCATATCCATAGATTCTTTAATTAATTTTTCTATAGGCATGTAAGTATTACCTTTGGCACAAAATTCATTTATGATATAATTTATTCCACTTTGTATTCTAAAAGGAGAATCATCTTCTACACCTAAACTTCTTGCAATTTTATCTGCACTTTTAAAACCAATTCCAGTTATATCTTCTATTAATACATAGGGATTTTCTTTAACAACTTTTATAGATTCTGAGCCATATTTTTTATATATTTTTATGCATTGATTAGATGTTATTCCATAGGTCTGTAAGAAAACCATTATATTTCTTATTTCTCTTTGTGATGAATAGGATTCCTGTATAATTTTTATTTTTTTTTGCCCTATACCCTCTATTTCACTAAGTCTATTTATATCTTTATCTAATATTTCAAGAGTTTTATCGCCGAATTTATCAACTATTTTTTTTGCTGTCACAGGTCCAATTCCTGTTATTACTCCAGAAGATAAATATCTCTCTATTCCCAGTTTAGAATCTGGAAGTATTTCCTCATAACCGGTAACTTTTAATTGATTACCAAAATTAGGATGATTCACCCATTCTCCTTGAACCTTTAACGATTTTCCTTCTGTAATATAAGGTATGAATCCCACTATTGTATGCCTTATATCTTTTTCTCTAACATGAGCTACAACATAACCATTTTCTTCATTCTTAAAAACTATATCTTCCACAACGCAGTTTAATTCGGACATAAAATCTCTCCTAGTATTAATAACTCCTTTATAATATATCATTTTTATAAATTAATTTAATAAATAGGTATTTTCTCTTAAAACATATTATACAGTATTGTAACATTATTATTCATAAAAATTATATCATACTATATGTCTATTACAAAATATTTAATGCTATAAGCAAAAGCTGTGTTGTAATGTATAGTATAATGCATTACAACACAGCTTTTGTATAATTATAAATATTTTTTTATTTCATCTACTTTGCTAAGCTTTTCCCAAGGCACATCAATATCAGTTCTGCCAAAATGACCATAAGCTGCTACTTGCTTATATATTGGTCTTCTTAAATCTAAATCTCTTATTATTGCACCTGGTCTTAAGTCAAATACTTTTTCAACAATTTCAACAATTTTATCTTCTGAAATCTTTCCTGTTCCAAAAGTATCAATAGAAATTGATACAGGTTTTGCAACCCCTATTGCATAAGCAAGCTGTATTTCAAGCTTACCTGCAACACCAGCTGCCACTAAATTTTTAGCAACCCATCTGCTAGCATAAGCTCCTGATCTATCAACTTTTGTTGGATCTTTTCCTGAAAAAGCTCCACCACCGTGTCTACCATATCCACCATAAGTATCTACTATTATTTTTCTTCCAGTAAGACCTGAGTCTCCTTGCGGTCCTCCTACAACAAATCTTCCAGTAGGATTAATAAAATATTTTGTGCTATCATCTAAAAGTTCAGCAGGTACAACAGGTTTTACAACATTTTCAATTAGATCTTTCTCTATTTGTTCCTGTGAAACTTCTGGACTATGTTGAGTTGATATAACAATAGCATCTATTCTAACTGGCTTGTTGTCTTCATACTCAACTGTAACCTGTGTTTTCCCATCCGGTCTCAAATAACTTAATTTCCCATTTTTCCTAACTTCAGTTAATTTTCTTGAAAGCTTATGAGCTAAAGCTATTGGCATAGGCATGTATTCTGGAGTCTCATTTGTTGCAAAACCAAACATCATACCTTGATCTCCTGCACCTACTGCTTCTAGCTTATCCATTTCTCCTTTTCTTGATTCTAAAGCTTCATCTACACCTTGAGCTATATCTGCAGATTGTTCATCGATTGATGTAACCACTGCACACGTATCGCAATCAAATCCAAACTTTGCTCTAGTATAACCTATTTCTTTTATTGTTTCTCTTACAACTTTAGGTATATCAACATAACATTTTGTTGATATTTCTCCCATTACATTTACTATACCGGTAGTAACTGTAGTCTCACAAGCAACTCTGCCATATGGATCCTGAGCTAAAATAGCATCTAATACGCCATCAGATATTTGATCACATATTTTATCTGGATGTCCTTCAGTTACCGATTCAGAAGTGAATAATTTTCTCAATTGAATTTCCCCCTTAATATAAAATAAAGCCTCTTCTTAAATAAGAAGAGACTATTTTTACAAATCTCTCTTATCTTGCAGTATATTATCTGCAGGAATTGGCACCGTATGTGAAATTATCACACTGGTTGCCGGGCTTCATAGGGCCATTTCCCTCCACCTCTCTCGATAAGAGTCAAAATCTAATATATAATTCAATTTAAACCGCATTGTTATAGTATCACAGTAACTATAAGTAGTCAATATAGATGTTAAAAAAAGACACATATGTGTCTTCTTTGGTGGAGGAAGATGGATTCGAACCATCGAAAGCTGAGCTAACAGATTTACAGTCTGCCCCCTTTGGCCACTCGGGAATTCCTCCATAATGGTGCTGGCAATAGGAATTGAACCCATAACCTACTGATTACAAGTCAGTTGCTCTACCAATTGAGCTATGCCAGCTTGTTATACAATTTAAATGGTGGGCACTACAGGGCTCGAACCTGTGACCCTCTGCTTGTAAGGCAGATGCTCTCCCAGCTGAGCTAAGCGCCCATTTTGGTGGAGGAAGATGGATTCGAACCATCGAAAGCTGAGCTAACAGATTTACAGTCTGCCCCCTTTGGCCACTCGGGAATTCCTCCACATTATCAATATTATTTAGTTAATACTTTAAACATCAAGCGCATCAACAAGGAATATTATATAATTCTAATAATTATTTTTCAAATTCTAAATATCTCAAAATATCATATTTTTAACTATATATCTCTTTATAGATTCATTTTTCTCGCTTATATACATACACTCATATTTTTTTAACAAAGCCGATATTAATTACTTATACTATCTAAGTTAATAAATTTTGATGCTATATCTTTAACTACATTAAAATCTTTATTATCAAGTTTTGCCTTCAAGAGATACATTGCATCTGAAATTCCCCTTTTTTCATCATTATTATTTATATCATTTTGAAGTCTATTCAGATCGCTGTGGGATAAACTTTTACTTATGGAAAAAATTTTCACTTTATCTGAAATACTCAAATTATCTATTATCTTTTCCTTAGAAACTTTGAATACCGAAATATCTTTTTTATTTTGAATTTGTCCTGAATTTTCCTTATTATATGAGTACGAATTATTTTCCTTAGTTTTATTTTTATCGTATAAATCTTTAGAATCTTCATTATAAATAGTTATATTTTTATTTGAACCATCGTATTTATTTAAATTTTCATTATTTCTAACATCTCCATCTGAAATATTATCTCTAATACTTTTTTCACTTAAATTATTTCGACTTTTATTATTAAGGATTAACGTTTTATCATCCTCATTATCTATTATCCCAGTACTAAAATGAAAAATTAAAATGATGCTAAGTACAGTTAATATAGTTATGCTTATTATAACTATATTTAAATTTTTTTTAATCACAAAAATCCCTCCAATATATATATTAAAATTATATCTTCACAAAGAATTTTTATTCAAAATTTCATAATATTAGTTGATTTAATCTCATATAGATTATTGGGAGGTGTAATCCTTGAATAAAACCAAAGCATTTTACAAAGATCCTATGGCCTACTATGAAATGGCCTATTTTTTAAAAAATTATATTAATGATAATACAATAATAGTTTGTATCGGAACTGATAGATGCATAGGAGATTGTCTTGGACCATTAACAGGTACTATTTTAAAAAGCAGAAATTTTCCTTTACCTGTTTATGGAACAATATCTGAACCGATCCATGCATTAAATCTAAATAAAAAATTAGATTCTATAAAATTACTCTATCCAAAATCAGAAATTATAGGAATAGATGCTTGTTTAGGAAATAGCAATAGTATAGGCGAAATACAAATACGTGATTATCCTATACATCCTGGAAAAGGAGTAGGAAAATCTCTTCCTGATGTAGGTACTTCGTCTATAATTGGTATAGTTGATTCCTGTGATAGTACTGAATTATTTACTAATAGAAATATACGTCTAAACCTAATTCTAGATATGACCACAGTAATTTGCGATGCACTAATGCATTCATATTATTTATTTAAAAAACCCCACAGTAAAAACACATAAAATACTTAGATAAAAATTTCTAAATAATAAAAAGTGACTGTCGTTTATATTGCAGTCACCTTTTAGCACTTTTAATATACTTATAAAAGTTAATTATCCTAATATATCTTCTCCATCTAAATACACTTTATCAATAAATTCCAGGACTTTCCCAGTGCCTAGTGCAACGCATGAAACAGGATCCTCTGCAACATAAACTGGGACTTTAGTAACATGTTCAATGAGCTTATCCAATCCTTTTAAAAGGGATCCTCCTCCTGTCATAACTATTCCTTTTTCTGCAATATCTGCTGCCAATTCAGGCGGAGTTTTTTCAAGCACCGAATGAGTGCAATCAGCTATAGCATTAACCGCTTCTTCAAGTGCATCTCTCATCTCCTTTGAAGTTACAATTAAATTTTTAGGAAGACCTGTTATTAAATCTCTACCTCTAATTTCTAAAGACTCTTCTGCTTCACCTTTAAAAGCTGATCCTATGTTTATTTTTAAATCTTCAGCAGTTCTTTCTCCAATCATTAATTTATGTTTTTTCCTTATATATTTAATAATAGCTTCATCGAAACTATCTCCTGCAACTTTTATAGCCCTTCTTACTACTATTCCACCTAAAGAGATAACAGCTATATCACTTGTTCCTCCACCTATGTCTATAACCATATTTCCACTTGCTTTTGTTATATCAAGTCCCATTCCAATTGCTGCCGCTAATGGTTCCTCAATTAAACAAGGTTTTTTTGCTCCTGCATTTATAGCTGCATCTTTAACAGCTCTTTTTTCAACCTCTGTAGCTTCACAAGGTATACATATAACTACTTTAGGAGTAGATATTCTTCGTTTACCACAAGCCTTTTGTATAAAATGCTTTAACATCTTTTCAGTCATATCATAATCTGATATTACTCCATCTCTTAATGGACGAATAGCCACTATATTTCCAGGGGTTCTACCTATCATTTTCCTTGCTTCCTCACCAACAGCAAGGACCTCTTTAGTATTACGATTTATTGCCACTACTGATGGCTCTTTTAATATTATCCCTTTTCCTTTAAGGTAAACAAGCACAGTAGCCGTTCCTAAGTCTATGCCCATATCAGATCCAATTCCAAAAAACATTCCTCTATTCACTCCATCTCCTATGTTTTTTACATAAAACAACACATTTATCTCACTATAACCTTATTATTACATAAAATTATAAATATTTCTTCTTTTTTATTATAATAGGAATGTTTCTAACCTTCAATAGCCTTGTACTTCATTTTTGTAGCTTTTCCACCTCTAATATGCCTTTCAGCTTTATTTACTTCTAAAATATTTTTAGCTTGTTCAGCAATTTGAGGATTTATTTGAGGTAATCTCTCTGTCATATCTTTGTGTATAGTACTTTTACTCACTCCGAAAACTTTAGCAGTTTTTCTAATTGTAGCTTTTGATTCAATGATATATTGTGCTACTTCTAAGACTCTTTCCTCAATATAATCTTTCAAAGTGCTACCTCCTTAAACCTTCTATATTATAAATATGCAATATATATCATATTGATTACTAATATCAGCCATTCCCCTATTTTTTTAGGAATGGCTGATATATAAAATAATTAATATTTTACATAATTCTGTGGATTTACATCTTTATAGCTACCATCACTTTGTTTTTCATCAATTTGAAAATATAAATGGTCACAATCAACTATTCTATCTTTGGCATTATCACTATCTCCAATCACCCCGATTTTACTATTCTGAGCGATTGAATCTCCAGATTTTATTGATATACTTGATGGTTCTAAATTATCATATGTTGTTTTTAATTTTCCATCTTTACTTATGATAACTACATTTCCACCATTAACTGAAGATACTGTTCCACTCATTGCTGAATAAACAGGCACTCCTTTATTATTTACCTTTATATATTCTCCTAATATAGTTCTTGATACATTATCTAATCCTAACGCCATAGCACCCTCTACTCCTGTATAACTCTGAGCAATAGTACCATTTACAGGTGTTACCATACTAGCTACTGCCGTTGTACTAGTTGGTACACTTGCATTACTTTTTTCAGCATTATTTTTTGTAACATTATTTTTTACAGTATCTTTTTTTACCAAGTTGGCATTATCCATACTAGTCTTTTTACTATCATCTTTTGCTGTATTGGTTTTTGGTGATTCTGTAGTTTTTGCATTATTAACTGTGTTCTTACTTTCATTATTTAATGATATCTTTGATTCCTGCTTTGATAAGGAACTATTTTTATGTTTAGGGTTAGTGTTTACATATGTAGCAACCCCTGCAACCACACATAAGCAAAGAAACAAGATTACATAAAATCCATCTTTTTTCCAAAAACTACTTTTCTCCTTTTTGATTGATTGTTTGTTTTGTAAATCATTTTTATCCATTGATTAACACCTCCTTTTTGTATTTTGTCCACAACTTAGTAAATAATACATTTTATACAAAATATTTTTCCTTTTTATGATAAAAAAGTTCCGTAATAAAAAATTATTTTATTACGGAACTTTTCACACATTTATATATTAATTTTACTTGATAGAAATTTTTACTATACTTACTCCAGTATAGTAATGAGTTAAAATGTCTTTATAGTTTTTACCCTGCTTTGACATTACATTTGCTCCCCATTGGCTCATACCCACGTCATGCCCATATCCAGTACAATTTATAACTATTTCTGTCATATTGTAACTTATAGAAAAATTGGCAGAATTCAATCCAAAAATACTTCTAAATCTAGCTCCTGTTATAATATTATTTCCTATTTTAATTTCTTTAACGCTTCCAGCATCAGTTCTGCTTATGATATTAATAGAATTTTTAACATTAAAAATGCTTAAGCTAGAATTACTATACTCATTTTTTATTTTATTTATAAAATTATTATAGGATAGTTTTACCTGACTCCTATATTTTTTAGCAATTTCCTCTCCTGGACTTGCAACACTTTTAAGATATGGTTCATCATTACCAAATATATCTTTACTATTCTCAGTCTTCCCACTGCTTATAGCAAAATAATATGGATTTGTAACCAATTTAGCATTATACTTAAGAACTTGTCCATTTGTTTCCTGTACTGCTTGTGTTACTTTATTCCAATATTTTTCTGATAAATTTTTAGGCCAATTATTCATTACATCATCTTTACTCTTATATACCTGGCAATCCACCGTATCTGTTACATCTGCGCCATTAGCTCCTTTGTATTTTTGTCCTCCATATTTCTCCATATGTGCTACTGCAAAAGTTCTGGCCGCCACTGCTTGAGCTTTAAGTGCCTCTATCTCAAATTCAGCTGGCATTTCTGCGGATACAACTCCTACTATGTATTCTTCTAGCGGTAATTCTTTAATCTTTTTTTCCTTAGTTATATATATCTTTATACTTTCTTCTCCAATATTATTTTTATCAAATATTATATCTGTAGGATTAATATCATAATTTTTCAATTCATTACTATTTTTATTTGATTTATTATATTGAATATTGTTTCCAATTCCACCTATAAATACAGCCACAAATATTATGAATATAATTCCTAAAGAAACAGTCATAAAAAAATTTTTTAACATGTCACTCTTCCCTCCTTTGTATACCCTAATAATATAATTTATTTAAAACATTCTTGTTTTATTACAAATAAAAAAGAGTTACTTTAAACGCAACTCTCTTTTCTAATATATTAATCTATAATAAAATAATATGCTTTATTTTAAGATTTTATTCTTTTTATCTGAGCACCAACACCTTTCAATTTATTCTCTATCTCAACATATCCTCTGTCTACATGATGTATATCAAATATTTCAGTTTCACCTTCAGCTTCCAGTGCTGCAAGTATCAATGCTGCTCCTGCCCTAAGATCTGTAGCTTTTACTTCAGCACCATTTAATTTATTTATTCCTTCTATAACTGCACTTCTGCCGTCTATCTTAATATTAGCTCCCATTCTCTTAAGTTCTACAACATGCATAAATCTATTTTCAAAAATTGTTTCAGTAATCACACTGGTTCCATGTACACAACTAAGAAGACTCATCATCTGCGACTGCATGTCTGTGGGAAATCCAGGATAAGGCATAGTTTTTATGTCTATAGACTGTAATTCATTTCTACCATCTACCAATACACCTTGTCCTTTAAATTTAAAATCAATTCCCATTTCTGTTAATTTAGCTACTACAGGTTTTATATGCTCCTTATTTACACCATTAATCTTAATTCTGCTCTTTGTTATAGCTGCTGCAATCATAAAAGTTCCCGCTTCAATCCTATCATAAATAGGTCCATAACTTATTCCTCTTAGTGCTTTTACTCCATTGATTTTTAATGTATCCGTTCCTATACCAGTAATTCTTGCACCCATTTTATTTAAAAAATTCGCTAAGTCTCCTATTTCTGGTTCTTCAGCTGCATTTTCAATAATTGTTTCTCCACTAGCAAGTACTGCTGCCATCATTATATTTTCAGTAGCACCAACAGATGGAAAATCCAAATATATTTTAGCTCCTGTAAGTTTCTTTGCAGAGACCTCAACATATCCATGTTCTAGATTTATATCAGCACCTAATGCCTTAAATCCCTTTAAATGTAAATCAATAGGTCTAGTACCTATATTACATCCACCAGGAAAAGAAATTTTAAATCTACCAAATCTTGATATCATTGGTCCCATTATTAAAAATGATCCTCTCATTTTCCTTACTAAATCACTGTTAACTCCAGAATCAGTTATATCACTTGTATCAATAATAAGTTCTCTATTTATTCTATTTATATCAATCTTTGCTCCCAAAGATCTTAACGCATCAATTATTACATATACATCAAGAAGCATTGGGTAATTTTTTATTGTGGATTTACCTGCACAGAGAATTGTAGCTGCTATTATTGGAAGTACAGCATTTTTTGCAGCGTCAATATTCACTTCACCTCTTAAGGTGTTTCCCCCTTTAATAATAAATTTATCCATTTTACTCCTCCAAAAACATTCTTACTTATGAGTTAATAAGTAATATCAATTATAGGAGTTCCTAGAATTATATAAACTCCATCATATGATTTTATAACTGCATAATTAAAATCTATAAGTTTACCATTGTCAGATATTGGAGTGTACTTATTTGTATAAGCAACACTACTAAACCCTGTATTAACTTTAACAGTTGATATATTTTTGCTCCCAATATCTTTTAAATAATTTTCTATTTTATTTTGAGTTATTTTTACACTATCTTTAGAAACTTTTGCTTTTATATATTTATAATAATTTATATTATTAGCATTCTTATTAATAGATATATTAATTTGCCTTTGTAAATCATTTAAACTATTTTTTTTGCTTAATTTTCTAATAAATATACTTATTCTATTTACATCTCCATCTTTTCTACTTTCAATGTATCCATATATATATCCATTTTCAAATTCTCTACAATATACATTATTATTATTTATAGTAATTTTATTTTTTACGTTTTTATCTTTATCTCTTACATTTAAATCTTTTATTTGTACATTATTTTCAGTCTTTAATAAACCTTCATAAGTATAATTATCATCATAAACTGACTTTTCTGATGGATTATTATCATATAAATTCATATCTTTAAGCCATTTTATACATTCATCTTTTCCATTAGTATTTATATCGTAATAGACACTAATTCCCATTTCTACAGTTGAACTCTTAGTTTTGCTTAAAATTTCATTAATTAAATCCTTATTTTCTATAGCCATAACATTCTCCATGAAAAACATTATGGAAATTATAATAACACATAATATATATATTTTTTTTATCTTCATGTTTCCCCCTACCTTTCTCTTTAGATTATTAACTTATATTTCTATTTTTATTCCTATATATTATTAATATATAAATTTTATATATTATGTGTGAAAGGTTTTATTTTATAATATAAATAAAAAAATGGTCTAAGAATTTAAATTCTTAGACCATTTTTTACATCCCTTTAGTTTTCATTCTTGCGATAGCTCTTTGAAGTGCAATTTCAGCTCTTCTAGCATCAATGTTAGGATCATTTTTATGCAATCTTTCTTCTGCTCTTTCTTTTGCTTTTTCTGCCCTATCTATATCTATATCTTCCGGCCATTCAGCATCATCAACTATAATTTTTATCTCTTCTTTTGTTACCTGAAGTATCCCTGTTGAAGTAAATAAAGACTTTTCACTACCATCATCAAACTTCAACTTTGTTACAGTTGGTATCAAAAGTCCTATAAAAGGACTATGTTGTGGAAGTATTCCTATACCACCAGAAGTTGTAGATGTATTTACTTCAGATACATCACCTTCATAGAATTTTTCCATCGGAGTTAGTATGTTTAATTTTATTTTAGATGACATACAAAATCACTCCTTTTTAGCTTTCCATCATAGATTTAGCTTTTTCTCTTGCTTCTTCTATAGTACCAACAAATAAAAATGCTGCTTCAGGTAAGTCATCGCATTTACCTTCAAGTATTTCTTTAAAGCCCTTTATTGTATCTGATACGCTAACAAACTTACCCTGCATACCAGTAAACTGCTCTGCTACAGAGAAAGGTTGAGATAAAAATCTTTGAATCCTTCTTGCTCTATTAACGATAGCCCTATCTTCTTCCGATAATTCATCTACACCAAGTATAGCTATTATATCTTGAAGTTCATTATACCTTTCAAGAATAAGTTTTACTTTACTTGCAACCTGATAATGTTCTTCCCCAACTATATTAGGATCAAGTATTCTTGAACTAGATTCAAGAGGACTAACAGCCGGATAAATACCGAGCTCTGATATAGATCTTGATAAAACTGTTGTAGCATCAAGATGAGTAAAAGTTGTAGCTGGTGCCGGGTCTGTTAAATCATCTGCTGGAACATATACAGCTTGAACAGACGTTATTGAACCATGCTTTGTAGAAGTTATTCTCTCTTGAAGAGCACCCATTTCAGTAGCAAGTGTTGGCTGATAACCAACGGCACTAGGTATTCTTCCAAGCAGTGCAGAAACCTCTGAACCAGCTTGGGTAAATCTAAATATGTTATCTATAAATAAAAGTACATCCTGTCCTTCATCTCTAAACTTTTCTGCCATTGTAAGCCCTGTAAGTGCAACTCTCATTCTAGCACCAGGTGGTTCATTCATTTGTCCAAACACTAAGGCAGTCTTGTCTATAACTCCAGACTCCTTCATTTCATAATAAAGGTCATTACCTTCTCTTGTTCTTTCACCAACACCAGTAAATACTGACAATCCACCATGCTCTTTTGCTATATTGTTGATAAGCTCTTGTATAAGAACTGTTTTACCAACACCAGCACCTCCGAATAATCCAATCTTACCACCCTTTTGATATGGCGCAAGTAAATCTATTACTTTTATACCAGTTTCAAACATTTCAGGTACTACTGATTGTTCCTCAAAGCTTGGTGGTAATCTGTGTATAGGATAATATTCATCATCCTTCAAATCTCCTGCTTCATCGATTGTCTTTCCTAATACATTAAAGAGACGTCCTAAAACTGGCTTTCCTACAGGAACTGAAATTGGCTTTTCTGTATCAACTGCCTTTGCTCCTCTTCTTAAGCCATCAGTTGGTTCCATAGATATAGCTCTTACTACATCATCACCTATATGCTGTTCAACTTCTGCTATAAGTATTTTATCTCCCATGCCTATTTCTAATGCATTATATATATTAGGAAGGTTTTCGCTTGCAAATTTTATATCTATAACAGGTCCTATTACCTGAACAACTTTACCTATATGTTCTGGCATGAATTTCCCTCCTTACTTCTGCGCTTCTGCTCCAGAAACTATTTCAGTTATCTCCTGAGTAATTGCGCTCTGTCTAATTCTATTATATCTTAAATTTAAATCATCTAATAATTCATTTGCATTTTTTGTAGCACTATCCATAGCAGTCATTTTAGAAGCCTGTTCACTTGCTTTTGAATTCAATAAAAAATTAAATAGCTGAGATTTAAGATATACAGCAACTATACCTTCAATTAACTCATTAATTTCAGGTTCAAATTCAATTGAACCATCATATTTTATATCCTTCATATCAAATGGTAATACCCTTTTTATTATTATGTCTTGCTTTATTGTAGAAATAAATTTTGAATAAACTATATTTATTTCACCAATTTCTCCTTTATTATAGAGACTTAAAGCGTGTTCGGATATTGTTTTAGCTTCTGTCAATGTAGGTTCATTCTGTATATCTACATATTCTGCTATTGTATCATATTGTAACCTTTTAAAATATCCTCTTCCCTTTTGTCCTACAGACATTATAAGTGAATTTTCTCTATCTTTAGATATTTCGCTTACTGCAGCATTTACAACATTTCCATTAAAACCTCCACAAAGTCCTGCATCAGAAGTCATAGTTATATACAATTTCTTTTTGCTGCCATTACCATTAGTATAAATATTTTTTCCTAGTATACCACTGGATACCTTTTTCATTACATCTTCAAAGGAACTATAATAACTTAGATTGGCATCTAAATTTCTTCTGGCTTTTCTTAGTGTAGAGGTGGCTATAAGTCCCATAGCTTTTGTTATTTTCCTAGTATTAGTTATAGACTTAATTCTTCTTTTTATTGTAATAAGTCCTGCTGCCATATTTCACCTCCCGCAAAGGTAGGTTTAAACCTCTGCTAAAATACTTTTTTATATTCCTCTATTGCACTGTTAAGAGATTTTTTAATTTCATCATCTAATACTTTTTTAGTAAGTATAGCTTCACCTATTTCTTTATGATGTGTATCCATATACTCTAATAGACCTTTTTCAAACTCTTTTATTTTTCCAACCTCAATATCCATTAAAAATTCTTCTACACATGCATATATTATAATCACCTGTTTTTCTACAGGCATTGGTTCATACTGATCCTGCTTAAATATTTCTAATAGTCTTTTACCTTTTTCAAGTCTTTTCTTTGATTCCTTATCTAAATCTGAACCAAACTGTGCAAAAGCAGCAAGTTCTCTATACTGTGCAAGTTCAAGTCTAAGAGTTCCAGAAACCTGCTTCATAGCCTTAATCTGTGCACTACCACCAACTCTAGAAACTGATATACCAGAGTTGACAGCTGGTCTTTGACCTGCATAGAATAAATCTGATTCAAGGAATATCTGACCATCTGTTATTGATATAACATTTGTAGGTATATATGCAGTAACATCGCCTGCAAGAGTTTCAATTATTGGAAGGGCAGTTATTGAGCCTCCGCCTAATTTATCTGATAACTTGGCAGCTCTCTCCAAAAGTCTTGAATGTAAGTAGAATACATCTCCTGGATAAGCTTCTCTTGCTGGTGGTCTTCTAAGTAATAATGACATTGTTCTGTAAGCAACAGCATGTTTACTTAAATCATCATATACTATTAATACATCTTTACCTTGATCCATAAAATATTCACCTATAGTTACACCAGTATATGGTGCAAGGAATTGAAGCGGAGCAGAGTCAGCTGCAGAAGCTGATACGATTATTGAGTAATCCATAGCCCCTTTTTGTATAAGTGTATTGTAAATATGCGCAACAGTCGATTGTTTCTGTCCTATGGCAACATAGATACAGATAACATCTTTTCCCTTTTGATTGATTATAGTATCAATAGCAATTGCTGTTTTACCAGTTTGTCTATCTCCTATAATAAGTTCTCTTTGACCTCTCCCTATAGGAATCATTGAATCAATTGCCTTTATACCAGTTTGAAGAGGTTCATTAACTGATTTTCTTTCAATAACACCATGTGCTATAGTTTCAGCAGGTCTAGTTTCGCTAGTCTTTATTGAGCCTTTTCCATCAATTGACAGTCCAAGACCATTTACAACTCTTCCAATCATTTCTTCGCCAACTGGAACTTCAACTACTCTTCCAGTACTCTTAACTATATCTTCTTCTTTTATTCCTTCTTCATCACCAAGTAGAACACAACCTACATTATCTTGTTCAAGATTCATAACCATTCCATATACATTGTTTGGAAATTCAAGAAGTTCTCCAGCCATACAATTTTCTAAGCCATACACCCTAGCAATACCATCACCTACTTGAATTATAGTACCTGAATCTACGGTTTTTACTTTGTTATCATAACCTTCAATCTGCTTTTTTATAATTGAAGTTATTTCTTCAGGTTTTATGTTCATAGGCTCACCTCTATCCTTTTATAAGCATTAATTTTTTCATTTCTTCAATTTTATTTTTAATAGTCCCATCAATAACGTCATCGCCAACTCTAACATAAACTCCACCAATAATACTCTTATCAATAACTTCTCTTAAAATTATTGACTTATTGTATTTAATTTGCAACTTGTCTATTAAAGCTGTTCTTTCACTATTATTTAATGGGACAACTGTTTTTACTTCTGCTACAACTTGATTGTGATTATCCAAATCAACTTTTTCAATTTGAAGAATAATCCCAGTAAGTTGATCAATTCTCTTTTTCTCAATTAGTATAATAAGAAAAGAAAATAGCTTTAAATCTATTTTATCTTCAAATATACTTGTGAAAATTTCTCTTTTCTTTGTAGTACTTATTTTAGGATTACTTATTATCTGATTAAGATCTTCATTATTTTTAATAAGATCATTAATCTGCTTTAAATCAGCTATATATTCTTCAACCTTATTTTCTGCTGAAGCAATATTGTATAATGCTACAGCATATCTCCTATCTAAGTATTCATACATATCACATACCTACCTTAGTTATAAAATCTTCAATAAGTCTTCTATGTTCTTTTTCATTTATATCTTTCTCTAATGCTTTTGAAGACAAAATAACGGCAAGATCCACTACTTTTTTCTTTAATTCTTCTTCCGCCTTTTCTTTTTCTCTTTCTACGTCCTTCTTAGCTCTTTCCATTATAAGTTCTGCCTCATTGGAAGCTTCTTTCTTGATATCTTGAAATAATTTCTCAGCTCTTCCCTTATAATCCTCTACTATATTTTTACCCTGAAGCTTTGAATTTGCCAAATTCTCTTCAACTTGAATCTTTAAGTTCTTTGCTTCCTCTCTATCACTATTTGTTTTATCTATTGTGTTCTTTATGTTGTTACTTCTTTCATCTATGGCATTACTTACTTTTTCAAATAGAAAGTGTTTTAAAAAAGCTAGTAATATCAAAAAATTGACTATAGTGGCAATAATTGTAAACACTTTAAAATCCATATACTTAAAAGCCTCCCTTCAGGCTTATTTTTTATTAAAATAGTTCTTATTAACCCCATTTTAAGAAAAGTAATAATATTGCTACAAGTAACGCATATAGAGAAGTAACTTCTGCAAATGCTAAACCAATAAACATTGTAGAAGTTACAGATCCTCTTGCTTCTGGCTGTCTTGCTATTGCTTCAACAGCTTTACCAGTAACAGTACCTATACCGATACCTCCACCAAGACATCCTATAGCAGCTAATCCAGCTCCTACTGCACACATTCCCTGTATAAAAGTTTGACCATCAATATTCATTTAAAATTCCTCCTTAAAATTAAAAATGTAAAATACTAATTTATAACATCTATCATCAATATATTTGATGTAGCTGCTTATTGTTTAGTTATTCTTCCTCTGCTCCCATTTTAGTATAAAGCATAGTTAACATCATAAAAATATACACTTGTATTACACCATCAAATACATCGAAGAAAAAATGCAGTGGTATTGGAATTACAAATGCAAAAACATGGCCTAAATATACTAGTAATTGGTAAAGAAGTCCAAGTACTATGGTTCCTACAAGCATATTACAAAAAAGTCTCAAGCATAATGATATTGGAAGCGTAAATTTTTCAAGTAAGTTCATTGGCAACATTAACGGGAATGGTTTTACTAACTCTTTGCAATAACCTTTAACCCCAACTTTTATAAATGCATTTGCATTAATTACTACAAAAGATATCAATGCAAATCCTGCTGTTACGTTAATATCTCTTGTGGAAGGTTCTACGCCTACCAATCCAGATAGATTTAAAAACAGCATAAAAATACCCATAGTTCCTATAAAAGGAACAAACTTTTTATACTTGGCTCCCATATTATCATTAACTAAATTATTGAAAAATCCAACAATCATTTCTAAAATACTTTGTCTTTTGCCTGGAATCTTTTTTAGGTTTCTAGTTAAAATCAGAGTTAAAACTATTATAATAGCCATAACAACCCATTGAATTACAATGCTATTTGTTACATCGATTGTATGATTTGCTATATGAAACCTAAACACTGTTTCAGCATTTAACATTTAATCACTTCCTTTCTTGTTTCCAGCAGTCAATCCAAAAATTATAACTGCCAAGTAATGAAGAGTATAGCCTGCTATTATAGCTATATATTTAAATTTATCATTACCACATATAATTACAACAATACATAAGGTAATGATAATTCTAAATGCTGATGATAATATAATAAGAAACTTTTCTTTAGACTTCAATAATATATAATTAGTTGTGATTCCATTAACAATAAAGTTCAATATTGATAATATCAATCCTGCTATAACTATATATCGATATGTTTTATAAAAAATACAAGATATAATAAACACTAATACTATAATGATAATATCTATTGGTAATACCTTTTTTACTATATCTTTTATCTCTAAATCCATTAAATCACCTACTAATATTAATTAGATTGATAATTATATTAAATTTCAACACAACTGTATAAATTTTTAATAAAACATATCAAAACAATATACAATAAAAATATTTTCATAATGCTTAAGCTAAAATTTAACAAATTTTAAACCTATTTTAAAAAAATTTACGAATAATATCTAACATATTTATTTTTAATTATATATTTAACTGTATAATGATTATATAAGTATAATTTATTGTTCTTTTTAACAATAACTAAATTATATATCTAAGTTATTTTTAATGAAACTGTAATAATTTAATATTTTTATTTATATTTCATATTCTAATAAGTTTATCTAACTATATCTCCATTTTAATCGCCGTAGTTACGATTATCTCTTATTTGCTAATATGCTTTATAATATTTCAACTGTAAGAATTATAATAATTTTCAGTATTCTTGTACCAATTTACTTCGGTAAACGTTTTAATTATTATATATCAACAATATTTTTTTATTCTATATCTTATATTATTTCATAAAAAGTATTTAAATATTTAAATATTTAAATACTTTTTATGAAAATACAAGTTTTTTTGGTCATACCAGTTTGTGAAAATATAATAAAATTAATTTTATATACAAAAATTTCAATAATTATCTCCTTAATTTATCAAAAATATACTAATAATATAACTTAAATTTATTTTAATGTATTGTAATTATTTCACATATAAATAAAAATAATCATAAATATAATTATAATGGTAGTATTATAATTATATTATATGTATATTGCTAAGAGTTTTTTGTAACCGTTTTATAAATGCATAATTTATAAGTAAATATTTATTACTTTATGATATAACCACAAAAAAGGTGAAGACTAAATCTTCACCTTTTTTGCAATAGAATTATCTTTTAACTATAAGAGCAGTACCTTGTCCTCCACCTATACATAGAGTAGCAAGACCTGTTTTAGCATCTCTTCTTTGCATTTCATATAAAAGTGTAACAAGTATTCTAGCGCCTGAAGCTCCTACTGGATGTCCAATAGCTATAGCTCCACCATTAACATTAACTTTATCCATATCAAAATTTAAATCTTTAGCAACAGCTAAACTTTGAGCTGCAAATGCCTCATTTGCTTCAATTAAATCTAAATCTTCTACTTTTAAATCTGCTCTTTCAAGGGCAACTTTAGTAGCTCCTACTGGTCCGTATCCCATTATAGCTGGATCAAGGCCTTTTGAACCAAAAGCTGCAATTCTAGCAAGAGGTTTAACTCCAAGTTCCTCAGCTTTTTCTGCACTCATGATAACAAAAGCTGCAGCTCCATCATTTATACCTGAAGCATTTCCAGCAGTTACAGTACCACCCTTTTTAAATGCAGGTCTAAGTTTTGCTAATCCTTCTAATGTTGTACCAAATCTAGGAAATTCATCTGTATCAAATATTTTAGGGTCACCTTTTCTCTGAGGTATTTCTACAGGAACTATTTCTTCTTTAAATCTTCCTGCTTTTATAGCAGCTTCTGCTTTTTGTTGAGATGCAAGAGCAAATTTGTCTTGATCTTCTCTAGTAAGTTCCCATTTTTCGGCTATATTCTCAGCAGTAATTCCCATATGGTAATTATTGAAAGCATCCCATAATCCATCAGTAATCATTTCATCTACAAATTTAGTATCTCCCATTTTAGCACCCCATCTAGCATTGTTAACTAAGTAAGGAGCTCTTGACATACTTTCCATACCACCAGCAACTATAACATCAGCATCCCCTGCTAATATCATCTGACGTGCAAGTGATACGGCTCTAAGACCAGATCCACATACTTTATTTATTGTAAGTGATGATACTTCTAATGGTAATCCTGCCTTTACAGAAGCCTGCCTAGCTGTATTTTGTCCTAATCCTGCTTGAAGTACATTTCCCATAACTACTTCTTCAACTAATTCTGGATTTATTCCAGCTCTTTTAACAGCTTCTTTGATTACTGTTGCTCCTAAATCTACTGCTGAAACATTTTTTAAACTTCCACCAAAAGAACCTACTGCTGTTCTTACAGCACTTGCTATTACTACTTCTTTCATAAAAAGTAACCTCCTAAAGTTTATATTCTTATAAATACACAAATCGATTGTTATTTAATTCACAATTTAATTATAACCACAAATATTTTTTTAATCAATAGATTTTACCTAAAAATATAAGTCTTATCTTTAAATTCATTTTATTATATGTATTTTTTTATTATTTATAAAAATATTTTAAAATTATATCAGTAATTCTTTTAGATGCTAAACCATCACCGTAAGGATTTATAGCCTTGCTCATTTTTAAATATTTCTCTTTATCTCTTATGAGATCATTAGCTTCCTCTATGATTCTATTTACATCAGTCCCCACTAATTTTACTGTCTTTGCTTCAACAGCTTCTGGTCTTTCCGTTACATCTCTTAAAACTAAAACGGGTTTTCCTAAATGAGGAGCTTCTTCTTGTAACCCTCCGGAATCAGTCATTACCATAAAACATTTATTCATTAAATTATGAGTTTCTTTCGTATCCAATGGTGGAAGTAAATGCACTCTTCTAACTCCATCTAAATGCTTATAGACTATATCTTTAACTACAGGATTTAGATGAACTAAATATACAATTTCTACATCTTCATTATTTTCAACTATGTTTTTAAGGGCAGTGCATATATTTTCTATGCCCTCTCCCCAATTTTCTCTTCTATGTGCTGTTACCATAATTATCTTTTTATCTTCATAATTTAGATTATTAAGTTCTTCATTATCAAATTCATAATTGTCTTCTACAGTATACTCCATGGCATCAATAACTGTATTGCCTGTAATATATACATCTTTTTCATTTACACCTTCTCTTAACAAATTATCTCTTGAACCCTTAGTAGGGGCAAAATGTAAATCTGCAATAGAACCAGTTAATTTCCTATTTATCTCCTCTGGAAATGGAAAATATTTATTAAAAGTACGTAGTCCTGCTTCCACATGTCCCAATGGAATCTGCTTATAAAAAGCAGCTAGTGCACCTGCAAAAGTAGTAGTAGTATCCCCATGTACTAATACCATATCCGGCTTTTCCATTTCAAAAATTTCCTCAAGACCTTCTAAAACTCTTGTAGTTATACCTGTTAAAGTTTGTTTTGATTTCATAATATTTAAATCAAATTGAGGAACTATATTAAATAATTCTAATACTTGATCAAGCATCTGCCTATGTTGAGCTGTAACACAAACCTTGATATCTATCCTTTCTCTTTTCTCCAATTCTTTAACTAGTGGAGCCATTTTTATAGCTTCTGGTCTAGTACCAAAAATAGTTATAATCTTAATTTTATCCAATTTATATTCCTCCTAGAATTACTTCTATTAAATAAAATATATTTAAGTGCAAATATATTTCAACTAACTTATTATAACTTTGTATTGATTTTATCAACTTCTATGCCTGAACAATCCAAACTTCCATGCTAATAAAACTATTACTATTATTACTACTCCCAAAACGGTATAAGCACTTTTATTTGTTAATTGCATAACAATAACCGCAATAAACCCCAGCGCTATACTAATGAGGTACATTATGATTACTGCTTGACGCTGAGTTAATCCCATATCTAACAATCTATGATGTAGATGTCCTCGATCTGCTTCAGCTATAGACTTTCCATTAACTTTTCTTCGTATTATTGCAAAAATAGTATCATATATGGGCAATCCCAAAGCAAGAATTGGTACTGCTAAAACAATAGCTGAAGCTGATTTTATGGCTCCTCTCATAGCTATTGATGCAAGTAGAAATCCAAGCAATTGTGCGCCTGTATCCCCCATAAATATAGAAGCAGGATTAAAATTATGTGGTAAAAATCCCAGTATAGCTCCTCCTAATATAATAGTTAGCGTAATTACTTCCATATCCGCTTTTCCACTTAAAAATGCAACTATAGTCATAGTAATACAAGCTATAAAAGCAAGTCCTGCTGAAAGTCCATCTAATCCATCAATTAAATTAAAAGCATTTGTGACACCTATTACCCAAAGCATTGTTAAAGGTACTGCAATAAAATTGGCAATTCTTATATAAAGATTTACATCACTAATTGGATTCGTAATTACCGATATCATTACTTTAAAAAATATTAAAAAACTAGCTGCCGCAATTTGAAACAACAATTTCTGCCAGGGCTTTATATTGTATTTATCATCAACTACTCCTCCAATAACTATAATTAAACTTCCAATAATTATACCTATTTCTGACTGATCTATTGGACTTTTTTTTAAAAAAATCATAATTAAAAAAGCTATATAAATAGCCAATCCACCAAGCTTTGGAATGGGCTTCTTATGTACTCTTCTATTATCTTTAGGTACATCTACCACATTAAAACTAAAAGCTAATTTTCTAACTAATGGGGTGATTAGAAACGAAATAAGTGCTGAAAATAGTGTTATTAAATATAAATTTTCCATATTTTTTTCCTCTTACTATATATGTATTTATTTTAAAAAATCCGTTATATTTATACTTAGTATCCAAATTCATTCTGGAGAGAATCATCTTCCTCTACCCAAGAATCAGTATTTATAACTCTATATTTATCTCTAGTATCCCGTATAACTACCTTTTGAATTCCCGAGTTAATAATTAGTCGCTTGCACATAATACATGAATTAGCATTTTGAACATATTCACCAGTTTTCGCATCTTTACCAACTAAATATAAATCAGCTCCAATCATATCTCTTCTTGAAGCACTAATTATAGCATTAGCCTCCGAATGTACTGATCTACATAATTCATACTGTGTGCCGCGAGGAACATTTAATTTTTCTCTTCTACAGGATCCCATATCTGAACAATTTTTTCTTCCCCGTGGAGCTCCTGTATAACCAGTAGATATAATCTCATCATTCTTAACAATTATAGATCCATAATTACGTCTTAAGCAGGTTCCCCTTTCCAATACCGTTTCTGCGATATCTAAATAATAATTATATTTATCTCTTCTTTCCATACGTTGTCTCCTTAAATAAATCGAATATATTATTTATAATTATCAGTTATAGGTAATATATTTATAACATTAAAAATATTGCCTTTTTTATTATATCATCAATTAGTATATATTTTAATATATAAATATATATATATATTGTACTTGCAAATAATTTGCATCAAGGTATATAATTAATCTAAAGTGTAATAAATGTCTATAAAGTATTATTATATTACAAAAATCTGTCAATACTTTATTTATTACCAAATTACTAATCTCTTAACTAATAATGTTAATACGTTTCAGGAGGATATGATACTTAATGATTGAAATAAAAAATTTATATTTCTCTTATAATAAATCTTTGCCATATATATTAAATAATATAAATTTAACTATCGAAAAAGGCGTTTATATTTCCATTTTGGGCGAAAATGGTAGTGGTAAAAGTACATTTATAAAATTATTGCTTAATTTAATAAAACCAACTCGTGGCACAATTCATATATGTGCTAAAAACATAGGTTATGTTCCTCAAATGCTAAATAATTTTAATAACTCTTTTCCTATAACGGTAGCTGAAATTCTAAACTGTCATAAATCGGCTCTAAAAATAAAGGATTCAAAATGTATAGACAAAGTTCTTTCTATAGTTAATATGAATAATTTTAAAAATAATTTAATTGGAGAGTTATCTGGTGGTCAAAAACAAAAGATATTTATTGCAAGAGCTCTTATGGGAAAACCTGACCTCTTAATTCTAGATGAGCCATCAACTGGAATTGATGTAAAAAGTCAAAAAGACATATATTCATTTTTAAGAGAATTAAATAAAAAAAATAATATAACTATAATTTCAGTAGAACATAATTTACAGGCAGCTATTGAAAATTCAACCCATATATTCAATATAAATAAATTTACTAATACCTGTCTATTGACTATAGATGATTATTTAAAAACTGCTGAGGAGGATTTAAATAATGTTAGAAGTTTTTCATCTTAGTTTTATGAGAAATGCATTTATGGCGGCCTTATTGATTTCCATATTATGCCCTTCTATAGGAATATTTTTAGTTTTAAAAAGATATGCCATGGTAGGTGACACCCTAGCTCACGCATCTTTTGCAGGAGTAGCTATTGGTCTTGTGTTTGGTCAAAGCCCAATAATATATGCCTTTATATTTACTTCCATATGTGCTGTCTTAATAGAATTTTTAAAAAACTACTATAAACAATACTCTGATTTAATATTACCAATTATACTTACTTTATCTGTAGGAGTAGCCATAACACTTACTAGCAGCGGTAAAGCCCATGGAAATATTGAATCTTTTCTATTTGGAAGTATTCTTACTGTGGAAAAAACCGACTTGTATACAATATTAATCTTAAGTATAGTATGTGTTATTACTTTAAAAATATTATATGAAAAACTTTTATATGTAACTTTTGATGAAGAAGGCGCTAAGATAGCAAACATAAATGTAAAATTCATAAATTATATATTTGCTATATTGGTTGGTGCCTCTATATCTGTCTCTATAAGAATAATAGGAATACTTGTAGTTTCATCTATGGTTGCAGTCCCTGTAGCAACAGCTATACAGCTTAACAAAAGCTTTAAAAAAACCTTTATATATTCCATTATATTTGCTCTTGTAGATATTATACTTGGTCTCATTTTATCCTATTATCTCAATTGTGCACCAGGCGGAACTATTGCACTAACCTCGGTGTTAGTTCTTATTATAATTATTATATCTAAAACTTTTATAAGAAATTAATTAAATAACTAAAAAAGCTTAAAGGAAAATTAATACTTCCTTTAAGCTTTTTTTAGTATGCTTAAAGTTATTTATTAAAATATTGATAATAATAACACTGAATTCTTCCATTATAAAGCTTTCTATTTTTGTCAGCTTTCTTTCCAAACAACTTTTGAAAATCCTTATAGGGTGTTATTACAAAAATAGACCAATCATCAAGCTGCGAGTATAATTTACCAAAGTCTCTATAAAGTTTTTCTAATTGCTTCTGTTCCCCCATTCTCTCTCCATAAGGGGGATTTGAAATAATATAGCCACCTTTTTTCTTAGAGGAGAACTCACTCATAGGTAGTCTTTGAAAGACAATAAATTCTGCAACTCCAGCCTTTACTGCATTATCTTTAGCTGTTCTTAAAACCCAAGTGTCTATATCAGAAGCTAAAATTCTAAAATTCTCTTTATTGATTGCTTTTCTAGCACCTTCACGAACTTGTTCCCACATCTTTTTATCAGCTCCTGGCCAGGTTTCACATACAAAATTTCTATTAATACCCGGCGCCATATTTTTACCTATCATAGCAGCTTCAATAGCGATTGTACCAGAGCCACAACAGACATCTGCTAGAGTTCTAGATGGATCCCATTTGCTTATAAGAACTAAAGCCGCTGAAAGAGTTTCTTTCAAAGGTGCTCCACCCGAATTCTTTCTATAACCTCTTTTATGTAATCCCTCTCCACTGGTATCTATAGTAAGAGTTACTATATCTTTCAGTAATGCAACTTCTATTTTATAAGTTGGTCCGTCTTCTGAAAACCAGTCTTTATTATATTTATTTTTCATTGCTTCAATAATAGCTTTTTTAACTATAGATTGACAATCTGGAACACTAAATAACTTTGACTTTATAGATTTTCCTACTACATGCATATTACCATTTACAGGAATAATATCACCCCAGGGTAATAACTTTGTTCCTTGAAAAAGTTCCTCAAAAGTTTCAGCTTTAAACCTTGCCACTTGTATTAAAACTCTTTCTGCAGTTCTGAGCCATATATTTGCAATGGCTATATCCATTTCATCTCCAGTAAAAATCACCTTACCATCCTCTACTTTAATATCTTCGTATCCAAGCTGTTTAAGCTCTTTCGCAGTAATAGCTTCTATTCCAAAGGTAGTAGTGGCTATCAAAGTATATTCCATCTGTTTTTCTCCTATCATTTTAGATTTTATTTATCCATCCATCCTTTATTTTTAAACCACAAATACATTGTTATAGCTATTATCAGCATAACAATCCATACTGCAAAATATCCATATCTCCAATTTAGTTCTGGCATATATCTAAAATTCATACCATAAACTCCTGCAATAAATGTTAAAGGAATAAATATAGTAGTTATAACTGTTAAAACCATCATATTTCTATTCATTTTAGCTGAGTTTACAGATAAATAATTATCTCTTATATCTGCTGTCATTTCCCTGCTGGACTCTATCATACTAGAAAGCTTCAAAAGATGGTCATATATATCTGAAAAGTAAATTTTGTCTTTATGAAAATTTCTAAGCCTTTCTGAATTGAGCATTCTATAAAGTAAGTCTCTCATAGAATTTATAGTTTTTCTTAATACTAAAAGTTCTTTTCTTATTTGAAATATACTGCCTATTAAATCATATATAGATTTATCTTCTTCCTTATTTTCTATATCATCTAATATGTCCTCTATTTTGTATACTGCTGGGAAAAAATTATCTACTATTTTATCTAATATCTGATGTACAATATATGTAGTTCCATTTCCCCAATCTCCTTCTTTCATATTAGCTTTTTTCCAAGCTTCATCAAGCTCATTTAATACCTGTTTATGATAGGACACAACATATTTTTCATTGACAAAGATATCCACTTCTAAAGGCTTTAAAGTATTTTTATCTAAAGCATTAAAGACAAAAAAATCATAATCATCATAATAATCCAATTTAGGGCTATTTAAAACAGAAATACAATCTTCTATTGCTAAACTATGAAAATGAAAATAATTACTAAGCAAATTAGTTTCATTGTTAGTAGGATTATTAAAATCAATCCAATACCATTTAATGTCTTTTGAATCTATTTCTTCTATAGTTAAATTATAAATGGGTTTTAGATTATTTGTGATAGCTAAAATTCTAATCACTCTAATCAACTCTTTCTTACTAAATTAATACTTATACTGTCTTATTAGGTTGCAACTAAAAATTATTACTTTGTAATACTATCCATTTATATGATAACTTATTAAATCTTTCATAACAAGACATAAAAACCTTTGGTTATATTAATATCCTATTTAATATTTCATCTTCATCAATAATTCTTTTCGCTATATCAATATTCTTTTTGACATGAAGATAGGTATATCTGTTTGGTTTTATAGAAGGTGCAATTTCCACTGCTTTTTTGAAATCTTCTTTTTTCATTTTTAAAGTGGCTGCATAATCAAAGAAACCCGTCCCCTGTAGTATTTTTGTGATTCTTTTATATCTATGATCCTGCACCTTTGCCATAATATAACTAGCTATTCCAACCTGTACTCCATGAAGCTGAGGAACAGATACAAAAGTATCCAATGCATGTGATATCAAATGTTCTGCCCCACTAGCGGGAGAACTATCCCCTGCTATCTCCATAGATATTCCATTCATAGTTAAAGAATCCACTAATTCTTTTAAGAACAAATCATCTTTTATGGTTTCAAATTCAGTTCTTACAAAACTATTTACAGCTTTTTTTGATATCATTAGTGCGAAATCATCTACTACAGTTTTTTTATTATCTTCTTCAAATTTCCAATCATATAAAGCAGTTATGTTGGAAACCAAATCTCCAACACCTGAATATATAAACTTCTCTGGTGCGCCCTTTATAACATCAATATCTACTATTATTCCATAGGGAGTTTTCGCAGGTACTGAATTTCTCTTACCATTTAATATTAAAGAAGCACCAGAGCTTGCAAATCCATCATTAGACGTAGAAGTAGGTATACTTACAAAAGGAAGTTTCCTCAAAAAAGCCATATATTTTACTGCATCTATAGCTTTTCCTCCACCAATACCTATTAATAATTCTACATCCCGTGGAATTTCAAAAGCTTGTATAGCAATTTCTTCAAAATTGATATTTCTAACTTCACCTATACTAGATATATCTATTCCTACACTCAAGATTGATTTTTCTATTTTCTTTCCAAATAATTCATAAATACCTTCTCCAAAATATAAGGACACTCTTTTAAACATACATTTTTTTATTATACTTCCTATGTAATCTATATTTCCTTTTCCAACTTCCAATATAGATGGAATAGCTATTCTATGTGTATTGCCTTTCATCTACTCCACTCCTTTATATAGCTTTCTACTTTAGGCCAGATTTCACCAAAATTTTTAAATTCAATACACTCTTTATTTTCTTTTTTCAACAAATTCACTAAAACATCTTTAGCAAAAACTACATCTGCTGTAAGAGCTGCTTTTAAATCCGGCTCTGTATCTCCTGCATAAAAAATCTTATCATATTTTTTCTTTAGCTTCTTTACTACTTTTAACTTATCAATACCATATATCTCTGAATAAAATTCGCTGTTTTCATCCAATACAAAATGTATTCCTCTATCCTTATAAATAGCTTCGTTGGAATATATATCTACGCCCTCAATATTTTGTTTCTCAAATATTTTATTTATATAATAACTAGTTCCTGCACTGACAACTACAAAATCTCCACCATATGCCTTTATCTTATTTATAAATTCCTTTGCATAAGGATCTAAGGAGATTCTCATTATATCTTCATTTATTTCTTCTTCATTTCTTCTTATATTTTTAAAAACATATCCTAAATAGTCTACATCCTTTATTTTTTTATTTCTCCAATCCTTATACATCTGTGTACATTCATCTTTTAAATATTTATCCATTATTATCTTATAAAAATCCTTTTCCGTTAAAGTACCATCAAAATCTGATATAAATGCAAAATTTAACATTGAATCATCTCCTTAATTTATTTTGTCTATTGATATAAATTTTTATTTACTCCCTGTATAAGTTTTACTATAATCTGTGTATTATACTAATAAAATTTATACTTATTTAATCATAATTTTAAATAATGGTGTATGCATATATTATAATATATAACATTTTTATAACATATATATTTTTAAAAAATATGCAAAAGCATATATATTATACTTTTGCATCTAAATATGTACCTAAATTAAATTTTTATTATTTTACTTAAAATTCGCTTTGATAATTAACAATATAATCAAAAATTATTTTTTCTTTTATTTTGAATTCATGTAATCAAATATTTCTTGAAACAACTCCTTTGCTACAGGTGCGGCAGTTTGTCCAGCATAATAATTATTCGAATCTGGCTCATCTATGGATATGAGCATAGTAATCTTAGGGTCATTAGCCGGTGACATTCCAGCAAAAGAAGACATATACTTTCCTGGTGCATATCCCCCCTTGGTACTTGACTTTTGTGCGGTTCCCGTCTTTCCGGCTATATCAAGGCCAGGAACTTCTGCGGCTTTTCCAACTCCATCAGTGACAACCTTTCTCAAATATGTCCTTAAGGTACTTGACATATTAGGATCAAGTATTTCTTTTTTGTTAAAATTATTATAAGTAGTGTCTAACACCTGCTTATTTGTATTACTATCCACATGAACAAATTCTTTCATAACATGAGGTGTAATCCAAGTACCACCATTTGCTACAGCATTAAAAGCAGCAAGATATTGCATAGCCGTTACTGAAATCCCCTGTCCAAAAGATATAGTTGCCAAATCAAATTTATTTGTTTTATCAATACTTCTCACTATACCTTTACTCTCTCCAGGTAAATCTACACCAGTTCTCTGCCCAAATCCAAATAAATTTATATATTTAAACAATTTATCCTTACCTAGTAAATCTACACCCAGTTTTACAAATCCAACATTACTGGAATTTTTAATTATATCCTGGAAAGTTTGATCAGGAAATCCAGTTAAATTCCATTCATTAATAGGATAACCATCTACCATTACATATCCTGGATCAGGAAATCTAGTTTCATCATTTACAACATTTTCCGATATAGCAGCATAAGAAGTTATTACTTTAAATATGGATCCTGGCTCAAAAGTATTCTGTACTGCATTGTTCTTCCAAGATGCAGCTATTTCTTCTCCAGTTTTATTTTTAGCTCCATTAGGATCATTAGGATTATAATCCGGCTTGTTTACCATAGCCAATATCTCACCATTTTTAGGATTCATCACCGTAATTGTAACTGATTTTGCCTTATTTGCAGTTAAAGCTTTTTCTGCTGCTTGCTCTGCGTATAATTGTATTGTTTGATCAATAGTTAAAACTAAATCCTTTCCATCAACAGGAGCAATATATTGGGAATCCTCATAGGGTAACTGATTACCTACATTATCTGTTTCCAATATTTTTTGGCCTGGTATTCCTGATAACTCCTTATTATAGCTCAGTTCTACTCCAGAAACACCACTATCCTCTGAATTTGTATATCCTAAAGTACTAGCCAAAAAGTTATTATTTTTATATACTCTTTTTGAGTCACTAGACACTATGAAACCAGATATTTTTAATTCTTTTATTTTATCTGCTTGAGCTTTGTCTATTTTTCTTGCAAGAGTAGCAAATTTTACCGGCATACCATTAGGAGACTTTAAATATAATATATCCGATATTTCTTTAGATGACTTACTTAATATTATAGATAACTTATTAGCCAATTGATCCATAGTAATAGATTTACTCTTTAAGGATTGCCTTAATGTATTCATATCTATATCAATTCTATATGCTTCTACACTTACGGCAAGTTCGTTATTATTCCTATCAAGTATACGTCCTCTTTTGGCAGGAATACTTATTTGGCTTGTCCATTGCTGTAAAGCTTTAGTTTTATAAACTTTGGAATTAGAAACCATAAGATAAAATAATCTTCCTATTACCAATACAAATACTAATCCAAATATCATAAAAACACCTAAAAGTCTTTTATTTGTAAACATCTTTGTACTGTTTTTTTTGTATTTCAGTATACTCACTACCTTCCAATGACTGTTAAACTTTCTATTTTAATAATAAGTTACTTTATAACACCTAACTTTATTATTAAAATCATACTATATTAGTAAATAATGATATCATATATAGGTTAAATTTTAAAGTATTGCTGCAATTCTATTTTTTACAAATTTATTAATATATGTTCTTTTTTGTTAATATTTTAAATAAGCCAATAGATTATCTTGTATCTATCGGCTTATTTTTTATCAACTAGTTATTTTTAATTAAATCTAAGGCTTTTTGTACAATATTATCTACAGTTATACCAAATTCCCTATATAATATTTCACCTGGAGCAGATGCTCCAAAATGATTTACCGATATTATATCTCCATCCAATCCCACATATTTATGCCAACCAAAAGCTACTGCTGCTTCTACAGCAATTCTATTTTTGATTTTTGCAGGAAGAATGCTATTCTTATAATCATAACTTTGTTCATCAAATATTTCTAAACAAGGCATACTTACCACTCTAGTTGCCACACCTTTTTTTTCTAATATAATAGACGCTTTGTAGATATATTCAACTTCCGAACCCGTAGCCATAAGAATAACTTCTGGCACCTCTCTTGAGCTTTCCTTTAATATATATGCCCCTTTTAGTGCATTCTTCGAACTTTCATTATATAGAGGAAGATTTTGTCTGGAAAGTATTAAAGCTGTTGGACCATCCTCTCGAGTAATAGCAGAATACCATGCTGCTGCTGTTTCTGTAGAATCTGCCGGTCTAAACACATGGAAATTTGGTATACTTCTTAAAGCCGCTAGCTGTTCTATAGGCTCATGTGTTGGCCCATCTTCCCCAACACCAATACTATCATGAGTTAAAACATATACCACTGGAAGCCTCATTAATGCCGAAAGTCTCATAGCAGCTTTCATATAATCACTAAATACAAAAAATGTTGAAACAAAAACTTTAAGACTACCATGCACAGCTATACCATTTCCAATGGCTGCCATAGCATGTTCTCTAACTCCAAAGTGTAGATTAGCACCGCTTTTATCTTCCTTAGAAAAATCTCCCCTATCCTTCATATATGTTTTAGTTGAAGGAGATAAATCTGCTGATCCCCCCACAAGATTTGGTACAAATTTAATAAGTCTATTTATAACCTCACCAGACGAAACTCTTGTAGCCAGTTTACCTTGAAATTGCCAAAAATCTTTATCATTTAAAATATCTTTGGTTATTTTACCTGAATGCCAAACTTGCCATTCATCAGCAAGCTGTGGATATTCTCTTTTATAATTCTGAAATAAATTATTCCATTTGCTTTCTTTTTCTTCAGCGCTCTTTTGTAATATTTCCATATATTCTCTTACTTCTTCTGAAATATAAAACTTTCCTTTTCCTTGCCATTTAAAGAACTCTTTTGTTTTTTCAATATTTTCTTCACCTAATGGTTCTCCATGAGCTCCTGCAGTTCCCTGTTTTGGAGATCCATATCCAATTTGAGTCTTTACAACTATAATACTAGGTTTATTTTCTTCAGCTTTTGCTTTTCTAATAGCATCTTGAATAGAATCAATATCATTTCCATCTTTAACCTCTATAACCTGCCAGTCATAAGCTTCATACCTTTTAGCTACATTTTCTCTAAAAGCAATATCAGTACTTCCTTCTATAGATATGTTATTGGAATCATATAATATTATAAGCTTACCTAATCCAAGAGTTCCAGCTAAAGAAGCTGCTTCTGCAGATATTCCCTCCATCATACATCCATCACCAGCTAGAGCAAAAGTATAATGATCTACTATTTTATATTTATGTCTGTTAAATTTACTTCCTAGATATTGCTCAGCTATTGCCATTCCCACAGCATTGGCTATTCCTTGTCCAAGTGGTCCTGTAGTAACCTCAACACCTGCTGTATGACCATACTCAGGATGTCCTGGAGTCTTACTTCCCCATTGCCTAAAGTTCATTAATTCATCTATGCTAAGCTCATATCCAAATAAATGAAGCAATGAATATAACAGCATAGAACCATGTCCTGCCGATAATATAAATCTATCTCTATCTACCCAATTTGGATTTTTAGGATTATGTTTCATTTCTTTACTCCAAAGAGTATACGCCATAGGCGCCGCTCCTAAAGGTAATCCTGGATGACCCGAATTGGCTTTCTGTATACCTTCAGCTGACAATATTCTTATAGTATTTATCACTTGTTGATCTGTATCTAACATTTTTTGCCTCCCCGTTATAAGTACATTTTCAAACATCGTGAACTATTCCCCACTTACTTCATTTTACTTCATTGAAGTGAGGGCTTCGTGGTCAATACTCCTAGTGGAGCAAGTTTACCCACGCTAACCCAGTTACACCGACGGTTATAATTTTTATCAGTTTCCGTTCTTGACAAGAACCCACCGCACTAGGCGATTATAAAAAGAAATATTATTTAGTTTTTTAATTTATCGAAACAAAATAAATTATATAGTAAAATTATATTATTTTCTACTCTATAACTTATTATATATCATCAAGGCAATAGATAATATAATCCTAATACAATCTTTTTTTTTAATTTTCTAATATTTCATCATTTTTTATGTAAACAATTTAGATTAATATCATTTTTTATTAATAATGTAGAAAAAATTCTTCATTTACTTTTACAACTTATATCATTTTAATATTAAATTGTATTGTTATATATAATTTAATTTGTTTTTGTTATATCATATTATATTGATTTTCTCTTTCTAGGAATAAAAATAAAAATTAATCTATAAAAACTAGTTTTTTTGCTAATATCTATAATAATGCAATTTATAACTACACATCCTGCATTATTACAATTAAATATGTATAATATTCATAAACATATATTTATGAATATATTAATATTTTACTATATTTTTTTACACACTTATATATTTTCGCAAAAATACTTAATAACAATTGCTATAATATAAATTTTTTTGTTAGACGAAAGACAACAAATTAAAACATAAATCTTTAAGAAATTTGCAATTCCTCATATTTAATTAATCAAAACTCTTGATTTTGAAAATAAAATAAAATATAATGAACATAACAATACATTATAGATTATATTATTTAGTTATGTTATTTTATAATATGTTTTGATTGTAATTATATTGTTTTGTGATTATAACCTGTACAGAAACATACGTTATATACTATTATATATATAACATTTTCATATATTTAATAATATTTTGATGAATTTTTTTACTATATAAGTTATGTATTTATAATAATTCATCTAAATTTTGAAGCCGTATATATCATATAAGTTAAATTAATCTTTTAAATAAAGGAGGATATCATGAAAATTATAAATACATCTAAGTTAAAAAGTAGTTCAACAGCTTTGATTTCAAATTCTATTGCAAATGATGATATCAAAACAAAATCGCACAAAAATTATCTTTTTATAGCTTTAATATTATTACCCGTGTTTGCTTTTATTATTTCTTTTACTATAGGAAGATATGCAATTTCAATTCCTACTCTTTTTGATATATTCTATTCAAAACTATTTGGATTAAAAATAAACTATCCTGACACTCTTTTAACAGTTTTATTCAAAGTAAGAATTCCAAGAATTTTAGCTGCCATGATGGTTGGTGCTGCTCTTTCTGTATCTGGTGCAACTTATCAAGGTCTATTTAAAAATCCTATGGTTTCTCCTGACATTCTAGGTGCTTCAGCTGGAGCAGGATTTGGAGCAGCTATTGCAATTCTCTTATCCTTTAATATTATAGAAATACAAATATGTGCTTTCGTCTTTGGTTTAATTGCCGTATCATTAACTTACTTTATAAGCTCAATAATAAGCAAAGAAGATAATGGAGTTTTAAGCTTAGTTCTTACAGGTATGGTAATATCATCTCTTTGTTCAGCCTTCATTTCTCTTATAAAATATGTAGGCGATCCATATAACAAGCTTCCTGAGATTACTTTTTGGCTTATGGGTGGACTTTCATCTACAACTACTAAAAATGTTTTATTCTTAATTATCCCCATGGTCTTTGGACTTATTCCAATAGTTCTTTTAAGATGGAATCTCAACGTTCTATCTCTTGGTGAAGAAGAAGCAAAATCTCTAGGTGTAAGTACCTCTAGAGTTAGAATTATAATGATACTATGTTCAACTCTTATGACTTCTGCTTCTGTTGCTATAGGGGGTTTAATTGGCTGGGTAGGACTTATAATACCACATTTAGCTAGAATGATAGTAGGTCCTAATTATAGAATTTTACTTCCAGCTTCTATATTTATCGGCAGTACATATTTATTATTAGTAGATGATGTTGCCAGAAGTTTATTTTCTATGGAAATTCCTCTAGGAATACTTACTTCATTAATAGGTGCGCCATTTTTCATATACTTATTATTAAGAGGAAGGAGAGGTTGGATATGATATTAACTATAAAAGATGCTACTTGTGGTTATGGATCCAAGACCATAATAAGTGGATTATCCTTAAATATTCATTCTGGTGAAATTCTATGTATACTAGGTCCAAATGGAGTAGGAAAAACTACATTTTTTAAAACAATATTAGGTTTTCTAAAAATTAAAGCTGGTGAAATTTCTATTGATGGTGACAATATTCATAATTGGTCAAGAAAAAAATTGGCTAAAGTTATTGCCTATGTACCTCAAGCCCATACACCACCATTCCCATTTTTAGTTAAGGATGTAGTAACTATGGGTAGAACAGTTCATCTAGGGAGTTTTGCTTCACCATCAAAAAATGATATAGCTATTGCAGAAAGATCTATGGAAATGCTTCAAATATCTTATTTAAAAGATAGAATATATACAGAAATAAGTGGCGGCGAGAGACAAATGGTCCTTATCGCCAGAGCATTAACTCAAGAGCCTGATTTTTTAATAATGGATGAACCAACTTCTAATTTGGACTTTGGTAATCAAATAAGAGTTTTGGAACAAATAAATAGACTTTCTCAAACCGGACTAGGAATTATTATGACTTCCCACTTTCCAGATCATGCTTTTCTATGTTCTAGTAAAGTAGCTTTGTTTGAGAAGAACAATAAATTTACCATAGGATATGCCGATGATGTAGTAACAGAAGAAAATCTTAAATCTGCATATGGTATTAATGTTAAAATTACTACCACAACCGATGATGATGGAAGTATTATCAAATCTTGTGTACCTTTATTATCACAAAATTTCCAAACAAAGGATAGGCCAAATTATTAATACTTTATAACTGTTAATATAACTATACACGGTACATTAGCAGTTATAAAGTTATGTCCACAATTTTATAAATTACATAGTAATAATTAATATTTTAATATTAATTAATATATAAAAATTTAAAAGGAAGTGTTCTTATGAAAAATTTTAAAATTTCTATCGTATTGATTATTTGTTTAATCTTTACACTATTAGTTGGATGCAGCAATAATTCTTCAGCTAACAATACTACCGCTGATACAAAACCAACTAAACAAACTATTATTGATATGGGAGGTACGAAGGTAGGAATACCTACTAAAATAAATGCCATTGCTGATGGTTGGCCAGCTCATAATGAAGTTTTAGTTATGCTTGGTCATGGAAACAAAATAGTTGCAACTAATAAAAACACTGCACCTAACGCTATGCCATGGCTTGCTGTAGTAAATCCGCAAATGAATAAAGCTAGTATAGCCTTTACAAATACAGATGTAAACACTGAGGAATTATTAAAAGCAAAACCTGACATAGCCTTTGTATCTAATAAATCACTTGTATCAAAACCAACCGAAAGCGGAATTCCAACTGTATATGTAAACTTTACTGACTTCAATGGTTTAAAAGATTGTTTTAAATTAACTGCAAAAATACTTGGATCAGATGCTGAGAAAAGATCAAATAATTACATAAAATATTTAGATAGTAAACTGGATTCAATTCAATCTATAACTTCAAAAATTCCTGAAAGTGAAAAACCTAAAGTTTTGCATGTAATATCACTTAATCCATTAACTATTGACGGTAGCGATACAATAATTGATTCTTGGATAAAAGTTGCTGGTGGTATAAATGCAGCTAGCAGTGTGAGTGGTAATCAAAAAGTTGTTTCTATAGAACAAGTACTTCAATGGAATCCAGATGTTATCATATTCGGTAGTAATATAGCTAAAACTGTTAGCGAAAGAACAACTGCTATTAACAACTTATCAAAAGATTCCACATGGTCAAAAATAAATGCCGTAAAAAACAAAAAATTATACGTAAATCCAAATGGAGCTTTTACTTGGGATAGATACAGTGCAGAAGAAGCACTACAAATACAGTGGGCAGCAAAGACATTGTACCCAGATAAATTCACTAATATAGATATATCTAAAGAAACAAAAAGTTTCTATAAAACATTTTTAAATTATAATCTTACTGATGATGAGACTTCTAAAATCATAAACGCTGAACCACCAGTAACCAATGCTAAATAAGATTATATAAAAGATCATAAATATTTTAGCTGTTGATATATTGTATATGTCAACAGCTTTTTAAATTACAAATTTTATACAAAATAATTTAGCCCCATGCTTTCACATGAGGCCAATAAAAATTTAATAAAATATTTTACTTCAACTCAATTAATAACTCTCCAGCTTTAACCTGCTGTCCTTCCGTTACATTTATTGATTTTACAGTACCTGAAACCGCAGCAGAAACTCTAGTTTCCATTTTCATAGCTTCTACAATCATTAATGGCTGATTTTCCTTTACTTCTTCCCCTTCTGAAACTAATATTTTTAAAATAGTTCCAGGAATTGGTGCACCAACCTCTAATTGATTTGATTCGTCTGCCATTTTTGTAGAGAGTGTTTCAACTGAGGTTTTACTATTTTTATCCTTAATCTTAATTTCTCTACGATTTCCATCTATCTCAAAAACAAGTCTCTTGTTTCCTTCAACATCTGTTTTGCCAATCTCCTGAAGTTTTATCATGTAAACTTTACCGTTAGATACCTCTACTTCACAAGTTTCTCCTTCGCTGATTCCATGGAAATAAACATCGCTTCCTATTCTGCTTAAATCACCAAATTCTTTAATGTATTTTAAATAGTCTTCAAATACATCTGGGTATAAGGCATAGCTGAGAGCATCCTTTTTATTAGGAGCAATATCGTATTTATCCTGTAGATAGTGATCTATTTTATCAAAGTCTTCAGCAGGAAGCAATTCTCCTGGTCTACAGGTAATAGGCTCTTCTCCTTTTAATACTAATTTTTGCAGCTTTTCTGGGAAAGATTCCATAGGCTGACCCATCATGCCTTTAAAATAAGCTACCACAGAATCCGGGAATGCCATATTAGCAGCTTTTTCATATATATTTTCTGGAGTGAGTCCATTTTGAACCATAAATATAGCAAAATCTCCTACCATTTTTGAAGATGGTGTTACCTTTACAATATCTCCAAGCATGTCATTTACTATTTTGTACGTTCCCTTAATTTCATTAAACTTATGTCCAAGTCCAAAACTTTCTACCTGAGGTTTTAAATTAGAATACTGGCCTCCTGGAATCTCATATTCATATATCTCAGCAGAACCAGATTTAAGTTCAGATTCAAACTTGTAATAAACTGGTCTTACTGCTGCCCAGTAATCCGAAACCTCTTGTATGCCTTTTAGATCTATCCCAGTATCTCTTCTTGTATTTTTTAAGGCTGCGGTAACTGAGTTTAATGCAGGCTGACTTGTAAGTCCTGACATACTGTTAAAGGCTGTATCTACAATATCTACTCCTGCTTCTGCCGCCATTATAACTGTAGCTACTCCATTACCTGTAGTGTCATGAGTATGAAGATGTATAGGCATTCCTATCTCCTGCTTTAATGCACCAATCAACTTATAGGCAGCATGAGGCTTAAGCAGAGCGGACATATCCTTAATTCCTAAAATATGTGCTCCTGTTTTTTCAATTTCCTTTGCCAGTTTTATATAGTAATCTAAATTATACTTTGTCTTCTTATCATTTAAAATGTCTCCAGTGTAACAGATACAAGCTTCAGCTACTTTACCACTCTTTAACACTTCATCAATGGATACTTCCATTCCCTTTAGCCAGTTTAGTGAATCAAAAATTCTGAATACATCTATACCGCTGTTTGCAGATTCTCTTATAAATTCACGGATTACATTATCCGGATAATTTTTATAACCTACTGCGTTAGCTCCACGTATAAGCATTTGGAAAAGTACATTAGGTATCTTCTTTCTAAGCTGCGCAAGTCTTTCCCAAGGAGACTCCTTTAGGAATCTATAAGCTGTATCAAAGGTAGCTCCTCCCCACATCTCTAATGAAAAGAAATCTTTTCCATAAACAGATGTAGCCTCTGCTATCTTCAGCATGTCTCTTGTTCTAACTCTAGTGGCCATTAAAGACTGATTAGCATCTCTCATAGTAGTATCTGTTAAAAGCAATTTGTTTTGTTCTTTAACCCAAGCTACAAGACCTTCTGGTCCTTTAGTATCTAAAATATGTTTTGTTCCACTTAAATCAGAAGGAATTTCTACTTTAGGAATTACCGGCACATCATATTCCCTTTTAATTCCCTTAGTTTCATTGACTACTTTCTCTCCAATAAATTTTAATAGTCTGCTTTCATCATCTGCATGTGGTTCAATATTTATTAATTCTGGATTTTCATCAATAAATCCTGTATCACATTCTCCCTTTAAGAAAGTAGGGTGATTTAACACATTAATTAAAAATCCTATATTAGTCTTTACTCCACTTATGTTAGTTTCTTTTATTGCTCTAATAGCCTTTCTTACACAATCCTTAAAAGTTCTTGACCAAGATATATTTTTTACTAGAAGACTATCGTAATAAGGACTTATTACTGCTCCAGCAAAACCATTGCCGCCATCTAATCTTATACCAAAACCAGAACTGGTTCTGTATACTTCTATTTTACCAGTGTCCGGAGCAAAACTATGAGAAGGATCTTCTGTAGTTATTCTGCACTGTATAGAATATCCTCTTGTCTTTATATCATCCTGAGAATTTATACCTATTTCATCTGAGTCCAATTTATATCCTTCAGCAATTAAAATTTGACTTTGTACAATGTCTATTCCTGTTACCATTTCCGTTATAGTATGTTCAACTTGAACTCTTGGATTCATTTCTATAAAATAATGATTTCCATTCGCATCCACAAGAAATTCTAGTGTTCCTGCACTTCTATACTTTACAAGTCTTGCTATTTTTAAAGCATCTTCACAAATTTTATTTCTCTTTTCCTGTGAAAGTGACAATGAAGGTGTAAACTCAATAACTTTTTGATGTCTTCGTTGTATAGAACAATCTCTTTCATGTAAATGAACAATATTTCCATATTTATCTCCTAAAACCTGTACTTCTATATGCTTTGGCTTTTCAAGATATTTTTCCATGAACATAATATCTATACCAAAAGCTTTTTTAGCTTCGCTTTTTGCGCTCATAAAAGCATCTGGCAGTTCTTCTTCATTTCTAACAATTCTCATACCTCTTCCACCGCCGCCGGCAGCAGCTTTCAGCATAATTGGATATCCACACTCTTTTGCAAGTCGCTTTGCCTGTTCTACTGTCTTTATATCATCTTCATAACCAGGTATAGTTGGAACTCCAACTTCCTTTGCAGCTATTTTAGATTTAATTTTATCTCCCAATCTGTCCATCATCTCTGCCGTGGGACCAATAAATTCTATACCTGCTTCAGCACATTTTCTTGCAAATTCAGCATTTTCCGATAAAAAACCATATCCTGGATGAATAGCATCTACTCCCTTTTTAAGTGCCAGTTCGATAATTTCTTCAATGTTTAAATAGGCCTCAACAGGACTTTTATTTTCCCCTATTAAATAAGCCTCATCTGCTTTTGTTCTAAATAAAGCGTATTTATCCTCATTAGAATAGATTGCAACAGTACGTATTCCAAGTTCTTTACAAGCCCTAAAAATTCTTATTGCAATTTCGCCTCTGTTAGCAACCAATACTCTTTTAAATTCTTTCATTTTAATCCTCCTAGGTTATCTACAGTATCATATAAAAAAGCTCATTTATTCCTACTAAATAGAATAACTTTTTTTTTAATAAAATGCAATATTCAAAACACCTAAAATTCATATTAAATATTTTTTTAAATTTTTTGAATATTCAATTGATTTTTGTAAATACTAATGTTATACTGTAAACAAGAAGAAAATAAAAAATCTTCTTGCAGAACCTAACTCATAAATCAAAAGATTAATATCAAAAAATTTTTTATAGTTATTATTTTATAGAAAGTGCAGGGTACAAATGCTATTATTTGACTGAAGCACAAGTATATAAATGAATAACTATAAATTTAACCTTATTGTTATTTAGGTTAAATTAACCTCTTTACCCTCCGAAACTTAATATAATCTAAACATTAATTAGGAATGCCTCCTCTTCCTAACTAATAGTGTAAAAATTTATAGTACCAAAAGTATTGTAAAAATAAATTATAGAAAAGGGTGATTAAAATACAAAGTGAAGAACCAGGCTGTTTAAATGAGTTAGGTTTTGCTTAACCACCAATTAGTAATATGTACAAGCTAATTGGTGGTTATTATTTTTTATTTTAGCAATTTTCTTTAGTAATTTTCATAACTTCTTCTAAATCATTTTGAATAAATAATTATCTCCCCTTTATTCTTGCCTTTATCAATAAGCTTTAATTTTTCAGTTCTATTTAGATGTTTTATGTAATATTCTCTTTTGGTAGCCTCGCTTTTTGTTTCAAAAGCTTCAAAATATACAATTGCCACCGGAAGTCTTCCCCTTGTATATTTTGCTCCTTTTCCACTATTATGAACTTTTAATCTGTTTTTTAAGTCATTTGTATATCCAGTGTACAGTGTTCCATCACTGCATTTTAAAATGTAAATGTAATTCATTTATATCCCTCTTAAATGTTTTTTATATTCATTTTACCATTATTTCATATTTATAATTAGAAAATAGATTCTTTTTACAATATTATAAATATACAAAATACCTTTATTGGTTGGAAGCTAAAATCTCCAAATTAGATCTTAGTTTAATTAAAAATTATAAGTTAATAGTAAAAGTATAATCCACACTATAAATAATCTCATAATTATTGTATAATTAAATTCGTATAAATTTTATTGCAATATAAGGATGTGATAATTTTGCAGAACTCTCTAGAAATACTAAAAAATATACCTATATTTTCTCATCTTTCTGAGGAAGTCTTACAAAAAATAATTGAACTGCAAAATATAAAAAAATACAAAAAAGGTGAAATAATTTTTTATGAAGGAGATAAGGGAGAAGCCTTTTTCTTTGTTAAGTCCGGAAAAGTTAAAATCTATAAAACCTCTTTTGACGGCAGGGATATTACTTTAAATATACTAGGTGAAGGCTCAATTTTTGCAGAAGTTACTCTATTTAACGATATTAACTATCCTGCCACTGTAGAAGTGCTGGAAAACAGTGAAATAGGAATGATTTTAAATAAAGATATTGAAAAAATGATTTTAAACAATACTATACTAGCCTTACAGATAATCAAAGTTCTTACTAAAAGACTCTATCGTTCTCAAAAGACTCTCAAAGAAATGGCTTTTAGTGACACCTATAACAGAATATCCAGAACCTTACTGGATTTATGCGAAAGACATGGTAAAGAGACTGAACTTGGAATTGAGATTGATATAAACATAACAAGGCAGGATATAGCAAATATGGTTGGCACCTCTCGTGAAACTGTGAGCAGAATCATAAGCGAGCTTAAAAAAGAAAATATCTTAGATACCTACTCTAAAAAAATTATAATCATTGACAAAAGCAAATTGAGAGAATGCATCGATGAATTTTAAAATTAGACATTATTAATTTTTCACTATGAGCAGATATTTCTATCCTATTATGTCCATTTTAAAAAAATTACACCCCTGAGGTGAAAAAATTTACAGTTACAGAAAAAACTACACCCCAGGGATGAAGCAAAGAAAATAACCATACAATCCTTATTAGAACTGTACGGTATAAAGTATTATCCCATTATTTTATCTAAATCTGCTTTTGCATCTCCGCTTACTAAATTTAAATTAAAGTTATCTTGTAATACCTTTAATACACCAGCAGATATAAATTTAGGTGCTGAAGGTCCTACATATATATTTTTAACTCCAAGACTGAACAAACCAAGTAGTATAGCTACTGCTTTCTGCTCAAACCATGATAATACAATACTTACTGGAAGATCATTAACTCCACAGCCAAAAGCTTCTGCCAGTGCCAGTGCAATTTTAACTGTTGAACCAGAATTATTACATTGTCCAAGGTCTATATATCTTGGTATATCTGTTCCTGGGACTGTTCCAAAATCTATATCATTAAATCTAAATTTACCACAGGAAGTAGTTAATATTACACATTCCTTTGGAAGTGCCTCAGCTAATTCTCTGTAATAATTTCTTCCCTTAGTAGGTGCATCACAACCAGCTATTACGAAAAATCTTTTAATTTTTCCGGCTTTAACAGCTTCAATTATTTCCGGTGCTATAGATAATACTGTACTATGATGGAATCCAGTAGTCAAAGTTTTATCTGACTGAATATTTGCCTCTGGTAATTCCAAAGCTTTATTTATTAATGGAGCAAAATCATTATTTTTGATCTTTTCAATTCCTTCAAGTCCTGCTGTACCATAAGTCCAGAATCTATCTGCATAAGTTCCTGTAGTTATTGGCATTAAACAGTTTGTAGTTCCAAGAATTGCTCCTGGGAATTTTTCAAACAATTGTCTTTGATCATACCATGCTTTACCTACATTGCCTTTTAAATGAGGATATTTCTTAAGCTCAGGATATCCATGGGCTGGAAGCATTTCTGAATGGGTGTATATGTTTATTCCCTTTCCTTCTGTCTGCTTTAACAATTCTTCTAAAGCATATAAATTATGCCCTGTAACTAGTATACAATGGCCTTCAACTTTATCCTGTGTTACTACCGTAGGTACAGGCACCCCTAAATGTGAAGTATGTGCTCCATCCAATAAATCCATAACTTTAACTGCTGCTGTACCAACCTTTAATGCCATTCCTATATTTTCTTCTAGACTGAAATTTGAATTTGTAAGTGTTGTATATAATGCTTCACTAATTATCTTGTCCACTTCAGGATCTGTTTTCCCAAGCTCTGCAGCATGAGTTCTGTATGCAGATACTCCCTTTAGACCAAATATTATTGTGTCCTGAAGACTTGCTATTTCAGGATTTTTACCACAAACACCAAACTTTGTGCATCCACCAACTGGAGTTTGTTCACACTGATAGCAGAACATAGGATTGCATGAATTTTTCTTTTCATCTTTTTTAAATATATTAATCATTTTTATCTCTCCTCTTTTTTAAAACTTATTCATTAACTCTATGTCTGTATTTTATTACAATTAATTAAAGTATTCAGTGATATATATCACACTAATAAAAATTTATAATATAATAATCACAAAAACCGTATGCAAACTTTACACATACGGTTTCTTTACATAATTAATATGTGGTTCGTTATATTTAATAAACTATAGTCTAGTATTTAACATCACTTTCATTGGTTTTTCTTAGTGAAACTCTGTTAATTAATAAATAGGGTTTCTTGAATAAATCCGCTACTTTGTTTTTAATAAATAAATTAGCTAATAAAAAAGTTACTAGGGCTATTAATATACCATACACAGCATCTAAAACAACATGCTGCTTTACAAAAAATGTAGATAAAATTATTATTATATTAAGTATAGTCACAGAAATATTCATAAATAAATTTTTTTCTTTGCATTTCCATATACCTTCTATCATCAAAAAACAAGTCATCACATGTATGCTTGGGAAACAATTAAAAGGATTATCCACTTTATACAATGCCCTTATTATATTTGTAAATAAATCATTACCAACAAGTGAAGGTCTTAAAATTGTAGTTTGAAAAAAATAGAAAGTAATATAAGATATTATAAGTCCAAAGACTAAACTCACTAAAAGTTTGCAGTAAGTCAATTTATCCTTTATGCATATGTATATAAAAACTAATGGTACTAAAGGATACCAAATTACATAGGGTATTATGAACTCCTTTATAAAAGGTATTCTAGCATCTAAATCAGTAGCTAAACTGGTGACCCCTCTATTGGACGAATTAAGTAATCCATAACACATATTTAATAATAATATTGGCAACATGAAACAAAAAGCTATTATATTATTGCGTATTCTATTCACTATTTCTCCTCCTTACAAAAAAAAGTCAGGCTATATAACACAATACATACCCAACTCATCTTTATGAATTAATCTTCATCTTACTTATAATACATTTTTATATAAAGCCTTCGCTACACCTTCTTCATCACAAGAAGCTGTTATTTCGTCACTTATTTCTTTTACATTATCATAAGCATTTCCCATAGCAATTCCTTTTCCTGCATATTTAAGCATTCCTATGTCATTTTCACTATCCCCTATAGCAAGAACTTTTTCTCTTGGAATATTGTATTTGTCTGCTATTATTTTTAAGGCTGTACCTTTATCTATGTCTTTTCTTACAACTTCAACATGATTATATCCTGTCCTTATTATAGTATATTTTTCACTTTCTATCTTATTCCTAAATACATTAATACTATCAATATCCTCAATGATAGAAAGAGTTTTTGTGGGATTTACTATATCCTTAAAGCTTGATATAAACTCTGCATTCATACCTGATATTTTTTCTATAATTCTTATGTCTTCATTATCATAGTTTTTATAATAAGTATCCACACCAAATATAATAGTAGAATAATTAAATTTATTCAGTTTTTTTAAAACATCCATATAATCATTTTTTGGGATTGTAAATTTTTCTAATATATTACCTGTATCCGCATCTTTTATAACTGCTCCATTTAATGTTACTTGATACCCATTTAAATCTAATCTTTCCATATATGGTTTTATAGAGCGAGATAACCTTCCTGAAGACAAAACTACCTTCACTCCATTTTTTTTACATAATTTAACTGCTCTTTTTGTTTCTTCCGTAATTAACATATTTGAATTTAAAATTGTTCCATCAATATCTAAAGCTACTAATTCATATTTCATATATCTAATCCCCACCTCCAATACTTTAAAATTACACATTAACATTATATCATATCTGAGCCTTTGTTAACTATGTATATCTCAATACATACGAATATGAGTGCTAACATATTTTTGAAATTTATAATATTTTCTCCTAAAAATATAGATGAAAGCATACTGCTAAAAATAGGAATTAAAAAACTAAATGTAGCAACTTGTCCAATTTTATTATACTTCACATATTTAAACTTTGAGAATTAAAATTTCCATATTTATTATTACAAAAGTGCAAAGCATCCTTTATTAAGTTAAAATATATTTAACTATCCTTTTAGCTTCGCACTTTCTTAGGTTGTAACTTTGTATATGCTATAAATATTTATCTAGTATATTATTATTCTTTAAGGTGTTTACTAAAGATTTTATTTCCTGATCTTTATTTTTATCCATTATTAAAATTACATCTCCAGAATCCACCACAATTAAATCTTTTATTCCAAAACCTATAACCAGCTTATCTTTTCCAAATATACAACAATTCTCACTTTGTTCAAGAAATGTATTTCCATTTATATTATTACCACGATATTCATTTATAAATCTTGATAACGCAACAAAACTTCCTATATCATCCCAACCAAAATCACATTTTACTACATAAGCTTTTCTTGTCTTTTGCATTATACCAAAATCTACTGATATTCCATCTATAAGTGAATATTGTTCTCTTATAATTTCTTCTTCTTTCTCTGTCCCAATATATTGGTATATAGTCATAAGACTTTTATACATCTTTGGAAGATATTTTTCCATTTCTCTTAAAAATGAATCCGCTCTCCATATAAATATTCCACTATTCCATAAATAATCTTCAGCCAATAAGAAATCCTTTGCTACTTCGATATTAGGCTTTTCAACAAATCTTTCAACTTTATAAGCGGAACTGGAAGATGTAATTTTTTCGCCCATTTGTATATATCCATATCCCGTTTCAGGTCTTGTTGGAGGAATTCCTATCGTTACAAGTCCTCTTCTTCTTTGTACTATATCAACACCCTGCTTTAATGTATCTATAAACTCTTTGTTTCCTTCCACATGATGATCTGATGGAAGAACCATCATCACTGCATCATTATCTTTTTTTAATAGTTTTATAGCTGATAGGCCTATACAGGTAGCAGTTTCTTTATTCACAGGTTCTGAGTAAATATTCTTTCTGCTTATTTCCGGGAGTTCATTATACACCTTTTCAATATAATTTTCATTAGTTACAACATATATATTTTCCTTATTAACTAAAGGCTTTATTCTATCAACGGTGTTTCTCAAAAAGCTTTTATTATTAATTACTTTTAAGAACTGTTTAGGATTTTCTTCACGGGATAGTGGATAAAGTCTTGTTCCTTTCCCACCTGCCAATATTAGTGCATATAACAAAAAAAACACCTCAAATAATTATTGCTCACATTAGTATGATATGAACAAATAATTATAAGGTGATTATAAGGTTTTTTCTAAATTAAATTATATATCTTTATAATCTACATCTACTATTTCTCCTTCTAAATCATCATAGGTAAAATCTTTAGAAGTATTATAGTTATCACTAGAATTTTTATTTATTTTAGTTTTATTAGTTTTAAAATGTTCTTTAAGATATCTTTTTCCTTTAATTGCAGCAAAAATTACAACCCCTGCAACTACGATTACAGGTATTAAATGTATTAATAAGTATCCTCCAATTAATACAACTGCTGCTATAGCAAAAAGCCATAATATTGTTGAAAAACTTTTTCCCACAAAATCCATTTAACTCACTTCTTCCTCTAAATTCACAATTTATAATATGTATAAATTGTTTTTATTTATATATTTATTATATCATAATTTTAAAAAGAGTTATTTATTATCACTTAATAAAGTATTAATAAATTGTTAAATTTAAATGCATATGATGATTTTATTAGCATATATTTATAATATATAAATTACAGGGAGAGATTAATATGTATACATTTATATCTAATTCACAAGATAAAATATCAAAATATCTCTTTAACTTAATCAGTAATTTAAATGAATCTGGAAAATTTATAAATGGTATAATAGATGAATTATTAATGGTAAACAAATTTAACAAAAATGGACACTTTTTAAAATTTATTAATCACTTTAATTCTGGAAACTTTTTCATGTTAAAATGTGAGGGATACCTAAAGTGTCTTATAGATTCAAAATTTTATGATCCTCCTCTATTAGCTTATTTTATAAATGAAATCAATATGTCACTGGATAAATTTTCTAAGTGCTTTGTATATTTTGATACCATAAAAATAAATTATAAAGCAGTGGCTAATGAAGATTTAGATAAATTAATAAAAGAAATAAATAATTTTATAGGTATATTAAAAGTTATAAAAGATATATTAAAACTCTATAATCTTCCCTCATAAATACGTATAATTATTTCACTTTAGAAACAAATTCATTATCCTTTATAAAGAACCTCCATAAAAAATCTTTTGCTTCTTCCGCATAATCAATTCCAATTCTTTTTGATATACCTATATCAAAATCCTGTTTATTGCTTTGTTCAATAAACAGTTTATCTTCACATAAATCTAATCCATTGCAGCCTTTATCAATATCCAATGCTTTACAAAGTTTCGATGGCCCATTGGTAAGGTTTATTATTTGTCTTTTTTTTAATAATTCAAAAGAGGTACCATATCTTCGCTGACTCATTATTTCCATACCATCTATAGGCTCAAGCGCCCTAATAAGTACTGCTTCACCTATACCTTCTTCTCTTGTAACTGCATTCATACAATAATGCATTCCATATATGAAGAAAACATAAGAAAATCCTGGTTTACCATACATAATTTCCACCCTTTTAGTCTTACGTCCGTTATAAGTATGGGCCGCTTTATCTTTAAATCCTTTATAAACTTCAACCTCTACTATTTTTCCAGAAGTTATTTTTCCTTCAACTCTATGAACTAATATCTTGCCTAGAAGATCTTTAGCCACTTCAACTGTATCTCTATTGTAAAATTTCCTATTTAATTTCATTAAATAATCACTCCATAAATTAAATTCATTCTATAACTTACATAAAAACTCAGAATAATTGTTTATGCTTCAGTTGAATAAAACATAAAATTAGTGTCAAAATTATTTATTATAGGTGTAATTATATTCTATCATTAATCTATACTATAAAGAGTCCAAGAAGGTGGTACTATGTACAATTTTAAGAAAAATAAAATTGAAAATAAATCCAAGATAATTCTAAATTTATTTAAAAGAAATTTTTTTATTGAATATAATAATTCTTCTATAGAAACCAAGAAATTAATGAAAAAATATTTTCAACATATCTATAGAAGATGGTATTATTCTTCACTGATATTTAATAATTATTTATCTCCATCAAATATAATAAATAAAATATTTTTACAAAATAATCTTACTAGCAGTACTATGCTTACTGTAGCAAAGCCAATATTAAATCATAATAAAATTTGTGATATAACTTTTGATTTCTACGAATACAATATAGAAAATCACCCTATTATAAAAGATATTTGCCTTCTTACAAGTTTCTTTACTCCAGATAGAGAAATAAACTATAACGGACTTTTACAAAGAAAATTTATTGAAAGCATAAAATACAAATTTACTATACCGGATGTTTTCTATATAAATTATATAACAAAATTATCTTTTCAGTTGAAGATTATAAAAAAGCTTCCATCTATAAACTGTAATCGTGCTCAAATTTGCTATAATTCTGATTTTTGGGAAAGCGATAGTATAATGCAATTTAAAAAAATTGTATCATCATCTATTGATATTTCTGCCAGAAAATTATCAGAATCTTTTACTGAAGTACATACTTATTTCAATTTTAATTATTTAAAATCATTAATAAAAAATGGAGTTCATATGGAAAATGACATAGAAAATGATTTTTTAAAAAAATTAAATTTGGACCTAAAATATATAATGTCACTTATTGTGAAAAAACCAAATGAACTATCAATAAATGAATCAAAAATTTTACAATTATTTAACAAACTTGGATGTTTCATCGAAAGCTATTTTATAACAATAATGGGACAATATTTAGGATTAATCAATCCAATTAACATTTTTACTTTTATATTTCCTATAGAAATACAAAAGTATGCAAAAAACTATAATATAAATACTTATAAAGAACTTCTTTTATTTAATCCATCTTCTCTTTATGATCTATCAAATTTTGGAGAAACTTATATTGATTCTAAAATTAAAGGGGCCAAAATTGAAAATATACCAGAGAATATCGATTATAAAAAATTAACTTATTCATTAAATAAGTTAAACAAATTTAATGATATAAAGTTAAATGACATTCTAAATTTCAGATAACAATGCTAAACTTAAAATAATTGTAATAGCTGAACTTTATAAATAAATATAAGTCCAGCTAAAATTTTATTCATAATATTGTGATACATGTTTTATTGCTACCATGGAATTTTTATCACATTCCAACCATCCTGTATCTAGTACATATACTTTCATGATCTAATTCACTCCTAATTAAATAAAATATCCACTAGCAATTATATCATCCTATATTCGGCAAGTAATCCTTGTAGGCATTGATATCTCTAAATTTGTCTGTAAAATTTTTTTAAATAGAAAATCAAGTAATATCAATGTTTTGCTGAATTACTTGCCGAATTGAAGATCATATTAAATTTGTTTAAAGATAAATTGTTTATTGAATAATATTTAATATAAAAATATATTTTCTTTATATTATCTACATATATATAAGCTATACTTAAACAATAAATTAAATTGTAATTATAGATATTAAATATTATCTAATTTAAAAGTCAAAGGAGATAATAAATGAGTATTAGAAAAGAAAGATTAAAAGTCTATAATATGACTTGCACATCCTGTGAAATAAGAATCGAAAAGGTTTTAAAAAATCTGCCTGGAGTAAAAAATGTTTTAGCTAACTTCAATTCTCAAGAAGTACTTATTGAATATGATACAAAATTCTGCAATATAGATGAAATTAAAGGAGCTATTAAAAAAAGTGGTTATAGTACTGATAATCCTAAAAACTTTAAAATTGCAGGAATCTTAGTAATTGCTGTAGCTATTATTTTTTTAGGAACCTCCACTGCCGGATTTGATATGAATTCTAAACTAAATGGTGCCACTTATTTCATGTTATTTATTATAGGAATATTTACATCACTTCACTGCATAGGTATGTGTGGAGGAATTATGCTCTCTCAAAGCATCGCAAAAAATCAATATAATAAATTTCAATCTATAAAACCAGCTCTTCTATACAATTTAGGAAGAATAATTTCTTATACTATATTAGGTGGAATTGTTGGAGCTTTAGGATCTGCATTTTCATTATCCATATTTACTAAATCAGCTCTTCAAATATTTGCAGGTATATTTATGATTATAATGGGATTAAATATATCAGGTTTTAGTATTTTTAGAAAACTCAACATAAGAGTTCCTATTTCCATGTGTTCAATTAAGAAAAAACCTAAAACACCTTTTTTTATAGGAATACTAAATGGTTTTATGCCCTGTGGACCACTTCAAACTATGCAGCTTTATGCCTTGGGAACTGGAAGTTTAACTAAAGGAGCACTGTCCATGTTTTTATTTTCTTTAGGAACTATACCTCTAATGTTAGGATTCGGGGCATTATCTGGTATATTAACTAAGGGATATACTAAGAATATACTAAAATTCAGTGGAATAATTGTAGTGATTTTAGGTATAATCATGGGAACAAGAGGACTTTCTTTAGCAGGTATTAATATTCCAAATATAAGCTTTAACAAAAATACTGAAGCTTTAGGTATTAATAATTCATCATCAAATATTGCTAAACCAACAATAGAAAATGGAGTCCAAATAATAAAAATGACTGCTGATAACAGTGGGTACACTCCAAATGTACTCTATGTTCAAAAAAATATACCTGTAAAGTGGATAATAAATGGTAAAGAGCTTACCTCTTGTAATAATGGAATAATAATTCCATCCATTGATGTACAACAAAATTTAAAATCTGGAGATAATATTATAGAATTTACTCCTAAGGATAAAGATATAAGCTTTAGCTGCTGGATGGGTATGATACGAGGAGTGATAAAAGTTGTTGATAATGTTGAATCTATCGATACTTCCAAAACAACAGACTTGCCACCTGCTTCTAATAACCATATGAATTGTGGTGATCCAGAAAACAGTTCACAACAAAATGAAAGCATATATGGAAATGATTTAAGCAAAATTTCTACAGATGTATTAGTTCATAAAGCTAACTTATATGAAAATTCTCAATCTATAGAAATTAAAGGCATTAAGAATGAATTTAATCCTATTATATCTGTGTTAAATAAAAATATTCCTGCAGAGTTAATTTTTAACTTAAGTCAATTTAATGATGTAGAAGGTGACTTTTCCATAATAAATGCTACTACAGGTGATTTATTAACTAGTTTTAAAGGTAAAAAAGGCATTGTTAAAGTAAATGTTAAATTAACTGAAGTTGGAGTATATGCTGTTATTAAAAATAATACTGCATTAGGACTTATAGAAGTAGCAGATGATCTCAACACCACTGACTTGCAAAGTGTAAGAGAAAAATATATAAGTTCCAATTAAATTATATAAGTTATTTTTTAATAAATTTTATTTATAGCAAAGTTTTAAATTACAAAATTAATATGAAATATAAAAAGATAAAGTAAGTCTCCTGCAAAAAACTTACTTTATCTTTTTTAAATCATATGGCGTTTCTTGATAAACGTAGTAATTTAACCAATTTGAAAACAATAAATTTCCATGGCTTCTCCATCTTACTATGGGCTCTCCTTTTGTATCATCATTTAAGAAATAATTTTTAGGTACTTTAGGATTAAGCTTATTATTTACGTCTCTTTCATATTCCTCTTTAAGAGTCAAAGGATCATATTCCGAATGACCTATCACAAAGATTTGTCTTCCATTTTTAGCAGAAACTATATAAACTCCAGCTTCTTCTGATTCCGACAGTATAGATAATTCCTTTACTTTTTCTATATCAGATCGTCTAACCTCTGAATATCTTGAATGGGGAACAAAAAATTCATCATCAAAACCTCTTAAAAGCTTAGTATTCTTTTTAATCACCTTATGTGAAAATACGCCAGATATTTTTTCTTCTAAAGAATACTTAGGTACATTATAATGATAATTAAGTCCAGCCTGTGCACCCCAACATATGTGAAGTGTTGAATGTACATTATGTATACTCCATTCCATTATATCTTTAAGTTCATCCCAATAATTAACATTCTCAAAACTTAATTGTTCTACAGGTGCTCCAGTTATAATAAGTCCATCAAATTTTTGTTCTTTAACTTCATCAAAGGTCTTATAATAAGTCATCAAGTATTCTTGAGATACATTCTTTGATATATGAGTTTTGGGATGTAATAATTCCACATCAATCTGTAAAGAAGTATTACTAATTAATCTCAATAATTGGACCTCTGTAGATATTTTATTGGGCATAAGATTTAAAATGGCAATTTTTAATGATCTAATATCTTGATGAACCGCTCTGTTTTCAGGCATTATAAATATATTTTCCCTATTTAAAATTTCAGCAGCAGGCAAATCATCCCTTATTTTAACGGGCATAGCATTACTCTCCTCTAAAAATTTATTATGCATTGCATATATAATCTGAACTATCAATGATTATTACCTAGTTGTAATTTATACTACAGCTAAGTTTAAGTAAAATATCTCTAGAAATGTTTCTATGTCATCTTAATAGCCTTTTTATTATAACATATTTTATATAATTATTGAAATATACTACCAATTAAGCACACATCCTGTTTTATACTCAAATTCTTCCTTTATAGGTTTCAGTTCATTTGCATCTTTGTTTTCTGGCTTTAATAAAACACTTAAATTAGAACTATTAAATGATGGATTCCTCTTTAAAATTATATCATTTTTTTTACATAGCATTACTGCAAAATTTATTATTTCATTTTGATTTGCACTATGGGATATAGACATATTCCATCCTGTATTTTCTACCAAACCTTTCAGTTTTTCTTTATATTTATTACCTATTGATGAAGTTATAAAAAATAATTCTATATACTTTCCTTCACCTGATGATTTTACACTTTTTTTATAAGGCTTAAATTCTTCTTCTTTAAAAGCATCATCTATGAAATTCAAAGCTTGATTTTGCTCCATCCTACATATTTTATTTTTAACCTCTATAATAGAGTTATTTAATTCATTATCTATTTCTACACTATTTTGTATCAACAAATCTAACCCTGTCTTTTCTTTAAATTCTTTTAGTATACTCCCATTACAATTATATTGTGAATTCAATATTAACTGTATTTTTTTATCTTCCATTCTATAAGATATTTTCTTTATGCTTACATCGTAAAATAATTCTCTTATAAGAACATTTACTGCATTTATATTTACTGAAGGATTTATCTCCACTTTCCAATTTATTTTCTCTTTAAAATTTTCTATACTATCATATATAGTTTTATTAACAGTATACGGAAAATCAAAACTTAAAATTATTTTTTTCTCTTCATACATAATACTAGCTTTCTTAAAATGAAATTCATTAAAGTATTTTTTTACAATTTCATTGATCTCATTGGGCTTAAGTTCCCTTTCCTTAGTTTCTTCTTCTACTTCATCTATAGTTTTACATTTAAATAAAAATAATCTTCTCATATCATTATCGAAATATACACTGTTCAATACTAATTTTTCAATTCTATCAATGTCTATAGACTTTATCTTATTATCTCCATACCATATATAAATAAGCTCTTCTATTGTAAAAAGCCTTTCACCATAATTTTCAAATATAAATTCCCATAATTTCTTTATATTGCTTTCATCTAAAATATCATTAATTCCTATAATTCTCTTTATTTGTCTTTTTAATTGTTTTCTTGGATTTTTTATATTTATATCATAACTCTCTCCACATTCTGGAGCGTATACTCTTCCTCTTACTTCTTTAAAGAGTTCTTTTGTAAAACTTTTTACTATTTCTTCATTGCCATGTACCATGAATATATTATTGGGTGTCAATAAATTTATTAGTGATTTTATTTCACTTTTATCGCTATGGGCGGAAAGTCCTACTTTTTCTACATTACAGTTTACAGGTATTAATTTACCATTAATTTCAATTACCCTATCTTCATCTTTATCCAAAAGATTTAATAGCTTTCTTCCAGGAGATTCTTCATCCTGATATCCTGTCATAATTATATATCCATTTTCCATAGATGCTATCTTCTCAGCATAATATTGACTGTACCCACCTGTAAGCATTCCAGAACTAGATACTATCACACAAGGTTCTTTTTCTTCCAATATTTTATTTCTTAGTTCTTTATTGTCTACAGGAATTATATTATCATCATAAAAGGGCTCCACACCCTTTAGTATCTTTTTCCCTAAGGAATTCTTTAAATATAATGGATTAATTTTATATACTCTATTTATATCCTTTATCATACCATCTACATAAACTTTTATATTCTTTATTATATTTTTATTCAGAGCCTTTTTTATAATAAGTAAAATTTCTTGAGCTCTCCCCAGTGCAAAAGCGGGTATTAAGATTTTGCCTTTGTTAACTTCACATTCCCTTATGAAATCTAAAAGTCTTTGTTCTTCAACCTCTCTGTTTGAATGAAGTCTATCACCATAAGTAGTCTCAAAAATCGCCACATCTGGCCTTAATTTGGGCACTTTTAATCCATCTATAGTCTTTTGAGAAAATATAGAAAAATCTCCTGAATAAAATATAGTACCTTCATTTGAAATAATATAGCTGCAAGCTGCACCTGCAATATGACCTGCTATATGAAAAGTTAATTTTATGCCTTTCAAAATTTCTATTTCTCTCATATAATTTATAGCAACAATTCTATTCATCATATTTTCTACATCCGCTTCTGCATACAATGGAATTTCAAGTTCTCTATTATTCATTATTTTTAAGCTGTCATAAAGAAGAACTTTCATTAAATCCTTTGTCATTATAGTAGTATATATCTTTGCAAAAGGATATTCTTTACTTATAATTGGCAAAGAACCTATATGATCCATATGAGCATGACTTATAATTATGGCATCTAATCCGCCTTTATCTTGAATAGTTTTAAAATCTGGTAATGGATCTTTAGAACTACTCTGTCTTATTCCACAATCTAATAATATATTTTTATTGGATACGCTAATAAGTATACAACTTCCTCCAACTTCATTAGCTCCCCCTAAAAATGAAATATTCATATATTTATCACCTACAATTTAATTAATATCTATTCATTATACTAAAATAACAATAAGAAATAAATAATTTATAAAATTACTTATTTCTTATTGTAACCAGATTAGCTATTTACTAAAATATAATAATTTAAAGAATAAATTTTAGTAATTAACTACAATATTTTTTTAATATATTTTCAAGTTCAGCTATACTAAATGGTTTAGAAATGTACTCATCCATGCCAGACTCTATAAATTTTTCTCTATCTCCAATCATTGCATAAGCTGTCATAGCTATAATTGGAATATGCTTAGATGTATTAATCTCTTTTTTTCTTATAATTTTTGTAGTATCATATCCATTTAAAATTGGCATTTGAATATCCATTAATATCAATTTTACAAATTTATTCTCTAGAATATCAATAGCTTTTTGTCCATTTGAAGCAGTTAAATATTTACAACCTAATTGCTTTAAAAAACTAGATATTATTTTTTTATTTATTTCGTTATCTTCTACTATAAGAACGATACTGTCTTCAGCCACATTACTGTTTTCAGAGGATTTTTTTATTACACACTTTTCACTGTCATCATTTACATATTTTTCACCTAAAGAAAATTCTGCAGTAAAATAAAAGATACTTCCTTTTCCAGTTTCACTTTCAAACCATATATCTCCACTCATCATATTTACAAGTTCTTTTGATATGGCAAGACCAAGACCTGTTCCACCATAATTTTTAGTATACGTAGTTTCTGCTTGGGTAAATATTTTAAATATTTTATCCTTAAAATCATCTTCTATACCAATACCTGTATCTTCTACAGAAAATTCTAACTTTACTTTGCGTATATCTTCATATATTTTTTTTACCTTTAAATATACATGTCCACGCTCTGTAAATTTAATAGCATTGTTCATTAAGTTTATTAATATCTGATTTAAACGTAAAACATCACCAAAAAGTTCTTGCTTTATAAATGGATCTAAATAATACATTATTTCTATTCCTTTTTTATTTGCCGCTACAGATATTTCTTTAGTGATCATATCTACTACATCTCTAATATTAAATAAAGTAAAATTTAATTGGAATTTACCAGATTCTATTTTTGATATATCAAGAATATTATTTATAATATCTAGTAAATGATGGGATGACACTTTCAATATTTCTAAATATTCCATCTGTTGTTTATTTAATTCTGTAAATTCTAATAATTGTGTAACTCCTAATATGCCATTCATTGGTGTCCTTATTTCATGACTCATATTAGCAAGAAATTGACTTTTGGCTTTATTGGCTTTATCTGCCTCTTCTTTGGCCATTTCCAATTCTTTATAATTAGCTCTAAGCTCCTCTTCCGTTGCAGTAAGTTCTTCATATACTGCTGATAATTCTTCATATTTTGAAGCGAGCTCACGGTTTTTTAGCTTTTCTCCAGTAATATCTCTTGCTATAGTAGATGCACCAAATATATTTCCTTCTTCATCATAAACAGGTGATATAGTAACCGAAACATTAATAATAGCACCATCTTTTCTTTTTCTTATAGTTTCATAATGATCTATTTTTTCTCCTCTTTTTATTTTATCTAAAATTACATCTATACTATCATCACTTTCCTCAGGAATAACAATGGAAATATGTTTTCCCAATATTTCTTTCCTTTTATATCCATATATTTTTTCAGCCCCAGTATTCCAACTATATATAATACCATTTATATCTTTTGCTAAAATAGCATCATCTGAAGACTCTACTATAGATGCTAAATTTTTATTTTCTTTTTCTTTTAGTTCTCTTTTAGTTCTTTCTCTTATATAGAATATAATATAATCTTGCATTTTAAAATATTTAATTACTGCAAAGAAACTAGAATTATCCTTTTTGTAATTTATCATATCCGTATAATTATCTTTAAATTGTGACTCCAAAAATTTACTAGAATGCATTAACTGAGAAATAGTCATATTTAAAAATTCATCAAAACTATATCTATATAAATTTATAGCTGATTTATTAACAAAAGTTATATTTCCTAAATAATCAACAACCAAAATAGCATCATTTATATTATTAATAATATTTTTATACAAATTACACTGTTCTTGGGATTTCATATTTATATCCTCCTTGTATAATGTAGTCATAACATTCAATAGAAAACTATCTTGAATTCTAACGAACATTAAAACTCATTTCTTTTAATTTATTCGAAGATTTTCTACCCGATAGGGTGTACTAATCT
>Ga0334882_1000445_pt1 | contig 64993 bp, 46 predicted proteins | sample GraSluR1_MG_5_FD_207226 | JGI IMG/M metagenome (GOLD analysis project Ga0334882, IMG submission 207226) | Sludge microbial communities from methane-producing bioreactor in Wageningen University, Netherlands - Granular Sludge_15_04-R1 | ecosystem: Engineered > Bioreactor > Anaerobic >... | reverse complement strand
ATTGCTCATCTGCTACCTCCTGGCGCAAAGATACGCCTAGCATACCAGAAACGGGGGGCCAAGCAAGTGCATTTCAAGTTGCGTGAAGGTATCTTCTTGGTGTATTACTTAATGTATGGTAGTGAAGCCATACCCCAAGGAGCATTGCTATATGAACGTACTCGAAGCCATTGAAAAAGTACTGATAGAAGCTCAAACGCCACTGCGCACTGAAGAAATCACCCGCCGCATTTTAGACCAGGAACTATGGGAAACTACAGGCAAGACGCCTGAAGCCACTGTCAATGCCCGTCTAGCGATGGACATCAAAAATTCGGGCGCTAATTCACGCTTTCAACGCTCTGCACCCAATACATTTGCCTTACGCACCTGGGGGCTACCAGAACACATTACTAAATCCATTACTGACGATAAGAAATCCAGCGGCAAACCCACACCAGAGACCAAACCGGGCATACTTTCCTTTACCAATGCCGCTGAAAAGATACTTGATGAACTTGCCGGGCGACAGCCCATGCACTATCGAGCCATCACCGATAAAATTCTCGAACTAGATTTGGTCAACACCCAGGGACAAACTCCGGAAGCCACGCTCTACGCGCAAATCCTCACCGAGATCAAGCGAAGCACCCGCCGTGGCGAGACGCCGCGTTTCATCGTGCTTGGCAAAGGCATGATAGGGCTGCGGAAATGGTTGGGGGAAGGGTTAGCCTACCAAATTCAACGCAGTAACAATGAAGTACGCAGACATCTGCAATCTCGCTTACACACCATATCGCCGAAAGAGTTTGAAGGTCTAATTGCGCAATTATTGGTGGCGTTAGGATTTGAAGACGTCAGTATCACCAGCTACAGCAAAGATGGCGGAATTGATGTGCGTGGCATACTGGTCGTCGGCGATGTTATCCGCACGCGCATGGCTGTACAAGTCAAACGCTGGAAAAACAATATCCAGACCCCTACCGTTCAACAAGTGCGCGGCAGCCTGGGAACGCATGAGCAAGGACTCATCATCACTACCAGCGATTTTAGCAAAGGCGCACGGCAAGAGGCCGAACGTCCTGATGCAGTCCCCGTAGCATTGATGAATGGTCAACAGCTGGCAGATCTCTTGATCGAAAATGATATTGGCATCATTCGTACCTCGTATGACCTGATTGAACTGGAAGAAATGTGATGGAGCAAATCCCTGGCATGAACTCGTTTTATTTGAACAAAGGATTTCAATATGAGTCCTGATTCGCTTATGGCTTCTCGCTTTGTTGGTAGTCTGCTCGGCGTGGCTCTCGGCGATGCTATCGGCGAGCTGGCGTTCCAACACAAAGACGAAGCCGGCTTACGCGCTGAGATTACCCAACAGCCCACGCTCATCTACACCGATGATACGGCTATGACCATCGGCCTGGCGGAATCGCTCATTGCACAGGAGCATATTGAGCCGCGGCATCTAGGCGATACCTTCCGCGCTCACTACAAGCGCGAACCCTGGCGCGGCTACGCCTCCGGGCCACCGACGATTTTCACGCTGGTTGAGCGGCGTGGCGGAACATACACCGATATTGCCCAGGCGCTCTTTGAGGGACAAGGCTCCTACGGCAATGGGGCTGCGATGCGCGTTGCGCCGGTCGGATTGTATTTTCACGCCGCCTCCGATCTTTACGAACAGGCGCGGCGCTCGGCAATCGTCACCCACGCGCACCCCATCGGCATTGACGGGGCAGCAGTGCTCGCCAAAGCCATCGCGCTTGCGCTGACGCTTGATTCCGCAACAGAACTCCTACAGGATGCTTTCATCCGAAAACTCCTGGACTTTGCGCAAACACCAGAAATGCAGGAAAAGCTGAGTTTGATGGAAAAACTATTGGCGCAGAATGTCGCCCCCATGTTCGCCGGCATGGGACTAGGACAAGGTATCGCAGCGCATGAATCTGTACCGTTTGCCATCTATGCGTTTTTGCGCTACCCACATTCGTTCGAACAATGCTTGTTTTGCGCCGCCCTCAACAGCGGCGACCGCGACACTGTTGCCGCCATGGCCGGTGCAATCTCCGGCGCTTATCTTGGTAGCGAGATTATTCCATCAACCTGGCGAGGAAAGCTGGAAAATCTCATCACCATCGAAGACCTGGCGCTCAAACTCTACACAAAAAGATAACTTAACGAATGCGGCTTTGTGTCTTTGCGTGGTATAAAAATAGCCGTCCCGTAACTCAGGATTATGAAAATTAAGAAAATGAACCGGGAATAAAACCATTTGCAAGAATCACTTCTTAAAAATTTACAAATTGAGAATTTTGCCCCACCCCCTGGCCCCCTCCCCACGCCGCGCAGCGGCGTGGGGAGGGGGCGAAGAATAACGGGGTTTTTGGGCGGCGGCTTCGCCGCCGCCCAAAAACCCCACAAAAATAATCCCCTCTTTCCCCCGCAAGCGGGGGAAAGAGGGCAGGGGGATAGGGGGTATCATTTTATTTTTAGAACGACCAACTTGACACAAAACCTTATTTACGGATTAATTTCTTAACATTCATTATCCTGTGCCAGCAACGCAGGATGAATCCTGCTCTACTTTGCGCCCTTGCGCCTTTGCGTTAAAAACCCGCATTTTCGGAGGTAACCACCCATGAACCTTGATTCCGCCCGGCTCGAAATCGTTCGCCTGCGCGAGCAGATCAACTATCACAGCTACCGCTACTACGTCCTCGATAGCCCCGTCATCAGCGATGGGGAATTCGACGCGCTGGTGGATGCGCTGCGCGCGCTGGAGACGCAATTCCCGGCACTGATTACGTCCGATTCGCCCACGCAACGGGTAGGCGGCGCGCCCGCCGAGGGCTTCGTCAAAGTCGCCCACCCCGCGCCCATCCTCAGCCTGGATAAGGCCACCGCGCCGGAGGAGCTCGCCGCGTGGGAGACGCGCATCGCCAAGCTGCTGCCGGAGGATGCACCGCCCCTGGCTTACGTCGTCGAGCCAAAGTTCGATGGGCTGACGGTGGTGCTGCACTATACCGACGGCCAGCTCACGCTGGGCGCGACGCGCGGCGATGGGCAGGTGGGCGAGGATGTGACCGCGAACCTGCGCACGATCAAGTCGCTGCCGCTGCGCATCCCCAGCGACCCCGACGGCCCGCGCCCGCCACACACGCTCGTCATTCGTGGCGAGGCGCTCATCCTGCTCAAGGACTTTGCCGCGCTCAACGAGCGGCTCATCGAGGCGGGCGAGTCCCCCTTCGCTAATCCGCGCAACGCCGCCGCCGGGACGCTGCGCCAGCTCGATCCGCGCATCACGGCGCAGCGCCCGCTCACGCTCTTCGCCTACGCCATCGTCGCGGCGGATGGCGACATCCCCACGACGCAGTGGGACACGGTGGCGTATCTCAAGGCGCTGGGTTTCCCCATCGCCGAGAGCGTGGTGCGCCGCTGCGAGACGCTGGACGCGGTGAGCGCGTACTGCGCGAAGATGACCGCTCGCCGCAACGCGCTGCCCTACGAGGCCGATGGCCTGGTCATCAAGATTGACGATCTGGCGACCCAGGCGGCGCTCGGTATCGTGGGCGGACGCCCGCGCGGGGCGGTGGCCTTCAAGTTCCCGCCGCAGGAGGCCACGACCACACTCCGCGACGTGGAGTTCTCCGTGGGGCGCACGGGCGTCATCACGCCCACCGCACTGCTCGATCCCGTGCCCATCGCCGGGGTGACGGTGGGTCGCGCCTCGCTGCACAACTTCGACTTCATCGCCGAGCGCGATATCCGCCTGGGCGACCGGGTGCTGGTGCATCGCGCCGGGGATGTGATCCCCTACGTCGTCGGGCCGATTCTGGACGTGCGCGACGGCAGCGAGCGCGCCATCGCGCCGCCGGAGGCGTGCCCCGCGTGCGGCGAGCCGGTGGCCCGCGCCGAGGGCGAAGTGGCGTATCTGTGCGTCAATGCGGGCTGCCCGGCGCAGCGCGTGCAGAAGCTCATCTACTTTGCCCATGTCCTCGATATCATGGGGCTGGGCGATAGCACCGCCGAGCAGTTGGTAGCGCAAGGGCTGATTGAGGATCCCGCCGATCTCTACACGCTCACGACGGCGCAACTGCTCGCGCTCGAAGGCTTCGCGGCGAAGAAGGCCGAGAACCTGCTGGTAGCTATCGAGGGCGCGAAGTCGCGTCCGCTGGCGCGGCTGCTCGCGGCGTTGGGTGTTCGCGGCGTGGGCGTGAGCGTGGCGGAGCTGCTCGTGGGCGCGTATCCCTCGCTGGCGGAGCTGGCGCAGGCCGATCCCGACGCGCTCGCAGCGATTCCCGGCCTCGGCCCCGTCAAGGCCGCCAGCATCCATGAGTGGTTCGCCCATCCGCGCAACCAGGCGCTTGTGGCGAAGCTCCAGGCCGCCGGGGTGCGATTGGAGGCCGAGCGCGCCGCCGCCCCCGTCGCGGATGGCCCGCTCGCCGGGCTGAGTTTCGTCCTCACCGGCATGCTCTCGCAGCCGCGTGACGAGGTCGCCGCCTGGATCGAGGCGCAGGGCGGCAAGGTCGTGGGCAGCGTCAGCAAGAAGACGAGCTATGTGGTGGTGGGGGAGAATCCCGGCAGCAAGCTCGCCAAGGCGCAGCAGTTGAGCATCCCCATCCTCAATGAAGCCGGACTACGCGGGTTGACAAGTTAGAAAATTAGGGCAAGCTAAGGATGAAATGGGATGCGTGAGAACATCACATTTCATGGCTCATGTTTCTCAACATAATCTTACAATAAGTATGGCCTACAACAAAGGAGACACACCATGGGTTTATTAGGCGGCAGTATAGGCGGAAGCCCAATTCAAGAACATTCGGCGTATGTGGCAACGGATCTATATGCGGCTTCAGGAAATCTCGAGACATTGGGAAGTCCGCACCCCTACATCAATCAAGATGGCTTGCTTTATCTGCGCCTCAATGAAGCCCAGGTAGCGCCCTGGTCATTTACTGGGGTGCGCGCCAAACAAACGCCGCTATTTCTGGCGCAACGCAGCAAAATTCAAGTGCTTATTTTTAACCAACAAGAAACTATTGACCTGCTCAAAGCCCCGCCACGCACCGAGAAAGTCATGTTCTACTTTCCGCTGCTGATAATGCAGGGAGACACTCCCTTTCTGGGAGACTCACAGCTCGTCAACTTCATAGAAGCCTGGAAAGGGCAATTCCTTCCCATCTACAATGCTTCTATCCACCTGCTAGTTGATGGCCCACTACAGATTCCTAACCGTGTCCCGCTCATCTACATCAACCGCGACCATATCCAGGGCTATCTCAAAGCATAATTTGGGTCAGCGATATTTCTCACAGCATGAAAACGCCAGACGGGCGCGAATGCCCATATTACTACGCGAATTTCCACCGCCGCGAACAAGGTGTGGAAGTGTGTCGTCTGTTAGAACCAACTACCGCTGCGCCACATTGGAATCCAAGTCTCTGCACAACTTGTCCAGTCCCAGCGATTGCGCAAGCCAACGCCTGCCCCAACATGGTCTTACACGCGCGCATCACCCGCCCATGGCCCTGGAGCAAACCCCAGGTGCAGATTAAGGCTACCTGCCCCCACAGCACCGGGCCGGTCAAGAATCCCTACATTGGCTGCGGTAAATGCCATCAACCGCTGGAATTTGTCATGGGGGAACCAGAATGAGATTTTGGATTTTCGATTTTTGTCTACCGTACATTTTCCAAGCGCATTCAGTTTTAGCCACGAATTAGCACGAATTTTACGAATTTCTTATTGTTTTCGTGTTAATTCGAGTGAATTCGTAGCAAAAATCTACAAGTGTACGGTAGCAAAATCGGTTTTAGATTTTGGGAGCCGAATTCACTTCCTCCGGTTAAATGCAAATTCGGGGAACTAACGCTCCCCTCAGAGCCAGGGTGCTCGGAGCGGAGCACGAGCGCGGCGACGGATTAAACTCTGAGATTTGCCATTCGCTATTTTTACAGGAGTCAACCTTACATGGAGCATACACCTATCAAAATTGCTGTCATCGGAGGTTCCGGCCTCTATCAAATGGATACCCTCGCAGCCGTGCGTGAGGTGCGGATGACCACACCCTACGGTGATCCGAGCGACGCACTGATTATCGGTGAGTTGAAGGGAACGCCCGTTGTCTTCCTGCCACGCCACGGACGCGGCCACATCCATCTGCCCTCGGATGTCCCCTATCGCGCCAATATCTACGCGCTCAAGCAACTCGGCGTCCAACACATCATCAGCGTCTCCGCTTGCGGCTCCCTGCGCGAGCACCTGGCCCCTGGCCATATCGTCATCCCCAACCAACTCTTCGATTTCACCAAAAACCGCGCCCGCACGTTCTTCGAGCAGGGTTTGATTGCGCATGTCTCATCCGCCGACCCGTTCTGCGGCGCGCTCTCGACAACGCTGGCGGATGCCTGCCGCGAGGCTGGGGGGACAATCCACGAAGGCGGCGCATTCATCACCATTGAAGGCCCCCGCTTCAGCACCAAAGCCGAGAGTCACGCTTTCCGCGCCTGGGGCATGGATTTGATCGGCATGACCACCAGCCCAGAAGCCTTCCTCGCCCGCGAGGCCGGGATGTGCTACGCGGTGATGGCCCACGTTACCGATTACGATGTCTGGCACGAGAGCGAGGAACCGGTCACGGTGGATATGGTCATTGAGCGGCTACACGCCAACCTGGCACTAGCCCAGCGCGCGCTCACCCGCCTGATTCCGCAGCTGGGACACACCGAACCGGCGTGCGAATGCACAGAATCTCTGGCGCAGGCAATCCTTACCGCGCGCGATTGCATCCCCGCCGCGGTGTGCGATAAATTGCGCGTCATCGTAGGGGACGCACTGTAGCCCCCATGAGACTATATTGATACACAACCACCGTTATACCGCATTGCTCCTGGGCATCGCCGGAGTTTTTGTCCTTGTGGGCGCATGGACGCTCCATCTGACTAGCCCTACCCCGGCGCTTACACCCTTTCGCTTAGCAGTGTTAGTAGGCGGATGGGCCTGCGCCTGGGGGGGGGCCTTCGCGCTGCTGCGTGCACGCCGCCCAGAAGCAGAACTCTTACTGCTCCCCCCCGCCGCCCTGCTCAGCGGCTGGGGATTATTACTACTAGCACGGCTCGCGCCCGCCTTTCTCCTGCGCCAAATCGGGTGGCTGTGGCTAGGTGTTGGGCTGCTGTGCGGGACGGCCCTCTGGAGTACCTTGCCGCGGCTGCTGCGCCGCTACCGCTACAGCCTCCTGGTCTTCAGTTTGGCGCTGTTGGCTACCACCCTGGTCTTCGGCATCAACCCCTCTGGGGTCGGGCAACGCCTCTGGCTCAACCTGATGGGCTTCTACTTCCAACCCTCAGAACTACTCAAACTTATCCTGATCATATACCTGGCCGCCTACCTAGCGGATCGCTGCGAAATCCCATATACACTCGCGTTACACTCGCGCGCCAATTTGCGCCTCTGGTGGGCCGCACTCCTGCCCATGTTAGCGATGGTGGGATTGGCGCTATTACTCCTGGGCTGGCAACAAGACCTGGGCGCCGCACTACTCTTCTACTTCACCAGCCTGGCGCTGCTCTATCTGGCTTGGGGTAAAAATTCTCACGCGGCGCTGGGACTACTCCTCTTTGTCCCTATCGGCATCGTCGGCTATCTGCTCTCCGCGCGCGTAGCGTTGCGCGTCAGTATCTGGCTCGATCCGTGGTCGCCCGCACAGGCTGATCGGGCCTTCCAGATTCTCCAATCGCTCTACGCCATGGGCGCGGGTGGGCTATTCGGCGCCGGGCCGGGGCTCGGCTACCCGGGGTTCATCCCTGCCGTCCACACCGACTTCGTCTACGCGGCGCTGACCGAAGAGTACGGACTATTGGGCGCACTCGCGCTCCTGCTCCTGCTTGCCTGGATCATCCAGCGGGGACTACGCCTGGCCCAACGCCTGCAATCCCCTTTCGAGTCACTATTGGCCGGGGGTATCGCCGCACTGTTTGGCATCCAAACCTGGGTCATCGTCGCCGGAAACATCAAACAGATTCCCATTACCGGCGTCACCCTGCCCCTGCTCAGCTATGGCGGCTCATCGCTCATCACCTCACTGATTGCCATCGGGCTGCTCCTCAACATCTCCGCACCCCACGCTCCCGCGTTGAGCCTCCCCTTGGCCCCGGACAACCACCAGAACTTCAAGCCACACGTCCAGCGTTTGGGACGGGCCTTGCTGCTCCTGCTCGCGCTAAGCGGAATCGGGACAGGCTGGTGGAGTTTCATCCACAAGACACGCCTAGACACCTACCCCAGCAACCCCCGCCGAGTCATCGCAGAGATGCGCATCCAACACGGCCCAATCCTAGACCGGTATGGCATCCCGCTGGCAGACATCACCATCAACCCACGCGGTTTCGTAGAACGCACCTATCCAGTGCCGGAAGCCGCTGCCGTGGTGGGTTACACCACGCTCCAGTATGGCGCAGACGGCATCCAGGCCACCTGCGCAGCCACCTTACGCGGTGATAGCGATAACACGCCCAGAGAAGCCTTGTGGGATGACCTGCTCCATCACGCGCCGGTGGGCCTGCCGGTACGCTTGACGCTCGATGCAAACTTGCAACGCGCCGCACAACAAGCATTGACGGCACAGCCCGGCGCTATTGTGTTGGTAGACGCACACAACGGCGAAATTCTGGCACTGGCCTCTGCCCCCATCTACCCCTCCGCCGAAGTAGCTGAGCAATGGGGCGAGCTACGCGACAACCCACAATCACCATTACTCAACCGGGCTACACAAGGCCTGGCACAACCAGGTGGAAGCCTGCAAACCGTACTGTTAGGAATCACCTTGCAAAATGGCTCACTGCGTGCCCCTGCCACGCCCCTGACCGCCAGTGTACCTGTAGATGGAGTGAGCATCGCCCCACTGGGGAAACCTCCGGCCCAGGGTGATTGGAGCACAGCACTGGCCCATAGCGCGCCCGCCCCCTTCTATGCACTAGGAGAACAGCTCGGCCCGGAACAGCTCATCGCAGGCTTCGAGACCTGGGGACTTACCGACGCACTCCCCTTCGCCCTGCCCAACGTCACCGCGCCCTGGCCACCAGACAGCCTCGCTGCCGGGTTGGAAGCTATCGGACAAGGGGAACTGCTGGTCACTCCGCTCCAAATGGTCGGGGTGGCCGCGAGCCTGGGGAACGCCGGGGTACGCCCGCCACTCCACTTACTCATGACCCCGCAGCCAGGCTGCACCATACCAGAGCCACCTGAAGCCCTGCGCGTCGCCTCGCCCGAAGTCGCTGAGTCACTGCTGCGCACCTGGCCCCGCTACAGCACGGGCGCAGGCCATCTGAGCATCGCTCTCGCAGGTCCCGAACGTACCTTGGTCTGGTATTTAGGCGTCAACTCACCAGACGCCCCGCGTTACGCCATCGTTGTGCTGCTGGAAAACCCCGCCCGCCCAGATATCGCAGCCCAGATAGGGGTTCAATTGCTGGAATTAGCGGTCGGCCCGTAAAGTTTGACAAACTTGAATTCTAACTTATTATAATAGTTAGAATAGTGAAGTAGAACTCACAAATGGGCCATACGGTCTGGTGTATATAAAATGCTACAGCATCGCTGTGAACCAAGTCACCACACTTACCATACTCAGTAGATCACAGATTTAATGAATTGGGGTAACGGGCTTGCCTGCCATCCACGAATCTGTTCACGAAACCACGAATTTACTCCGTTTCAGATTCATTCGTGTATTCGTGGCCCTATTCGCGGACGGCCCACAGCACAGATTTGTGATCTACTGATACTGTGCTTGCCCCCGAAATAAAGGCTTGAGCAATGTCATTAAGTTAAGACCTGGCAGGTTTCGTTCAAATTGGGTTGGATAGTATTTTACTGGTGAATAACGACGTTTTGTAGACTCAAAACCCTGAAACCTGCCAGGTCTATGCCCTAAACTTAATGACATTGGGGCTTGAGGCACCTAACGTAGTTGTGACAGGCTCAGCCACCAGCTTCCATCGCCTGGAAATCTGCTATTCGCCATTTGCTATTTTGAGAGGTTTGAGAGGAGTCAACCATGGATGAAACCATTCTAATTATCGAAGATGACGAAGCCCTGGCCCAACTAATCCAGCTGCTCCTGGAGCGCGCTGGGTACAGCGCAATCTCCGCCAACAACGGCGAAGAAGGGCTTAAACTCGCCCGCGACAATGCGCCCGACCTTATTTTATTGGATATTCTCATGCCAGACATGGATGGCTGGCACGTCTATGAGGCCATCCGCAACCTCTGCGACGCCCCCATTATGTTCCTCACCGCGCTGGGGGATGAACACAACATCACCTACGGTCTAGGCCTGGGCGCGGATGATTATATCGTCAAGCCCTTCGGCTACAAGGAACTCATCACACGGGTCAAGGCATCGCTGGCACGCGCCCGGCGCGCACGCGGCGAGCAAACCATCTTCCAGACCGGCAACCTCTGGGTCAACCTGGATACCCACGAAGTTAAAGTGGATAACCGGCTGGTAACGTTGACCCCCACCGAGTTTTCCCTGCTCTCTTCATTGGTACAGGATGCCGGGCGCACCGTCAACCACGATACACTGCTGCGGCGTGTCTGGGGTGCAGAGTACGCCAATCGGCGTGACTACCTCAAACTCTACATCTGGTACTTGCGGCAGAAAATCGAAAGTGATCCCCGCCTACCCAAGCGCATCCTCAGTGAGCGCGGACAGGGCTACCGGCTGGTCGTTGATCCATCGGATACCCCCGAAACCGAGGCATAAATGCTAACCACCGCGCTCCTCCAGCAACAGGCCTGGCAATTCGATTGGCGCTCAGCGTTGATGGGTGCCATCGTAGCCTGGATTATTGCTGGAGCGCTCTACATCCGTCGCCACACACTACAGGCGACAGCCCAACGTCTTTGGAAACCTATCGTCGCCTGGCGGCGCCGAATGCAATCCAGCGACGAGGAAAAATATCTGCGCGCGCTGCAAGATATGCTTAAGGGGACTTTGCTCTTTGCGCCACGCGATCCACAAGCAATCTTTGCCCCACCCACCTTCCTGGCGCCAGCCGCCCTACCAGAAGCATCCGAGGACGGCCTATTGCCACCCCCGATCGTCCTGCCCCACACTGATTTAATTGACGGCCACACGCGCCTGATTATTACCGGCACGCAGGCCTCCGGTCGCACCACAGCCCTGCTAATGACGGTGTGGGAAATCGCGCGCCGAGGCGCAGCACAAGAAGACCCCAGTCCATTCACCCACTTTCCCATCTGGCTTGACCTTTCTTACATCAAATCGCTCGCTCCACAATACCCCACAGCGGTAGACCGTGTGGCCTACCTGGCTTCCCTCACCTTGTCTGCGGCGCTGCCTAAATGGCTCAACAAGCAGCTCAAAGAACGCCCGACAGTGATTCTGGTGGATAATTGGGAAAAAGTACCGGCTTACGAGCGTGATACGATAGCGCAATGGTTGGCCGAGGCCGCAAATGCGTTACCCAAGAGTCTGTGGATTGTGGCAGCCAGCTTACAGGGCTACGGCCCGTTGGTAGAACACAACTTTACGCCCCTGGAGATTGTCCCCCCCACGGCAGAGGAACTCGTCACAACCGTTGCGGAGGGCTGGCGAACACTGCTACACACCGGCAACAAATCCACACCCGAACCAGAGCCACTCCCCGACGAGGTACACAAACAATTGATTCAGGCCGCAGAGAGCGGCGCTTCATCGTTGGAGATCAACCTGCGAACAGTGCTGTACTGGCAACACCAGCTGACGCCTGCACGCTTCACCGATGCCATCGAATCTTACCTGGAGCTTAAGCTCCCCACCCCAGATTTGGGGGATGAGCAGATCGAAGCCGCGATGGAAGCCCGCCGGATAGCGGTCGTCGCACTGCAAACACTGAGCTATCGCACCCGCATGGAAAACCGGCGCACCTCGGCACAAGAATTGGACGAGCTCTTGCAAAGCCTGTTGCCACCGGAAGTAGAGCGTCCTCCCAAACTCGAAGGGGCGCTCAAACGCCTGGTGCAAAAATCCGAAATGCTGGCGCGCGCCGGTAAAGAGTTAGAGTTCAAGCACTACCTCTGGCAGGACTATCTGGCCGCCTCGGTACTGGCTGAAAATCCGCCAACGGCGCTCCCCTTATTACAAGAACGCCGCCACGCGCCCAAATGGCATATCCTGATGGAATGCTACACCGGCATCAGCGATGTCACACCACTAGTGCGTGAACTGTTACAGGAGTATCAAAAGGGGGACGACGAACGCCTCTTCCAGGTAGTGCGGTGGGCCGCCCTAGCTCCAGATGATGCACTCTGGCGCAAGGCTGTGATGAAATTGCTGGCACAGGTTTTCGTCACCCCAAACACCCACCCGGAAACGCGCCTGCGCGTAGGACGCGCGCTGCTGATCGCCGCCGGGCCTTCGGCCCGCGCATTCTTCCTGCAAGCGCTGCGCCAACCCGTCACCGATGTGCGCGCCACGGCGATCCGCGGGCTAGGCTGGACCGGCACCCCACAGGATATGAACGTGCTTAGCGGCGCACTGGCCGACGAACACGCCGAAATCCGCAGCAGTGCCATCCAGGCCTTGGTGGACTTAGCAACTCCGGGCGCAATTCGGCTGCTTAAAAACTCCCTCCTAAACGGAGACGAGCAGCTGACGCTAGGCAGCGCCAAAGCCCTGGCCCGCTTCCCAGAAGGCTGGGACGCACTCAAAGAAGCCACTGGCGACCCGGACTTGATCATTCGACGCGCAGCTTCGCAAGGGCTGGGCCTGATCAACGAACCCTGGGCCACCGACATACTGCGCAAAATGGCGATTGAGGATCCCCAATGGTTGGTACGCTCCTCCGCCGAGGGCGCACTGACTACCAGTAAGGAAAAGGGACACGCCAAAGTGATTGTCCCGCCACCGCCCAAGCCCGAAAACCTGACCTGGCTTATCAGCTGGGCAGCATATCAGGGGTTAGGACTAGGCGTCGGTGCTGCAGCCCGCCAAACGCTTTACCAGGCGCTCAGCGATGGCGATCCGGAAACACAAACGATGGGTGCGCTCACCCTCGCCTACATCGGCCATTACGATGACATTGATGCACTGCTCCCGCTCACACACGCCGCAGAGCTCCCGGTGCAACACGCAGCGCAAACGGCAGTCCAATGGATTCAACAACGCTACTTGGGTCTTGAAGACGAACCACCGCCCCCTGAACCGCTCCCGGATGTGCCGTTGGCAGAATTAGAAGAAGAAGCGAGCTAACCCCATACACAAGCGGCCCACCGAATCTGGTGGGCCGCTTTACAGTGTCAGGTTGATTGCAACAAACCTAAACAACACCTTTGTATTTTCGGATAAGTTCTCCGCCTTTATGCTTCAGCCGCGCTCGGTGGTTCCCAATCCACTTGATAACCGTCCCTTTCCAACAATTCGCGTGCCAACACACGATAAGCCAGCGCGCCACCGGAACGCGGCGCATAAACAATGCCCGGCTCACCATAGCTGGGCGCCTCGCTCAGACGCACGCTGCGCGGAATCAGCACCCGGAACACCCGTTGGGGAAAATGCCGTTGGACCTCCTCAACTACCTGCCGCGCCAGCGTCGTCCGGCGATCATACATGGTCAACACTACGCCCTGCAAAATCAGGCCCGGATTTAACCCGCGCTGGACCAGCCCGACGGTGTTCATCAGCTGAGATAGCCCCTCCAGAGCCAGGTATTCACACTGCACCGGCACAATGACCCCTTGCGCAGCGGTCAAAGCATTGACGGTTAGGATGCCTAGGCTGGGAGGGGAATCTACCAGAATATAATCGTACCCAGTAAGGCCGCTGAGGGCGCGCTGTAAGCATACGGCACGCTCGCGCGCTTCGGGCAGAGCATTGATTTCAACGGCAGCCCCGGCCAGCACCGGAGCGCTGGGCAACAAGTCGAGGCCCGACCAGCGCGTAGCTGTAATAACCGCGGCGGCAGACTGCGTACCTAATACCACCTCGTAAATCGAGGGGGTGACATTGCGAGGGTTCAATCCTAAACTGGTGGTAGCGTTACCCTGTGGATCAATATCCACAACGAGTACCCGCCGACCCCAGTCCGCCATGCAAGCGGCCAGGTTGACCACAGTTGTCGTCTTCCCTACTCCACCTTTTTGATTGACGAATGTATAAATGCGAGTCATCCGTCAGGCCTCCATGAAACGTGATATAGGCGCGTACCGTGCGGCAGGCTTAGGCCGTTACCGCGCTGCTTCAGCGCGCGTGGGAATACCCTCCAACGCACAGCGCGTGACTGATAGTGCAGCCAGTTGTGCGGCCCGCTGCGCAGCATCCAAGGGACTTGCGCCGTCCGCCAAAGCAATGAAGAAAACAGCTGCAAAGATGTCGCCCGCACCGGTAGGGTCTATCTCAACAGCGGGGACAGCCGGAAAAGGGTACGGCTCACCGGCGACATACACTACCCCGCCCGCCTGCGCCTGCGTCACCACAAGCACCGGCGTAAGCGCGGCCCAACGTCGCAACAACTCCCAATCGCCGCCCACATCCTCACTGCTCAACACCACAGCAGAAGCCAGCGGGAGTATGCGGGCAGCAGTCACCCAATCGGCGCGTGCTACGCGCCCGTGAAACGCCACCTGCCGCAGCCATCCCTGCGGCGTAATACCAAGAAATCCACGCCCAGCCAACGCCGCGACCAAATTTTCCCCACATTCATCCAACACCGGGCCAACATGAACGATGGGTGCATTCCGCCAGGAAGCAGGCACCATCTCCGCCAACAACGGCCCGGCCAAAGCATGGACGCGCTGCACACGCAGCGCGCCACGGTAATGGTTCTCAAAAATGGTGGTATTCGAGGCCGGCTGACAGGTTATGGACACACCCGCCTGCGCAAAAGGCGTCACATCAAAATCCGTCCCGGCGCTAGTGACAAGTCCCACACGCCGCCCTAGCGCGGCAGCGGTCAACGCAGCATAAGTAGCCGTGCCGCCAAGCGTATAGGCTCCGTCCGATTGCCGGTCGTGGGTGATATGTCCCAGAATTAGATAATCAACCGGCGGGAGCGAATCGCTCATGCATCTTCAGCAGTAACCGGGATCACCGTCACCGCGCGTCCCGCACCTTTGCCGTCACTGCTAGTCTTCACTCGCGGGTCATCGCGGAGGAACATGTGGATCAACCGGCGTTCTTGGGCAGGCATGGGCGGCATGTGAACACTACGCCCACTGCTCACCGCGCGGTCAGCGGTCTTGCGCGCCAACGACTGGATCTTGCGCCGTCGCCGGTCACGATAACCATCAGCGTCCACGACCAAATCGTAATCACCATCAGCTAAGCGACGAACCAGCAGCCGGAAGAGATACTGCAAGTTATCAAGCGTCTTGGCGCGATTGCCCACCAGCAAGGTAGAGTCTTTACCACGTATATCGAGCCATAGCAGCGGGCGCTCATCTTCTTCGCGCCAGGAAATTTGCGGCTGCACAGTAAGACCCGCCAGAAGCTGAGCGGCCACATCCTGAACCGCACCCGCTACTTGCGTCCGGTCAAGCACGTCTGCCGACACGGCTTTGGCCGCCGGTTTAGGACGCAACAGCACAGCAGGAGGTTCTGGGCGTGGCTGCGGGGCTGGTTTGTCCACCACCGCCTGAGGAGCGGGTGCGGCAGGCTGGTCCGGGCGTACTTCACGCGCCGGAGGCAGCGGGGCAGCTGGCGGTTCGGGGCGCGCCTGAGGCACAGGTCGCGGAGCAACCGGTGCAGGCGGCGGCACAGGAACGGGGGGCTTCGCAGTCAAACGAACATGCGCCTCGCGCGCACCCAGGCCCAAAAAGCCCCGGCTACCTTCATCGAGAATTTCGATCACGACCTCTTCGCGGGTCAGACTCAACCGCGCGAGACCGAGAATCACAGCTTCTTCAACCGTAGGGGCAGTTAGTTCAACCTGCTCCAAGGATTCCATAAGTACAACCTCCCTGAAAGGTCAGTAATCGTAACTACTCAGGCTCAAACTTTGTTTGTCATTGCAAGCTGCGTCTGCACGGCGTCCATTCGTCTGCGAATGGCGCAATCCAAACTACAAAAGAGACTGCTTTACCACAGACATCTCGCAATGACACGGCTGAGTAGTTGCAGCAAATCAACGATTCGACACAACAACGAATCAACGGACGGCCCCCGCTCAACGCCGGGAAGTGGATTTCGCTTTGGGTCGGGGACGTGGGCGAGGCCCAGCGGTTTTCTGGCTTGTCTTCACAGGCGCAGCAGCGCTCGGCTTTGCAAGAGCAGCCGTATCTACCGCAGGCTCCTCCGCGCCACGCAGGAGGTAAAACTGCGCAACGCCGATGATATTGGAGATAAGGAAGTAGACTGACAGACCCGAAGCATAGTTAACGGAAATGAACAGCATGAACAAGGGCATAGTCAACTGCATAGATTGGTTCATGGACTGGGTCTGTGGATCGGCGGAGGGCGGAGTCATCACCTTCTGCATCAACCAGCTGCTGGCTGCAACGAGCACCGGGAGAATAAACCACGGATCAGGCATGGCCAAATCAAGCCACAGAAACTGACTCTTAAGCGGAATTAAGGGGTTAAGATTAAGCCAATCAATCTGATAGATGTGTCGGGAGAGATCTAACAAGCTAATCGGGGTCGCCGCTAATACGCGAATGATGCCCTGATACAGACCAATCATCAAAGGCAACTGAATCAGGGAAGGCAAACACCCACTCACCGGGTTCATACCACCTTCCTGGTACAGCTTCATCTGCTCTTGCGCCAGACGTTCACGGTCGTTTTTATATTTCTCTTGAATCGCCTTCATGCGCGGCTGCATGTCACGCTGCTTGCGCATGGAACGCTGCTGATTGATAGTGAGGGGTGTCAGCAACAACCGCACGACCAGGGTTACCAGTGCCACCGCCAGCACCGTCTCCTGGCCGAGGAACTTGTAGAAAAACAACAGCATATTGGTGATCGGATCAACGAAGAGTAAATCCCACATGGGCTTGCTCCCTAGAAAAACTGTAAATCGCAAATCGGCAAATCAGGCCCATTGGAGCCGGTCTTGCATTTGCTGGGGCTGGCCTCTGGTCGCACAGCCCTTTTCCTCCTCGGTAAATAGCCGGGGAACATAACAACATTGCTACGTTACTTGCTGGACGGGTATTCCCAGAGCAGCTGCCCACTAAGCAAATCAAAGACCTGCACTTGTTGTGGAATAAGAATGGGCATAGTGTAGATGTGTTCACCGTCTGTCAGCAAGTCACCGGGGAGGCGCCCCGGTTTTTCCAGGGTTTCCCCCCAGGATTCGAGCACGCCCTGGCGCGTATTAATCGCATGAATGATCCCGCGCTGATACCCCGGCGCCAACAAGCGCGTATTTTCCACATCCAGCACCAACCGCCCACGCACACTATCATCTACATTAACACGGGGCCAAATTTCCTGCCGGGTTTCGAGATCCAAAGCATAGATGTTACCACTCACATCCGCCAAGTAAAGGATGTTATCGTATTCCAGAGGCGAGGCCCAAAACCAATTCTCGCCCTTAAAAGTCCACAGCACGCGGCCATCTTCACGAGCGATTTCATATAACGTGCCGGTAAAATCACCGACCCACAAGCGATCACCCACCAGCGTGGGAGTCGCACCGATAGCTCCAGCGGTTTCCACTGACCAACGCAATGTGCCATCAGCAAGGTTCAGTGCATAGAGATGTTTGTCCAAAGAAGTGATGTACACCACATCCCCGACCACCACGGGCGAAGCCCAAATACGATCCTGTGTCACAAACGACCAGGCAAGGCTGCCATCAGCTACGTGCAAAGCATAAAGACGGCCATCACCATTGCCAATGAGGAACAGATCGTCGGCAAGTACGCCCGCCGCCACATACTGTCCCTGTGCGCCATGGGTCGTCGCCCCTTCCCAGGGAAAGCGGAACCCATTGGCCTCAGAAGCAGGCGGGAAACGCCACACCACACGCGCTTCATCGGTAAGGCCAGGGGCAGTCCGCAAAGCATAGATCGCCTGATCCTTATACCCGGCAACCAACAGCAATTCATGGGCCTCAGCCCACACTGGCACGGCGTAGAATGGGCCAATGCGCTGATTAGCCTTCTCCGGAAAGACCCATAATTCCTCACCTGTCGTAGCATTGAGAGCAACTACTTGTGAAGAGGCTGCCGCGTAAACCACATCTTCAACCACTGAAAGGCCCGGCCAGCTCTCTTGACGCACCCCGCCGCCGCATCCAGTCAACAACACGGGCAACAATACGCACAGCCCGATTAGCATCCACCACTGTTTCATCAAGCCTCCTCAAAGATCAGGTACCGGATCGTACCCGCCGGGGTTAAAGGGATGACAACGCGCCATGCGCTTGACAGCCAACCACCCCCCTGTCCAAAAACCATAACGTACAATAGCCTCATAGCTGTACTGCGAGCAAGTGGGCATAAAGCGGCAGGAGGGCGGCAGCGCAGGGGAAATGAAGCGTTGATAACTGCGAATCAGCCATAAAACCAGCGCCCGCATCACGATGCCTCAATTTCAGCGGCCCATAAACCGGCACTGCGGAACCTTTGTTCCAATGCCGTAAGTACTTCCGGCATCTTGGCTCGGAGCAAAGGGGAACGGGCTATCAAGACAACATCCCACCCCTGGATCAGCGCCGGGTAGAGATGCCGGGCCGCTTCACGCAGCAAACGGCGCGCACGATTACGGGCCACTGCATTGCCGACTTTACGGCTGGCAGTGATACCGATCCGTAACGGCATACCCGGATGGGGAGCGGCCCGCAGAATAAAAAGGGGATGCGCCCAAGAACGCCCCCCATTCCAGACTTGCTGGAATTCCTGGGGGCGTCGCAGGCGCATGCCCTTTTGCCAACCATAGTGCTCCGGCACAGCTTAGCTGCGGCGACGCGGACGCTGGGCGCTCTCCTTCCAGTTGATGCGCTTGGCTCCGCCCAGGCTGACGGCAATCAAGCGCCGGCGTCCCCGGAGGCGACGCCGCTTGAGGACATTGCGCCCATCCTGCGTAGCCATGCGAGCCCGGAAACCGTGTGTCCGCATCCGTTTGCGCTTCTTGGGTTGATATGTGCGCTTTGGCATTCTTTGATCTCCTGTTCTACCTTTATGTAATATAATCTCGTGACGCGACCCATCATGGGTTAATGCACACAACAAAAACCGCTCGCTTGACCGCGGCGGTTTTTCGTCTCGCTACTCAAGGCTGCCGTATTATACCGTAAGAAGTGAGTAAGTCAATGGCAAATCTAGGACTATCGCGCTTGCCCACTTGTTGCAAAAATGTAACCTAAAAGTCAAGGATAAAGGGGGATTTTTGTAGTAGGGCTTTAGCGGCGCAACAGACAGCGTAATAGATAAGCTTTCTAAATGGATGCCCTGATGACAACTCAAGTAGCCATCATTGACAGACGCGGGAGGTTCACCTATAATTACATCGTGCCCCTAAATGCCCGCAATGATAAGAGGGCCAGATCCAGTCCTTCTCCAACGTCACTATAAGAGAGAAAAGAAAAACTGCGCTTTCATAGAACATCCAACACTGTAGCACACCCGGGCAGAGAAATATCCACGCAATCTTCCAAAGTTGTTCCAAAACACTAAATCATCAAAATCAGCGCGTAGTTAGAACGACTTGCACTCTACCAACAGCCTTGTCAGACGCAAATTTACACAGATTTTACGGATAAAAATCAAAAAAATCTATCTGATACGTGAAGTCCGTGTCCTGAATCTCAAAATCAATCCGAATGACAATTGGAAGCAATTCAAAGCCTGGAACAACCTAAACAACACCAGAGCTTACCAGAAGCGCACGCCAAGCCGGTCAAAGGGTGACGCAAACTGAGAGCGCCATATTGGCCAGGCTCAGGACAAGGCGCACATAACGTTATTGTGCAGACGCCAACAAGAAAGGTAATTGAAAACTATGAATATCCTGGTATGGGGACTGGCTTTTCAAATTATTATGTTATTCGTAACCGGGCTATGTATGTTTAGCGTGGGCCTCTGGGGAATAGTAAAAAGGCGCCCGTTACTCTTCCCCGCACGCCAGATGATGTGGTTCCTCATTCCACTTTTCATTCCAGGCCTAGTACGCTCTTATATTCCCCTCTTTACGTCATGGGAATATGATTTGTTAACAGTCGCTATTCTACCGATAATAATGACAGCCATGATGATACTGCTTGTCTTTGTATACTGGCGACAAATGACGGGCTACATGGTCTTGGGCGTTTACGACGAAACCTTCCGTGACGCGCTTATCAACGCCTTAAATAAGTTAGCATTCCCATTCCAGGAAAGCATTTCCAAGATCAAACTTACCAGTTTAGATGCCGATTTACAAGCAGCAGTAGCCGCATGGGTTGGAACAGCACAAATTCGCATAAAACAGCGGGAATATGCGCACTACACCAAAGATATAGCCGCCGCAATGACCGATTACTACAAGGATTACCCAGTCAAAGTGAACTATCTTACCTTTATCGTGTATTTGCTCATAGGCGTTTTGGCTGTTGTTTTTACGATTGTCATGAGCGCTTTTGGAGCAGGCACCCTATTCAGGTGGTGAGCTACCATGTATGCTATCTTTCAGGGAACAACACGCCCAGTAGCACTTGTGACAGGCGCGAGCCGTAAAATAGGCATCGGGGCAGCCCTTGCCGTTGCACTGGCTGAATCCGGTTGGGACGTGGCGACAACTTTTTGGCGACCTTATGACGCCACAATGCCCTGGAACAGCAGCGAAAGCGAAGCCGCAGCTGTTGTAGAGCACATCCGGCACTACGAAGCCCGCGCTATCGCTATTGAAGCAGACCTATCCGATCCAGCTGCACCCGCCCGCATCTTCGACGCCGTCACAGAGGAACTAGGACCGGTAACAGCACTGGTAATGTCACATTGTCATTCAGTGGATAGCGACATCTATACCACCTCGCGGGAAAGCTTTGACCTGCATTTCGCTGTCAACACACGAGCTACCTGGCTACTGATCCGCGAGTTTGGACAACGCTACCGAGGGAAGCATGGGCACGGGCGCATCATCTCTATCACGAGCGACCACACAGCGGGCAATCTCCCCTACGGGGCAAGTAAGGGCGCTATGGATCGTATCGTGTTGGCAGCAGCCCACGAATTCAAAGGGCTGGGCATCACAGCCAATGTTATCAATCCCGGTGCGACAGATACCGGCTGGATGACCGCCGAGTTGTTAGAAGAAGTGCGCCGGGAGACCCTGCTAGGACGGGTAGGCTTGCCACAAGATTGCGCCAATCTCGTAAAATTCCTGTGCTCCGCAGCGGGCGGATGGATCAACGGGCAGTTATTGTATAGCAATGGCGGTCTCACGTAAGTTCCAGGCAAGCGCTAACGTAACAAGTTTCCAATGCCCCCGACTTGCCGCCCGCCCCGGCTGTGGTACACTCTAAATATGAATGAAGATAACATCGGATTGGTCATCAAATCCCAAAGCGGCTTCTATACCGTGCTCACGGCGAGCGGTGAACACCTCACAACCCAGGCGCGCGGGCGGCTCAAAAAGAAACGCCTCGATATTACAATGGTCGCCGTGGGCGACCGGGTGCGGTGGGACGTTACCCCAGAAGGCAAGGCTATCATCGAAGAAGTACTCCCCCGCGAGCACGCCCTCACCCGGCTCAAGCCACTGGCTTCAGGGCGGGGCACCCGTCGCGGAGATCGCCAGGGCTACCTGCGCGAAAAGGAACAAGTCATTATCGCCAACCCTGATCAAGTCGTCTTCGTCATTGCATGCGCCAACCCAGAGCCGCACCTCAAGATGCTCGACCGGCTGCTAGTGGGCGCGGAACGGCAGCAGATTCCAGTCCTCATCTGTGCCAACAAGCTCGACCTAATCACACCGGAGGCCGCCCAGCAACGGTTTGGTATCTACGAGAAAATCGGCTACCCCGTGCTATACGTCAGCGCGTTACAGCGCATAGGGATCGCCGACCTGCGCGAACAGCTGCGCGATAAAATCTCAGCCCTCATCGGCCCGTCCGGCGTAGGTAAGACCAGCCTGCTCAACGTACTCGAACCAGGGCTTGGCAAGCGGGTGAAAGACGTGAGTACATTCACCGGCAAGGGCCAGCACACCACGACCGTCGCCGAGCTCGTGCCGCTGGACGTTGGCGGATGGGTGGCAGATACGCCCGGCATTCGGGCACTCGCGCTCTTCGACTTGGAACCTGAAGAAATTGATGCCTACTACCCCGACATCGCACCTTATGTTCCAACCTGCGGTTTTTCTGATTGTAGCCACACCGTCGAGCCGGGCTGCGCCGTGCGCGCCGCGCTCGAAACCGGTGAAGTTGACGAACACCGCTACGAGAGCTACCTGCGCCTGCACGAAGAGCACCGCAAACTCGCCGATATGTACTGGTGGGGCATCGAAGAAGACGCTTAGCGGTAGACAGTAGACGGTAGACGGTAGACGGGGGATAGGGGAACAAAGCATTTCACTTACCCAGCTGACTCACCCAGGAGATACTATGCAGATGACCAACATAAACATCCAGGCCATTCTTTTCGATTTAGATGGAACTCTACTCGGCAACGATATGGTCAACGGCTTCCTACCGCACTACTTCCAGGCATTGGGCGCGCGATTAGCACATCTCGTTCCGCCGCAACATCTAATCGCCAGCATCCTCGCAGCCTCCGAAGCGATGAGCGCCAACGAAGGCCCACTCACCAACGCTGAAGTCTTCGCTGCCGACTTCTACCCACGGGTCAGAGTAGAACGCACACAGCTCGAACCCCACCTTGAAGCTTTCTATATTGAAGATTTCCCCCAGCTACACCACTACACCCAGCGCAAGCCGGCCGCACGCCAGGCCGTGCAAACCGCCTTTGATCTCGGCTACACGGTAGTTATCGCCACCAACCCCCTCTTCCCCGCAGCAGCCGTCCAGCAACGGTTGCTATGGGCCGACGTGGCCGACTTCGACTATCGCCACATCACTACCTACGAGAACAGCCGCGCCGCCAAACCCAACCTGCGCTACTACGCGGATATTTGCAACGGCATTGGTATACCACCGGAAGCCTGCCTGATGGTAGGTGATGAAGCGATGGACCTGGTCGCCGCGCATCTAGGCTGTCGCACGTTCCTTATTCCCAGCCCTACCACCACACTCACCGAAGACATCCCTGCGCCAACTTATCAGGGAACGCTTGAAGACTTGTGTACACTCCTACCCACGCTGTCCAGAACACCGTCAAATTGATGACCTACTCAATGTCATTAAGTTTAGCACATAGACCTGGCAGGTTTGAAGACTGTAATGCTGTGCCAACCTCTTGTCCACCGGTAAAACACTCCTAAACACACTTTAGGCGACACCTACCAGGTCTTAACTTAATGACATTGATGGCCTACTATCATAGGCTTCACAATCCCTTTCAAACCCAATGTCATTAAGTTAAGGTTTGCAGGCCGTCCACAAATGTTTCCACGAATATACGAATGTCTACAAAACCAGGGGAATTCGTGTATTTGTGACCTAATTCGAGGACGGCAACCGGAGCCAATGTTCTTAACTTAATGACATTGCTTTCAAGCCAGATTCACACCCGTCCGGCCAAAACTGCATGCCCTAATTACATCTCTCAAGATCATAACGTAACCCTTTCACCCCACCCCCGTTGCGGAAAACAGAGGGTTTGATTGTAAAAGGCTCATGCGCAAGGATTACCGAAAGAAAGGGTATCTCCGATGGTCAGGGGCAGCGCTACTGTTACTGTTGACCCTGACCAGTAGCGCGCCTGAAATGCGTGCGTGGCGAACATTTCGCTATCAGGAGGGGACGTATCAACCAACCACCATCAGCGAAATCACCAGCATAACCAGCCATCCGCCAAACTGCCCGCCGCTCCCCTACCCCAAATCCTGGGACATCTTCGACACCGTTTACACTGACATTACCGGCAATGGCAGCCCTGAATGTGTCCTGCTCGTCTGGCGCCCGTGGGAAGATTGGCCCATCAGGCCTTGGCTGCAAGGCCCTAGCCCCATTAGCGCCAACCGCGACGCAGACGGCTACAGTGCGCATATCATCCTCGTCGTACCTACGGAGCGCGGCTACCGCGAGCTATGGGCCGGCTCAGCGCTGAGCGATCCGCTGCTGGCGATCGCCATAGGCGATGTGGATGGCGACGGGCGCGCAGAACTCATTGCATTGGAGGGCGATTACTACACCGGACGCACCGGCCCGGCGCACCATGTCACCGTCTGGCGCTGGAACGGGTTCGGCTTCACCCTGCAATGGCGCAGCCCGCCGGGTCGCTTCACCGCCTTACAACTGCACACCTGCGCGGCACACCCCCACCCCATCATCCTGGTGCGCTGAAAGCCAACAGCCGCTTGTCCATGCACTGAAAACAAGCATCATTCCCAGATAAAGGAGGAACCCAACCATGAACACCAAAACCCAACGCTCGCTGCTGACGCTGCTGACGCTGTTGATATTGCTGGCGATCCTGGCCTGCCAGGTCCCCACCCCGCCGGGACTGGCCCCACTCACGCCGACGAGCGCAGTCACCGCGACACCGCCGCCCCCCGGCGAACAAATCGAAATCTCCGAAGGTGTTTACGCGCCAGGCTTTGCCGGTTTCTACAAGCTCATATCAGTGGATATACCACAGACCTATCAGGTCAGCAACTACACCCTACCTATAACAGCAGGCACAGTGAGCAACGTTGACCGCTTTAACTTCAATGCGCGCCAAAACGACTTGCTCAACCTCAACGGCTTCGTCGTCAAACCTGCGCAATGGCTGGAGTATTTCCAAGTCTACGAAGCTACCCGCTACCAGGATGTACCGGTTTTCATCACCACCGATTCAATCTATCACGTCTACCATTTAGTCTTCAACAAACTCCTGCGCGACCTGGAACGCGAACGGCTCAGCCCCACGTTAGAAACACTCACACAAGGGCTGGCAGAAGCCGCTGAGCGCCAATACCAGGAAGCGCGCGAAACCGCCCTAGAACAACCCGCGCTCCAAACCTGGGGCTACTTCGTTGTGGCGCAACAACTGCTGACCGAAACACCCCCGCCCATCCCCACACAAGTGCAGGCACAAGTCAATGCCGAGCTGGAGCTCATCTATGCGCACAGCGGCATCGCCAAATCCCCCATCCTCACCCCACCAGAGTTCATGGGCGATGCTTACGACTGCCGCGACGCCTACTGCGAAGATTACAGCCAATATGTACCGCGCGGTCATTACACGCGCGGCCCGCAGCTCGAACGCTACTTCCGTGCCATGATGTGGTACGGGCGCATCAACCTGCGGCTGGCGGAGGCACAGGAAACCCGCGTGGCCTTGCTCATCACCCACCTTACCCGCTCCACCAGCATCGCAGGCCGCCCGGCCATGGACCTGTGGTACGAGGTTTACGAACCCACCAGCTTCCTCGTGGGCAAATCCGATGATTTGGGCATCCACGAGTACGGGTACATCATGGATGCCGTCTACGGCGGCGCGCCCACATTGGCGCTGCTGGCTGATGATGCCAAGCTCGCCACATTCACCCAAGCCGCCCGGACGCTGCCCCCGCCGCAGATCAACTCGATGTGGGTGCATATCTCCCAGGATAAGGACGAGGTGACACAGGGCTTCCGATTCATGGGGCAGCGGTTTGTGCTGGATGCGTACATCTTCGAGCAGCTGACGCACCGCGAGGTGGAAAATCGTTGGCTACCGCTGGGGCTGGACGTATTCGCAGCGATGGGCAACGAGACAGCCTACGCGCTGCTAGACGACCTGGGCGAGACGCAATACATCAACTACGATATCAACATGGCCCAGTTGCGCGAACAGATTGCGGCCTTGGGGATGGATAGTTGGGCGCAAAACGTCTACTGGAACTGGCTCTACGCGCTTCAGGCGATTGTCGCGCCCAAAGGTGAGAGTTACCCGCCATTTATGCGTACAGAGGCCTGGGCCAAGCGCGACTTACACACAGCCTTGGGGAGTTGGACGGAACTCAAACACGATACCGTTCTCTACGCCAAGCAGGTGATGGCGGAGATGGGCGGCGGCGGAGAAGTGGAAATCCCGCGCGGGTACGTCGAGCCGAACCCGGAAGCCTACGCGCGCCTGCTGGCGCTTACACGCATGACCCGCGCGGGGCTGGAATCGCGCGACCTGCTGCTCTCTAGAACCAGCACCCATCTGAACGAACTTGAAGACACCTTGATTTTCTTGCAAAATACCGCCGAGCAGGAGCTCGCCGGGCAGGCGCTCACGCTGGACGAATACAGCCGGATCATGTATTACGGCGGCTGGCTAGAGATGATAACGCTATCTGCGGCAGATACTGAAGAGGGCGAGTGGACCAATCGCTTCAGCGATGATGAGCAAGCCGCGATTGTCACAGACGTGGCGACAGATCCGAACGGGTATGTGTTACAAGAGGCTACCGGCTACGTCTTCGAAATCTATGTGGTCGTACCGGACACATTTGGAGGATTACAAGTCGCACGCGGGGGCAGCTACGCCTACTATGAATTTCCTTGGCCGATGAGTGAGCGCCTCACCAATGAGGCCTGGCGTGCGATGCTCAAGGAGGGACAGCAGCCACCGCAACCAGAATGGACAGGAGCGTTTATCGCGCCTTAGCACCTGAAACATAAACGTAAAGCGTGAGGAGATCGCGTTTCACGCTTTTATGTAGCAGCTAACACACTTTCCCAATCCAGCAAATCGCGGGTAATGTTGATGAGGCCATCCTCACTAATAAAGCGCGCATAGCTGTTATCTGGAAAAGTGACCATCTCTATCGGGGCAGAACGGCGGAGTTTGCGCAGAGCCTTGCAGGCACGTTCATTCAAAGGCGCGGGAAAGGTCTCCCAGTGGGCAATAACAAGGGGGGCGGTGCGATAACGATTGGCAATCTCGCGCACACGGTCGCCGCTTACCGGCGCGACCTCAGCCCAAAAGCAGGGCACATCGTAAGCATCCAGCGCCACCAATGCGGGGCGATAGCGATCATCCACCAGCCGCTCTACAAGCAGGCCAGGATACAACGGCACGAAGAGCGCCCATAACAAGGCGCGCATCACACACCGCTCCGGCGCATCGCCGGGGTGATTGATAAAGACCTGCTGCTCAAATTCCGCTCGCAGCGTCCATTTACGCGGTAGCCAGATGTCATCCATACGCTTAGTATACGATAATCTTACCAAAATGCAAAGCGTGAAGCGTGCATTGACTTTGCACGCAGTTCACCTATACTTCTCTGCGCCTTTTCGCTGACTCGCTGATTCACACAAGGAGACATCTATGCACATCACGGCAGCACAAGTCCGCTGGTTTCGCTTCCACAATTCCGGGTTGCATGAGCCGTTCGCCACACCGGAAGCCATCGCCGAGGCCCTCTTCGGCGTGCAAGCGCAGATTTTACCGGCGGCAGCGCTTGCCCTCTGGCAACGCACCCCCGATCTGACCTACGCCGAGGTAAATCACCGCCTGCACGAATCCCGCTCCCTGATTAAACTATGGGGTCAACGCGGGACGCTGCATCTGTACCGCACAGAGGATTGGCCGCTCCTCCACAGCGCGCTGAGCCAACGGCGCACCTGGTGGCAAGCGCAAGCCGAAAAGCAGCAAGGGGCGGAGGAATACAAGCAAAAAGTCCTGCGAGCAGCCGCGCTACTCAAAGAGCATAATTTTCTCACCCGCAGTCGCTTGTACGCGCTCGATGCGATGCTGAACAAGGAGGACTTTTCGTCATGGGGTGGCGTGTTTAGCGATCTGGTGCATCAGGGGGTAGCCTGTCATGCCGGGCAAGAGGGCAACGAGGGCCGCTTTGCCCACCGCGAGCATTGGCTGCCCGATCTACCATGGACGTTACAACCGAGCGATACGGCCAATACCACCGTGATGCAGCGCTACTTTCGCGCCTACGCACCTGCCGCCGAGAGCGATTTCCGCTACTGGCGCAACGCCAAGACAGGCGAAAGCCACCGCTGGCTGGCGCAGCTAACCGAAACACTGGTCGAAATCACCGTGGATGAACAACTGCTCCTGGTCCACCGTGAAGACCTGGACGCGCTCTGCGCGCCACCACCGCCGCCGGAAGCGTGGCCCGTGCGACTACTCTATCGCTTCGATCCGCTACTGCTGGGGCACAAAGATAAAACATGGCTGCTTGAGCCAGAGCATTACAGGCGCGTGTGGCGACCAGCGGGGCATATTGAAGGGACGCTGTTACTCCACGGGCGTATCGCCGGAACGTGGCGCTACGACCGGCAAAACGGCGGGCTGAAAGTCACGCTAACGCCGTTCGCGCCGCTGCCAGACTACGCGCGCCCCACTATCGAAGCGCAGGCACAGGGGATAGCGGAATTCTTCGCGCTCCCCCTGGCCGCGCTGGACATCATCGCGTAATCAGTCCGCAAGAACTTGCCCGAACAGGTGCGCTGAGAACGCCCCCAACCACACACCAACAAACATGTAAACTGGTATAAGCAGTAGTGAGAAGATAAACCCAATACAGGGGATAAAGCTAAGAATACTCCCCCCCATCGCTAGCACCGTATAAACACACAGATAAGCAGCCAGCATAACAATCCACGCGACGAGGTAATTATTCAGATTGGCTGTCACTAATTGTATGATTTGCGAAATCTGAAAACACGCACCAAAAGTCCTGTTGCGCGCGTAATTGAGCTGCACAGCGGGCAAGAAAAATGAAAGCGCCAGCAGATATACCATCCAGATAACAAACAGGAATAGACCCATAGTGCCGCCAATAAGCGCCAAAATTGATTGCACATTGCTATCACGCGAGAGCGCCGGCAATATCATCAGCACCACCGGCGCAAACAATAATACGATACCCGGCATCGCGTATATCAAACGCGCGACGAAAAGATAAAAACCATCGGCAAGCCGTCCGCCAAGATCGTCCCAGGTCGGTAGCGGACGAACGCTACGCGCGGCCACATTCCGCATGATTTCCGTCACATAACCTGTCCAAGCAAAGCTCAAAATAGGTACAACCGTAATCAATACCCCCAATCCCAACTTGCCCGGCCATTCGCTATCTTCAAAAACATAATTTAGTGATTTTCCAATATCCACAAGTAAACTCCTTTCTATGTTGAACACGAACCAAGGCACAGATTCATTGCAATTATACACACATACCAGGTCAAGACAACAAAGCACCCGCCCCCGTAATTGGGAGCGGGCGTTTCATCTGAGTGTTCTATTCAGGACTTGCGCTAAGCCGGCAAAGTCCTGGCAAAAACAGTGCGCGACTTGGGTAAGCCCAACTAGGGTTAATCACTTTCCAATAAAACCGAACCAATACCGGCCCGTATAGTAACCTCCATCGTCACATCCGAGACGCCATACAAAGCGTTCACATAACCATTACTCTGGCGGGTCAACCCATTGGCAACAATCTCGCCGAGTCCCTGCGTCACCGTGACCTTCACACCAATGGTATCGGGCAGCCGCAATTCTGAACGGCCTACCCCACCTTGCAATGTCACGGTCACATTCTCCTGCCAATCGCCGCGCAAATCCAGTACCAGCTGACCCGCGCCCATGTCCACATCCAGGCGTTGCAGCGTCTCGTTGCCGCGCAAATCCACCTCAGCATCACCCGCGCCCAGCTTCAAATCAAGCCGGGTGATCCGCAGATCACCCAGATCCAATTTACTTTGGCCTGCGCCCATATTGATGCGCACATCCAGAGGAACGGACGCATTCAAAGCCAAATCCCACTCGTAACGCATCTCGCGGCCCATTGACATCTGATCGGTATTGGGTTGGCGCACGGTCAAACGCCCCTCGCCAGCAGTGACTTGGTACTCCACCTCCGGCTCCCAAGACGACACATTATAGACAAAGTCAGCCTCCAGTAGCGCCTCAGCGCCACCCTCCAGCGTTAGCTCGCCGGCCCCCATGCGAATATCCACCCGCACAGCTGAAGCATCGGCTAATTCTATAGTTTCCGTCTTGGTCTCCAGCGCCCCTACGTTGACACGATTGACACTGGTTGTGACACAACCCAACGAAAGCAGTAGTAAGGCTACCATGCTAGCCAGCAACACCCGTTTCTGTAGTTTCATCTGAACTCCTCCTGTGGTAATTGATTACCAAACATTACGCGAATCACATGCGCAAGTTGCAAGAATGCGCGCGTGACGCGGGAAATATGCAACCGCAACCTTATTGTTACACTCCACAGAAGAAAATGCATATATACTGAAATTGACCATAAGGCTGATTACTGATGATTTGCTGTATGGTCTTTGGTCAACCTGCCAACGCGAAAAGGAGAAAGACCGTGAACAAAACCTTTGCTTTACTACCAGGTATGTTGCTCCTGCTCGGATTGATACTTCCATTACCTCATGCGATTTCTACCCCAAATCCACCAGCTGAAAGCCACAGTCTAACCGCCGCCTCCTGGGAACTGCTCACCGAGATCGAACCAGTACAGGTATGGCGCTCCCCACAGTACGCCAACGATGCCACGCTCTACCTCACTACTGAGCGCGAATTGCGCCGCTCCAGCGATGACGGCGACTCGTGGACAACGCTCTACACACTACCAGAGCAGATGGGCGGGCGGATCACCGGCTTCACTGCTGACCCTGCCCCCACCACGCAAACCCTGTTCCTTTCTTACATGGATGCGGAATTCACGCCCGGTGCGGTGCTGCGCTCTAGCGATAACGGCGCAACCTGGGAGTGGGCTTACGCCTCCGCCTTTGGCCCATGCTATGACATCGTCGCCGCACGCGATGCGCTCGACCGCTGCGTGGTCTATGCACTCACCTGGAGCACCGTGCTGCGCTCACGCGATTGCGGCGATACGTGGGAGCCGCTTACTACGGGGCTGGAAGAGAGCATGGATCTGTTTCGCCTCTTCATCTCACCCAACTACGCCCAGGACACCACACTCTATCTCACTGGTTACGGCCCGCTCTACCGCTCCACCGATGCAGGCGACAGCTGGCAAGTAGTGCATATTCCCTGGGCTGACATCACCCGCCAGGTTGTCTTCTCGCCCGACTATATCACCGACCACACACTCTGGGCCAGCTATTTCTGGGTCGAAGGCAGCGGCGACGACGCGCTCCCTCCCAACGGCGTCGTCCGATCCACCGATGGCGGCACAACCTGGGAAAAGATCAATACCGGCCTGCCCGTGGATTGGCCCGACGGCTACATCCTGGGGCTGGGAGTCTCGCCCGACTATCCCACCAACCCCGCGCTCTATGCAGTGACGCATCAAGTTGCTCACGCGGGCACCTTCTGGAACCTCTACCGCTCGCCCAACAGCGGCAATGCGTGGTGGGATCAAGGGCCGATGCCCGATGCGCAGGCTCGCCCCACCGGGCTAGTCATCGCACGGCCTGACTTGCTGCTCGTTCCCACACAGCGCGGCCTATGGCGACTCCACACCACCTGCTGGGAACACCTCCACAACGGAGGGGCCGAAATCAACGCAGCCTGGGACTTCCCTGATACCCCTGCCCGCGCCGATTACAGCGACATAGCAGCGCATAGCGGCTTGCGCTCACTGCGCATTGGCCTCGTCACACAACCCAACACGCCGGCCTACTCCTCGGCCCGGCAGCTCGTGAGCATTCCGGCAGACGCCATCACGGTCACACTCTCATTCTGGCTAAAACCACTCTCCACGGAAGCGTTGCTCGCGCGCGCAGGTGCGCCAGCAACAGGCGATGCACAGTACGTTCTGCTGCTCAGCCCGGAGGGAGCTACCCTGGAAACGCTGTTGTGGATGAAACGCTCCGCAACTTGGGAGCCTTACACGTTCGATCTGAGCGCCTACGCCGGGCAAACTGTCCGGCTGCACTTCGGCGTCTATAACGACGGCACGGGGGGAATAACCGGCATGTATGTAGACGATGTCTCGCTACGCGGCTGTCGGCTGCCCACTACACCACCAGAACCACCGCTCCCCTTACCTCTGCCCCGCATCACATCAGCAAACGAAGACTTCCTCATCACCGACGCCCCCAGCGCCCAATACCGGCCCGCGCTTGCCTACAACGGCACGGACGATGAGACGCTGCTCGTCTGGGAAGATTTCCGCGACCCGGCCTTTTCGACAGATGTATACGCCCAGCGCGTGAGCAGCACCGGGCAACTGCCAGGGTCGCCAACCATCGTTGTCACCGGAACGGGGCGCAATCCACAAGGGGCTTATCTGGGTAACGCGGGCGTCTATCTGATTGTCTGGGAAGATCATCGTAACATCAGCCAGACGCCGGATATTTACGGGCGCTTGTTAGATCGCCACGGGCAGCCAGTGGGCGGCGATTTCCCCATCTATAGCGGGTCGGGCTATCAAGGCTCCCTCCGCATCGCTGCGAGCGCCCCAGAAGGGAATTTTCTGGTCGCCTGGGCCAGCTCCATTGACTTCGTTTCCAGTGTGTGGGGGCAACGGGTAGACGCGACAGGCAACCTGCTGGGAATCCCCCTCGCCATCTCCGATGGGAGTGGTTGGGCGGGGCAGCCCGCGTTGGCCTATGCTGCCGCCAAAGGCAACTATGTAGCGGTCTGGTCAGATACCCGCGACGGGCCACACAACCCCAACATCTACGGGCAACGTATCTCCGCGCACGATGGAGGGCCGGTAGGGGGCAACTTCCCCATCAGCACCCGTCCCAGTGGGCAGGTCTGGCCCGTCATTGCGATTGAACCGGCAGGGCGGATGTTTGTCGCCTGGGAAGAGGAGTGGCCCGGCGGTGGGCGCGATCTCTACGGGCGGCAGTTGGCAGCGGATGGTACGCCGCTGGCGCAGGAGTTCGCCATTGCAGTGGAGCTGGGAAGCAGTGCGATGGTCGCTATAACGGACTGGACACAGGCCGACCGCCAGGAATTTCTGGTGATCTGGCAGACGCGCACAGGCCGAGGTGATCTAGCAGCACAACGCTACACGCCAGGCGGCGGGCCGCTCGGTATGCCGTTTTTCGTGAGCCACGAAAAATATACCCAAGCCAAGCCCGCTGTTGTGGTACTGGAGAACGCCGCATCTCCGGCCTATCTGGTAGTCTGGGAAGATTTTCGCGCGGGCGGCCCCGGTGGCATCTATGGGCAGCGCGTCACCCCAGATGGCGAGCGGCTCGGATTGCACGTCGGATTGACGCCCATGCCGCGCCTGCAAACGCAGCCCGCCCTTGCTTACAGCAGCACCTCTGACCGCACGCTAGTAGTATGGGCCAATGTCCACGGCGGTGGGGGCAATCAGAGCACCCACATCATGGCCTACCGGTTCGATAGCAACAACTACCTCGCCACGCAGCCCAGCATCCTCACAGAACACATCCTCACGACCACGACCCAGGTCGCAGTGGATTGGGACTACTGGAACGACGAGTTCCTGGTGGTGTGGAGCGACGCCGGGGACATCGTCGGGCAAGTTGTGGCGGCGGATGGCAACCTCAGCGGCGGCAATGTCACCATCTCCGCCCTGACGGGAAGGCAAAGCGCACCGGTCGTAGCCGCCGGACAGCACGGGTATCTGGTCATCTTCGAGCACACGCACCCGCTCAGCCTCACCACCGACATCTACGGACAACCCGTCACGTTAGCGGGCGCACCGCTGGGGGAAGCCGTCAACATCTCACGCCTGACCAAGCCGGAACAGCAGGCCAGAAATGCACACCTTGCCTACAACACGATTGACAACACCTTCTACGTTGTCTGGGAAGAAACGGATCCTACCAGCCCCGGTATCTCGCTCTGGAACATCATGGGGCAGGTGGTGGCCGGGGAGGACGGGAGCTTGCTTGGCCCACGCCGCACGCTGGCAGATACGCCAGACCACCAGGAAAACCACCCGCGCATCGCCTGGGCCGGGCCAGAGGATAGCCCCTTCTACCTGCTCGTTTGGTCAGCATTCGATATGCACCTCGGGCAAGCGAACATCCTGGCACGCCGGCTAGAGCAGAATGGGACACCGGCGAGCACGCCCTACGCACTCACTGCCACGCAATTGGAGCAAGAACTGCGCCCGGCGCTCAGTTACGATCCGTTCACGCGGCGATTCCTCGCTGTGTGGGATGCCAGCACGCAGGGGATGCCCTACGCCGATGCCATCTGGGGGGTGCAATTGAACGCCCAGGGGCAGCCGGAAGGGCCAGCCATGCTCTTTGTGCAGGGTCTTGACACCGCGCGCCAGGCACCAGTTGTGACGGCGCGGCGCGGACATGGGGAATGGCTCGTGGCGTGGGAAGATGGGCGGGCGGATACCGCCCTGGAGCACATTAACATCTATGGGCAGCGGGTGCCGCTCCGGGTGTGGGTGTATCTACCGCTGGCGATGCGGGAGTGAGGTGTATAGTGCGAGATCGTCGCGTTTCACGTTTCACGCCACAGCGGTAAGTAAACGGTAAACGTGCTACCTTTATCAAGCGTACTGCTTACTTCAACCCGCCCTTGATAGGCGTTAATGATTTCCTTTACCAATGCCAATCCTAATCCTGTGCCGCCATAGCGGCGACTGGAGCTGCCATCGACCTGATAAAAACGTTCGAAAATTTTGTCGAACTCACTTTCAGGAATACCAATACCGGTATCGCTGACCTGCACGACAACCTCAGGCCCTTCCTGAAAGACACATAAGGTAACAGCCCCACCGCTGGAGGTGAATTTACAAGCGTTGCTCAAAAGATTGTCCAACACCCGTTGCATATATACTTCCCCAGCACAAATCAATGGCAGTGTATCCGGTACATCTACCTGCAACGTCAACCCGGACTTTTGCGCAACAGGAATAAAATCCGTTGTACTTTGCTGTACCAAAATCAACAAGTTCAAAGGCTCACATCTGGGGCGGCGTAAAGATACATCAAGCAACACATTGATATCTTCTACCAAGTGCGTCAACATCGCCAAACGGCGCGAAACTGTCTGTGCGGCCTCATGTTGCGGCGCTGGTAAAGGCCCACCCATTTCGCCATCCGCTAATAGATCGGCGTAGCCGCGCGCGATGGTCAACGGAGTACGTAACTCATGGGAGACGTTCTGAATGAACTGATCCTTGAGGCGATCCAGTTCGCACTGCTGCTCCAGCGTTTGTGCCAGCGCTTCCACCCGCTGCTGCTCCATCGCATACAAGCGCGCATTTTCCACCGTGATGGCCGCCGTCGCTGCGAGCGCTTCAATGAAAGCCAGATTGCCCTCACTAAAGCGATTGGGTTGTGTATCCACCAGCTGCAAGACACCGAGCACCCGCTGCGGACTGCGTAACGGCACGCTGGCGATGGACCGCATCAGCACCCCCGTCTGCCGATCCACGTCCACAAAATGACGGTTGTCCGTCGTGGCATCGGCCACAATCAGGGTTTGTCCGGTGCGCACAGCCCAACCGCCCAGGCCTTCACCGGGCGGCAATCGCCAAGTGCGTACAATGTCACGCTCCAAACCGATGGCCTGCCGACATACCAGTTCAGCAGTTTCATCATCCAACAGCCAAATCGAACTGGCGGGCAGTTCCAAGACCCGACAAGCCTCCGACAACACCGTCTCTAACACCACATCCAAATCCAACGAAGCACTCAAAGTCTGGCTGACCTGATAAAGCAAGGCCAGCTCCTCATTGCGAGCGCGTAGCTCTGCTTCGACGAGCATCCGCTCGGTAACATCTACCATATTGCCGACGATACAGTGGTAATCATAGCGCAACGCTAATGGCATTTTGATGATCTGAAACCACCGCACCGAACCATCAGAAAGAGTAAACGGCTCAGCTGATAAAACCAGGGTTTCCTGATGTTCAATAACACGCTGGTCAAGTTCCATCGCCCGCTCGGCCTCAGCCAAACTAAAACCAAACTGCTGCGCGATTTCCACGTCTGTCTTCAAGAGAAGTGACTCCGAAGAGATACCAAAGATGCGACTCGCGGCTTTGTTGAGCAGCAAATACCGTCTTTGGCTATCTTTGACAAACAGACTATAGGGGCTAAGGTCAACAACCTGCCGCAACAAAGACTCGCTCTCCCAGAGAGCCTCTTCGGTTTGCCGTTGCCGGGTGATATCTTGCGCAACACCGATGATTTCAACCACCCGGCCCTGCTCTGAATCCCTAACGGGACGCGCATAATTACGCAACCAGCGCACCTCATCGGCGAGAGTGAGAATGCGAAATTCCACCACATCAGACTGGTTATCCAACAGACGCTTCAGGCTGTTCTCCACAACAGAGCGGTCTTCGGGATACACACGCCCCAACAACAACGTGAAATGGGTCATGGCCTCAGGGGGCTGCTCATTTGCCAAACGGGTCAAGTCACCAGAGAGCCATTGCACGCGCAATGCGCCATCAGATTGCACACAAAGCGTATAAGCATAGTCGAAAGTTAGCTCACAGAACTTCTGCAAGCGTACATTTTCTCGTCGTAGCGCCTCCAGTTCCAACATTGGCTCCAGCATGGCGGCCTCCCTCACTTAAACATAAGCATAGTTTAGCATAGCCGCAATAAAGTGCAAAGACCAGGGCTATCGCATTTTACCGCTGTTGCAGAAATGCGGCCTAAAGGCCAGGGATAAAAAGGGATTTTTGTGGCGGGGCTGCGCCCTGCCACAAAAATCCTTCTAAAAACCCGCTTTAGCGGCAATACCGTTCAGTTAAACCTGGCAGCAGCCGAATTTTGCGGTTAAAATTGCTATAAAGAGGTGTTTGTGTTTAGCAGTATTTTACCGATGAACAAGCGCTTGTCCTAGCGCTAAGCCTCTCACCACCCGCCCGGTGTGCAGGCTAAGCCTAATGCCATTGAGTGCAAAAATACTGGATATAAAGAGGTGCCTATCAAAGTTTTACGCTAGTTGGAAAAAATATGAAAACGCCCGACATCAATACGACTTTTGTCACAGACAAAGCCCCTGAGGCATGGTAAAGTAAGGCTAAATCTAGGTTGACGCCGGCTACGATTTACTAATTTATTGATACGCGAACGCGGTACAAGGAATTTATCACTACATTCGCTATGCTGATTTGTGATTCGTTGATTTGAGATTTTAAAAGGAGGCAATATCATGTCCATGTTCTGTTACCAGTGTCAGGAAGCGGCCAAGAATGAGGGTTGCACCGTGCGCGGGGTTTGCGGCAAGGATCCCGAAGTAGCGCAGCTGCAAGACCTGCTAGTGTGGCTGCTCAAGGGGATTGCGTTCTGGGGCGCGCGCGGGCGCGCCCTGGGTGTGAGCGACCCGGAGACCGATATGTTCATCGCGCAGGCACTCTTCGCCACCATCACCAACGCCAACTTCGACCCGGAGCGATTCGTGGCGCTGATTTGTGAGGTAGTAGAGCGCCGCGATGCGCTGAAGACACGGGCGCAAGCGGCCTGCCAAGCACAGCATCACAGCGAATGCAGCGCAGCTCTGCCGGAAATGACCACCTGGACGCCTGAAAGCTACACTGCCGAAGCGCTAGCGCGCAAAGGGCAACAGGTGGGCGTTATGGCTAATGCCACCCTGCATCCCGACATTCGCTCGTTGCGCGAGTTAATTATTTACGGGCTGAAGGGCCTGGCAGCTTACACTGAACATGCCTATATCCTGGAACATACCAGCGATGCGCTATTAGCCTTCATGCACGAGGCATTGCTCGCCACCAGCGATGAAAGCCTGGGGGCCGAGGAACTGACCGCCATGGTGCTCAAGACTGGCACAATGGGCGTGGAGGCCATGCGCTTGCTCGATGAGGCAAACACCAGCACCTACGGCCACCCGGAACCCACCCAGGTCAACCTGGGCGTGCGTCCTGGCCCAGGTATTCTGGTCAGCGGCCACGATTTGCGCGATCTGGAGGAGCTGCTGGAGCAAACGCAAGGAACTGGCGTCAATATCTACACACATGGCGAGATGCTGCCCGCTCACGCCTATCCCGCGTTCAAAAAATACAACAACTTTGTGGGTAACTACGGCGGCTCATGGTGGGAGCAGCAGCCTGAGTTCGAGAAGTTCGGCGGGGCAATTTTAATGACGACCAACTGCATCGTCCCGGTGAAGGAGAGCTACCGCGAGCGGCTGTTCACCACCGGGCTGGCCGGTTGGCCCGGTTGCCCGCACATCCCCGACCGAGAAGCGGGCCAGTCTAAGGATTTCAGCGCGGTTATCGAGAAAGCTAAAGCCTCGGCAGAACCGCAGGCGTTGGAAGAGGGCACGATCCCCATCGGCTTTGCACGCAACACGGTGATGAGCGTGGCCGATAAAGTCATCGCGGCGGTACAGGCGGGAAATATCAAGCGCTTCGTGGTGATGGGCGGCTGCGACGGGCGGCACAAGTCCCGCGACTACTACACGCAAATCGCCCAGGGCTTGCCACAAGATCATGTCATCCTCACGGCGGGTTGCGCCAAGTATCGCTACAACAAGCTCGAGCTGGGCGATATCAGCGGCATTCCACGCATTCTCGACGCCGGGCAATGCAACGACTCGTACTCGCTGGCCTACATCGCACTGCAACTCAAGGATGCGCTGGGACTGGCCGACATCAACGACCTGCCCATCTCCTACGACATCGCCTGGTACGAGCAAAAGGCCGTCATCGTGCTGCTAGCGCTGCTCTCGCTGGGCGTCAAGAAGATCCGCTTAGGCCCGACGCTACCGGCATTCGTATCGCCGGGTGTAGTCGAAGTGCTCGTCAAGCACTTCGATCTAATGCCCAATGGGAGTGTGGCGGACGATCTTGCCGCCATCGCAGTTGGGGCGTAGATAGACGAACACATACCGCGCTGCGTGATTTTCTCACGCAGCGCGGTTCATGTTCCCCGTTGGCGGTAGGCGGCAGCCAAGCCGCCATTGGCCGTCTCCCGGTACAGCGAGGGTAAATCGTGTCCGGTCTGGCGCATCACAGCTACGATCTCATCAAAGGGAATGCGATGCGAGCCGTCGGAAAATAGCGCGTAATCAGCGCAATACAACGCGCGCGAGGCAGCGAAGGCGTTACGCTCGATGCAGGGGATTTGCACTAGCCCGGCGACGGGGTCGCAGGTAAGGCCCAGATGATGCTCTAGTCCCATTTCGGCGGCATACTCGACCTGGCGCACGGTGCCGCCCAAGAGTTGCGCTGCCGCGCCGGCGGCCATCGCGCACGCTGTCCCAATCTCGCCCTGGCAGCCTACCTCCGCGCCGGAGATTGAACCGTTGTGCTTGACCAGGTTGCCGAGCAGTCCGGCGGTCGCCAGCGCGCGAAGAATCAACGGCTCGCTGGCCGAGACGGTTTCTTGCAGGTAACGCAACACGGCGGGGAGCACCCCGCTGGAACCGCACGTTGGCGCAGTGACAACCACGCCGCTTGCGGCGTTTTCTTCGGAAACCGCCAGAGCATAGGAAGTCAACAGCCCCGCCCGCTGATAGTGCGGCCCGCTGAGCTGAGCCTTACGCCAGTAGACGCTGGCTTTACGCGCGACGCCCAACCCGCCGGGCAACACGCCTTCGGCTATCAATCCCCTCTCGATGGCGACGGACATCGCCAGCCAGGTTTCATGCAAGAACTTCCAGATGGCGTCCCCTTCTCGTTCCTCCACATATTCCCAAAATGTTTTCCCAGTGGTCTCGCAGTGCGCTAGAATGGCTGCCATCGTGGTCAACTCATACACATGCGCGGATTCAGTCGGCGTATCTGCATCCCGCAGTGCGCCACCGCCCACACTGTAGACTTCCCACCGGCCTAGCTCCGTACCGGCGGCGTCGAGTGCAACAAACTCCATGCCGTTGGGGTGCAAAGGGAGGCTCGTCTCCGGCATCCAGACCAGCTCCAACGGCGCAGGGTCGAGCGCGCGCTGTAAAGCCGCCTCCGTGCGATGGCCCACGCCCGTCGCAGCCAGGCTGCCATACAGCGTCACCCGGTACACGGCGGCCTGTAGATGCCGCGCGCGGAACAGTAGCGCCGCACGATGCGGTCCCATCGTGTGACTACTCGAAGGCCCTAAGCCACTGCGAAAAAGCTCGCGGATAGTTTGCATGATGTCCCCCCAGCTTGTCGTGAAATCAGACAAAAACCTTATTCTAACCCCGATTCAGGGCTAGACAAGGGGACGTGCGGCCAATATCATCATAGTTTTACGCTATTTCTGAAACATTCCCCAAAACACTTGGTATTTTTCGCCAAGCCGGATACAATGTGCTTATGATACACACCCCTGACCTTGCCGCATTGCGCCGCATCGCGTTGTTGGCCGACCTGCCCGACGCGGCCTTGCACCGGGTCGCCGCTGTAGTGATGGCGCGCACTTATGCCTCCAACGAGCTGCTCCTGCTCCAGGGCGAACCGGACAGTACCGCATACTTCATCGCCGCCGGGAGCGTGCGCATCTACCGCGTAGCGCCCAACGGCCGCGAACAAGTGCTGGCGCGACTCGGCCCAGGGCAGAGTTTCAACACGGTTCCCCCTTTCACGCCCACGTCACACACCCACGCCAATGTCCAAACGCTGAGCGAGACCACGCTCTACGCCATCCACAGCGACGATCTCACCCGACTCGTGCAAACCTGCCCGGAGTTCGCGCTCGCGCTGTTGCGCGATTTCGCCACTCGCTTAACCCACTTCACCGACCTGGTAGAAGACCTGTCTTTGCGCACAGTGCGCGGACGGCTGGCGCGCTTCTTGCTCGATCAGGCTGAAGGCGAGACGCTCACCCAGCGCTGGACACAGGACGAGATGGCCGCGCAGCTCGGCTCTGTGCGCGATGTCATCGGACGCACGCTGCGCGCCTTAAGCGACGCTGGTCTGATACGCATCGAGCGCAACCGGCTGTTGCTGCTCGACCGTGACGCGCTCGAAGCTGAAACCTGGCAGGGATGAGACTTTTGTCGTAGCCCCAGCATTACCTCGCTGGTACACTTCATATATAACACCAAACCTGACAGGTTTCAGAAAACCTGTCAGGTTTGCGAGTAAAGGTATAACATCATGTCCGATTGGCACTTACCAGAGATTGACCTGGAACTCTGCACTCGTTGCGGCGCGTGCGTTGTGGGCTGCCCCACCCACGCCGTTGACCTGCAACCCGAAGGCCCAGTCATCGCGCGCCCGCTGGCCTGCACCTTTTGCGCCGAGTGTGAGGCACTCTGTCCGGTAAACGCTATTCGCTGTGAATTTGAAATCGTATGGGAACCCCAAAGGAGCTAAACCATGAGTGAGTACATTGACAACCAAACCCAACGGCAGGCGCTGCTCAAAGACTTGATCCGCCGTTTGCACGAAGGCGAACCGTTGGAGGCCGTAAAGCAGGACTTCGCCGCGCAGTTGGGCGATGCCACTGCCGGGGAAATCGCCGAGATGGAGCAGGCGCTCATCGCGGAGGGCGTGACCGAGGAACAGATCAAGCAGTTGTGCGATGTGCATGTGGCCGTGTTCCGCGAGTCGCTGGACACCCAAGCCCCCGCCGAAACCACCCCCGGCCATCCGATCTTCACCATGCGCGCCGAGAATCTGGCGGTAGGCCGCATCCTCGCGCAGCTGGGGGAGGCGTTGGAGGATTTGAAGAATCTGCCCGGCCCGTCCACGTTGGCCGCTGCCCACGCGCAGCTCGCCAAGCTGCGCGTGTACGAGCGGCATTACCTGCGCAAGGAAAACATCCTCTTCTCCTACCTGGAAAAGCATGGCTTTCACGGCCCGTCGTCGGTGATGTGGGCTATCCACGATGACATCCGCCGGATGTGGAAGGAGCTCGCCGCGCTGCTGGCGGACGAGAGTCCCGACCCGGCTGCGTTCGACGGCGTCTTTGGGCCGCTGGACACCGCCATCCGTGAGATGATCTACAAGGAAGAGCACATCCTGTTCCCGGCGGCGTTGGAGCGGTTGAGCGAGGCTGAATGGGGCGCAATCCGCGACCAGGAGCCGGAGATTGGCTTCTGCTATGTGCTGCCCGGCAAGCAATGGCAACCCCGGCTCGATCCACGCGCGGCGGAGGAACAGGCCATCACGCCGCCTGCCCCGACTGGCGCGGGCGGCGTGATCCCGCTGGATGTCGGCGCGCTGACGCCGGAGCAGCTCAATCTGCTGCTCACCACGCTGCCTATTGATGTTACTTTTGTAGACGAGACCGACACCGTGCGCTTCTACTCGCAGACGCGCGAGCGCATCTTCCCACGCACGCCCGCGATCATCGGACGACAGGTGCAGAACTGTCACCCACCGCAGAGCATGGGCCGCGTGCAGCAGATTCTCGACGATTTCCGTGCTGGCACACGCGACGCTGCAGAGTTCTGGATCCAGATGGGCGGGAAGTTCATCCACATCCGCTACTTTGCGCTGCGTGGGGCGGTTGGCGCATATCGCGGCACGCTCGAAGTGACACAAGACCTGGCACCCTTACGCGCCCTAGAGGGCGAGCGGCGTCTGCTAAACGAGTAAAAACCGAAAACCAGCGGGAGGAACTTGAAATAATCGCACTTTAGGATAAACTTAACGTAAGCAAATAGCCAGACTCAAGCGATTTCAATCCCAGTATTTGCTTGATGCGTGAAATGTGCTATTCTTTTCACATTTCACGCATCATATTTCAAGTTCTCAAAGGATATCCATTTTGCGCAACCAGGCCCAACCGCCCAAGCGCTTCCGTAAGCCGCTGCAACTACGCTCCCAGGTCCTACTCGGACTGGTTGTAGTTATTTTTGCATACAACGCCTTCATCGCACTCACACTGTTACGACTCCCCAGTGACAACTGTCCCATTTACACCGCCGACCCGCAAGGTCTCATTGTGAATACAGCAGCCCCACAATGCCCCCTGCAACACGGTGATCTCGTTACACACATCAACGGGCAACCTGTAACCCACGCGCTAAGTACACCACAGCACTGGTACCGACAACTGTTTGAAACACCTGACCGGCAGGGCGCTATCTACACGCTCCAACGCAGCGGACAAATACTGGAAATCGAAGTTCCCTGGCACTATGCAACCCCACTCGAATTGTTACAACAAATCGGGCTGCTATCATTCATCAGTGGCTCGTTGCTAATCACGGCTGTTTTCATCCTCTTGAGCCGTACCCCAGAACCTGGCGCCCCACTGCTGGCGCTCGCCTTTGCCTTTCTGGCGCTAAACCTCATCAACAACAGCTGGAACAACACCGGCGTCAACATATTTATAACCATGACTTGGTTCCAAAATCCCCTGGATATTATCACCTTTAATCTGGAACTGGCGATCATCATTCACACTTTGCTTGTATTCCCTGAACGCAAATGGATTTTACGTAGGTTTCCGAAAATTATCTGGCTGCTCTACCTCTTCAACGCCCTGTTCATAGTGCTGGGCTTCACACAAATGCGCGGCAATATACTCTTGGCCTCTCGGATAAATCTGTACACCCGCATTTTTTACCCGATGGCGATTATCGAATTTACCATCGCCATCGGGCATCTGCTGCATACCTACTTTACCTCCAAACGCCCCGGCGTGCGCAACCAGATCCGCTGGTTTGCCTGGGGCATCATCTTCGGCTTGCTCCCCTGGGCCTTCCTCTATAATGTCCCCATCATCCTCACCGGGCAACCGTTGATTTCTTTTGATGTGAGCATGATTGCCGGATTCCTGGTCCCCGTTACCTTCTTCTTCTCCGTTACCCGCCGGGGACTCATGGCGATTGACAATATCATCCGCCGCAGCTTGATTTATGCAGGCGTCAGTCTGCTTATCTTAGCTATCTATCTACTCATCATCGCTACTTTGGAAGATACGTTACAACGGGTAGGGCTGGGACAACGACTACCGGGCATTCTGGCAGTGCTGATTGTTGCCTTACTTGCGGCACCATTGCGTGAGCGGATATTACGCATCGTAGACTTGCTCTTCTACCGGCAAATGCTCGATTTCCAAAGCGTCATGCTCGAAGTCGCACGGCAACTCTCCACCGCTCTTCGCATGGAAACCTTGCTCCCCCTACTCACCGTGGATGTCCCTACACGACTTAACCTCACGACAGCCAGCCTGATGCTCTGCAATCATCATGGCGATTTGCGTTCTATAACCAATGAGACCGTACTTTTCCCTGCGGACGATCCCTTGACAGCCCAATTACGCACGGCGGAAGGGCCGCTCGTCATCAGCGGCAGCGGGCCGCATCTGCTTGAAGTGCAAGCGCTGGTTGAACCTTACGGCTGGGAAGTCCTGCTGCCATTGCGCCGTGGCGGCCAGCTGGTCGGAGCCTACGCCCTGGGCAGCAAACCGCGCGGCGATTTGTACATCGGCGCCGAGCTGGAAACGCTTGTCATGTTGGCGCATCAAATTGCAGCGACAGTAGAAAACGTGCGACTTTACGAGAAGGTCGAAGACTACAGCCGGGGATTGGAAACGATTGTTGCCGAACGCACCGTGGATCTGGAAGCTGCGAATCAAGACCTCGCACGCGAACGGGATCGGCTCAATGTCATCCTCGAAACCATGGCCGACGGGCTGCTCGTCACCGACCCAGAAGGGCGGGTGCTCCTGGTCAACCCCATCTTCCAAACCATGCTGCGCCGCTCTGCAGAGCAGCTACAGGCACAGCCTTTAGCAGAGATTTTCGATTGTCCCGAACTGACGACCAACGCCATACAAGCGCTCAAACATCCAGGGGAGATCTTCAGCACCCGTTGCGATCTGTTCAACATGATTGTCCAAGCTGCTTCCATTGCCCTGCGCGACGGTTCCGGCGTCATCACCGTGTTGCGCGACATTACCCAGGAAGTGGAAGTGGATCGCATGAAGACCGACTTCATCTCCACCGTCTCTCACGAGTTGCGCACACCGTTGACCTCGGTGCTGGGCTTCGCCAAGCTCATCGGGCGCTCATTTGAACGGGATATTGCGCCCCAGCTATCTGAAGATAAACCGCGCGTGCAAGCAGCGGCCAAGCGCATCCGCGACAATCTTACTATTATTGTACAAGAGGGGGAACGCCTCACGCGCCTGATCAACGATGTGTTGGATATCGCCAAAATGGAGTCCGGCAAGATTGAATGGCACGATCAGCTCTTTGAGATGAATGCCTTGGTTCAGCAAGCTGTGGATGGCGTGCGGGGCATGGCACAAGGTCGCGCGCTGGCGTTGCGCACCGAATTACAAGACAACTTGCCGCCAGTACTGGGGGACGCCGACCGGTGCTATCAAGTGCTGGTGAACCTGCTTTCCAACGCCATCAAATTTACGCTGGAAGGAGAGGTAGTGGTGAGCACGCGCCTGCTAAAGCCCAATGAAACCCCGCATGACTGGCGTCCGCCCCCCGGTAGCCCTGGCGGATTGTTGCTCACAGTACGCGATACCGGGCCGGGCATTCCGGCAGCAGCCATGCCAACATTGTTCCGGCGCTTTCATCAAGTCAAAGATGAAACGTCCCCAGAGCGCCCCAAAGGCACCGGGCTGGGACTGGCTATCTGTCATGAGATCATCACCCACTACAGCGGCAACATTTGGGTTGATTCCACGCTAGGTGCCGGTTCGACCTTCTCTTTCACGTTGCCCCTACCCCTAACACCCGCTGATACGCCAGCAGGGAAAATGGTAGTAACCGTCCCAGCTTTAGCAGAGATTCGGCGACACGTCGAGGAAGCCTTCCCTCGGATGCTGGACGCGCCTGCCACCGTATTGATTGTAGATGATGAAACTAGCATCCGCACTTTGCTCACGCAAGAGCTGCGCAATGCCGGCTATCAGGCAATCGAGGCCAACAACGGTTCACTGGCATTGGCACTCGCCCGGCAGCATCAACCCGATGTGATTGTGCTCGATGTGATGATGCCCGACATCTCTGGCTTTGACGTAACGCGTGTGCTCAAAGCTGACCCGTTGACACAAGACATCCCCATCCTCATCCTCTCGATTCTGGAAGATCGGCAACGCGGGCTGGCGCTAGGGGCTGACGCCTACCTCACCAAACCCGTGAAGACCCCGACACTGCTGAGCACCCTACACAGCTTGCTACGGCGCGCCCCAAGCATGAGACGCGCGCTCGTCGCAGGGGAGGATGAAACCATAGTGACCCAGGTAGCTACAATGTTGAGGGATCAAAACTTTGAAGTTATTGAGATCTATCAGCAGGAGCAGGTACGTGATGCGGCGCAAGCATTACAACCCGATCTGGTGGTGTTGGATGAAACCTTTGCGCAAGCGAACGACAATCAACTTCTGCACATGTTAGCGGCGCAGCTGCCGGAGCTCGCCAGCGATATCATTGTAGTGTCCGATAAATCCATCCTAACGTAAAACGCAAACCGTGCGGCGTAAAACGTGATTTTTATACTCGCGTTTCGCGCCGCACGGCTCATTAACCCACAAAACTTGTGCCAGCACCCTGCCTGCGACAGGTGCCCTAAACTTTACAACAACGTGCTGTGGTGCTCTGAATCAAAAACGTGCGCGTGCAAATTAGCAATCCACAACCGGCCTGCCTGCGTCACCCGTAAATAGCGTAATGCCTCCTGGATGTGCTCGCTCACCACATTCCAATAAAAATCCGCGTAGCCCTGGCGCATATCACCCGGATGGCGATAACCGATGCGTTCGTTTGCGCCCACTTCCTCGAATTCATAGAACAGCGCGGGAATTTTACGCAAATAGCGCGGATCGCCCAACTGCCCGATGAAATCAGCCGCGCGGATGAGCGTGTGCAATTGTGTCACCGGCGCGCGCAACCCGACATTAGACGAAGGAAAGCGGGTCATTTCAATGTAATCTACGATCTGATCTACATCTAAAGACACATTAGCCGTGACCGTGCCACTGAAACGCTCGCGCACAAACAGTTGTGCGCGATCCACATGATAAGGTTGTAACGCCGCATCGCTGCCGGTCGTGGGCAACGGCACAGTCTCATCACCCAGGCCAGTTGCCACAAGATTGTCACAATCCGCGCGACAAATACCGCGCACATAGCCAATATCGTGACACAGCAGCGCAATCATAAAGTGCAACCAATCTCGGGGTGTCACCCCCCCCTCACAGAGATGCTTGCCCTTGAGGATGGTCTGACCGACCAGCACCACCATGATGGTATGCTCAACATTATGGTAAAGCGCATCAGAATTGGCGATATTTTCCAACGCCAGCTGCCCGGCCCAAGCCAGCACATTGGCATTCTCCATTTCCATCAGGTTGTAGGCCTCGCGGTACGCCACGCGCAGTTCCTCAACAAAACTATCAATGATCATTTTTTGCGGATTGAACATCAATGAGCTACCCCTCATCCCCTAGCAAATCACGCCCCAGCAATTTGCATTGGCTAAATAAAAGCAATCTCTGTTAGCATTCTACCAGAAAACTACTAAAATACCATAAGGCGAAACGTGAAGATTGCGTTACATTACGTCTGCAATAGTTCTGATACACGGAGGTAGCTATGCGCACGCTAATTGAAAATGCCACGCTCATTACGCTGGATGCTGAGGATCGCATCCTCCCACAAGCCGCGCTGGCTCTGGAAAGCACAACCATCGTTGCGGTGGGCGAGGTTCCAACAGACTTTGTCCCCGATGTAGTTATTGATGGACGCGAGCTGGTGGCGCTGCCCGCGCTCTTCAACGCACACACCCACGCGGCCATGACGCTGGAGCGCGGCTGGGCGGAAGATTTGCCCTTCGAGCGCTGGCTCAACGAGAAGATCTGGGTAGCGGAATCAGCCCTTGAGGAAGAGGATGTCTACTGGGGCGCGGCGCTGGCCTGCGCCGAGATGCTGCGCGCCGGGACGGTGGGTTTTGGCGATCACTACTTCTGGATGGATCAAACCGCCCGCGCCGTGGAGGAAAGCGGCATGAAGGCGCTGCTGGCCTGGTGTCACTTCGGCAATGGTGATGACAAAGAAGTGGGCGGGACATCCCTGGCAGAGACCGTCGCCTTCGTCGCGCGGTGGCAGGACGCCGCCGGGGGCCGCATCCACACGACGCTAGGGCCGCACTCGCCCTACATGGTGCCACCCGCGGTGCTGCGCCGCTTTGCCGAGGAAGCGCACCGCGTCGGGGTCGGCGTCCACCTGCACCTGAGCGAATCGCAGGCGCAGCTGGATAACAGTCTGCAACGGCACGGATGCAGCCCCACGGCCCACATCGCCGCGCTGGGGCTGCTCGATTTGCCCGGCCCTTCGCTGGTGGCGCACTGCAATTTCCTGCTGGATAGCGACATCGCCCTATTGGCAGAGAAGGGGACGTATGTAGCGCACACGCCCAAAACCTACCAAAAGCTCGCCATGCCGCTGCCACCGCTGCTGCAAATGCTGGAAAGTGGCGTACACGTTGCGCTGGGCACAGATGGGCCAGCCTCCAATAGCGACCTGAACCTGCTGGAAGTCATGCGCCTCACCGGGCTGTATCAGAAGGTCACGCACGCAGACCCGGAGGCGCTCCCTCGCACCCAGCTCTTGCGCCTGGCGACCCAAGCCCCCGCCGCCGCGCTGGGCTTCGCTGCGAGCGGCGTACTCGCGCCGGGCCACCCCGCTGATGTGGTGCTCTTCGATACCACCGCGCCCCACTGGATGCCGCGCCACGATCTGGCGGCGGGCATCGTTTACACTTCACATCCCGGCGATGTGGCTTACGTCTGGTGCGACGGGCAGCTGCTCTACCGCAAAGGCGACTACCTCACGCTCGACATCGAACGCATCCGCTGGGAGGCCGAGCGCCGCGCCTTCCGCATGGTGGGTAAACCCATGGCTTCGATGCGCGCGTATCAAGGATGATCGAGAAATCCCAAACGGCTGAAGCCGTCACTGCGAGCCTAAATTGTGTTCTACTGAGGCTGCGTAGTGACAATTTATTAACGGCCTGCAAACCTTAATGTCATGCTGTTGATAGGGAAAATACTTGTATCGTCGGGAAAATCTTTGAAACGCTGGGAAAATGCTCGTATTATTTTTTATTTATATTTTGTAACAAATAATTGCAGTGTCCGTAGTCGCTATTTGCACTTAGACACCCCCCGGCAATTGACAGTCCGCGCAATTCTGAATACAATACGACTATCTCGCGCAGACGGAGTAATCCCATGAAAGTCAAAGGCATCGAAGGTCTATCCGGTAGTCAATTGATGGCTGAACTGCAACAAGGCGCAAAGTTTGTCACCTATCAGTATTGTGTTTCTATCATCATTCTCACCTTCAAACGCTCCTCTGATGTTTTCTTCATTCGGGCGAACCAAAACGCCGTAAGCAAAGGGCTGTTGTATTCGCTCATTGCGTTCCTCTTTGGCTGGTGGGGAATTCCCTGGGGGCCGATCTACACCATCGAAGCCTTCATCGTCAACTTCAAGGGCGGGCGTGATGTCACCGCGCAGGTGATGGCCGCTGTAGCCGGCGCGAATGCACCCGGAGCACAACCTGCCAGCCCGCTTGATAGAGTGCCGATTTATCATAACCAAAGTTAGGCGGCAACCACAAAGGCAACGCGGAATATGAATTTGAAGTTAGTCACCTGGAATATGGCTTTTTGGAGTCATAAAGCCTATCTTGAAGAAGCCTGGAAATACTTGCTTGAAGAAACCGATGCAGATATTTTCCTTTTTCAGGAATCACACCCGCCCCAAGAATTAAAGGATGACTCTAATCTTCTTTGGTTTGAGGTTGGTGGTAGCCGTAATTGGGGAACTGGAATCTACAGCAAGAAATATCCCGTTCGGTATTTACCACTTCAGAGCGAATATACAGGTTCATTGGTAGTCGGAGAAGCAAAAATCACCGACGCTTTAGAACTAACAATCATATCGCTTTATGGCCTGTTAGAGACTGTTGGAAGCACTTCCTACGCCATTACTACACTACACAGAATGTTATCAGATTTAACAGGTATATTGAATGGTCATATTGGCGGCAAACGCAATATCATTCTAGGTGGTGATTTGAACGCAAGCCGTCAATGTGATATTTATTATGGCGGTGGAGCACACCAGATATTTTTTCAACGGCTGGAAGATTTCAAACTGAAGAACTGTTTTGAGCCATTTTTTAATGATTTTGTACAAACCCATCGCCATAGCAGAAGTAGTAGGCCGTGGCAAAACGATTACTTTTTTATCAGTAAAACTCTGGCAAAAAAACTAAAGCATTGTATGGTCATTGACAATGAAGATGTAAAAAGATTGAGTGACCACAATCCAGTAGTAATAGAACTTGAACTTTAATCAGCAAAGCCCCCTACATTGCATCAAGCGCCTTTGGCGCGTGTTGGCGGCGGGGAAACGCGCTTTGGGGCGTGCCTGCTGGCAAAGGAGCTTCCACGCAGTCGGCGCGGCGGCTGCCGCGGGACGTTGGATGCCCTACGAGAAATGTTAAATTCAATGGTGTGGCTAATAGTAGTAACTGGACAACCAGCCGCAGGGAAAACGACTTTAGCAGTTTGGCTAGGAAAGCATTTGGCTTTTCCCGTTATTAGCAAGGACAGTATCAAAGAAGTTTTGTTTGACCAACTTGGCTGGCGGGATCGTGAATGGTCTAAAATGCTTGGACGGGCAAGCATAGAATTAATGTATTACTTTGCTCAGACTCAACTCGAACTTGGAAAGTCTGTAATTCTGGAGAACGTTTTCCATCCCGACTTGGCATCGCCAAAATTGCGAGTACTGGAAAGACAGTATAATGCAAATGTTCTCCAGATCATTTGTAATGCCAACAGCGATGTTCTATTTGAGCGTTTTAGACAACGTGCCGAATCGGGGATACGTCATAAGGGCCATGTGGATATACAATCCCTAAATGAACTCAAAGCACATTTGAAGCAAAGATGTTCATTACGGCTGGATATTGACAGCCCTGTACTTCAAGTAGACACCACCGACTTTGCAGCACTCCACTACGAAACTATACTTGAGCAGATTAGAACCATCATGGATAATGTTGATTAAAGCAAGCCGCGCCCCACAGGCAGTTGCAGGGCCACTCGTTGCAGCGGGCGACGGTTGAAACACGGCGTTATGGCGCGTAGTTCGTATTGCGTAGAGAACAAGTATCCAGTATCCAGCAACCAGCATCCAGTATCCAGTTTCCAGCAAAGGAGCAGCGCATGAAAATTACTTTCACACTGAATGGACAAAAACGCGAGTTTACGACTTCCCCCCGCGAGACGCTTTTCACTCTGCTACGACGCGAGGGCATTGCCAGCGTCAAGTTTGGCAGCGAGGACGGCAGCGAGGGCTACAGTACGGTGCTCATCAACGGGCGCGTGCAAAGCGCGACGGTGACGCTGGCGGCGCAGGTCGCCGGCAAGGATGTACTCACCGTCGAAGGACTGAGCGGCCCGCAGAAGCGCGGCTGGAAGGGCAGCGCGGAGCTGCACCCCATCCAGCGGGCGTTCATCGAGATTGGCGCGATCCAGAGCGGGTACGACACGCCCGCGCTGATTCTGGCGGCGAAGGCCCTGCTCGACCGCAACCCGCGCCCCACCGAGGCGCAGGTGCGCGATCAGATCAGCGGCATTGTCTCGCGCGAGACGGGCTACACCAAGCCGGTGGAAGCGATCCTCCGCGCGGCGGCCTACCTGCGCGGCGAAGACCCCGGCCCTATCGAGGGCGGCCCTGGCAATGAGATGTTCACCATGCCCGAAGGCTTGTTCCCATCGAGTGGCCCGATCGAACCGCTGGAGCTCGACGGAGGCGGGGGCGGCGATACGCAAACGCGGACGCTGACCCGCCCCAAGGTCTTTGTCACCCAAGAGGCCGAGAAGTTCAATGTGGTGGGCAAGCCCCTGCCCAAAGTGGATGCGCTCAAACTGGCGCAGGGCAAGGCGGCGTTCGTGGCCGATTTTGCGCGGCCAGGGATGCTCTACGCGAAGGTGCTGCACAGCCCGCACGCGCACGCGCGCATCAAGGCGCTGGATACCCGCGAGGCGGAGGCCCTGCCCGGCGTCCATGCCGTACTGACCCACAAGAACACGCCGCGCGTCATCTACTCCACCGCCGGGCAATCCTACCCCATCCCCGGCCCGCTGGATTACGCGAGCTTCGATGATAAGGTGCGCTATGTGGGCGACCGTGTGGCCGCCGTCGCCGCCGAAACGCCGGAGATCGCGGAGCAGGCGCTGGAGCTCATCAAAGTTACCTACGAGGTGCTGGAGCCGGTGTTGGATTTCCGCACGGCCAACGCCGAAGGCGCGCCCGTCATCCATGACGAGCCGGATTATGTGCCGTTCGGCGATAGCGATCCCAGCCAGAACATCGTCGCCAAAGTGCGGATTCAGCTGGGCGATATGGAGGCAACGCTGGCGGCCTCCGAGCACGTCTTCGAGACGGAAGTGGTCACGCAGAAGATGAAGCACATCCCGCTGGAACCCTGGGTGTGTATGACCTACTGGGATTCGGATGACCGGCTGGTGATTATGACCTCGACCCAGGTGCCGTTCCATGTACGGCGCATCCTCGCGCCGGTGTTGGGGCTGTCGGAGGGGCAGATTCGCGTGATCAAGCCGCGCATCGGGGCGGCCTTCGGCAACAAGCAGGAGATTTACGAGGACATCGCCGCGCATCTCACCATCGCTACGGGCCGTCCGGTGCTGTTCGAGCTGACCCGCGAGGAGCAGTTCATCTACACCGTCACCCGCCATCCGATGCTGGTGCGTTACCGGATGGGCGTGGACAAGAACGGGATGATGACGGCGCAGGATATGTATGCGCTGAGCGATACGGGCGCGTATGGCGGGCATGGCCTGACGGTGCTGGGGAATACCGGGCACAAGACGCTGCCGCTCTACAATACGCCGGTGGTGCGGTTCTTCGGCGATACGGTTTACACGAACCTGCCGCGCGCGGGGGCGTATCGCGGCTACGGCGTCACGCAGGGCGTCATCGCCACAGAGACGCTCATCACGCAGGCGGCCAAGACGCTGGGCATGGATCCGCTGGAGTTCCGCCTGAAGAATATCGTCGAGCCGCACACCGAGAACATTATGAGCAAGGTGTGGAGCGAGGGCCGCGAGGCGAAGGGTGAGATGATCGAGACCTGCGCGCTGCGCGAGGCGGCGCACCAGGGGGCGGCGGCGTTCGGTTGGTACGAAAAGTACGGCAATCCCGCTTGGCACACCGTCCCCGGCAAGCCGCACCTCAAGCGCGGCGTGGGCGTGGTGTTCCTGATGCAAGGGTCGGGCATCCCGCACCTGGATATGGGCGCGGCGAGCATCAAGATGAACGATGACGGCACGTTCAACCTGCTGATGGGCGCGACCGATCTGGGCACCGGCTCGGACACGGTGCTGGCGCAGATCGCGGCGGAGCAAGTGGGCTGCCGGTTGGAGGATATCATCGCGTATTCCTCCGATACCGATATGACGCCGTTCGATGTGGGCGCGTATGCTTCGAGCACGACGTACATCAGCGGCGGGGCGGTGGCGCGCGCGGCGCAGCAGGCGGCGCAGCAGATCAAGGCCGTGGCCGCCGAAATGTTCGGCGAGAACGAGAGCGACATCACGTTGCACGACCGCGCGGCCTGGACGAGCGACGGGCGCAGCATCTCGCTGCGGGAGATCGCCATGCACGCGCTGCACCAGCACAACCAGCATCAGATCATGGGGCAGGCGTCGTTCCTCAGCCCGGTCAGCCCGCCGCCGTTCGCGGCGCAGTTCGCCGAGGTGACGGTGGACACAGAGACGGGCCAGGTGACGTGCGACCGGCTCCTGCTGGCGCTGGATTCGGGGCAGATCATCAACCCGCTCACGGCGAGCGGGCAGGCGGAGGGCGGTATGTTGCAGGCGTTGGGGTACGGCGTGGCCGAGGAGCTCATCTATGACGAGCTAGGACGCACGGTGAACCCGCGCTTCGATGACTACCGCGTGTTCCGCGCGGACGAGTCGCCGCCGCTGGATACGCTCTTCATCGAGACGTTCGAGCCGAGCCATCCGGTCGGGGCGAAGTCAGTCTCGGAGATCGTGGTAAACGGCGCGGCGCCGGCGGTGCTCAACGCCATCTACGACGCAACGGGCGTGCTGCTCAAGCAAACGCCGGTCACGCCGGAGCGGCTGTGGCAGGCGTTGCGGGAGATGCAGTAGCCCCCCCGGTGGTTGAGCCTGTCAAAACCCCGATGGGCCTCGGCAGGCTCGGCCACCGGACATGTCAAAACCACCACCTTCACAAATTGTCGAAGAAGTTCTAACAGCGGGCGGTCAACATGACCGCCCGCTGTCTGCTCTCTAGTGTACTGGAATTTCCACGGATTGCAGCCATACCAGCCCATGTTCAGCAAAGGGACGTTCTGCATACACCGGCAACCGCATCAGATCGGGATAGGTGTACATGCCCGTGAGCAGGTGGTATTCGCCAGGCGGCAGATCCGGCGATAGGGTCAGCGTCATTCGGGTGACGATTGTATCGCCGACGCGCCACTCCGAGGTGGGATAAAGGCCGCTTACGGGGAGGGTGTCGAATTGAGCACCCAACGCCCCGGTTGCGGATTCCATCAAGTGGAGAAAAGCCGTATAGTCAGCATGTAACGGCGCTAGAGATTGCCAATACAACAGCACGTCCAGGCTGTGACCCGGAAGCGCCTCGCCCAATAATTGATACCCCAACAATGTCACTCCCTCACCCAAAGCCACATCCACAGGCACGATATCGGCCTCAACCAGAGCCATATCCTGGAAAAGGATGCTCAAACTGCGGGAGATGGTCAGGTAGGTATTGCACTCCGCGCCCCACAAGCGGGCAGGGCCGGCGCATTTGGGATCGCCCTCCACCAGCGTAGCCGGCTCAATGGCATGGAACGTAATCACGTTCAAGCCTTGCTTCAAGGCAAAGGCCGGGGTCTGATACACCAACGGGTCGCCGATAACCACTGTAGATAGCGGCTGCCCATTCACTGTCAAGGCCAAGCGCCGGGGATAGGTCAGCGGCAGCGCGCGAAATTGCAAAGCTGCCGTGTGTGCCTCCGGTGCGTAGATGTATAAGTGCCCTGCATCCGCCAGCCAACGCGCCGGGCGGCCCTGCAACGGCTCGACGCTCCCCCACCCAAACGGCGAAAGCCCATATACCACTTCCTCTAAAGCGCGCGGCGCAGAAGGGACAGCATACGCGACGATCTCGGAGGTGGTAAACTGCGGCGGGCCTAATAGACCGGGTAAATAGTCCAGCAGTTGCGGGATATGAACATCGTAAGCGCCAGGGAAGACAAACACATAGCCTACGTTCTCTGCCTGGGCAATGGCAAGGCGCGCGGCATCCGAAGGCAGCGGCACAATATCGGGGGTAGAAGGACGTAGCAGGCCATCCAGGAACAGGGCCGGGTCGTCTTCAGCGCCTAGCGAACGCTGCACCCAGCCATCGAAAATGGGCAGGCGATGCTGTATCTGATGAAACAAGCCGCGTTCTGTAGCCACCCACGATGTCACCGGCACGTTCAGGATCGCACCGGTGCTATCGGACAGTTCGGCGAATTGAGGATGGGATGTAAGCGCGGTCAAAGGCAACGGCCAAAGCGCCAACAGTTCCAGCACGGTCAAGACTATCAGCCCGCTGCCGAGCCATCTATGCCAACGCGGGCGAAAGCGCGTTTGTAGCCAGGTCAGCCCATACGCGACCAACACCACCAACGCCAACATCACGGTTACGTTCAAGCGCGCCGGAACGCGGTTGTAACGGAGGAACGGCAGATTCGCCAGCAGCGCGTAGGGAAGTGGCAACGTGAAGCCCCTCCCCTCAACCGTAAAAGTAAAAATCTGTCCTCCGACGTGCAAAACGGGGCCTAACGAAAGCACGCCGAAGGTTACGGCCAACCACCCCCACAAGTTCACGCGACGGCGATAAACATACCAGGCCACCCCGCTCAATAGCAACGGAATCACTCCCACATACACCAACAATTCCGCCATCCAGATATGGGTCGGCACAATGCGATAGGCGTAGGCAGGGAGCAATCCTAGCCGCCCCAGCACAGGATTCAGCGGCGAAGGAGCCAGGGCGCTTAACAGGTCTGCCGAATAGTTGATGATGCCTTCACCATGCAAATAGCTGCCGGCCCCCTGCAACTGCTCGCGAATACCGGGCCAGAAAAAGAGCAAGGCAATCCCCCCGGCTACACCCCATCCAAGCACCAGCTTTACCCAGGTTTGTCTATGGGTTGCCGGAGGTAAATCGCGGAAGGCATACACCAGCACAACTAACGTGAACGGCATCGCCAGAAAAGGGATGTAGATCGGTTGAATCAGCAGACAGGGAACAAGGGTTGCGGCCATAAGCAAAGCGCGCCGCCAACTCGGGGCGCGGAGCAAGCGCACCAGACAGAACAAGTAGAGGGGGAAGGGATAAATCAAAGCCAGTTCCAGATGTCCGCTCAGCGCGTGGGCCATGTGCCCAGGGTAAAACGCATAGATGACGCCGCCCAGAATTCCAGCCCAGCGGTTGCCGGTGAGATAAGTACACAGCGCATACGCGAAAATTCCCGCCAGGAAGAAGTTTGCCAGAAAGAGCAGGTTATAGACTACCGAGGGCGGCAGGAAAAACAACAACGGGATACCGGGCAGGTAAACAAAAGCGAAGGTCAATAACACAGGATAAACGCCACCGGTGGGGTATTGAATCAGCGGCAGGTTGATCGGGCTGATGTGTAAATCGAAAATAGCAGTTTTGAACCACCATAGGACATAAGTGTGGTGAAAGGCGTCTGTCCCCCAATGCGGACTTTGGGCGAGCATAGTAGTTAGATTGAAAATCAACGGATACGTGATGATACCTGTCAAAACCACAAACAGCGCCGCAACACCGATGTCGTATTTGATATGCACAAGAAATGCAAAGAACCTTCTGGGGAATGCCTTCAAAGAATTCACCTCCAATTTCCAACAAGCCGCCACACAAAGCAACGCCATTGTACCCGACACGGCAAGCATGTCAAAGCAAAGCTTGATGTAATTCGACTGTAATAAAACCTTAACCGCGCCGATTTATTTCACTTCTATAATCGAACTATAAGGACCGCTGAAAATCTCACACCAAGCCGTTCTGTCAGGTTTTTCAGTGGCTGGGGCGAGGCAATCCTCGTTTCGTCAAACTCGACCCAGCCCGCTACATATCCAACGGCTTTGCCCTTGTCGGGCTTGACGAGGATTGCCTCGCCCGAACGGGGGGCTTTTTTTGCACAAAAATTCGGGGAACTGCCGTTCCCCTCAGAGCCAGGATGTACATATCAGGTTGCAGGTTGCTCGAAGCAGAGCGTCAGCTCCGCAACGGTGCAATATTTGAGATTTGAGATTTGCAATTCGCCATTTTTATAAGGAGGGACGCTCATGTATAAAACCATTCTGTTGTTAGGAACACTCCTATTGGCTGTGTTCATGCTCGTAGGTCTGATGACCGGACTCGATCACGCCGCCGCCGCCCCCACACTTACCACAAGTTGTGTCACCATAGCCACCAATATCACGGCAGATACCACCTGGAACGGCGATTGCTACCTGGTCACGACGGACACGGTCGCCATCATGCCCGGCGTGACGTTGAGCATCACCCCGCCCATCAGCGGCACGCAAGTGCGATTCTCTCCCGGTGCGCAGATGCAGGTGCTGGGGACGTTGCACGCGCTGGGGGCAGCTACCCGCGCCATCACGTTCACCTCCGCCGCCGCGTCGCCCGCGCCCGGCGACTGGATCGGCATCATCATCGAAGACGACACGCAACCCGATCAGGACATCATCCGCTACACCAGCATCGAGTATGCCCGCACCGGCGTCAAGATCAACGATGAAGACGGTGTCGAGATCACGCACAGCCTCTTCCGCTACAACGGCGGCCCTGGCAGCCGTGATGGGGCCATCAGCGGGGATACCGACAACAGCACCATCAGCCACAACGTCTTCCACGATTGCCGCAACGGGCTATCGCTCAATGAGGCGTTCAACAACGTCATCAGCCACAACACACTCTACAACATCGCAGAGCACGGCATCCACTTTGCTGCTGTGACCACGGTGGGCGGCTCGCAGAACCAGCTTGTGCAGAATCAAATCCATAGCGTCGGACGCAACGGCATTCGCCTGGAATTGGGCACACGCAACGAAGTCCTCAGCAACTCACTCTATCTCAATGACCATGACAGCGCAATTGTACTATGGAGGCAGGATTTAGGCACGCTTCGCGACAATCTCATCCTGGGCAGCGGCCCGGCGGCGCAGGGCGCGGTGGTTGTGACCGCTACCTCCACCATAGCGGTCGAGCGGAACATCATCCTCGATCAGCACAGCGATGCGCTGGTGTTCGATGCCACGAGTATGCCGTTCCCCGTGCTGGCGACGCAAGGCAACGCGCTCTGCGCGCTGGAGGGGTACGCGCTGCGCAATGCGGGCGGCAGCATGACCGCGCCCGCCAACTGGTGGGGCACGAACGTCCCGACGACGGCCATCTTCGGGCCGGTACACGCCAGCACGCCCATCACACTGGGACTGGCGGCAGAAGTCGCCGCGCTGCCTGCCGATGGAGTATCCAGCACGGCGCTCACCGTGACCTTCCGCGCGCCGGATGGGACGTTGGTGCCCACGCTCCCGCCCGGTGCGCCCGCCTTCGCCCCCAATCCGCGCGCGGTGACGCTGACGACGAGCCTGGGGACGCTCAACACGCCGCAGGTCGTCATCAACGCGCAGGGCGAGGCCGGCTTCACGCTGACCGCCGCCCCCACCGTCGGGACGGCCATCGTCACCGCGACGGGCTTTTGCGGCTATCCGGTCACGGCCACCGTGACCTTCACCGCCACCGATGTCGCCATCAGCAAAACAACGGCTATCACCGAAGTTGCGCTAGGGGAGCGCATCACCTATACGCTGAGCTACACCAATCTAGGCGGCGCGCTCGCCAACCAGGTGGTGTTGACCGATACCCTGCCCGCCGGGACGCAGTACCTCGCGGATAATAGCGGCCTGCAGGTCACGGTGTTGCCCGGCGGGGTACGCTGGGCGCTGCCCAACCTGCCCCCCGCCGCGACGGGGAGTTTCACGCTGGTGATGGGGGTGGAGCAAACAGCCGCCTTGTGCAATACCACCCTGGTCAACACAGCGACTTTACACACGGCTACCGCAGATAGCAACCTCAGCAACAACCTTGCCGCCGCGCCGCCCGTAACCGTGACCTGCCCCGGCTATGTGGATCTGGTCGTCATCAAGGATGATAACGTCGGCCCAAGCACGCCCTTCCTTGCCGCCGAGACGCCCCTGGCGCGCTGGCTGCACAGCGCGCGCCCTGCCACGCTCCACCGCGAGTATGTCTACGAGGGCGATGTCGTCACCTACACTATCGCGCTCTTCAACAACGGCCCGGAAACGGCCACCAACATTGTGCTGACCGAGACCTTACCGCTCCACGCCACCTATCTGGAGCGCGGCTTCGGCTGGGCAACTGCCGACGGGCGTATCTACACGCTCACCGTGCCATCGCTCCCGCCCGGCAGCGGCTTCCTTACCTATATGATTGTCCGGGTCAATGATCCCATCCCCGAAGGCGTGAAAAACCTCATCAACCAGGTGTGTACGTTCGCCGCCGAGCCGGAAGCCAACCCGGCTGATAATTGCAACTACGAGGATACGCCTGTGGTGCGGCGCGCCCTGCGCATCTCGAAATCCGCGCCGATGTGTATTGCGCCGGGGGATGTCTTCTACTACACGCCGCGCTACACCAACACCAGCACGCTCATCAGCTACAGCCATGTGCCGCTCACCGATACACTGCCTGCCGAGGTGACGTATGCCGGGTCGCCAGTAGGGCCGTGGAGCTGCACGCTGGGACAATGCACCACCAGCATCCCCGCGATTCCGGCGAATACCACCGCCACAGGCCCGGTGCTGTCCGTGCGCCTCAGTCCCACTTACCCCATCACCGGCGCGGGGTACATCACCAACACCATCGAGATTAGCGGCGGGCATCGCTTCACGCTGGTCTCTGTGGTGGACTTTGGCCCTGATTTGGTCGTGGTGAAGAACGACAACGTCGGCCCGACGCCGCGCGCGGTCACGTTCCTGCGGCAGCAGATCGAGCGGCAGCTGTACGGTGCGCCACGCGCACAGTTGACCGCCCAACGCGACTACGTCCGCCCTGGTGACATCATCAGTTACACGATTCTCTACGTCAACAGCGGCGTGGCAACGGCGACCGACGTGGTGTTGACCGAGCAGCTGCCCGCCTACACGCGCTACATCGGCGGGAATTGGGTTTCCACTGGCGGCGGGCGGTACACCCTTGATGTGGGCACATTGGCCCCCGGCATGGGCGGCGAGGCGGTGTTCATCGTGCAGGTCATCGAGGATTTCCCGCTCGGCGTGGATCGGGTATTCAATCAGGTCAACATCGCCGGGGCGGAGGTGGAGTGCGACATGAGCAACAACGTCTCCTACGATGATACGCCCGTGCGCACCAACACGCGCATCTATGTCGCCGCGCGAGATTCGGATACGGTCGAGGTCTTTTCCGCCAGCAACTTCACCGCGCTGGGCAGTATCCCGGCTGGGCCAATGCCTTTCGGCATGGCGGCCTGGGGCGGGCGGCTCTATGTCGCCAACTTCGAGGATAGTATCTTCACCAGCACCGTCTCCAGCTTCGATTTGACCACGCACGCGCCCGCCAACACGGTGGAGGTGGGGCGGCATCCCACTTACATGGCCGCGCTGGACGGGCGCATCTATGTCGCCAATCACAGCGGCGGCGAAGGCATCACCGTGATTGACCATGCCACCGGCGCGGTCGTAGCGCGGCTTAGCCCCGATCAATTCGGCATTTACGATTTTGGCTTCTTCGGCGTGGCCGCCGATACGACCCGCAACCGCATCTATGCCACCAAGCGCTACATGGGCGGGATGGGGCTGTGGGTCATCACGCCTACCGGCAGCGGGTACACCTTCGAGCAGGCCGTCTCCACCGGGCAGGATGCGCCTTACGCGGTGGCTTACAATCCGAACACCGACCGCGTCTATGTCGCCTTTGCGCAACTGAACGAGCTGCGCGTCTATGACGCGGCGACGCTGACGCAAATAGCCGTGTATCCGACAGGGATTCAAGACCCCAACGATCCGGGTTATGGCGGGCAGGGGCTGGCAGTGCTAGGTCAGTGCGCTTACATCAGCAACTATGTCGAGGGATCGCTCACGGTGCTGGCGGAAGGGCCGTGCGGGGAAGCCCCCCACCCCGCCACAGAGCCGTCGCTCCCTGCGGGCGCGCATCAAGTCTACCTGCCGTTGGTGCTGCGGGGCGTACAGGCATATCCTTACCTCCGTACCGTTCCGCTCAATGGGCACCCGAAAGGGCTGGCGGCGCAGGGCGGCATCGTCCTGGTCACACTGCCGAACGAGAACCGCGTGGCCGTGCTGGACGCGCAAACGCTCATCCTCATCCGTGAAATCGAGACGGCGGGCGAGCATCCGCACACGGTATTGATTGCGGAGCCGTAACGTTATCTGATGAATCAACCGAGCGCGCTGCTAACACCAGCGCGCTCGATGCGTTTGTACAAGCCAATAGTTGACATCCCTCAATTCGGGGTATACTGGATTTTACCCTTACGAAGGTTTCTGAACCTTCGCAAGGGTAAGCAAAAAGACCATCCACAACAAGGAGTAAAAACCATGATCAACCGAGGCAGCGAGATTGTAAAGATGATGGGCTACGATACCACTGAGGCTCTGCTGGATGCTATCGGCAAGGGCGAGGTAACGCTAGTGAAGTTTCCGGCAAGCGGGCAATTACAAGCCGCCAACTGGCTGCGCGAGCAGTTGCCTGCGGTACGCGGGCGCAATGCTGCATTGGCAGACGCGCTCGAAGAGCTCGGCAATGGGTTAGAATTTTCACTAGAGCTAGAACATTATCCCGCTGATTCAGATGTGTGCGAGATGGATTTACCGCACGGTTGGCCCAGCTACTGCGAGAAAGAACGGATTCGCTAATGGCGACCACTCCCAAACGCTGGCATATTTCCCAATGGCACCCGCTGGGCTGGGTCGAAACAGGCATCAAGCTCGCGGCCCATGCAGTGGCGATTGTCACCCTGGCCCGCGCGCTCGGCGGCGGGCCTTACGTGCTGCCGGGCGGCTGGCGGCTGGCGCAGCTCGTCATCATGGGGCTGATGTCCCTGGGGCTGACCTTCGCCATCTACGACCGCTATCTGGAGCGGGAAATCATCGCCATGGGATTTGTCATCCTCAACAACGTAGCGCACTGGGGGATGACGCTGGCGCTCACCGCCGTGCATGGCCCAGGTACGCTACTGCTGTTCTTCTGTTTTCTGATGCTGGCTGGTGATCTGGTAAAAATCGTCTTCCTCAAAATCTCCGGCTTCGGCGTGCGCGACGTGCCTCGCCCAGTGTTGTATCTGCTCACCGGGTTATATGTGGGTGGCTACGCGCTGATTTTGCTGCTCGAAGTGCTACGCTGATGCCCAAACAGGTCTACATCGCCTACACCGGCGGCACGATTGGGATGCAACGCACGCCCGACGGCTACGCGCCTGCGTGCGGCTACCTCGCCGAACAGCTGAGCGCGCTCGAAGAACTGCGCCACCCAGAGCTCCCCACCTTCACCATCCATGAATACGCGCCACTGCTGGATTCCTCGAACATGACGCCCGCCGAGTGGCTGCAAATTGCTGACGACATCGCCGCCCACTATGATGATTACGACGGCTTCGTGGTACTTCACGGTACGGACACGATGGCCTACACGGCCTCGGCGCTGGCTTTTATGCTGGAAGGTTTGAGCAAGCCAATCATCCTCACCGGCTCACAAATCCCGCTATGCGAGGTACGCAACGATGCGCGCGACAATCTGGTAACGGCGCTCTTGCTCGCCGCCGAGCATCCCATCCCCGAAGTCTGCCTCTACTTTGGCGACAAGCTGTTGCGCGGTTGCCGCGCCACCAAAGTGGATGCAGTAGGCTTCGATGCATTCGCCTCGCCCAACTATCCGCCGCTGGCAACGGTAGGCATCACCATCGAGGTGAACCGGCGGCTGGTGCGCGCTGCGCCACCCGCCGACACATCGCTGCTGGTGAAGTCGCTGCGAGAAGCCTCAGTGGGCGCGTTACGGCTGTTCCCTGGCATCACCGCTGAAGTGGTGCGCAATGTGCTCAAGCCGCCGCTCAAGGGGCTGGTGCTGGAGACGTATGGCGCGGGCAACGGCCCAACCGATAACGGGGAATTTATGGCGGCGCTGGCTGAAGCCACCGCACGCGGCGTGGTCATCGTCAACTGCACGCAATGTCTGCGCGGCAGCGTGGATCAGAGTGAGTATGCCACCGGTTCGGCGCTGGCCCGCGCAGGCGTCATCAGCGGGTACGATATGACCGCAGAGGCCGCGCTCACCAAGCTGGTATATCTCTTCAACCGACACACAGGCACGGAGCGGGTGAAGGCGCTCATGCAAACCGATCTGCGCGGCGAACTCACGGCGCGAGAAATCTAGGCAAAAATCACCGGATCACCTCAGCGCATCCACATACGCTTTGGACTCCCTGAGTCCCCACCCCGTTGCCATCCGCACACGCTTGACCGCCTCGATTTTCTGCCCGCGTGTCAACAGCTGGCGCACTTCGATAATGATCTCTGGCGTGAGTTCCGCAATTGGTGCAACACCGAGCGACGGTGCAATCTGGGGAGTGTTGAGCGGATCGCGTTCGATAGCGTCCACGTAGGCTTTGGCTTCTTTGAGTCCCCAGCCCGTTGCCATCCGTACACGCTTGACCGCCTCAATTTTTTGCCGCCGTGCCAACAGCTGGCGCACTTCGGCAGCAAGTTCTGGGGTAATGCCTGATGCTATGGGCGGCTCACGCAACGGTTGCGGGAGCGGCGCAGGCGGCGATGCGCCGCTTTCGAGGGCGTCCACATAGTCTTTGACTTCTTTTAATCCCCAGCCGGTAGCCTCGCGCACGAGTTTGACCGCCTCGATTTTGCGCCCCTTTTCTAACAGGGTCTTCACTGCTGGCGGCAAGTCCGCCGTTCCAAGCGCAGCCGACCCTGACGCTGTGGAAACGGGGGTGGAGACTGTATTGCCACGTTCAAGTGCTTCGACGTAGTCTTTGGCCTCTTTCAGTCCCCAGTCGGTCACTTCACGCACCCGCTTGATTGCTGCAATTTTTTGCCGCGCCGCGAGGAGCTGCGCCACTTCGGTAGGTAAATCGGTAGGTGTAGCGGGCGTAGGGGGGTAAATGCCGGGATCAATGGAGGTGAAATCGCGGCGGCGTGTCATTAGCAGCACAGCGATGCCCAACGCAAATAACACAATGGTTATGACAACAACGAGCGTGGTAGTATCCATGCGCGCCTCCTTAGCCCGGCCCGCAAGAAGCGAACCAGGGCTAATTTCATCTTACTCGAAGACGCATGGAAAAGCAAGTGAGAAGGCGTGAAACGTGATGCGTGAAATTCTGACTTCACCAAAACTTACGCAATCCCGTTGCCTGAGCCTGTCGAAGGCAAACGGTTCCGGTTCGCGTGCCCTTCGACAAGCTCAGGGCACGCTACTCAGGGCTACACTCACCACGAAAGTAGGTCCATTCATCGCACTCGCTACCATCGGCGAAGATGCACACGCCATACTGCCCACCATCCTCGGCGGTACGGATTTCGAGCGTACCACCGTTATCGGTGCAATAGACCGAGGCAGGATTGGCAAGGCCCACAGGGGGGGATGCTTCGCCGGGTGCGCACTCACCACGAAAGTAGGCCCATTCATCGCACTCGCTACCATCGGCGAAGATGCACACGCCATACTGCCCACCATCCTCAGCGGTACGGATTTCGAGCGTACCACCGTTATCGGTGCAATAGACCGAGGCAGGATTGGGCATCTCGGCATCCCGATCAGGTTGAGTAACAATGAAAGCACACCTGCTCAATAGCAACATTCCACAGACCAATAACAGAACAGCAACCTTATTCATAGCAACCCCCTTCGAAAATAGCGAATGGCGAATGGCAAATCAAAACTAGCTGACCCGTCCTGAAATACGTTTACAGCAAATTAGGTATACTGTACATCACATCAGGAGGTAGGTCATGACAGAAAAAGAAATTTACAAACGGTACAGCGAAGCCTTCAAACGGCAGGTCGTGGCG
>Ga0334882_1000444_pt1 | contig 65153 bp, 67 predicted proteins | sample GraSluR1_MG_5_FD_207226 | JGI IMG/M metagenome (GOLD analysis project Ga0334882, IMG submission 207226) | Sludge microbial communities from methane-producing bioreactor in Wageningen University, Netherlands - Granular Sludge_15_04-R1 | ecosystem: Engineered > Bioreactor > Anaerobic >... | reverse complement strand
GTTCATGCTATTAATTCTCCTAAAACCCTTGTTTTTGTTGGCGTTCAGTGATTCCATCTTAAAACAGGGGCTGAGAATTAATAGCATTTTTTTATTTTTTTCGAATTTCTATGGGACAGTAGTGACTTTTTATATTAACACTTACTTTAACCCAGGCGCCTGCACAGGCCGGGTCTGATACTCCACCAAATGGTTTTTTCTACATTAAATCAGTACAGGCAGGAAATCAGAACGCAGGTTACTGGGATCAGCCGGGCAATAACGCGCCATTCAAAAGAGGCGCGAATATTATGGCCTGGGCAAAGGATAATGGCCGTGATCAGCGATTCCGCTTTGTGTCTGCAGGAGGGGGATTCTACCATATTGTGTCACAAAATGGCGGATACGTGGACGTGGCCGGATCGAGGAATGCTAATGGCACAAACATCCTTATATGGACACGTAAAACATCGAATAACAGTAACCAGAAATTCCGCTTCCGCCACATTGGGAACGGCAGATGGAAAATCTACACTGCATGGGGACGAATCATCTGCCTTGCGGGAAGGAAGCACAATAACGGTTCCAATATACACACATGGGCAGACCATAAGGGCGCCTCAACTGAATGGTATTTTGAAAGCGTATCAAACGGCAGAATCTATATACCTGAGCCTGCGGTCTCCGGAATCGAGGGGAAACTTGAAGCATATAATTACGACAGCAGCGGGAGAAGGGTTAAAGTTAATCCGGGACAATCAGATATTGGAGTGTGGGTATTCAACCCCTCAGCTCCAAAAGATAAATATATTAAGAAGAAAACCGTCAGAACAGATCCCCTATTTTTTATGGAGAATAAAACCTTTGAATACTCATCCGGCACAATGGTTGGAAGCTCTAAAGGGAATGCCAGGGTAAAATCAATAAACGGAAGCGATGTTACAATAGAAGTTGATACAGTTTCAACAGGTGAAGGCCCCCGGGGGATGGAAACAAAACAGCACAGCTTTGAAATGGTTATTACACACAAGGGTAAGGGCGCGTATACATCGGGTGAAGATTATGTTTATGACGGGAAAATTGATGATACAGGAAAAGCTCTTAATATGTATGGTGAGCAGAGCGGTTTTACACTGAAAGCATCTGACCCGGAGATTGATCCTTCATTCATGACTTTTTTCACCCCCTTTAAAGAGAAGTGGCAGAAGGGTGATAAAGGCTCAACATCCGGGGATATAGTTTTCCCTTTAACTCTGGAAACATCTTTTGAAGGGAGCAGCAGTGAGAAGAAACTTACTGCTGCATCTTTCTTTAATGAAGTTACAATTGATGAGCCCATTATGTATCCCCTGAGATACGAGGTAGATGGAGAGAATGTAATATTAGTCCATTACGGATATGAGGCGCAATTTTTCACACTATACTTTAACAGAACCAGGGGTCAGTGGAAGCTTGTGCGGGTAAAAAAATCTCAGGATTAAAAAGAAATTGTCATTCCGGTTTCGCAGCCGCGTTGTCTGCGAATACCGGAATCTCATGATAAAATCAGGTGTATGAGATACCGGCATTCTGCTTCGCTACAGCCGGCATGACAAAGAAAGTATCCAGCAATCACAGGATTAATTTAAAAAACCCCGCATTTTTAAACTGCGGGGTTTTAAATTAGTATCTACTTAATTTTATTTTCTCTTAACAGATTCAATTGTTACTGTTTTAACAGGCACATCCTGGAAATAACCTTTATTACCTGTCTGCACCCCTTTGATTGCATCAACAACATCCATTCCGCTTACAACCTGGCCGAATACACAATATCCGAATCCCTGGGAATCGCTGCTGCGGTAATTAAGAAAATCGTTATCCTTTACATTGATAAAGAACTGGGCTGTGGCGCTGTGAACATCAGATGTTCTTGCCATTGCAACTGTTCCAAGATTATTCTTAAGCCCATTGTCCGCCTCATTCTTTACAGGGGGATTAGTCTTTTTCTGTTCCATGTCAGGTGTGAATCCTCCCCCCTGAATCATAAAATTGCTGATTACCCTGTGAAAAATAGTTCCATCATAAAAACCTTCATCCACATACTTGAGAAAATTATCAACAGTATCAGGGGCTTTATCCCTGTAAAGCTCCAGTTCAATTTCACCCATTGATGTTTTCATGACAACAACTGTGCCAGTTCCTGCTAAATCGCTCACCTTAACCTCCGACTTTCCACTCTCCCCTTTACATGCCACTACACCGGCTAAAAGAAGAAGAATAAAAACAGATATAATTTTTTGCATAAACCTGCTCCATTATTATGGTTTGAATGATATTTCATTTTTTCCTCTTTAAAAGGTCAATCTTCTTTTCTATATCAGCCATCTGATCCCTTAAAACTGCAGCTTTTTCAAACTCCAGATTATCTGCAGCTTCAAGCATTTCATTTTTAAGCTTCTCCCTGAACCCCTGAAGATCCTTAAGATTACCGCTTTTGTAGCTCACCGGGGTTTCAGCCACATAGCTTAATATGGAATTCTCCCTTAAATACTCCCTTTCAATAATATCGAATATCTCCTTCTTTATAGACTGTGGTGTAATATTATGCTTTTTGTTGTGCTCCTGCTGGATTTTTCTTCTCCTGTCGGTTTCATCAATTGCGTACTTCATGGAATCGGTAATTTTATCAGCATACATAATTACCTTTCCATTAAGGTTCCTTGCCGCCCTCCCCGCTGTCTGTATAAGTGAACGCTTTGAACGGAGAAAACCCTCCTTGTCCGCGTCGAGTATTGCCACAAGTGAAACCTCAGGTATATCGAGCCCCTCACGCAGAAGATTAATCCCTATGAGACAGTCAAATACACCCTTGCGGAGATCACGGATTATTTCAACCCTCTCTATTGTTTCAATCTCTGAATGAAGATACCTGGCCTTAATTCCAACTTCATCAAAATATGCAGCAAGATCTTCTGACATCTTTTTTGTAAGTGTTGTGACAAGGACCCTCTCCCCTGCTTCAACCCGCTTATTCACCTCGCCGATAAGGTTATCCACCTGGTTTAAGGCGGGCCGGATTTCAATTTCAGGGTCAAGGAGACCTGTGGGCCTTATTACCTGCTCTACAATATTTTCAGATTTTTCCAGTTCAAAATCTGCAGGTGTAGCTGATACAAAAACCGCCTTATCGATTATATTTTCAAACTCCTCAAAAACAAGGGGCCTGTTGTCCAGGGCTGATGGAAGCCTGAACCCGAAATTCACCAGGTTCTCCTTCCGCGACCTGTCACCGGCATACATCCCCCGCACCTGAGGGAGTGTTACATGGGACTCATCAACAAGGAGAAGGTAATCCCCCTTGAAATAATCGAGGAGGCATGAGGGGCGGTCACCGGAGTTTCTCCTTTCAACAATCCTTGAGTAGTTTTCAATTCCGCTGCAGTAGCCTGTTTCTATGAGCATCTCCATGTCATACCTGGTGCGCGATTCGAGGCGCTGCGCTTCAAGGAGCTTACCCGCTTTTCTCAGCTCCTCAAGGCGCGATTCAAGCTCCTCTTCAATGAGCTTTATTGTTACAGCCATCTCCTCAGGTGGTGAGACAAAATGCTTGGCAGGATAAATTACGCATGCATCAGTTATTCCCAGAACCTCTCCGCTTACAGGATTAAAGTGGCTTATCCTTTCAACCTCATCCCCGAAAAACTCAATCCTGAAAGCCTCCTGCTTTAAGTAGGCAGGATAGATATCCACAATATCACCCTTGACCCTGAACATGCCCCGCTCAAATGCGATATCGTTCCTTTCGTAATAAACTGCAACCAGCTTCCTTAAAAGATCATCCCTCTCTATTTCCATGCCGCTTTTAAGGACAATATGTGACTTTTCAAAATCCTCAGGCCTCCCCAGGCCGTAGATGCAGGAGACAGATGAAACAACTATCACATCCCTCCTCTCAAGTATGGAGGATGAAGCCTTTAGACGGAGCCTGTCCAGCTCATCATTTATGGATGCGTCTTTTTCAATGTAGAGGTCTGATGATACCACGTAAGCTTCAGGCTGGTAGTAGTCGTAATAGGAGACAAAATACTCCACAGCATTGCCGGGAAAAAACTCTTTAAACTCCCTGTAAAGCTGCGCTGCCAGGGTCTTATTATGAGTAAGCACCAGAGACGGCTTGCGGATGCTCTCTATCATCTTTGCCATTGTAAAGGTTTTACCTGAACCGGTAACACCAAGGAGGGTCTGGTACTTTTTGCCTGACTTGATCCCCTTAACAAGGCTCTGCAGAGCCTTTTCCTGATCAGGGGATGTTTTATATGGGGAAACAACTTTGAATTCTTTTTTCATAAATCCTGATTATTGATAAAAATGTGATGATATTTCACGATTGCTGCACTTCCTGAAGATACTAAAGTTTGAAACAAAACTGCGAGAAATTCTATCAGAACTCACCTTATCCAAAAAAAACAGATCTCTTTATCATTATCAATTATATCAAATTCATGATGATCAGATGTTACAAGAAAGGCGTTCCTGATTTTTGCTTCTGCAAGTGCTATAGAATCTGCCAGTGATATTCTATAAAGAGCTTTTAATTTACCTGCCTCAAAGAGCAGTTGATCACTTATTGTATCCACAATTATAATAGGAAGTAGTAAAATATCCGCATAGAATTTTGCTGCAATAACAGGACTATCGTCACGATAGAAGCCATAATAAATTTCGAGCACATTGATCTTATTCATATATATCTGACACTGGCCGGAATACGCTTTTTCAAGAATTACTTTTACCTTATCAAAACCGGATTCTTTTTCAAAAAAGGCAATTACTGAGCAGGCATCAAAAACAAATATTTCCACTAACGCTCAAGCTCCTTTTCAGCTCTCTTCAGATTTAAATATCTTTCAGAATTAAATCTGCTCCCCTGCAAAGATCCGCACAATCTTTCAATACTATTATTCCCTGCCTGTTTTGATGGAGACTGATAAACCAGAATAATTTCCACAGGCCCGACCGGAATATCAGCAGGGACATTAAGTGAAATTTTTCTGTTGCCGGGGATGTTGGTTATTAGTTTATATGCATTCATTTCCATCTCTCCTGAATATTTCCCTACATTAAAGAACTTATAAAAAGAATCAAGAAAAATCAAACGAAAACTGGTTTTTTTATAACAAGTCTATCCAGCTTCATATTCCGGAAAGGCTATAAAAAACAATTTACAATACAGATATTATATTATATTAAGAATAAATATTAAGAAAAATGTTTCTCACAGGAATTAAGTGGATACTAAAAGAGAAATTCTAATAACCGGGGTACATGAAAAAAATCATTCCCTTTTCAGGAAAACCCTGGAGAAGAATAATTACTCCCTATCCTTTTCCCATAATCACACAATTGAAATTTCTGAAGATAAATTCCCTGATATAGTGATCGCGCTGAAAAATGAATCTGAATCTTTTTCACCCGATTTTCATGAACTGATAAGCCTCTGCACAGAAAGGGCTCTCCCCCTTTTTGTAATAACAGGATTAAACAGCCGAAAAACCTATCTCTCGCTTATTGAGAAAGGTATATGCAATATTATTACATCCCCTGTTCTGGAAAAGGATTTCCTGAAACGGATTTCTGATTTCAATCCATGCTGCAGCGGAGATATTGATAATATAAAAAAAATCCCCCTCGATTTTTCACATGGAACTGAGAATCTCAACATCGAAATTGAAGAGAAACAAATTGGACCGGTCATAAACTCCCTTTTAATAAATCTTGAAAATCAGATCCATTTTTCAAAGGAGAATCTGAGACGTACAAAAAAGCTTAAAAAAGAAAAAACACCGAAAAGCAGCGGAAATAAAAAGGGGAGAGAAATTGAAGAGTTCCTATGGAAAACCCTGGAGGAGAATAATTTCCGCCTCTTTTACCAGCCTGTAATGGACATGGGTGAAAATACCCTGGCAGGGTTTGAATCTCTTATACGAATCAATGATCCGGAAAGGGGTATAATATCACCGGCTGAATTTATTGAAACAGCAGAAAACTCGGCTATTATATTTCCTCTGGGTATATGGATTATTGATGAGGCATGCAGACAGATCAGCCTGTGGAAAAAGGAATTTGCTTTTACACGCCCTGTGAGGATAAATATAAATCTCTCTTCAAAGCAGTTTCTCCATCCGGGACTGACAGAGCACATTTTTGAAATTACCGGAAAATACGGCATTGAACCTGAAGATATAGGCTTTGAATTAACTGAAAGCGCATTTATGGATGATATGGAAAAGGCCAACCTTTCCCTTCTGGAATTAAGATCCAGGCACTTCCCCATTTATATGGATGACTTTGGAACAGGCTACTCATCACTCAGTTACCTTATGCACTTCCCTGTTAACATAATAAAGATTGACCAGTCCTTTGTTAAGTGGATGCATATAGATGAGTCGAGTGAAAAGATAGTAAAGTCGATAATCAGCCTTGCCCACTCCCTTGACATGAAGGTAGTAGCTGAAGGGATAGATGATGAAGAGCATATTGGGATGCTTTGCGATTTCAAATGCGACTACGGGCAGGGTTATTTCTTTTCAAAGCCCATGCCTGCAGATGAAGCTGAAAAATTTATCGGTAAATATTATACCATGCGCGGCAAGGAATGAAAAAATTCACACTGCCCCCGGGAACTACTGCAATGGAAATTCAATAATAAACTTAGTCCCTCCCGCACGCTCAATCCTTATCTTTCCGCTAATCTGATCTGCAAGCATACTGACCAGGCGTATTCCGAATCCGGTTGAATTTTCAAAATTTACAGATTCCGGAATTCCTATGCCATTATCTCCAATTGACACAGTTGCCAGTCCATCTTTTTCTGAGGCGGAAAAGGTTATTACCCCGCTCTCTCTCCCTTTAAAAGCGTATTTCATCATATTTGTAAGAAGTTCATTTACAATAATACCAAGTGGAGCCAGTATCTTAACATCCATGATAAAGTCTTCAATATTCTTTACAATTTTTACAATTGATCTGTTAGGGAAATTTAAAATAATTTCGTCTACCAGAGAATAGAAATATTCATGTACTGACAGGCTGCCGAAACCATCGGAACAGTACAATTTATCATATAAGGTCATCATGCTGATTATGCAGTTTTCTGCTTCATTTATTGAAACTGCCACTGAAGGATCTTCTGCTGATTCAGAATGCATAAAGAGTAGCCACCTGATAGTATTCATATTATTTTTTACCCGATGATGAACCTCCTGTAAAAGAAGCTCCTTCTCAGCAAGGAGGGCCGCGACCTTATCCTCCGCCTCTTTACGCCCTGTCCAGTCAACAGCAGTTACAAGACATTGACGACCTCCCCCTGTTGTGATACCGGAAAGCCTCAGATAAGCCGCAGGGAGGCTCTTCTTTTCTATAGAAATATCACAGGTTTCCAGAACACCGCTCTTGAAAACTTTATCAATAAAAGAATTAAACGGCTCCAGCGACTCATGTGAAATAAAAAATCCAAAACGTTTATTCAACAAATAGGAACTGTCCCCACTGAGCATCTGCGCGCCATAATTATTCAGATCAATAATATTTCCATCCTGCGAAATTGTAAAATAACCTGTTGGTGCATACTCATATAATTCAGTATATTTAAGTGCAGCCTTTTCAGCAATTTCTTTTGCCGCAAGAAGCTCATCATTCTGCAGTTCCAGTTCTATCTGGTGAACTTCAAGTTCATGAATAAGCTTCAATGTTTCAATATCCCGGGGTCCGGAAGTACTATTTGATTTTTTAGCTTTCAACAGATCTTCAGCTTTCCGCCGCAGCAGAGAATCAGCATTTTTTTTCATTTCAGGCTTCATAGTCTGCTCCGCGCTCAGTAAGTTTTCCACCTATTATTAAATCCTTAAAAACAGTAACCAGTATCTCTTTTAAATTAAAAAACTCATAGGGTTTCTGCAGAAAAGCGTTATAACTTACCTCATCAAGATGTAAAGACTTATCAGCCTGATCATAGCCGCTGGCGAAAATAATCCTTATATCTTTATCTATCTTACGTATCTCCTGTGCTGCGGCAACACCCCCCATTCCAGGCATTACAATATCGAGTATAAAACCGTCAATCTCTCCCCTGTTCTCTCTGTAGATTTCAAGCGCCTCTAACCCGTTACCTGCCTTAATAACTTCAAATCCAAGCAATTCTATCATTGAAGAAGTTATATCGAGTACTAATAATTCGTCATCAGCAACTATCACTCTTCCCTTAAATTTGATATTATCAGTTTTTGGAATTTTCTTTCCGGCAGCTGGAATTTTCCCCGGGATGGCAGAATAAAGCGCTGGTATCAGAACAGTTATCAAACTCCCCTGATTCACTTCCGACTCAATCAATATACCGCCCAGATGAGCCGTTAAAACACCCTGAACAGCAGACATGCTCAAGCCGCGGCCAACAAGCTTGGTTGTAAAAAATGGTTCAAATACTTTGCTGACAGTGACCTCATCCATTCCGCAGCCGTTATCGGAGACTTCAATATAAACATAATATCCAGGTTCCGACTTTCCCGGGAGCCGGTTCTTCACCAGATCTTTTTTATCATAGTATCTGAGACCGGTGGAAATTCGAACTACTCCGCTCTTTTCCCCGATAGCTTCCGATGCATTATAGATGATGTTTATAATCACCTTGAGCAGTTCATTTCTGTCACCTTTAATAGTCAGAATTCTGTCTGAAAAATCTGTCTCAAGAATACTCTCCTCCCCCAGAATTTTTCTGAAAAGTTCCAGATGAGTACTGAGAAGAGAACCTATTTCCAGTTCCTGCCGTTCATATCTGGCATTCCCCGCATAAGCCCTGAGCTGCTTGATCAGAGCGGCTGTTTTCATTACCGCATCTTTCGCTGTAACAATCCGCTCTGTAACAGCGGAATTGTCTGCTATGAGAAAATCCATGTATTCCAGATTCCCCAGTACAACTGACATAAGATTGTTGAAATCATGAGCAATGCCGCCGGTTAAAATTCCCAGGCTCTGGAGATTTGCAAACTGCAGCAGCTGTTTCTGAAACTCGAGTTTTTCAGCCTCTGCCATCTTTTGCCTGGTAATATTATTTACTATCAGAAAGCATAATGTTCCGCTGCCTTTAACAATTCCTGTGAGCTGTACAAATATGGGGAGTCCGCCGTATCCTGAGATGGTAACTTCACAGTATTCCTTAACTTTACTTATAAAAACCCTTTCCAGAAAATTATTAAAAAGAGGCCTGGTATCATCAGTTACAAAAAAACCGAACTGCCCTTCGATCAGCATTAACCGGTCTTTACCAAGCATCTGTGCCCCAGCCAGGTTCAGTTCGGTGATTACCCCTTCGCGTGATATTGTAAAATAACCGGCAGGCGCGAAATCATATAATTCAGTGTATCTTTCAGCTGCAGTCTCTGCAGCATTTGCGGCTCTAAGAAGCTCCTCATTCTGCATTTCCAGTTCTACCTGGTATACTTCAAGTTCGTGAGCCAGTTTGATTAATTCAGAATCTGAATCGTGCGGGGAGATTTTCGAAGGCTTCTTTTTTATCAGCGCCTCCGCTCTCTGCCGTAGTTTTAAAGCTGAGTCATTTTTTATTGGACCAGCCATATTTTCCTTCCTATTTATGAGGCTGCAGGGGTTAACAGCATGTCCATGATTAATTCTCAAATACTAAGCTGTATCTTTTTCACGGATCATACACTGGATCAGCTTATGCTTATCTGCAGAATAAACATTGCCGGTAAATTCAACAATAATAGTCCCGCCCCCTGATTTTTCAAGAGGCAGATTCTCATAGCAGACTTTTTGATTCTGCCAGAGCTTAAAAAAACTATCCTTATCTGCTGCTATATCTTTAAACATCTTCATTTCCCAGAAATGCTTCCCCATGAATGACAGCAGGGGATAACCGAACAGTTCAAGGAAAAACGGATTTGCTTCAATAATTTCACCGCTATTACCATCAACAAGAAGAATCCCGTACTTTACAGATCCGGTGATATAAAGTAAACGGCTTTCAGCAATAGCAAGTTCTGCTTCCACATGTTTTGCCGCGGTTATATCACTAAAAGTCATCACAATTCCGTCTATACGGTCATCATATGTACGGTAAGGCATTACCCGTATTCTATACCATCTTCCGTCATGAGTTGAGATAGAGGTCTCAATGGATATAAGGGTTTTAAGCACCTGCCTGGCATGACTTTCTATTTCCGGATACTGCAAATCTGTTACCAGATCTGTAAAGGGTCTGTTTATATCAGAATTTCTTATTTTAATTATATCAGTAAGGTTGTCTGTGAATCGGCGTATATTCAGCCCCTTATCAAGAAAGAGTGTGGCAATTTCTGTACTATTCAGAAGATTTTTCATGTCATTGTTAGCCTGGACATAATCAGAAATCTTGTTCTGAAGCTCAATGTTGACCGTCTGAAGCTCTTCATTAAGGCTCTGCATCTCCTCTTTAGATGTTGTAAGTTCCTCATTGGAAGACTGAAGTTCTTCATTGGACGACTGAAGTTCCTCATTGGTCGATTTAAGCTCCTCCTGGGATGTCTGCATCTCTTCATGAGCGCTCTGCAGATCTTCATAGCTGCGCTTCAGCTCAATCTCCAGTTCCTTCTGCTTCAATGTGCTTTTATTTGAACCTGTTTTCAGATTTTCTGTATCGTGTTTAACTGGAGACGCAACATCTGCAAAGATAACAATAATCATCCCGCTGACTGCTTCAGGGGAATCGAGCCGCTGCAGTGTGACATCAACTAATTGTGTACCTCCGTTTGATCCGATCCTCACCCCGGACAGCTTAACCGGTTTCAGAATCTGCATTGCTTTGCGTAATGCCCCGGGAAGCGCTTCCCTGAGACCTTCACGAGCCATGGCATGAATATTCATGTTCGCCTTACCTGCTGATGGTTCCAGGTATTTACCTGTACGCCCGGTAATATAAAGTATATCACCTTTGCTGTTAACCATAACGCTTGCCGGAGCAAAACGCTGGAGTAAAACCTGATCAGCCACTGACTGAATATTTACATCAGTTTTCTGAACAGATCTTCTCTCAGGTAAGCGGCTGTTTTTCCGGGAAAAGGAGCTGGGAAAATCTGACAGCATGGATGGAGCCGCTGACAATGATCGCCTGAATATTTTCAGTCTGGAATCTATCTCGTCAAATTCTTCGTTATTGGGGCCGATTGTTTCTGCAGATCCTAATATCATTATCCCTCCGGGATTAAGGCTGTAACGGAAAAGTGTCATCAGTTTTTTCTGAAGTTCCGGCTCCATATAAATAAGCATATTGCGGCATGTAAGAATATCGAGTTTTGTAAAAGGGGGGTCTTTAATCGCATTCTGATTCGCAAAAACAATCATCTCGCGGATTGCAGGTTTAACCCGGAATCCCTCCCCCTCAGGAATAAAAAAACGGGCCAATCTTTCGGGTGAAACATCGGCAACAATATTGGAGGGGAAAAACCCCCCCCGTGCTTTTTCAATTGCGTCAACATCAATATCTGTGGCAAATATCTGCATGGTCAGTTTTTTATGCTTCTTCAAATCATCAAGGGCTTCATGAAAAATCATAGCAAGGGAATAGGCCTCTTCACCTGTTGAGCAGCCGGCAACCCATGCCCGGAGTATATATCCGGATGGAAGTTCATTCATCAGTTCAGTAAGAACACTCTTTCCAACTTTTTCCCAGACTTTTGGATCACGGAAAAAAGCTGTTACGCCGATAAGAAACTCCTTGAAGAGAATATCTATTTCAAAGGGATTTTCCTGAAGAAAGCGCACATAATTGCTGATTTTATCTATCTGGTGAACCCCTTTACGCCTTTCTATTCTTCGCAGCAGAGTGCTCCTTTTATATTGGGAAAAATCATGCCCTGTGTGCTCACGGAGCAGTATTATTATTTTTTCAAGATTACCCGCAACTTTTCCATCTAATTCCAGGTCTGATTCTGCTTCAGCGGGCGGGATATATTTAAGGAGATCAATCAGCATAGCTGGTAATTCTACTGCCGGTGCAACTGCATCTGCTATTACTGATTCTACAGCACTGCGGGGCATGCTGTCAAATTTGGCATCACCAGGAGTCTGAACCAGAACAAGCCCGTTTTTTTCTTTAACAGCTTTTACACCCAGGGAGCCGTCACTCCCCATTCCTGAAAGGATAATCCCTATACTCTTATCAAGCTGATCAAGAGCAAGAGAGCGGAGAAAAAAATCGACCGGAAGACGCAGACCCCTCGATTCGACAGGGTCAAAAAGATGGAGCCTGTTATTGAGTATAGAAAGACTTTTATTCGGCGGAATCACATAGACACTGCCTGGTTTTACTGCAAGTCCGTCATCTGCCTGCAATACCTTCATCGGAGTTATCCGCTGAAGCAGTTCAGGCATAATCCCTTTATGAGTCGGATCAAGATGCTGTATCACAACAAAGGCCATGCCGCAATCTTCAGGCATTTTAGAAAAAAACTGTTCCAGGGCTTCAAGGCCGCCCGCAGAAGCTCCTATCCCCACAATAGGAAAACCGGCAGAAGCAGATTTCTTTTTCTCCGGTTTTTTAATGTTGCGATCTGTCTTTGATTTATTTTCTTTTTTATTTACGTTTTTATCTATCATAATTCATTTCACTTTTATTTCTTTTAAAAATTGGTTACTGATGATTATAGCTCATTTAGAAAAAATAGATAAGATTCAATCCTTTCCCCCTGTCTACCAAAGGAGTACATCTTCGCTTTTCCCCCTGTCCCCCAAAGGGGGCTGACTCCGTTAAATGAGATCAAATAGTATATTACTTTCTCTCAAAAATCCAGAATGAGCCATGATTATATTTACAACAAATTGGACTCCATTATACCACAAAAGTCAACCACTACTTGAATTTTTAATTAATTCTTCAATAAAGTGAGTTTTCTTTCACCCTTTTTATAATAAGGGCAGCAAACGGGAGCTCTTGCTCCCATTTACCGTTATTATGATATACCTATATTCTCATTGCTACGCCAAGAGAAAGCTTCACCATATAGCCTGAATAATCAGCACCGGAAACTTTATAATCCCATGGATTCGGGGTTAAATTATACCCGACAGTTAAAGCAGGGCAGAGATAAACTTCATCATTAAGAGTAATATCTACTCCGCCGGCAGCAACCAAATAAAAGTCGTTAAGCTTACTGTTTTTGCTTATATCATCCCCGTCATATTTTTCTGTCAGATTAAGGGAGTACATAATACCGCCCCCGCCCCATAATTTCACCAAACCAAGATCAATGGGGAATTTACCAATAACAGTCAAATCGAGAGAGGATTTCTCATATTTATTAGAGGACATATCAGTTTGTCCAAAGATTGTGCTCTCACCTTTGACTTTATAGTCTCCAAAAGACCTGGAATAATCTGCGCTTAACCTTAGAATAGTTGCGTCAAAAAATACCCCTGCAGAAAGCATGGGCTGCGATTCTGTAAGTTTACTGCTCCCCTTCTCCTGAACATACCATGGAACCCCATAGCTTAAATTAACCCCAGCCAGCGTATCTGTCATGAAAGGCTGAGCCGTAATTGATGTTGCAGCCATAAAGAGTAAGGCTATTGAAATAAAAATTTTTCTCATTATGAATCTCCTTTTTTGTTTAGAAACATTACTCTACATTAACATAACTACTTTATATTGTAATTTTATTTATTTTTACTCTTTTTTACTGTATTTATGTGTTTAATTCTTTTTTAATGAGGTTAATAATACATAATTTTACTTTTAAACAGATAAATATTCTATATAATAGTTGTTTTTTCTTTTTTTGCACTTATATTATAACTATACAGATGTTAAATAAATATGGAGTGTATTAAAAATGCCACTAATTAATGTAGTACTGGTTCTCATAGTCGCGGGTGTTGCCCTCTGGCTAATCAATCGTTATATCCCCATGGAAAAGACTATAAAAACAATTTTAAATGTTGTTGTTATTATAGTAGTTGTTCTCTGGCTTCTAAATGTTTTTGGAGTTATCGGATCGCTCTCCAGTATCCGGGTGGGATAATATTTTATGATTTCGAATACCGGGTTCATTAACAGTAGAATCCGGATTCGATTCAGAGTTTAAAGGACTTTATAGAACAAATTTTTTAAGGAGGTTGCCATGTATATCGGTATAGTTGGTTTATTAGTTGTAGTAATCCTTGTAATAGTTATTGTCAGAATAGTATAAAACAGATTATTCTGCGATTACCTTTCATCAGATCATCATACAATATTAAATGATATTATTTTATGCGGTCTATTATAATGGAATTTACCTGAAAATATTTAAAAATTCAGACTCAATGCCTGGGAAGTGAAACCTTCACTCTCCCGGGTTCTTTAATAAAAACACGATTTAATGAATATTCACACTGTTTCTGAATCAGCTCTCCCCCTGAATATTTTAAGCTCACTTACTACCATGCCGCATAAAATAAGATTGATTTTATTAATTATTATTATTAAAATCAAAACCTTATTCAGGAGAAATGGAATGAGTTCTTTAGCAAATGATGCCAGGGCAAGCAGGATATGGTTTGACGAATATAACATGTGGGTTTTATTTACTGACGGCAGACAGCTTTCAGTACCCCTGACATATTTCCCCAGCCTGCACAAAGCATCAAAAGATGAGCGGGAAAATTATGAATTAAGCGGAGGAGGCTATGGGATCCACTGGGATAATCTTGATGAAGACATCCATGTGCAAAGTCTCCTGGCAGGGAGCTATGAAAAAGTAGCAGTATAATAAACCTGAGTTATTAAAAAAATCGGCAGGTTCCCCCTAGTTTCAAACCGTTTCCCGGACAGGCTCCCCCCTGAATAGTTTAAGCTCACTTACTACCATGCCGCATAAAATGAGAATACAGCCCAGGCCCGCCATTCTCCCGAGAGTCTCACCAAGAAGAAGGTAGCCGAAAATTCCGGCAAAAACAGGCTCACCTGTAAATATTAAAGCAGTATGCGTGGCAGATGTGAATCTCTGCATAATGTTCTGCACCAGGTATGCACCTACTGTGGCAAAGAGTGCAGTAACAATTATTGCCTGCCACACAAGGGGTGATGATGGTATTTCCGGTTTCTCAAAAATAAAAGCTCCGGCAATTGAAAAGAGAGCAACTACCCCGATCTGAATAACTGTGAGTGCAATTGAATCTGTACGCCTGGTATAGTACCCCACCGAAAGAATATGAAATGCCACAGATACAGCGCAGAAGATTACAAGTATATCACCCGGATTAAATGGTGCTGTGTCATTCCATGATAAAAGGAAGAGCCCGGTCATTGCAAGGATAACACCGATAGTGCTCTCCCGCGAAGGGAAAGACTTCAATACCAGAGCAGAGAAAACCGGAACCAGCACAACGCTGAATCCTGTAATGAAACCTGCATTAGACGCTGTGGTATATTTAAGCCCCACTGTCTGAAAAGCATAGGCAAGGAAAAGAAAAAATCCCACTTTGAATCCCGCCATATATGTTTCTCTCCCTGCTGATAAAAGACGTTTATAAAAAATCAGAGCGAGAATAAGAAAGGCGATTACAAAGCGTATCATTATAAAATTAAAGGGCTCAATCTCATGAAGAGCGTTTTTTATTGCCACAAAGGTGTAGCCCCACATTATCACAACTGCAAGGAGGGCGCCATCTGCCCATAGCTGTTTTTTCATTACTATTTACCGCTGAGCCTCTTAACAGTTTCCAGATTAATACTGTTGGATGATTCATCATCTACAGGTGTTTCAAGAACAATATCAACATGTTTGATACGCTCATCTGTGAGGAGAAGCTCAAAACCCTTTTCACCGATAATCCCTTTGCCAATATGGTCATGCCTGTCCACATGAGAGCCCATATCCTTTTTTGAATCATTGAGATGAATAAGGCGCAGTTTCTCAATACCGATAATCGAGTCAAAGGCAATAATCATCTCATCATACCCTTCAGGTGTGGTTATATCATACCCTGCTGCAAAAATATGGCAGGTGTCAAGGCACACTGCAAGCCTGCTGCTGTATGATGATAATGCCATAATATCCCGTATATGTTCAAACCTGTGCCCCACTGATGTACCCTGCCCTGCAGTTGTTTCCAGGAGTATCTCTGCAGATCCGCTGCTCTCTTCAAATGTACGGTCCAGATTAGCAGCAATACGCTTTATCCCCTCCTCATCGCCGGCGCCAAGATGGTTCCCCGGGTGAAGCACAAGATACTTTATACCGAGTAGTGAGCTCCTCTGCATCTCGTCATTTAGAAGGTTCATTGACTTTACAAGGTTCTCCCCTTCCCCACCGATGTTTATGAGGTAGCCTGTGTGTGCGTATATTTCAAGTGCGGGATTTTTCCCCCACTCTGTTTTAAAAATCTCAATATCCTTATCTTTTAAAGGGGGGCCTTCCCACCTGTTGGAATTTTTAAGAAATACCTGCAGGGCGTCATAGCCCTCTTTGTTTGCTTCAATTACAGCTTTGTGTACACCCCCTGATATGGAGAGATGAAAACCGGTTTTTCTTATTCTATTCATAATAATTTACAGTCCTTTTTTTGATAATAGCTGAATTTGCTGATAATAAAAAATGCTCTGGTGGGGCTGTCTCAAAAGTCGGATTTGAAAGAATTTGTCATTCCGGTTTTGCAACTTCAATTTGTGCAAATACCGGAATCTCCAGATATAATCAGGCTTTAGAGATACCGGCATTCTACCCCAAGAGTACTTCTTCGTTGCACTCAGGGTGCGCACGCTACAGCCGGTATGACAAGGAAATTGCTTTTTGGATAGCTCCATATAATCAATTATTATACACTAAAATACATATTAAAAAATTAAGATTATTATCCCTTTAATAATTTCAGAACATCATCCGTATCAAGACCTTCAACTGCAATCCTTTTACTCCGCCCCTTTTCACCTTTTTCGATTGAAATCTTTGATTTGGGAATGCCCAGTTTTTTTGATATAAGGGCAATGCACTCCTTATTAGCTTTCCCTTCAACGGGCGGGGAATTGAGATATACTTTGATATTCCCCGCCTCATCAGCTGTTACAAGGCTTCTTGATGATTTAGGTGTTACTGTAACATCAAAGACTGCTCTTTTTTCCATGGGACATTATTAAACTTCAAGCCCTGCTTTTTCCATAAGAAAACAGAAATTAAAAAATATTTTTTTAAACGACCTCACCCCGCCTCCGGCGGTCGAACGCTTTTTTTGGCCTCCTGTCAGCGTTCGACACTTGCCACTTCCCGTGGCGTCGCGCCCTCTCCTCAACGCTCACTACTACCCACAAGTCAGGATCCATCAAAATGATAAAAGATATTTCGCGAACAATCATTTAGTGAGTGCCTTTACCCGGTGTATTGGCCTCCTGTCCCCCAAAGGGGGCACGAGTTATCTATTATCATTCTTAAAATATAATTGTTACCATTGTGATAACTATTCTCTTTATATTTTTCCGCATATCATTTGCAAGCTCAATAATAGAAAAGATTTTTTAATACTTTGATTCATCAACTTGCTCAAGTTTTTATTTTACGTGCCCCCTTCGGGGGACAGGGGGAAAAAGGATTTGAAGGATTCAGCTTGTTTTTTATTAATATTAATCAAAAATTAAAAACAATTTTTTCGGAAAACATGGTTGACGTAACTTTTTTTCTCATGTTAAAAAAGAGGAAGATGAGGGGATGCTGATAGCCGCCTGTACTTCTGTTGACGTACTCTTCTGAAATTCCGAGATAATCCCCTTAAAACAGATTCTTTCTTTACAATATCAATTGCGGAGGGAGCCACATGGAAAAAGAAATTGATGATATATTAGCTGTAAATGATGCTGAATTAAATGTTGTTGAGGAAATCAGCCCGGAAAATGATGAGCTGGAGATCCTTGAAGAGGAAGCATGGGAAAAAGAGGAACTGGTGGAGGCAATCCTTGTATGCGAAGAGTGCAATAACCAGTGGGAGGATATGGTCTCAGAATCGGACGGGGATAACCTCTTCTGCCCCATGTGCGGAACCAGCAGGGTAGTTCAGGTATAAAAAAATTGTCAGTAATTATTCCTAAAGATATTTCTTATTGCAATTATGCTGTTTTTAATATCCCCGCTGCCTTCAGCGGCGGGGATATTAAAGCATTTTATTTCAAATACAAGTTAAGGAATTTACACTAATAAAATGGAACTCCTTCGTGTACCGGGCCTGGGGCATGTTACTGTGGAAAATATTTTAAATCTCCGCAGAGAGGTGCGCATCAGCTCAATCGACTCCCCTGGTAAAATGGGGAAGCGGCTCAGTAAAGCGGACGGGTACATTGAATTCGGGGTTTGATGCAGTTTTTTTTAACTCACAATCTCTTCCTTTGTAAAATCGGGCTTTTCATTATCACCTTCAATTATTCGAACCCAGCTATTGACCCTCTCTTCACCGTATGCTTTTTTCCACTCACTCACAATTAAATCAACAGGAACATCATGATATACACCATGATATGCCACATACTCCATGTACCTGCTCTGCTCGGAATTGAACTCATGAAAAATCGAGTCATTTACTCCATCAAATTCCAGAGGCGGTACTTTATGGAGAAGGCAAAGCTCTGCATTAAAAGCGGGGGTTGCCCTGACCCACTTTTCATTTATCCAGAGTTCAGAAAATCCATGGTAAACCACAATGTCTGTACCCAGGTATTCCAGCATCTGCTTTGTTGAAAGATGATTTTTTACTGAGGCAAATCCGATGCGGGAGGGGATGCCGGAAGCACGGGCAACAGCGCAAAGGAGTGCTGCCTTAGGTATACAGAATCCTTCTCCTGCTTTAATAACATTGTCTGCAAGGTAATGCTCAGGCTTGTAAAAGGGGAGATAGGGATTATACCTGATATCATCCCGAACCCTGAGATATAGTTTTACACTCTTTTCCCTGTCAGTTAAAATTTCATTACCCAGAATATCCCGGGCATATTTTATTACCTCATCATGATCGCTGTTTATTATTTCCCCCGGCTTAAGGCAGTCAGCGGGGTTTTCAGGACTCAGCATAATAATTCTCCTTCTATTTTTTCCAGTTCCGGTTTCTCTATTAAATTGCCTTCTGTAAAAGAAGGTTTTTCAGCCAGACCGATACATATTAAACAAGAGACCAGGAGTTTCAAGTAAAAAAATTATTAGAGAATCAACACTGGAACTTAACAACATTCTTTGTGCCATTATCCTTTTTTATAGCATATGATCCCTTTAACTGATCTGCCAGCATCTTTACAATTGTAAGTCCGAAACCGGAAATTTTACCGGACTCAATTTCTTCATTGATCCCGATGCCATTATCATGAATAATAAGAGATGCAAGGTCTTCATTTTTTTCAATTAGAATTGACACTTTACCGGAGCTGCGGCCATTAAATGCGTATTTATAAACATTGGTGAGGAGTTCATTAACTATTATACCCACAGGAATTGCTATCCTGGAATTTACTGTGAAATCCGTAATATGCTTTTCAAGAGATATATTACTCCCTTTATAAAATATTCCGGCAAGTGAGTCGATTAGGCTCCCGATATAATCTTTGATTGATATATCTTGATAATCCCCGCCTAAAAGGAGTTTGTCATAGAGTATACGAATACTCTGAACCCTGGACAGAGCATCCTGCAGTGCTGATTTCACTTCAGGATTCCGGTTCTCTTCAAGCTGAAAGAGCAGAAGCCCCTCAATGTTTGCGATGTTGTTTTTGACCCTATGATGAACTTCTTTTAATAAAATCTCTTTTTCTGAAAGCTGTTTTTTTATTTCATCCTCTGCCGCCTTGCGCTCTTGAATTACCTGCTCAATTCTTTTGCATAATTCTTAACCTTATCATAGCTGCGTACATTTTCAATTATCTGCGCTGCTTGATTACCAAAGCCCTGGAGCAATGTGATTACTTCCTCAGTAAATGTATAAAGATTCTCAATCGATGCAAGTATCAAAACACCGATAGAACTCCCCTTCAGCATAATCGGGAGAAAAAGCTGTGACCGCAAATTCCTTAATCGCGTAATTTCCTGCTCAGATGGTGTGAGTTTTGCAGTCAAAATATCTGGCAAAACAGCATATTTGCCCGATTTAATAACATCATTAATATGGGGATGTTCTTTTAAGGAAGCTATGCGGAATTCTTCAGGAAAATCTTCAGGCAATGTCGGAGTTGCAGCTTCGAGATAAATACTATCCTCATCCTTAAGCAGATAAACAGCGCTGCTTCCAATACCTATAACAGCAGCTGCATTATCCACAATCGACTGCATAAGCTGATCCTTTTCCATTGGGGAGGATATGTTGCTGCTTATCCGCAGAAATGACTCAAGGCGTCTGTTGCTCTCCTGAAGAACATCCTCAATTATCTGACGCTGCCTATTTGCATTAAAGAGCTTTAAGGCCATTTTAATTGAGGCGTCAAGTACAACGACCCCAGTATTTTTAACTGCATATCCATAGGAGGTTATTTTTTCTGTTTTCTCCACTACTGCAGGGTCTGTATGAGTGGATAGAAAAACAACAGGCATATCTTTACAGGCAAGTATCTTTTCAGCAGCCTCTGTTCCGTCAATCCCTTCACCAAGATCAATGTCCATGAGGATGAGATCCGCAGGAAGATTCTTTTGAAGAACAGATTCTATTGCTTTTTCTCCTGTTTCCGCGAGATAAACAATATACCCTGCTTTCTCCAGTTCCATCTTCTCCAGCTTTGCTGTTATAGAGTTATCTTCAACCAGGAGAATTATTATTTTATCTTCAGGCATTTTTATTCCTGCTTTTATTTTCTAAACAGTTATATAATAAATTTAGAATAATTGCAATAATAAAATAGGAATAAAAATACATAAAAAACCGGCATAATACTGCATCAATAATCAATATGTCTTTCACATATTTCTCTTCCGGAAAATCAGGATATATAAATGATCACAGAGAGGTGACAGAACTGTTCAATGATATGGCAGAAGCAGCTGAGGCTTTTAAGCGGTAGGAGCAGGGTAAACTATATCACTTGAAAAAACAGAGAAATAAACCGGAACAATGATCATCCTTAATACATCTATATGGATTGAATTCCTCAAAAATAATCTGGTATTGACAAGCACCCCGTCGTGATCCCACAGTATATATTTTTTATTCATAAATTTTCTGTTTATAATTGATAGATACTGCCAGTAATAATTTCTAAAGATATCCTTCACTGTAATAATGATGCTTTGTATACCCCGCCGCCGAAGGCGGCGGAGATATATATGAAAAAATAATCTTTCTTGACACCTTCATATCTGCTGACTTTTATTCTTTTAAAATAATAATACTGTTTTTAATATCAAATAAGAGTTAAGGAATTAACACTTAAACTTTATACCAGAAAGGAAAATCATGAGATACGAAGGAAATATATTCAGGCCATTCAGCGAGGCTGACAGCTATCTGCTTCAATGCACTGTGGGGTGTTCCCATAACAAGTGTACTTTCTGCGGCATGTACAAGGACAAGAAATACAGGGTGCGCACCCTTTCTGATATAAAAGAGGATATTGCTATGGCTAAAAAGTCCATGGGTGATGTGCAGAAGGTTTTTTTGTGCGACGGGGATGCAATCGATATTGAAACACCCATGCTCCTTGAAATTCTTGCAGAGCTTAAAGAAGCATTCCCATCTCTGCGCCATGTGGGGACATATGTGGGGCCTGTGAGTGTTCTGCGCAAAAGTATGGATGAACTGAAATCACTTACTAAAGCTGGACTTAAAAAGGCATACCTGGGGGTTGAAACCGGTGATGACGCGCTCCTTCATGAAGTGAACAAGGGGGCCGGTTATGCTGAAATGCTTCAGGCAGGGCTTAATCTTAATGAAGCGGGATTTAATCTTTCATCTATGGTTCTGCTGGGACTTGCAGGGAGAGGGAAAAGATCTGAGGAGCATGCCCTGGCCACTGCAAAAATTACAAATGAGATGAAGCCAAAATACCTGGCTGCGCTTACTGTAACACCTGTGCCTGGAACTGTTTTTTACAACAGGGTGCAAAAGGGTGAGATTAAAATTCTCTCCCCCCTGGAAACGCTGAATGAGATGAAAATTATTTTTGAGAATATTACAATTGATGACCTTAAATTTGTAGGTGTTCACGCATCAAATTATCTGCCGATTAACGGGACTCTTCAAAGGGATAAGGAGAAGATGCTCGGTGTAATTAATGGGATTCTCGATTCAGGTGATACAAAAATGCTTAAGCCGGAGAATATGCGGGGGTTGTAGATTCAGGCCACTCATTAGAGGTATCAGACAGTATGTCCTCATGATATTTAACCCTTCCCTGAAAATCTCCGAAAACCTCCTGAGGGGTCTTCCTTTTTTTCAAGAGGGAAACCTTCAGGACAGGAACCCTATTGCTTGTAACAATTAATTCCTCTCCGGTCTGTTCAACCTTCCTGAAATATTCGAGCATCTTTGCCTTCAGTTCAGATTTTGATACTTTAATCATTTTAATTCTCCGTGACCATGGGTATGACTATAGTAATAAAATTTATTATAAAGTCAAGAAAATGACTTCAAAAGAATGTTAAATCCTGAAAATATATTTTAGTGTATAAACGGAGAGTGTTATATCCCCGCCGCCTTCGGCGGCGGGGATTATAGAACATTTTTTTACAAAAAAAAGCTTCGGAATAAATACTGACTTAAAAATAAAAAATTTCAATCCACCCAAAAATTTCTGTATATTACACTATGAGGTAATCATTATGGAAAAGATACTTTTAGGAATAAGCTCCTGCCTCCTGGGGAATAAAGTACGCTATGACGGGCAGCATAAGTACGACCATTTTTTAGCAGCAACACTGGGTGAGTTTGTTGAATACGCGCCTCTATGCCCTGAAGTTGAGTGCGGGCTCCCTGTGCCGCGGGAGGCGATGCGCCTTATTGGAACTCCGGAGAATCCCAGGCTTGTGACGATTAAGGAAAAGATTGACCACACAGAAAGAATAAAAACCTGGGGCGAAAAGCGGCTGGAGAAACTTGCAAAGCTCCCCATGTGCGGGTTTATTTTCAAGTCACGCTCTCCCAGCAGCGGCATGGAGCGGGTAAAGGTTTATCATGAAAATGGAGGCACCCCGGCTAAAACCGGTATAGGAATATTTGCCAATATGTTTATGAAAAAATTCCCTTTTCTGCCGGTTGAAGAGGATGGGAGACTTCATGACCCTGCATTAAGGGAGAACTTTATTGAAAGGATATTTATATATAAAAGATGGATGGAGATGCTGGAGAAAACAAACACTTCAGCGGGACTTATTGATTTCCACACCACGCACAAACTTATCCTCATGGCACACAGCCCTGAACATTACAGGCTCTGCGGGAAAATTACAGGTTCACTTACAAAAACAAATCTAAAAGAGATTCAGCCTCAATACCTTGAAGCCCTTATGGAAGGGGTTAAAAGAACGGCTACCCCGAAAAAAAATTATAATGTGCTGCAGCATATTCTGGGCTACTTCAAGAAGGAGCTTAGCCATGATGAAAAAATAGAAACCCTGGAAATAATGGATAATTACAAAAAAGAGCTGATCCCTCTTATAGTTCCGGTTACTCTGCTGAACCATTATATTAACAAGTATAATGAGCCGTACCTGAAGGTGCAGTATTACCTTAATCCCCACCCCCTGGAGCTTAAGCTTAGAAACCATGCTTAAAACCGGGTAATTATTCCTGAAGAGATCACTAAGTTCAGTAATACATTTCCCATCCCTCCTGGGGGCGAAGGCGACGGGGATATAAAATGCCCATTTATACGCTAAAAATATATTTTCAGGAATTAACTTTGCATTTTTTTTGAATTTTTTCAGGAAAAAATGAATTTTATTGCTTCAGAATTTGACTATTTTATTAAAATCTTATATATTATAATTACCAAATTAGAATGGAGGCAGTTATCATGAAAAAAGAAAATTTAAAAGATGAACAATTAGATATTAAAAAAAAGAAAAATCTGGACCAGTGCTTAAGTGCTCCCCATGCGGAAATGGCAAGAAATACAGACACTGACGAACCTTGCGATGACAACAGAGCGTAATTATTGACATTACTTAGAAACTCCTTAAAGTGTTTTCAAAGGGCTTCCTGAAAAGGGGCCCTTTTTTTTATAATTTTATATCCTATAAAATATTTGACACTGAAAGATCTGCTGATTTCATCTGATACAAGAAATATAAAAAAGGATAATATTCTTATGAATGTATACACGCTGGCAAACGGTCCATTTATGGTTAATTCATACCTTATTATTAATGATACAAGCGGAATTATTATTGACCCGGGATCAGGTATTGACCCCCTCTTAAATAAGGCTGAATCTGAAGGGGTTAAAATTGAGGCTATAATTGCGACACATGGGCATATTGATCATATTGATGGTGTAAATAAGGCAAAAGATAAAACCGGTGCCCCATTTTACATCTCCTCTATTGATCTCCCCCTTGTTGAAAATGTGCAGATGCAGGCAAACATGTTCGGGCTTCGTCCCATTGGTGCTGTTACAGTAGAAAAGGAGCTCCCCATAACCGGTAATATTAAAATCGCAGGCCTTGACCTGGCTCTATTTCACACGCCAGGGCACTCTAAGGGATCTGTTTCAATTTTAATAGAGGACTCCCTTTTTTCAGGGGATGTGCTTTTCAATTACTCAATCGGGAGAACCGATCTTCCGGGTGGTGATTATACTGAGCTGATCAACTCAATAAGGAAAAACCTTTTCATTATGCCTGATGATACAAGGGTACTTTCCGGCCATGGACCGGAAACAACTATCGGGAGAGAAAAAAAGAGCAACCCCTTTCTTCAGTAAAGGAGAAGGGGTCTTTTAATTAGAATTCCTGAATTGCCTCATCAACAGTTTTATAAAGCTTTATCACAGATGTTACTTTTGTAAGCTCAAGAACCTTTTTAACATCTTCGTTTGGTGCGGCAAGTTTCAGCTTCGATTTTAAAGCCTGGTTTATATTAAGAAAAATCCCTATCCCTGTACTTGTTATTATTTTTACATCTGACAGGTCAAGAACCAGCTTTTGAATCCCCTTTTCTACAATAGTCTGCTGGATTTTTTCCTTCAAATCGGGTACATCAAGTGTATGCACCTCTTTCATGATTATTTTTATTACACAGAGACCATTACCTCTCTCATCAAGTTGTATCATAGGAAATCCCCTACCTTAAATTATACATTTCAGCTTAAGCTGCTGATCATATCAGCAATATGTTGAATAAAATTCATGTTCCAGTCAAGCAGATTTTACCCTGATTTCAGGGATTAAAAATAACTGCATGAAAAGAAAGAAATCATTCCCCCTGAATTATTATCTCAATAAGACTTGACGAATATTGATTTATTCATACAATTACCTTAAGTTATAACCATTCAGGAGATGAATGGTATTTTTTCGTATAATGCTCAAAATAATATAAAGATAAAAAGAAAGAGAAATGAGCCTGCAAGAAAATATTAAGAAAAGTAACATAATCATTAAAACCTCAGCAAAAGACAGATGGGGAATCATTGAAGAGATGGTTGACCATGCTGTTAAGGCAAAAGAAATTGCTCCTGAAGACGCTGAAGCAATCACAAGCGCTCTTATAGAACGCGAAAAGTCTATGAGCACAGGGATCGGGCACGGTGTGGCAATACCTCACTGCTCCACAACAAAGGTTAACAGTATTATCACAGTAATGGCCATTACCCCTAAAGGGATTAATTTTGAATCCATTGATAATGAACCTGTAAAGATAGTTATCCTCCTGATTGTACCAAAGGATAAGCTTACACACCATATTAAGACCCTCGCTAATATTGCGAAAATGATGAATGATCAGGAATTGAGAGAAAAAATTCTCTGCCTTAAGACACCTGAATCGATTCTAAAGACATTAAAAACCTACTCCATACAATAGATATGAATGAGACTCCGAGACTGGTAGATTCCAAATTTATCCCTGAAGATGACCAGGGGGTTGAATTAACCTTAAGGCCTGTTCATTTAACCGGGTTTATAGGGCAGAAAAACATTACTGACAACCTTAAGGTTTTTATTGAATCTGCCAGAATACAGAAAAAATCCCTTGATCATGTACTCCTTTCAGGCCCGCCAGGCCTGGGAAAAACCACCCTGGCTTTTATTATTGCCCATGAGCTTGGAGTAAATATTAAAGCAACATCTGCCCCTATTATTGACAAGGCCGGGGATCTTGCCTCTATCCTAACCGGTCTTGAAGAGAATGACGTGCTTTTTATTGATGAGATTCACAGGCTCTCACCTGCCATTGAGGAGATTCTTTACCCTGCAATGGAGGACAAATCGATTGACATTATCATAGGCCAGGGTATTGGAGCAAAGAGCATTAAGCTGAACCTTGCTAATTTTACCCTTATTGGCGCAACTACACGCACCGGGCTCCTTACAGCTGCACTGAGGGACAGGTTCGGCATACCGCTCAGGCTCAATTACTATGAACCTGAGGATTTACAAAAAATAGCAATGAGAACAGCCGGAATTCTCCAGATAGATATGGATGAAACTGCAGGGCTGGAAATCGCAAGACGGGCAAGAAGAACCCCCCGTATTGTAAACAGGCTTGTTAAGAGGGTGGCCGATTTTTCAATTGTGGGGAATAGAAATGGGATTGACCTTGATATTACCAGATTTGCCCTGGAAAAACTTGATATTGACGAACTGGGCCTTGATGAGATGGACAGGCGCATACTTGCGGCGATTATTGAAAAATACAGCGGCGGGCCTGTGGGGCTCAAAACTATTGCCATTTCCGTGGGTGAGGAGACCGATACCCTTGAAGATTATTACGAGCCCTTTCTTGTACAGACCGGACTTCTCAAAAGGACACCGAGAGGGCGCATGGCCACGCTCAATGCCTACAGGCACCTGGGGATTGAATGCAGGGAATCAGGCTTTGATAATGGCGCAACACTCTTTGACGACTAGCCGCCGGTTACTTTAACATATACCTTCCTGCTTCCGGGGCCGTCAAATTCACAAAAAAAATCCCCTGCTTTTCATTTTTGGCTCATTCAGGATTATCTGGAAAATAATAATATTATTTGTTCACCGCATCTACCGTAGCCAGCCCCCTGTCTACCCCGGGAGTATTTTGTCGCTTTGCTCGGGCGCCCTGAAGGGGGCACGTATAAGGAACACTTAAGCAAGTGAATCAGAGTATTAAAACACTTGTTTAAATTCGTGCAAAAGATTTTCGGAATTTTAAAAAGAGAATAGTTATAGAAATGATAAAAATAAAATTATCAGAGTGATAATATAATAACTCGTGCCCCCTCCGGGGTACAGGGGGGCAACACGAAGAAGTATTCATGAGGGGAAACAGGATTTATTTTTTATCCAAAATCCGGAATTGACTTAGTTTAATTATTCAATAAGCTTACCCTGTACAAATTCCCCCTTTCTGTCAATAGTACCGTCAGGCCTGTAGAGTGTTCCCTTGCCATGGAATACTCCCCCCTGGAACTGCCCCACATACATTATTCCGCCTGCTGTTGTATATGTACCGCTGCCGTCATATTTACCATCTTTAAATATACCCTCATATTTCGCGCCGCTCTGGAACTCGTAAACCCCTTTACCGTTAAACATGCCGGCCTTAAAATCGCCTGTATACTTATTCCCCACCGGGTCAGTAAATTCTCCTTTCCCTTCATATCCCCCCTCTTTGAAACCGCCGATATAAAGTGCTCCCCCGGCAATTTCAAATTTACCGGAGCCATCGAATAGGCCATTTTTAAAACTGCCGGTATAAACATTCCCCTCTTTATCAGTAAAAATCCCTTTACCGGTCCTGCTCCCCTTTACGAAGTCACCTTCATATATTCCTCCAGCACTGAACTTCAGAATACCTTTGCCGTGAAACACACCATTCCTGAAGTCCCCTGAATACTCATCCTTTTCAGAATTTATATAAACACCTTTGCCGTGCATTCTCCCTTTAACAAATTCACCTTTATAAAAATCTCCATTAACAAAAGTATAGGCACCTTCACCTTCAAGAAGTCCATTTACATAATCCCCTTCAGATAATTCCCCGCTTTTAAATGTAACCTTACCTTTCCCGTTAAGCTTACCGCCGCGGAATTCCCCTTCATACTGATCACCTTTTGGATCAATATAGAAACCTTTCCCCTGCATCTGCCCCTTCTGAAATTCCCCGCTATAGCTTGCGCCATTAGCCCACTCATATTTTCCGCTTCCATCCCTGCAGTCACCCTCAATACAGTTTGAGGAAGCATGAACAAAAGGGATAGATACAATAAAAAATAACATTAAAATTTTCCCGATTCGCATTATGATGCTCCTTTTATAATTTCAGTATTTAATTAACGAATAGCCTATATGTTAATTATAATATTAAATCTATTTTCAAGTCAATAAATAATATAATAATAAGAAACCGGAACCTGGAAGGTAAAACTTTTCTCAGCGCGCCTCCGCCGCCTGAGACGGATTGCTCCCCGCTTTCCAGGATGATAAAGAAAATCCTTGTATATCAAAAATATTATAATTCTTGACACATACCGGAATAGATGCCTTAACTATTCCGGAGCATGGCGGACTTTCATTGTGATAATTCATGCCATGACTTCAATCCCATTAAACACGAACATAACATACGGCATTATATTAAGCGGCTTTACAGAAAAAATCCGCTTTCTGCCGCCTGTAAAATCAGCGGTTTTACAGATAATACAGTTAAATTATAAGGGGTAATTTATGATTCAGATTCCAACACTTGTAACATTTGGTATTTACTTTCTGTTTCTTCTTGCTGTGGGTATCTATTTCTACAGAAAAACCACCAGCATTGAAGGATACCTCCTTGGAGGGAGGGGACTTGGCACATGGGTAACAGCCTTTTCCGCACAGGCCAGTGACATGAGCGGATGGCTCTTAATGGGATTGCCCGGGGCAGTCTACCTTTCGGGGATGTCCGAGGCATGGATTGCTGTAGGTCTTTTTATAGGTACTTTCTGCAACTGGAAGTATGTGGCAATACGCCTCCGTATCTACACTGCCAATACAGATTCACTAACCCTTTCCACTTTTTTTGAGAACAGATTTAAAGACCCCACAGGTCTTTTACGCACCCTCTCAGCTATCATTACTCTTATTTTCTTCACAATCTACGCCTCCTCCGGCCTTGTGGCTGCAGGAAAACTTTTCGAATCAATGTTCAGTATGGATTACAAGCTGGCTGTTATTGCCGGAGCTTTTGTAATTATTCTCTACACATTCCTGGGCGGATTCCTTGCTGTATGCTGGACAGATTTAATACAGGGCTCACTTATGATTGCAGCAATAGTTATTGTACCTATCCTTGCATATAATGGTGTGGGCGGATCAGAGGGAATTGCAGCAGCAATGGCAGAGGGGAATATCTCCATGAGCTTTTTACCTGTTACAGGTATAGGGATTCTGGGGGTAATATCCACAATGGCCTGGGGACTGGGGTATTTTGGTCAGCCCCACATCCTTGCCCGTTTTATGGGGATCAATGATGCAAAATCTCTCCCCAGGTCAATGACAATCGCCATAATCTGGGTTTTCATCTCACTTGCCGGTGCTGTGATTATTGGTCTCATTGCTATACCCATGTTCCCGGGACTTGCAGCAGGCGACCAGGAAAAAGTGTTTATTTTAATGATAACAAAAACGTTTACACCCTGGATTGGCGGTGTATTCCTTGCAGCTATTCTTGCAGCAATAATGTCAACAATCGACTCCCAGCTCCTTGTATCATCTTCCGCACTTACTGAGGACTTCTACCAGAAGGTAATCAAAAAAGAAGCATCCCAGAAGGAGCTGGTATTTATAGGGCGCCTTTCACTGGTAATCATTTCCGTGATTGCACTAACCCTTGCCATCAACCCGAGTACCACAGTCTTCGGCCTTGTGTCATACGCATGGGGGGGATTTGGCGCGGCATTTGGTCCTCTTGTACTTTTTGCACTCTTCTCCAGAGACACCACATGGCAGTCAGCACTGGCAGGGATGCTGGTTGGAACAGTTGTGCTGGTAATATGGAAGCAGATGGGGCTTGGAGCGCAGATGTATGAAATAGTTCCCGGATTTATTGCAAACACTGCAACAATCCTTCTGATTAATATTTTTATAAAGCAGACAAACCAGGAGATTCTGGATGAGTTTGACAGCATTGTAGCTGAGGCAAATTCCTGATAATTATACAGAAGGCCTCTTTTTAAGGGGCCTTCTGTTTTCATCGATATAAATCATATTATAATTTCTCCGATTCAGCCCTGACATTTATGTAATTCCCGGTAAACATGATAAGTGCTCCAATGAGCAGTGACAGCTCAACACTCTCTCCGTAAAATAAAAATCCTGCAACAGCAATAAGCGGGAGCCTTAAAAAATCCATGGGCACAACAACTGTTGCATCAGCATGTTTAAAAGCCCGCACAATAGAGAAATGAGCTGAAAGTGCTGTTACCCCCACAAGTATTATCCAGTGCATATGCTCAGGCCCCGGAATTTTCAGGCCCGATAGTGCAGGGAAAAATGCCATTGGGAGCTGGATTACTGTCATGTAGAATATAACACATAGCGGTGTATCCCTGAGAGATATTTTTTTCACCAGTATATGGGACATTGAGAAACAGAAAGCCCCGGCAAAAACCGCAAGGGCTGCAGGGGACAGGGCCTCTGCTCCCGGCTTTAATATTATTATCATCCCTGTAATGCCGAGTAGTATGGCAATGGCCCGGGATAATGTGATCCTCTCCTTAAGAAAAAAGATTGCAAGAATAGCTGTCCAGAGCGGGACCGTAAATTCAATGGCAAAAACCTCGGCAAGGGGGATATAGGCGATTCCGTAAAACCATCCGAACTGCCCGCCGAAATGGATAATATTCCTCACCACATGCTTAACAGGATGTGGCGTCAATATCTGTGACCAGCCGGTTTTTGACAAAACCAGAATAAGTATTACCAGGCCTGTGAGGCTACGGTAGAATAAAATTTCAAATGTATTAAAATGCGCGGAAAGCTCGCGCCCCCCCACTGCAAGCATCATAAATGATATGAGCGCGCCGCACATCCACAATGAAGCCTTTAAGGCGGGGCTCTTCACGCTTACTGCTGTCATTTAACACCTTTATCAGTATCAGATGATTCTATAAATAAACAATTGTTCAAGGGAAGTCAAGAATCTTATTTCCGCTTTTTACTCGACAAAATAATCTCACTATTTAATTTGCCCTGTGAATTTAAACTGACAAGAGGCTCTGATGAACAGCGGCAGAAAAATTGTACCAATAACAAACCATGGTCACCCGGGCACTTTATCATACAGATGGTTCTACCTTAAGGCAGCCATATTTTCAGTAATGAGGCCCCATAAACTCCGCTTCACCGGAGCGCGCTACGGCAGAGACGAAAGCTTTATCTATCACCTCTCCACATGGAGAAGATGGCACAGGCTCTGCGGTGTGCCTGAGAATCTCAAAGTCCCCTTTACTGTTTACGGATACTCCGCAGCTGTAGGGATAATGAAAGTCCTTAAAGAACTTGGTGTAAACTTCCGTCATCTCCTTCACCTTAAAAGCGAAATTACCATACATAAAATTATGGAGCCGGGAGAGTCATATATCATTGATTATGCCTTTGAAGAGGCGCTGCGGATTAAAGCTGACAAGGCTGCGCTGGTGGGGTCCTCACGGTCAATTAAGGATGGCCGCACATATATGGAGATTAAGGATCACTTTGTAATAAAGGACGTTGCTCAGGAATACCTTGCAGCACTCAGGGAGGACAGTACAGGACAGTTTAAAGGGATCACCCGCATACCAGCAGCAGATATTGAAGGTGCAGTGACTGAGGAGATTTTTATTGCAGGGAACCTGGCAAGAGATTACGGCCACGCATCAGGGGACAGAAATATTGTACACACAACACTCTTTGCAGCAAGAATTTTCGGATACAGAAGGCCCTTTGTTCAGGGTTTATGCACAGCCAATCTTATCATGTCAAAACTATGCTGCAGAGGTTTTAATCTTAAATACTTTTCAATAGTATTCTGCAGGCCTGTATATTTAAAGAGCAGAACATTTTTAACATACAACGCCGATGAATACAGGCTCCAGGATGGAAAAGGGAGAGTTCTCTGCTTCGGGAAAATCGGGTGAAGCAGAGAACTTTTTCAGTACCAGTTCATCACTAAAACATCATCCCTGCTTCAACAAAAAGCATAATATTCCCGAACCCGAAAATTGATTCATCACCTGTTGGAGCTGCCGAATCCTTAAATGTGGCGGCATTGATCTCACCGCGGAACCCGCCGATTACTGAGAAGCCTAAATTCTGCATAGCCACCCCGGCATCCAGTTCCATACCCGGGCTCAGAGAATCCTTAACAGGATAAGACTGGTCAGCACCATTCAACAGTCTCCTGCTTGCGGCTGGATCTCCAGTAACGCTTTCCGGCAAAAAATAAACCCTTATTATATGCACTCAATTTTTTACCGCTGCAAATTTCATAAATTTTCCGGTTCATTCCGGAAATAGTGTATAATATAATATGATTTACAAATTCCGACCTGAAATTTATCATCACCTGGAATTATTAAAAGCAATATAATAAAGGAAAACAAATGAACCCAGAAGAAAGACTTATAACAATAGAAACAAAGCTTGCATACCTGGAGAATTATATAAATGAGCTTAACCAGGTAATTATTGAACAGAATGAAACAATAAAGAAACTTACCCTGGAAACAGAGCAGATTAAAAAAAAGATAGAAGACAGAGATGCGGAGAAACTCCCGGAAAATGAAAAGCCCCCCCACTATTAATATGCATCACCAGGCCCTTACGGGGCAGCATACTTGAAATAGAATAACTATTGACATAAATAAATAAAAGTGCCATACTCCTGTTTAAAATAAAAAATCCGGATTGCACCATGGACAGCAGAACAGCCGCATACTATAAAGAGCAGGCAGATACTGTTTCAGAACTTTATAACACTGCTGAAGAGGGTGTGAGCATATATTTTGAGCGCTCCTTCCCTGCAGAAACTTCAGTGCTCGACATAGGGTGCGGCTCAGGGAGGGATCTGCGCATACTCCTGGGCATGGGATATGACGCCTGCGGAATCGACTCCTCACCTGAAATGATAGAAGCAGCAGTAAAAGCAGACCCAAACCTTAAAGAGCGCACAGCAGCAGGAACGATCCCCCATGAAGGCCTTTTCTTTAACAGAAAATTTCAGTGCATACTCTGCTCCGCAGTATTAATGCATATCACTGATGAAAAAATAGATGATGCAGCATTAACCCTGAAAAATAACTTAAAACCCCGGGGACGCCTTCTAATCTCAGTACCTGTAGAGCGGGGCGGCCTTGACAGGGAGAGCCGTGCCCCTGACGGCAGGCTTTTTGTAATACGAAAACCGGAGTATTACAATACCCTCTTTATAAATCTCGGCTTCACTAAAACCGCATGGTATGAGGATAAGGACAGCCTGGGGCGGAGAGGTGTAAAATGGGGAGCAGGATTATATACACTTGAATTGAATTAAATATCAAAGGGCGGGATTACAAAACTGCAGGAGTCAACAGCCGGCAGCTCACAGCAGAAATAAATTATCAGAATAAAAGCACATCAAAGAGGGGGGAACATGAGCATATACACAAGATTAAGGGAGCGCCTGGATACATATTCACTTGGCTTCCCTGCAACAGAGTCGGGGGTGGAAATAACACTCCTTAAAAAACTTTTCACTGAAGCTGATGCGGAATTTTTTCTTAACCTGTCGCCAAAACTTGAGGAGCCTCACGATATTGCAGCAAGGCTCAATATTACAGCAGAGTCAGCAGCAGAAAAGCTTGAGGATCTAACAGGGCGGGGTCTCATATTCAGGCAGAAATCGGGGGAGACTGTGCGCTACGGGGCCATACCCTTTATGCACGGCATAGCCGAGTTTCAGATAAGGAGCCTGGACAAAGAGCTCTCAACACTCCTTGAGCAGTATTTTGCAGAGGGGTTTAACAGAAGTATTGCCGACAACCTATCCATGTTTCTCCGCGTAATACCGGTACAGAAGTATGTGGAGGTGGAGCGCCACATCGCCTCCTACAATGATGTGGAGGCAATACTCGATAATACCGATGTAATAGCAGTAACAGACTGTTTATGCAGAACACAGAAAAAAACAATCGATCAGGGGTGCGCAAGGCCCCTTGAAGCATGCTTCATGTTCGGATCAATGGCCCAGTACTACATAGACAAAAACATGGGACGCAGAGTAGACAAGGATGAAGCCCTTAAAATTGTGGCTGCAGCGCAGAAAGCGGGGCTTGTAACCCAGCCCTCCACATCGCAGAACCCGGCGGGGATGTGCAACTGCTGCGGAGACTGCTGCGCAGTACTGGGTGCTATCAAAAAAAATCCCAAACCTGCAGAGTTTGTATTCTCCAACTATTACGCATCAATCATCAGTGAAAACTGTACCGGGTGCAGCGCCTGCGCAGAGATGTGCCCCATGGAAGCAATAACAATGGATGATGCGAATACAGCAGAGATAAACCTGGACCGATGCATAGGCTGCGGCATATGCCTCATGGCATGCGAATTTGACGCGGTTAAACTCAATGAAAAACCTGAAGGGAGCAGAAAATCAGTACCTGAAAACACCAGGGCTCAGATGATTCAGATGGCAAAAAACAGGGGATTTATATAAAAGTCCCCCCTTTCTACCCCAGGGGTACTTCTTCGCTTTGCAGAGGGCGCCCCGGAGGGGGCACGAGTTAATCTATTATGACCGTGAGAATAATTTATTTTTCCATCTATTCTAATCGCAAGACGTTTATTGCCATATTTTACCGAAAATCATTTGTAAGCTCAAAAATATAAACGTGTTTTTTAATACTTTGATTTTTCAACTTACTCAAGTGTTACTTTTACGTGCCCCCTTTGGGGGACAGGGGGGAACCCGTTCCCCTGTAGCACTCCTCAATCCTATCCTTAAACCTTGCAAGGACCGCCATGCGCTTCAGCTTAAGGGTCTGGGTAAGCATGCCGTTATCAAGGGTAAAAGGGGCTGCATCAAAAATATATTTTCTCGGAATCTCATAGCCGTGAAAGCTGTTTTTAATAGTTTCACTTATCTGCTCTTCAAGAAATTTTATGCATTCATCATGCTTAATAAGCTCCACAGGATCCTGCGTCAAACCGCGGGATTCCGCCCATTTGCCGAGAGTAACAAAATCGGGAACAGCAATGCATATATTAAAGGCGCGGCCGTCACCATAAATATAGGCAAACTCAATATAATGATTAAGCGTAATAACCTCTTCCAGCATTGCAGGGAAAACATACTTGCCGTTTTCAAGCTTATACTGCTCCTTTAAGCGCCCCGCAATATAGAGGAAACCATCCTCATCAAGATACCCCCTGTCACCTGTACGGAACCCGCCGTCAGGGGTCATCACCGCAGCAGTAGCTTCAGGTTTTTTATGGTACCCCTGCATCACCCCTGCGCTGTAAACAATCACCTCCCCGTCAGGGGAATTATCCCCAGTAAGGGACTTATCAATCACAACCCTGCACTTATCCTGAACCTTCCCCACACTCCCTATACGCCAGCAGGCAGGGATATTCATGGTCACACCTGGAGAGGTTTCAGTAAGACCGTATGCGTCGTAAAGGGGGATACCAATATCCCAGAAAAACCTGGAAATATGAGGGTTCATTGCAGCACTCCCGGTCATGGAGCCAATAAGCCTCCCCCCCATCCTGGCGCGTACTTTGCTGAAAACAATCAGGTCAGCAATTGCAAATTTCAGATTAGTAATAAAAGATGATTCCCCCGACTCAGCAAGAATACGTTTCTTTTTCGCAGCCTCAACACCCATAACAAAAACAGCCCGGGCAATCCCCCCCTCCTCATTCATCCTGGTCCATAGCCCGTCATAAATCCGGTTAAAAACACGGGGCACTGCAATAAGGAAAGTAGGCTTCACCTTAATAATATCCTCAGCAATAGTAGCAGGTCCGCCGGCAAGGCCTATGGAAGCGCCTATCTGCGCCATAGTAAGGAGTTCCCCAAGGCCGAAGGAGTGGGCCCATGGGAGAATATTCAAAGTCCTGTCATTATTGCTGAACTCAGGGTAGGCCTTTACCCTGGCATGTGAATTGCTTGTAAGGTTACCGTGTGAAAGGAGCACACCCTTCGGTTCCCCGGTGGTGCCTGAAGTATAAATTAAAACAGCAATTTCAGAATGCTCCGGGCTTACTGCAGGCACAGGCTTTTCACCCCCCAGCCTCTCCAGCTCCAGCATGGAACCGGGCCCCTCACCCTCAATAATAATAACCTTTTCAAGCCTGGGAGATGAATCTAAAATATCCTTAATCTTCTCATAAATCTCTCTTTTGGAAATAAAGAGAACCTTAATATCAGCATCATCAATAATATATTTCCAGGTCTTTTCCAGTTCAGATTCATACATGGGAACATAGCGTGCGCCCAGCCCCCCTGCAGCAAAAAAAGCAACAGCCCAGTCAATACTGTTTGCAGAGATAATCCCCACAGCATCCCCCCTCCCCGCACCAAGGAGGGCAAGCCCTGCGCGGCAATTATCCACTCTCTCTTTGAAATCCCCATAGCTGATCCATTGGAAATCACCGCTTGCAAGCCTCCTCCCCAGAAAAGGCTCTGCCGGGAATTTCTCCGCGGAATTATTCAGAAAATCAACAGTGTTGTCAGGCTTATCCGGAATATACATGTATCACCTCAAGGGATAAATTAAGTAAAAAGTTTAAATTCTAAATCCATTCTTCTATGTAAGCCCGGTCAAGACTCTCCCCCTTAATATCTTCAATCATTTTACAGTCATGAATATCCTGATAGCGGGTTGATTTTTTTTTCATAACATAAATATCTTCTAATGAAAGAACCGGAATTTTCTGATTATTAAATTCAAGAAAGTTTATCCGCTTCAAAGCAGATTCAGCAAAGTCTGAATCATCCGAAACAAGAATATCAATTACTGTTTCCTCATCATTTTCAAGAGCCACAAATCTCCATACATTAAAAATCCCCCCTTTTAACGGGTTCCTGTGAGCGATTATATCAGGAAATATACTTTTGAGAGACTCTTTAATCTGTTCAAGTCCCGACAGGGTAAATATCATAAAGTCAATATCAGTAGTTGCCCTGGGGATAATATGAATACTGAATGCAAAGCCTCCTGCTAAGGCGAAGGATATTCCATCCTTTGCAAATTCGCGGCATATCATGGGAATAGATTCAGCAAGGTTCATTGATCATTTACACCTGAATTAATATTTTTAATTCTCCGCACCTCTTTCCAGAAAGCAGACCCGGCCTCTTTTCTGCTCATACAGGGATTTTCCTGCATAATCCGCGCAATGGAAAGATCCTTAGTAACTTCAATAAGCTCAAAGGTCTTAATTAAATTGTCGTGCATTCGTTTCTGTTCAGGGTTCATTTATATTCTATAATAAAGATTAATTAAAACTGATAGGGCATTTTTAAAATATACCGGAATAAAGTCTCCAGTCAAGTTAAAATATTAATCTTTTAAGTATAGGCCAAACCCTTAAAGCGGTAATTCACCAGCTATCCTGCTAAATGGGATCACACAGTTCCGGCCGCCACGTTTTCCGTAATACAGCGCCATATCCGCCTTCTTAATTGTCATGTTAATAGAATCAGCAGGGTTAAAAACAGCAACCCCGATTGTTATTGTTAAGGGGGCTGCCCTGTCCCCTGAAACAGATATCTCATCCTCCACTCTTTTCCTGATCCTTTCACAAAGCTGCATAGCCTGTTCTTCATTTGCTTCAGGAAAGAGAAAAAGAAACTCCTCCCCGCCCCATCTTGCGGCAGTATCATAAGCCCGGATAGATTCCATAAAAATGCGGGAAATATCTTTCAGTATTAAGTCACCTGAATCATGACCATGCAGATCATTTACTTTTTTAAAAAAGTCGATATCAGCGCAAGCCAGGGCAAAGCCTGTACCGGATCTGAGGCAGTGCTGAAACTCCTGCTTTATCTTATTATCCATGTAGCGCCTGTTATAAAGACCGGTAAGGCTGTCAGTCATTGATATCTGTTCCAGTTCGTGAAGACGCTTTGCAGCGGATATTGAAGTGGCAGTCAGGTAGTAGGCAAAGAAAATCAGCAATGTGGACAGTACAAGAGTGATAAATGTAGTGAGCCGGTAATTATCCTCCAGGCCGTAGACCGCAAGGAGCATAAATGACAGAATAGGGAAGAGTGTAAAAACCGGGTTCTGCATATCCATAATCTCAAGGATACTTCTTAAAGGCTTCCTGGCATGGCGGTAAATAAAAGGTATAAGTGAAAGTTCAATGAGCATCCCGATCAAAACAAAGGTGTAAGGAACCGAAGGGACAAAAAACCGGTCTATATGTATAAATACAAGATATGTAAACTGAGTCAGGGAATAGATCATAAAGAAGACAAAAATCTTCGCCCGCACTGTTTCCTTAAAAATCAGGAGGCACGGGATCAGATAAAAAAAACCGGTAATATAGCTCAGCATGGCATGGTCCGGGAAAATGAACATGAGAAAATAGCGAACGCTGTTCCCCGCAGTCCATGTTGCAGCAAAAATCAGAACCTGGAAAAGACGGGTTCTCCCTGGAGTTAAAAAGACATAAAGGAGCAGAATGTTTTCCAGAAGAAAAACCGTTTTGCTCAAATACATCATTATAAATAAAGATTCTGGCATCTGTTACCCGAAGTGGTGATTTTATCATCTGATCCAGAATTAATTAAAGGAGTGTCAGATCAAGTAATATTCTTAGAACATTTCAGTAAAATATCAGTATGAGGCTGATTTTAAGAATACGGGCAATATCCTGCCTCTCCTCAGGGGAAAGCTTTATCTGACTCAGGATTTCAGCTTCTTCAGCATCCTTGAAGCTCTTAAATTTCGCAACAGTCCTGTCCATATATATACCGCTAAAAATTATTAAATTCTTTGTTTAAAAGAATAACCATTTTATATCTATTTGCCAATACTATTGCTTCGGGGCGCCCCCTCTGCTCTTTTAAACCGGTAAGGACGCGGCCCTGGGCGGTGCTGCATATATTTTTTTCCTTTTAATTTAATTTTCTGCAGCCCGAACCATATCCCCCCGGTTCGCTGCGCTCACCGCCCCCCTTAAGGAAGGGGGGTTTTCTATTCAACACTGGTTGGCGGTCATTAAACCGGCTATATCATTTATTTTTAACAATTAATTCCAGCATATAAATTAACCCCCTTGTTAAGGGGGTCGCATGCGCAGCATGCGGGGGGATTAAAGGATTACCATGATTCAGCAGAAGTCCATTAACAGTAAATCCTGTAAATCCTCTAATCATGCAAATCAGGGTTCAAAGATTAAGGGAACAGATATGTTCAATGAAATCCTTTCAACACTCAAAAAGCGGCAGGGAGAGTCCCTGAAAAAAAACAATGGTAACACTTTAAATGACACTGTAAGTGACATTGTAAATCTCATTAGGGCAGATCCCAAAATAACTCTTGATGAACTTGCCCTCATATTAAATAAATCGCGCAGAACAATAACCCGTCACATGAAAAAGTTTCAGGATGAGGGGATTATTTCACGCACAGGCTCCGACAAGGCGGGATACTGGAAGGTGAAGGATTAACAGGAGGAATTGATGCCTGATCCGCATTCTACTAATGGGAATTGTCATCCCCCCCCTGGCGCGGTGTTTCATATTTTTTTTATAAATATAATTTTTTGCGGTCCCCACCGTGTCCCTAAACCTTCAAGCGCCCTACACCTCCTTTGCAGGTGAAATAACCTTATAAATACCCGCGATCCAGTTATTGATATCACTGGTATATAATTTAGAAAATCTCCTTTCAGACGGCCCCCCGGGGAGATTTGTATGCAGCTCATCTGTTGTCATATCAGTTATAATTCTGTAGGATGGGCAGAAGGTGCTGGTTCTACCTGCACTGCGGAAAATCTGTCCCTGATTCAGAGTTGCCCTGGAGCCCTCTAAGACAACCGGGCCGTAATCAAAGCCCATGAATCGGGGTAATTTGCCGCCGAATAGAATGTGCGACATGTTGATCCTGTTTATCTTACCGTAAGGCACAGCATCAGAAGCAAGCCCCTCCTCAACTCCCATTCTAATAATCTCATCCGCACTTTTACCGTTAAACCAGGCCGACTTTTTCTTTAACAGAACAGCATCAAAGTTGCCATGAAAATCTGTTACAACCGGTGTCTCTTCAAGGAGGTGTTTCATCACATCCCTCCCCATGCCGTTGTCTCCAAAGACAATATACTTTAAACTCCTGTATACAGATTCAAAAAGTGCAGCCCCGACAGAATCTCCGGTGTAGCTGAAGTCCCAGTTTTTCAGAATATCACCTTTCTCTGAATCAGGAAGATGGGGTCTTATAATCTTCATAAACTTCTCAGCCTGAATTGAATACTTATCCAGCTGTATCATCTTCATATCTGCTATTGAGCATTTCTTTATTGATTTAATCAGATCCGCAGCCCTGTCAGCCCTGTATGAGGCCCAGCATAGACTTATGGCATGGCATTTCCCCAGATGATTGAGATCATTATTGGCAGTAACAATAAATCCCTCAGGAGGATTATATGAGGATGGGTAAAGGGAGCTGTCCGCATACCCCCTGCTTTTATTACTCTCCTCCCAGGCCGGCAGAGGAAGGAGGGTCTCTGAACCCGCCGCTCTCTTAAAAAGCCTTCCGCTCATCTGGTATCCTATATTACCCTCTCTGTCAGCCATTACCCAGTTAATTGGCGCAATATCAAAGGACCTGAAAATTTTCATCAGGCTCTTCACGTTCTTCACAGAATCAATGGCCAGTGAGCCGTTAAAGCTTTCCGATCCGCAGCCCTTCTGCGCGGCCCATTTCATAAGCAGGTAATAACCCTCTTCACCCGGTTCCCCCTCAAGTATCCCCTCATCATTTTCATAACACCGCAGAACAACAGGTTCTTTTTTCTTTACCCTGATAATCTCCTCACGCACTTTAAACGGGAGCCACTTATTGCCCCGCCTGTATTTCCCGTCTCTGCAATGCTCAATTGAAAAATCGATCATATCCATATATGAAAAAGTGGTACCCCAGGCAGCGTCACTGTTTCGCCCTATTATCAGACCCGGTATTCCGGGAACATTCGCCCCGGCAAAGTAATTATCAGGGATTCTCATTACAGATTCAGCCCATATAGCGGGGAGCCTGTTTGCTTCAAGGTGAGGGTCATTACAGAATAGCGCCCCCGATGTTTCACTCCTTTTACCGGAAATTACCCAGTTGTTGCTGGCTGTAAATGAAGGGACAAGGTTAAGCCATTTAATCTGCATGGGAACTGTACTATCCTCCAGTCTTATCTTCCCCATAAGATCATAATCTATCTTCCCCTTTATCCCGGGAAATAATTCCCGGATTTTCTTCTCAGGGATCTTATTCTGCACCATCTCTATTATTAACTTTTTAGTAAGCCCTATAGAGTCCATCTGCCCGAAAAAGCCTAAACTTTTTGCCATTACCATGCAGTCTTTAATTGTCCATGGTTCATGCCTGTACCCCAGCAGCTTAAGTTCCCAGGGCACCCCATTACTGCTGATATATGAATTAAATCCCTTACAATAAGCCTCAAGTCTCTCACGTATATGAGGCTTCAGGCGCAGCACTTCAGTCTCGCTGTCAGGCATTAGATTCAGCCTTCTCATATACCGGTCAACAGCAATAAGCTCCTCTGTTCCGGCCAGTACCTCAGCGGTCCTCCCCTGGAGAATCACCCTCATAAGAATGGCCTGCACCTGCCTGTCCATGGCATTTACCCAGCCCTGCCCGAAAAGCGCATCATCAAAAGATGAAGCGGATATAACAGGTATGCCATGTTCATTTCTTTTAATTATAATCCTGCCGGCCTTCCCCTCAAGGTCTGTTGCTTTTTCTGATCCTTTCATTGAACTCTCCTCCACTGCGGATAAAATAACTTCCATGTAATTTCCAATGCCATGGCCAGTTATTGACAAAAGCCGGTCATGATATGTATTTCTCCCATATTTACAATTAAACAAAATAGAGCAAAAAATTCAAAAAAAATTCTCTTTTTAATTAATTTTGACTTCACCCCTGGTAACTGCTAGAATAAAAATAAAAGGAGGCAGCTCAATTACTCAAACAAAACTCGGGAAAGCCTACTTTATTCAGGACTTTATTTTTGATACAGGGAAAATACTAAAAGAATCCTGGGGTGTGAAATAATATCTGCTTCAATATGAATCCCCGAATTAAGAACTAATTAAAAGACGTTCATTCCGACAGCCGCCTCAATAAATATTAATATATTGGAGGCAGAGATTATGAAAGGGGATTACCATCAGGGCGGACGTGATTGACTATTACAGCGAGTATGCTGAAACCAGGAATACTGAAAAGGTTAAACTTCTAATAGGCGATGATCACCCTATCTGCAGTGAGCTTAAAGCAATAGACCTGAACGATAAGGCTTTTGCATACCATTATGTGCCGTCCTGTGAATCTATACTTTTCGGTCCTAAGAACCTGGCATAATGCTGAAGCTGTGGGGAATCAATTCATAACCGGTGCGGTGCTGCATGAATGTTTTATAAATATAATTTTCTGCACACGTAGGGCCCCGGTTACATCAGTTTATTAAGAAAACGAAGGTCATCCATATCTTTGTGCCTGCCGGAGGCTTTTTTGTTTTTAATCAGCGCTTCAAGTCCAATGTAATAAATGCTGATTTCAGTATCACCTGATTCAAGCACATGCCTTAACTTTGCTTCCCAGGCCTCTTTAAAACTGATACCGTCAATATTATTCATAAGATCAATTCTATTAGGAGGCTGCCCGAATTGGATAATTGCTCCCTGCTCCATAAATTCTTCTGAAGAATCTATTCCGGGAATGTCTCCTCCCCAGAATTCGAGCAGTGCATAATAAAGCTTTTGCGTATTCTCTTCTGAATATTCATAAAAAATATCAATATCACCAGTAACCCGGGAATAACCATAAAATATTACAGCTTCTCCTCCAACAATAACATACCTGACATCATGCTTACCCAGCAGTGTTAATAACTCCAGAGTATCTTTTGAGAAATAAGGAACACTCATCTGCGTTTTACTGATTTTCTAATATCGCGTATATCAGGATTCTTTTCACCATAAACTTTGATTTTAAGAATACGGGCAATATCCTGCCTCTCTTCAGGTGAAAGTTTTATCTGACTCAGAATTTCAGCTTCTTCAGCATCCTTGAAGCTCTTAAATTTCGCAACAGTCCTGTCCATATCTATACCGGTAAAAAAATTTTAAGTTCTCTATTTAAAGAATAATCATTTTATATCTATTTGTCAATACTATTACTTCAGGCGCCCCCTCTGCTCTTTTAATACTGATAATCAATGTTTTCATTTCCCCAATTGCGGTGTTTCATAGGCGCATTGCCATGCGCCCCTGCATTTCTTACATGCCGCATCGGGCCGGGCCCTACGCTTAAACTCCTCGCGGGCTGGCCGCCCGCTGCGGGGTAACGCTGCGGTCCCTGGCGCGGTGCTGCATGAATTTTTTTCTTTTAATTATAATTTCTGCGGCCTGAACCATATCCCCCCGGTTCGCTGCGCTCACCGCACTTCGACAAAGCTCAGTGACCGCCCCCCTTAAGGAAGGGGGGGGTTCTATTCAGCAATGGTTGGCGGTCATAAAATCGGCTGTATCATTTATTTTTAGCAATTAATTTCAGCATATAAATTAACCCCCTTGTTAAGGGGGTCACATGCACCGCATGCGGGGGGATTGAACTTTTTATCCTCTACTTCAGGCTTTCAAGACTTTTTTCAAGTGAAGGTATATCTGTTCTGATAGTACGCCAGAGAATTGTCACATCCACTACGTCGTATCCATGTATAAGTCTATCCCGCATCCCGGCCATGACTTTCCAGGGAATAAGTGGATATTTAACCTTATAATCATCAGGAATTCTTTTGGAAGCTTCCCCCATTACTTCAAAACATCTTATCACCGCATACTGGGTTTTAATATCGCTCTTGAAAGACTCAAAAGTAATATTGTCAGTAAATTCTTTAATATATTTTACAGAATTTATAATGTCATCTATATAATCCCTGTAATCCCTCTCAGACATACTCCACCTCCCGGAGTATCCGCTTCCCTATATTAGGCTTAAGGTCCGATTTTATTACAAGATCAACTTTCCGGTTAAACTTTTCCGAAAGCTTCATCTCAATATCAATGAGGGAAAAAAGTGTAAGATCGGAGTCGGGTGAAACATCCACCAGTATGTCAATATCGCTGGTTTCTTCAGCATCACCGCGGATATATGATCCGAATATTCCAATATCCTTTATGCCGAGAGAGGCGAGTTCTTTTTTCTCTGCTTTTAATATGGATTTTATTTCTTCAAGCTTAAGCATAAGTTACCTGTTTTTTTATCTATATTAATAACTTATAGTATATTAATACATTAACAAAAGCAAGGAATTAATTTCCCGCAAAAATTTTGAACCATGATTAAGGGGATTAAAGGATTACCATGATTCAGCAGGAGTACATTAACAGTAAATCCTGTAAATCCCGAAATCATGCAAATCAGGGTTCAAAGATTAAGGGTATATTATTCTCCATGAATTACTGCTTGACTGGTGTCACAAAAAAATTATTTATAAATTGATAAAATCGCACTCCAGACTTATGCTGTAATTAAGAGGATAAAAAATCTATGAACAGTAATATATTCCCCTATTCATTAATAAAATACTACGACTACTTTCTCGAAATAAAAGCTGACATTGAAATACTCGATGATTTCTTTTTCAACATCATTACCCTTATTGATCCTGATGAAAATCTTAATACCACTAAAAATATCCAGCACATGGTTGACGGGATGGAGCTGAATTCCATAGAAGAAGCGAATGCATTTTTTTCAGAATATTTTAAGTACACCAATTCAATAATAAGCTATTTCAGCAAACTGGAAAAAGAAAGAAGCGAAGATAAAAGAATTAAGAGCATTATCAATATTTATGAAGTATTCCTTAATATTTACGATACCGATTTTGATAAAATGCGTTCAATAATTCACGCAAATACAATTGAAGTTACAGATGTAATATTTGATAAATACCGGATTATTACTGATACTACTGATGAAGAAATTATTCAGGATTTAAGAGGCAAAGTAGGGGAGAATAATACTAACCGGATATTGAACCTTTCCGGTTTTCTCCAGGAATATAAAGACTCACCGGAAAAGTTTGACAAATTAAAAACCGGAGCTCTATTTCTGAATGTTGTAGATCTGGTTTTCAGCATGAACATCCTGAGGGAAAAGGAATTATCAGAAGCCGGGAAAATTAAAAAAGCGGATCAAGAACCTGGAAGAAATGACCCCTGCCACTGCGGAAGCGGCCTCAAATATAAGAAATGCTGCTTAAACAAAAAATAAATCTTGAGAAATATGGAACACTCATCCGCGTTTTACTGATTTTTTAATACTATTACTTCGGGCGCCCCCTCTGCTCTTTTCTCCCTGTTGATAAAACTTTTTCTTTTTCAAAAACTGCGTTTCTTCATAGGCACATTGCCATGCGCCCCTGCATTTCTTACATGCCGCATCGGGCCGGGCCCTACGCTTAAACTCCTCGCGGGCGTAAATGCAATTTCTGCAAAGCAGGGCAATATATCTTTGTAATCAAATGAAAATAGTCATGGAATCTCCGCCGCCCGCTGCGGGGTAACGCTGCGGTCTGACGAGCATGGAGGGTCTAATGCCGCCGGTGCCATGGATGGCAAGGAGGCGGCCCTGGCGCGGTGCTGCATATATTTTTTTCCTTTTAATTAAATTTGCTGCAGCCTGGATTTTTTTACTCTGGTGTGGTCTGAATCTTTTTTTCTTTATGGGATTTGTAGAAACCTTAACCTGTACGTGACCTCACCCCGCCTCCGGCGCGCCCTCTCCACGTGGAGAGGGCTTCGTGTCATAAAATTCAGGCTTAACAAAGATTCCGCTCATTCCTTCGAAATGGCAGCGGAAGGGCTGCGCTTGTTTGGTGTCCGCCTTTGGCGGATTTTTGACTTACTCTTTGCAGTTATATAATTCACTGCTTACATATACGTTGCAGGCATGGGGCTCCAGCCCCCTTTGTGTGGATGCAGGAATTTTTTTGTATCATATATCTTTCCGGAAAATTTTACAGTCTGTACAGTGAACCTTCTCTTCAGGCGGCACTTATATCAGTCCCTTCACGGCGGGCTATTTCAATTATTGCGCTTCCGTCATCCGAGTACCATTGTATTGAGCCGCAATGTACAGGTTCAATCCTGCTGTCAACTATTGAGGCAGCTTCCCATAATTTCAGAATATCATCACGTGTAAAATTACTGTCAAAAACCGGTGACACAACAATCAGGTCTATATCACTACTGGAGTGGCAATTACCTTTATTGCATGAGCCGAACAAAACTACCTTTTCAACCGGAAATCCGGATAATTTCAGCTCAGATATATATTTTCTGATTATTTCTTCAATTGAGTTTTCAGCCATCCTGATAGTTCTCCTGCAATCTGCAATAAACTATACTGCTTCATAATGCAGGGAATTAAGATTAATTTTATCCGTCCTTTTAGATAAATTTAGTATCTCAATCCCCACTACCTGATCCTGATCATTAAAGTCCAGAATAATCCCCGGAGAAACCTCCTCAGATTCAATGATCTTTGATTCATCAAGCCTGAAATATAAAGCATCTGTCTTTGCATCAACTTTTATTTTCATAGTTTCCCCTTCATCCTTCTATCAAAATATACTGTTATAACAGCAGCAGGATCAACTGTTTTATTGTATATCACCCTCAAAACCCTGTTATCATATTCTTCTATACGCCGTAATCTGTGTTCAAGTTCAGGATCATCATTGTCATCAAGTATTAATTCAGGTTCAGCCAATGCTCTTTCCAGAAATTCAACAGGGATTTCTCTTTCTTTGAGAACTATTTCAGCATGAGTTGTTAATCTGTAATCCATATTTTTAAATATATCGGGATAAATTCTATAGTCAAGTTAAAATATTAACAGATTCTATCCCTTATTATCCGGAAATATTTCTGCAATTTATCAATAAAAAATCCATAACCTTCTGGCGCGGTGCTGCATATATTTTTTTCTTTTAATTTTAATTTGCTGCGGCCTGGATTTTGTTACTCTGGTGTTGTCTGAATCTTTTTTCCCCTATGGGATTTTTAGAAACCTTAACCTTTACGTGACCTCACCCCGCCTCCGGCGCGCCCTCTCCACGTGGAGAGGGCTTCGTGTCATAAAATTCAGGCTTAACAAAGATTCCGCGCATTCCTTTGGAATGGCAGCGGAAGGGCTGCGCTTGTTTGGTGTCCGCCTTTGGCGGATTTTTGACGTACTTTCTGTATTGAAATAATTCTAAGCTTACATGAATGTTGCTGACCTAAACCGGTTCCCGAGCGAACTTGTGATGAGCGGAGCCGAATCAGTCGAAGGGTGGTCCCTGAGCGACGTCGAAGGGTGGCCCCTGAGCGACACCGAAGGGCAGCCCCAACGTATCTGTCATAAAAACTACACCTATAACAGGTAACAATAATATCACTGCATAATCAGATAAAAAACTGGTTGATTTTGATAGCTGTCTTATATATTATCAGAATAAACAAATATAAACGGTAATAAATGAAAGCTTTAAAATATATGAATGAAGAAGAAGTCCTTGAGAAAGGGATGAAAATATTAATGAAAGAACCGGGGCCTGTAGAAACAGCCAGGTTTCTGAATATCCCCAGAGAAAAAAGGGTCAAATCTGTTAAAAGGCACAGAGAGTGGCAAAAAAGCCTTAACAAGGATGATTTTTTAAAAGCAATTTTTGATTAAAATATTCTATAGGAAGTAATCGATGCCCGAATTGTCCAGATTTTACGGAGTCGTTATCAGAATGTATGTTGACGACCATTATCCTCCACACTTCCATGCCTATTATAATGAAAATGAGATTCTTGTGGATATTAATAATTTCAGTATAATAGCTGGAAATTTTCCGCCCAAAGCTGTGGGACTTGTTATGGAATGGGCAACTCTGCATAAAGATGAATTATTACAGAACTGGGAACTTGCAAGCAGCAGAAAACATACATTTAAAATTGAACCACTGGTATAGGAGGCTTTTATGTTTTTCAACATAGTTAAAGCTGATTACATCGAAGACTATAAATTGAGTCTGATATTTAAGGATGGGAAAACCGGGACTGTCGATCTGTCCGATTATATCAGTGTTGGCGAGATATATAAGGATATAAGAACACCCGGTGAGTTCAGCAGGTTCAAGGTGGAATTCGGCACAATTGTATGGAAGGATGGAGATATTGATATTGCGCCTGAAACACTTTATGAAAAAGCTACCAGAGAAAAAATAGTTCTTACCTGTGAAAAAACTCTGCGCGGTGCCTGATCCACATTCTACTAATGAAAATTCTCATACCCCCCCCTGGCGCGGTGCTGCATATATTTTTTTCCTTTTAATTTTATTTTCTGCGGCCTGGATTTTTTTACTCTGGTGTGGTCTGAATCTTTTTTCCCTATGGGATTTTTAGTGACCTTAAACTGTACGTGACCTCACCCCGCCTCCGGCGCGCCCTCTCCACGTGGAGAGGGCTTCGTGTCATAAAATTCAGGCTTAACAAAGATTCCGCTCATTCCTTTGGAATGGCAGCGGAATGCTGCGCTTGTTTGGTGTCCGCCTTTGGCGGATTTTTGACGTACTTTCTGTAGTTATATAATTCACTGCTTACATTAACGCTGCAGGCATGGGGCTCCAGCCCCCTTTGTGTATGCCGGGAATTTTTTATGTATCATATATTTTCCCGGAAAATTTTCTGCATACAAACCAACCCCGCTCCCACACAGGTACGTACGGACAGACCCCCGTGTCTGTCCTTAACCCGCGCCCATCCTAACCCCCACGCCTGGCCTTGACCACCACGCCCATCCTGAAACCCGCATCCTCCCGACACTAACAAACGTGTAGGTCACTATTTGTCACAGGTGCTGTGGTATAATAAACCTTTTTGAAAAAATCTTTATTTGTTGATTCAATAATCGATGCGCTTTTTTAGCACATTGGGGTTGACATAATATTTTTTATATTTAATAATGTGTAATCTAATTCAATATTTCTTTTCAGGAAAATTATGTCAAAAATAGAAACACAAACTAAATCGGTAAAAAAGACCAATGGAAATTCCGCCAATATAGGTTTTGAAGAGAAGCTATGGCTTGCAGCAGATAAGATGCGGAACAACATGGACCCTGCGGAGTACAAGCATACTGTACTTGGGCTCATATTCCTCAAATATATATCCGACTCCTTTGAAGAGAGATACATCGAGCTTAAAAAACAGGAGTTTGCCGATCCGGAAGACAGGGATGAATACCTGGCAGAGAATGTATTCTGGGTTCCCAAAACAGCTCGTTGGGAGTATATAAAAGAGAACGCAAAAAAGCCCAACATCGGCCAAATCATTGATGACGCAATGGTTGTAATAGAAAAGGAAAACGCCAGACTTAAAGGTGTACTCCCTAAAACATTCGCCCGTCCCGACCTTGATAAATCAAGACTTGGCGAAATAGTAGACCTCTTCTCTTCAATAATGGTTGGAGATAAAGAGAGCAGATCAACCGATATTCTTGGTCGTATTTACGAATACTTTCTTGCGCGCTTTGCAGGTGCTGAGGGTAAAGGTGGAGGTGAGTTCTATACACCCAAGTCGATTGTCAAGGTGCTTGTAGAGATGATCGAACCTTACAAGGGGCGCGTATATGACCCCTGCTGCGGATCGGGCGGAATGTTTGTCCAAAGCGAAACCTTTGTTGAAGAACACCAGGGGCGTAAAGGGGATATATCTATTTATGGACAGGAATCTAACCCCACAACATGGCGTTTGTGCAACATGAACCTTGCCATTCGTGGTATTGACGGAAACATCGGGCCAAACCATGCTGATACTTTTCACAACAATTTACACAAGACACTTAAAGCCGATTTTATTCTTGCAAACCCTCCTTTTAGCATAAGCGACTGGGGTGGAGAAAAACTTACAGATGACGCGCGCTGGAAATATGGTACGCCTCCTGCAGGTAATGCAAACTATGCCTGGATTCAGCACTTCATTCATCACCTGCGCCCAATGGTATTGCCGGGTTTGTTCTTGCTAATGGCAGTTTAAGCACCAGCACTTCCAGTGAAGGGTTAATTCGAAAGAACATTATTGAAGATGATCTTATTGACTGCATTATTGCAATGCCTGGGCAGTTGTTTTATTCTACAGGTATTCCTGTGTCGCTATGGTTTGTAAACCGGAACAAAGAAAATCCCAAGTTTAGAAACAGAAAGGGGGAGACTCTGTTTATTGATGCTCGGAAGATGGGGCAGCTTGTGGACAGGGTCCACAGGGAGCTTGATCAGGAAGAGATAAAGAGGATTGCCCATGCTTACCATGCGTGGCGGTGCCTCGACTCCGCTCGGCAACCGGATATGGCAGAATATGTTGATGTTGCCGGTTTTTGCAAGTCTGTTATGATTGAAGAGATTCGGGAGCATGAATATATTTTAACCCCTGGGCGGTATGTGGGGATTGAAGAGAAGGTGGATGATGGTGAGCCTTTTGAATTGAAGATGCAGCGGTTAACCGAGGAGCTTGCTGAGCAGTTTGCCAAAAGTGGGCATCTTGAAGAGAGGATTAAGGAGAATTTGAAGGGGATTGGGTTTGAGATATAATTGAATGATTCATGTATATAATACACAATTTAGTACTAGTCCATATTGTCTTTACGATAAAGTACAGAGATCAGATACTTTACAGTATTGATATATGGATTTAAAAATAATGGAGAGACTAAGGAATTGTTTTTTGATATTATCTAAATGAATTAAAATTCTCTTTTTTATGGTTGCTATTTTTTTTGATATGAAAAATATTATACTTATTAAAAAAATAAAATAATGGGTTTTGTTAAGTAATCACTATATGATAGAAAAAAAATTTACATACATAGATCTTTTTGCAGGTTGCGGGGGACTTTCTCTTGGTTTCAATCAATCTGGTTGGAAGGGCTTATTTGCAATTGAAAAAAATCCATATGCTTTTACTACACTTAAGCATAATTTAGTTAATAATTTAAATCATTTTGAGTGGCCCGATTGGTTGGAGAAAAAAGAACATGACATTGATACAATCTTGATCTCTAAACGCAAAGAATTAAAAGAATTAAGAAGTATGGTTGATTTAGTCGCAGGTGGCCCACCTTGTCAGGGTTTTTCATCAGCTGGTCGAAGAGAAGAGAGTGACCATAGAAATGAGCTAGTTAATTCTTACATTAAATTCATTCGTCTAGTTCAACCTAAAATAATTTTTTTTGAAAACGTTAAAGGGTTTACTCAACGTTTTGGTAAAAATAGGGACAAGGGTATAAAATATTCAGAATACGTACAAAAGGCGTTGGCACGCTCAGGAAAAAACTTTATTGGTTATGAAGCTCATGGACAGTTAATCGATTTTTCTGAATTTGGGATACCACAAAAAAGAACACGTTTCATTTTAGTCGGTATTCGAAAAGATATAGTTGAAGAAATGAACTACAAGCCTTTAGTATTTTTTGATGTATTGAAAAAAAACCGTATGTCATTTTTAGTAAGAAAGGGTATTGGATTAACTCAAGGATTGAAGGATGCCATTTCAGATTTGTTAGAACAAAATGGAAGAATAGACTGTCCAGATTCTAAAGGATTTCATTCTTCTGCTTATAGTGAAATTCAAAGTCCATATCAGAAATTAATGCGAATAAATACTTTATCTAATGTTATTCCGGATAGTCATCGTTTTGCCAATCATGGAGTTGAGACAGTAAAACTTTTTCAAAGACTTTTATTAGAAGCTCCTAAAGGAAGAAAAATTGTAGGTAATGATCGTGAAAAATTTAACATTAAGAAAAGAGGTATTGTCGTATTAGATCCCGAAAAACCGGCACCTACATTAACATCACATCCCGATGATTATATTCATTATTGTGAGCCAAGAATACTAAGTGTAAGGGAATATGCAAGAATTCAAACATTTCCGGATTGGTTTGAATTTAAAGAAAAATATACAACCGGTGGAAAACTTCGAATTATTGAAGTCCCCAGATATACACAAGTAGGTAACGCAATACCACCTTTGTTCGGAGAGCAAGTAGGTGAAGCGTTAAAGATAATGCTAAATGGGTAATATAGAAACTTTTAAAATTAGTGCTGCTTTAAAAGATATAATTGGTAAAGAATTGATTACCGATGAATTCGTTGCTGTTTTTGAATTAGTAAAGAATTCTTTTGATGCGAATGCTTCAAAAGTTGAAATAATTTTTGAAAACAATCACCAACTTATCAATTCACGTATTATTATCAAAGATAATGGTATAGGTATGAACTATATCGATCTTAAAAACAAATGGTTGTTTGTTGCTTATTCAGCTAAAAGGTTGGGTAAAGAAAATGAAGACTATCGGGATAAAATTAAATCAAAACGAGTCTTCGCTGGCGCCAAAGGAGTGGGGCGTTTTTCATGCGATAGGTTAGGTCGTTATTTAAACTTGATAACAATAAAAGACGAAATAAATCCGAAAATTGAAAACCTTGTAGTAAATTGGGAAGACTTTGAAAATGTCGATAATAAAGAATTTGTAAAAATTAATGTTACTCATAATGTTCTCAAAGAAAATACATATAAACTCAAAAAAGGAACAGTACTAGAAATATCCGGGCTGCGTGATAATTGGGACAGGGATCGCATTCTTAAACTCAAGAAATCTTTAGCAAAATTAATTAATCCTAATCAGGAAAATGATAGTAATAATTTTTCTATTGAAATTATAGCATCGGATGAACAATTATTAGATAAAGAACCAAATAAAAAAGGTGAGAAAAAAAATGATTTAGAGTTAGTAAATGGGATTATTAAAAATCCAATATTTGAAACGCTTAACATTAAAACTTCAAATATTTTCGTTAAAATAAGTCAGGATGGTGACTTTATTGAAACAGTACTGCAGGATAGAGGAGATAGAATTTATTATCTAAAAGAAAAAAATCCATATAAGAATTTATATAACATTACTGTTTATTTATTTCAATTAAATAGAAGTTCAAAATATAACTTTCATCGAATAATGGGGATGCACTCTGTTGGATACGGATCTGTATTTATGTATAAAAATGGATTTAGAATATACCCTTATGGTGAAGAAGGTGAAGATTTATTACAAATAGATAGGAGAAAAGCGCAAGGTTTCAATAGATTTTTAGGCACGCGCGATCTAATAGGTCGAATCGAAATCAATGGAGATCAACCTGAGTTAAAAGAAACAACCAGTAGAGATGGTGGGCTTGTCAAGACCAATACATATAAAGACTTGGTTGATTTTTTTTATGACTATGTTTTAAAAAGATTAGAGAACTATGTCGTAAATATTATTCAATGGGGAGATGAAAGAGTTAATAAAGAATCAGGAGAAGTTTCTCCTGAGCTTTGGGCGAAAGATGTTAAAATTCAAATATTAGAATTGATATCTGGTTTTATCAATTCTAAAGATATTATTGATATTAAGTATGACAAAAATTTTCTTAAAATTATTTCTGAAAAACAAGATCAAAGTGTTGATAAGATTATAAAAAACATCTCAAAAGTAGCAACAAAAACCGGAAATCCGGAAATGATAAATGAAGCAAAAAAAATTGAAAAAGCTGTAAGGGAGACTAAAGCAGATTCAGATAGAGCAACAGCTAAGGCAATTAAAGAAGAATCTCTACGAAAAGAAACAGAAAAAAAATTAGACTATATTACCAGTCAGAAAAATTTTCTACAGAATGATATTAGTGACGATACCAAAAACTTGGAAAGCATATTGCACCACATCGGATTAACAACCAACTTAATTAAAACTGATATTGAAAACTTGGTGAAAGCAATAAATAAAGATGCTTCAAAAAGTGAATTACAAACCATTGTAAAAAGATTAAGTCAACAAAATGAAAAAATTACATCATTTTCAAAATATTTTAAGAAAGTAAATTTTAATATTCATTCGAAAAAGCTGGATGTTGATCTTGTATCATTTACCAATGAATACATGGAAAATGTATATAAACTTCGAGATGATTTACGTAGAAATCGGGAATTGCTTAATGTTAAAATTAGTACACCCCAACACCTTGAATATAGAATAAAATTTAATCCTATTGACATGATTATTGTACTCGATAACCTAATCAGCAACTCATTCAAACACGATGCATCAAAAGTTGAGCTTTCCTGGAGTAAATTTGATAAATCGATACAGTTATCTTTCAAGGATGATGGTAAGGGGATTAATGACAATATACTTAATAATATATTTGATTTTGGTTTCACTACATCAAGAAGAGGTTCGGGAATTGGACTTTACCATGTAAAGGAAATTATTGAGACTTTGAATGGTGAAATAAAGGTAAATAATAAAACCAATAAGGGCGTTGAGTTTATTATCTCTTTTAAGAAAGGTTAAACATGAAACTTGAATACAACATACTCTGGCTAGATAATGACCTGAAAGACTACATTGATAATGGTGATGTTGCTAGTATAGAAGATTACCTCAAAGATTTTGGATTTGAACCAAGGATAGTAACGGTTTTTGATGAAGCCGATATTGATAGTTATTTGGACATAAGTTATGATTTAATAATTTCGGATTTTAATTTGAATAATGAATCTGGAGATATAGTTATTTACAGACTGCGAGAGGAAAAAAGATTAGATACGGAAATATTATTTTATTCTGCTAGAACAAATTTTATTAATGATAAAACCGTAAAAGACCGTTTGGCTTTTATGGAACGAATAAATATTCATGTAGGTCGTGACAGACTTTTAGATAAAATTGAGAAGGTTATTGAGCTCACTGTCCGGAAGCTTTTTGAGTTAAATGCAACAAGAGGCTTGATAACTGCAGCAACTAGTGATTTAGATATCGAAATTGAAAAAATTGCAATGTATTTGGTTGAAAAACAACAAATCAATCAAGATAATTTAAAGGAAGTTATCAATTCAAAAGTTGTTTTACCAATGGAAAAAAGATTGAAATCATTTTGGGGGAATTATGATTCTTTTCAAAATTATTTTCATAGGATTGATGCTGTAAAAAAATGGGAAATTTTTAGAGATTTGCTTAAAATCGATATAAAGCAAGAGAAAATAAAATATTTTTTAGATGCCAATAGGTCTTATCAGGATGAAGTAATTGAAATAAGAAATAAATTTGCACACGCAAAGGCCGAAAAAAATGGGGATAAAGTGATAATAAAAGCGCAATTAGGTAAAGATGATTTTGAATTTGATGCTGATGCTTGTATTCAGATCAGAAGAAACTTGATTAAACATAAGAAAAGCATAGAAGATTTAAAAGAAAATCTTAATATAGTTTGAGGGCTTTAAAAAATTTGTGAGTGTACTTATGGATAGTGACTTTTAAATGTTAAAGAATAATAGATATTATGAACTCCTAAATTATAACCTCCGATAAAAGAATGTATCTAGATATAAACTGGAAAACGGATAAATTAAAGAATCTTATTCTTTTTACAAGAGATGGTGAATGGGGTAAAGATCAGCCTTTCTATGATTATATAAAAATGGGTATTATCAGAGGAACAGATTTTAACTCTTTACGGAATGGTTATGCCAAATCAGTACCACAAAGATTTATTAAGAAAACAGTAGCTGAACAAAAAAAATTACAAGCAGATGATATTTTGTTAGAAACAGCAGGAGGTACAAAAGACCAACCTACTGGTCGTTCCTTACTTGTTACAAAATCAATTGTTTCAAAAAGTGAGATCCCATTAACTTGTGCAAGTTTTAGTCGTTTTCTTAGAATGGATAAGCTAAGGATATATCCTTCATATTTATTCTGGTATTTTCAGTATTTATATTTTGAAGGCATAATGGAACAGCATCAAATACAGCATACTGGTGTTGCCAGATTTCAATTTACTAAATTTTCGGAAAATATTGATATCCCTCTCCCCCCTCTCCCTGAACAACGAGCAATAGCAGAAATACTGTCATCTATAGACGAGAAAATAGAACTGAACAACCAGATGAACCGAACCCTCGAAGCAACAGCGCAGGCCATATTCAAGCAGTGGTTTGTAGACTTCGAGTTTCCCCTCGGCTACGCTCAAGGCAAGCCGATAACTCAGGCTTCGGCTACGCTCAGCCAGCGTAGTGAAGCAAAAAAGGAAAGTTCAAATACACAACGCTCATTGAGCGTAGCCGAAATGAGCGGTTACAAATCCTCCGGCGGTAAAATGATCGACAGCGAACTTGGACCGATACCGGAAGGGTGGAGAGTTGGAAAACTTTCTGACATTGCATATAATAAAACTAATGGAATAAAACCTGAGTCAATGTATGGTGACATGCATTATATCGGTCTAGAACATATGCCTAGAAAATCCATTGCTCTTTCTGAATGGACTACTGCTGAAGAAGTTCAAAGTAATAAATATTTATTTGAAGTCGGTGATATTCTTTTTGGTAAATTAAGACCATATTTTCATAAAGTTGTAGTAGCTCCAATTGTTGGAGTATGCTCAACAGACATTTTGGTAATAAATTCTATAGAACCTCAGTGGCATGGATATATTTCATGCATTATATCAAGTGAACTATTTGTTGATTATGCAAATTCCAGTTCAACTGGAACAAAGATGCCAAGAACTAACTGGGAGTATATGTCAAAATACCCTATTATTTTACCATCGCTTAATATTATAGTTGAATTCAATAAAATTATGAATGATTTCTTAAATCGGATTAGAAATAATATTTTTGAATCCCAAACTCTCTCCACCCTTCGTGACACACTCCTCCCAAAACTGATGTCCGGGGAGCTGCGTGTTCCTGAAGAGATAGTGAAGAGTTATGAGGAACCGGTGAGTGAGGCATAAACTGAACATGCCCTCACCCCCCGGCCCCCTCTCCCTCATCCATTCATCAAGATGGGAGAGGGTGGCCGATAGGCCGGGTGAGGGCGTTAAGTATAATTACAGGAATATGTTTTGGAATACATAAAAAAAGTATTTTCCAGAGAGTTACGTAAAGAACAGACACCTGAAGAAGCAATAGTATGGGAACAATTGCGTAACAGAAAATTCATGGATTTAAAGTTCAGGCGCCAGCATGTTATTGAGGGCTTTGTAGTAGATTTTTTTTGTAATAAATTACGTCTTGCAATAGAGATAGATGGCGCTGTTCATAATAAGCAAAAGGATTATGATGCATTGAGGCAGATGCTGATTGAATCAAAAGACATAAGGTTTATACGGGTAACTAATGATGAGGTACATAGAGATATCAATATATTACTGAAAAGAATAAAGGAAAACCTGAGATAAAAACACCCCCCTCTCCCATCAAAATTTATTTTGAATCAATATGGGAGAGGGGGCCGGGGGGTGAGGGCGTTGAACATAATTATAGATAAAATTTTTATAAAACAGAAACCCTCTCCCTCATCCTTTCATCAAAATGGGAGAGGGTGGCCAGTAGGCCGGGTGAGGGCATTAAATTTAATATAGCTGTGGGCATTCCTGAATGATCAAATTTTTTATAAAAGGATATTTATGGAAATAATATTTGCAATACGTAAACCTGTATTCCCGGTAATTTGTGATTTTAATAATACACTTGTTTCATTCAAAAATTCTCGGGATATGACGAAAAATATGCTAAAATATAATTTAGTTCCTGATGAAAGTTACGACCTGATAGATTCTTCGGGTGAAAGTTGTATAATTAACTGTTATGAAGATAAAATTATAATTGCACCTTTCTTTTTCGAAAGATTGACAAAGAGAAAAGTGGTTGATATGTTTAACAATCGTTCAAACAGATCCGGTGAAGAATTATACGTGTTGAAAAATCCAGATTCTAAAAAATTTTCTGTTCTGATTGGTGAATTAGCTGAATTATTAAAAGACTAAACAGTAATAGAAAACCGGAATCCTGATTCAGATAATATTTAGAGTGTAATATAACTCAATGTAACCTGGAGAAAACCATGATAAAAGCATTAACCATAAAAAATTTTAAATCAATTAAATCCCTGGACCTCCAGTGCAAAAGGGTTAATCTCTTCATTGGCGAACCTAACACAGGGAAGTCCAATATACTTGAAGCCCTTGGCCTTTTTAATTATTTCACTTCAAACCCTGGCCTGGGACTGAAAGATTATGTAAGGTTTGAATTCATGCACAATCTTTTCTACGATGGAATTCTTGATAGTCCTATTGAAATACATTTAAAAAGTTCTGAAAATAATAATCAAGATATCTCAATAAACTTTCATGAGAATTTTTATAATATATTTGCTTCAGATAAAATCAAGCCAATCTGCTCAATGGATAGTTCGGGTCACTTTAATGGGCTGAATTCTGCCTATAAGTCCGAAGTTTTGTTTTACAAGTATAATAAAAATTCACAAATATCACAAAATTATGGTGGGAAGTTGAGAACCCCCTCAGGCGATAATCTTTTCATGACTGCCTATTCCAGCAAAGAGAACCGTGAAATGATTGCCTCTCTTTTTAAGCCCTACGGATTAAAAGCGGTGTTTAAGCCACAAGATAAATCAATTGAAATTCAGAAACAGCAGGATGACATTGTAGTTGCATATCCGTATAGTATGATGTCCGACACCCTTCTTCGCATAATATTCTATATGCTTGCAATAAAATCAAATAAAGACTCAACCCTTGTATTTGAAGAACCTGAAGCTCACGCGTTCCCATATTACACAAAGCATCTTGGCGAGGTTATTGCAAAGGATATTTCCAATCAGTATTTCATAGCAACCCATAACCCCTATCTGCTTAATGCGGTTGTTGAACAGGGGAAAACCGAAGACGTAAATATATTCGCTGTTTATTATGAAAATTATCAAACAAAGGTGAAGCAGCTCAGCGAATCTGATATTGAAAATCTTCTTGAGCAGGACCCTTTTTTGGCTCTTGATCATTTCACAGGTAAATAAATATGAATATTGCGGTTGAATGCTATGCGGATGAGAAGCTCGTTCAGATTCTTGTATATAAAAATAAACCAAAAATTCTTCATCAAAGCGGCAAGGGGAATATCTTCAACTATCTGCATAAAAAACAAACTCTTTCAGCAATAGGTCTTGTGGATGAAGATCCTGAAAGCACACAACCCCGTAGATTTAGAAATGACTATAAAGAGATCGAATCATCCGGTAATGTGAAACTATTTCGTCATACTATAAAAAAAGATATATCAATTGTCATGCTCTCACCGCGCCTTGAGGAGTGGATTATATCCCGTGCTCAAATCGCGGGTATAAATTTATCAGAGTATTCAATACCTGATAATGGTGAAAAACTTCATGACAGGTTCAGGTATGATAAAGATCCCAATTATGAGTTACTGATTAATAAACTTCTTGAATTACAGGATCATGAAGTTATAATCCTGAAAAAATGGCTCTCTGGAGATAATCCATGAACCTTTTCACCGAAGACACCCTTGAGCAGGCAGCTCTATCGTGGTTTGAGTCCCTGGGGTACAGTGTAGTATTCGGACCTAATATCGCCTGTGACGGTGATTCACCGGAAAGAAAAAATTATGGTGAAGTTATTCTTGAAAGTCGTTTACGGGATGCTCTTTCCAGCATAAATAAAAAAGCCCCTCCCTCTGCAATGGATGATGCAATTCGTAAAATACTTATAACAGAAAGCCCTTCACTTATAATTAATAACAGAAACTTCCAGAAAATGATTACTGACGGTATAGACGTTCAGTTTAACAGGCCCGACGGCACTCTTAAGACAGAGAAGGTTTATCTATTCGACTTTGAAAATGCCGACAACAACGACTGGGCCGTTATAAAACAGTTTACTGTTATTGAAAACGGTGTAAACCGCAGACCCGATATAATGATATTTCTCAATGGCATCCCTCTTGTAATATTTGAGCTTAAAAGCGCTTCGCATGAAGATACCGATATTCAAAAGGCTTTCAATCAGATAGAGACTTACATCAAAGACATTTCATCCATATTTACATACAACAGCTTCTGTGTAATCAGTGACGGCCTTCTTGCTAAAGCTGGTTCAATGACATCAAGCTTTGAGCGGTTTATGTCATGGCGAACAGAGGATGGAGATAAAATATTAAAAATCACCGAACCTCAGCTTGAAACCATGATAAAGGGTATGTTCGAGAAGAATCGGTTTCTGGACATTATAAAAAACTTTATATTATTTCAGGATGACGGAAGTTCAATAACAAAGATTATTGCCGGTTATCATCAGTACCATGCGGTTAACAAGGCTGTTGAAAATACCCATACAGCACTTGCCCAAAAGAGCGACAGGCGGATTGGAATAGTATGGCACACTCAAGGTTCAGGTAAAAGCCTTACAATGGTATTCTATGCTGCAAAGGCTGTTCAAACATTCGGCAATCCTACAATTATAGTCCTTACAGACAGAAACGATCTTGATGAACAGCTCTTCGGCACATTCTCCAAATCTGAAGCTATTCTGCGACAGACTCCAAGACAGGCAACCAGCAGGGCAAAACTCCGTGAACTGCTCTCTGTGGAATCGGGCGGTATAATATTCACAACAATACAGAAGTTTTCCCCCTTTGAAGAGGAGGATTCATTCCCTGTTTTAACAGAACGTAAAAATGTAATAGTAATAGCTGATGAAGCGCACAGAAGCCAGTACGGTTTTCAGGCAGAGGTTTCCAGCAAAAATGCCGACACTACTGATGTTAAATACGGTTACGCAAAACATATGCGTGACGCTCTCCCCAATGCTTCATTTATTGGATTTACTGGAACACCAGTTGACCTTGAAGACCGGAGCACTCCGGCAGTATTCGGCGACTATATAGATATTTACGACATGACACGCTCTGTTGAGGATAAATCTACAGTCCGTATTTTCTACGAGAGTAGAATAATAAAACTCGCAATTGAAAGCGGGGCAACTGATCTTCTTGATGATGAATTCGATGATATCACCGAATATCAGGAGGAGAGCTACAGGGACAGGCTTAAATCCAAATGGGCAAGGATGGAGGCAATTGTCGGATCAGAGAACCGTATCAAGGAACTTGCTTCAGATATAGTAAACCACTATGAAACCCGTGAAACGATAATATACGGCAAAGCGATGGTCGTTGTAATGTCGCGCCGCATAGCAGTTGATCTCTATAATGAAATAGTTAAACTGCGGCCGCATTGGCACAATAAAGATGACCGTGAAGGGAAGATAAAGGTTGTTATGACAGGCTCTGCATCCGACAGGAGTGAGTGGCAGCAGCATGTAAGAAATAAAAAAGGGCGTGAAGATCTGGCCAAAAGGATGAAAGATGTAAATGATCCCCTTAAGATAGTAATTGTACGCGATATGTGGTTAACCGGATTTGACGTTCCATCAATGGATACCATGTATATAGACAAGCCCATGAAGGGACACAATCTTATGCAGGCCATTGCGCGAGTAAACAGGGTGTTCAAAGATAAAAAAGGGGGGCTTATTGTCGATTATCTGGGAATAGCAGAGTTTCTTAAAAAGGCCCTATCTCAATATACCGAAACAGACAGGGATACTGCCGGTATAGATATAAACCAGGTTCTCCTAATTTTTAAAGAGAAGTACGAGATCGTTTGCGACATGCTACACAAACTTGATTATTCTCTCTTTATCAAGGGGACACCCGCTGAAAGAATGAAGACAATAGTATCCGGCATGAACTTTGTCATGGGAATAGGTTCAGTTAGAGAGAAGGATTATCTTAAAACAGTAATGGAACTTGAAAAAGCTCAATCTTTATGCGCCACAGCAGATGAAGCGAAGAAACTTAGTCTTGAAATAGGTTACTTTAAAGCAATCAAAGCTAACATAATGAAGATCAGGCAGGAGAACATATTCAGAAAGACCGGCAAGACCAAAGAGGATATTGAAGCTGCGGTAAACCAGCTTGTTTCAAAGTCCATAATATCCGAAAAAGTCATTGATGTATTTGAAGCCCTGAAGATGGATAAACCGGAGATGTCAATTCTCTCCGATGATTTCATTGATGAAGTGCGGAATATACAATACAAGAACCTTGCAGCTGAACTACTTAAACGGCTTATCGAAGGGAAGATAAAACTAATGGCCCGTAAGCAGCTTGTTGAATCGAAGAAGTTCTCCGAGATGCTTGAAAAAGCATTAAACAGATACACTAATCAGGCAATAACCAACATTGAGATCATTGAAGAGCTTATTAAAATGGCTAAGGATATGGAATCGTCAATGAAACGTGGAGAGGACTTAGGCCTTAGTGAAGATGAACTTGCTTTCTATGATGCGCTATGTGTTAATGATGCTGCTGTTAAGATCATGGGTGATGATATATTAAAGAAGATAGCCCACGACCTTTCTGAATCTATACGAAAAAATATTACTATCGACTGGAAACTGAAGGAGTCTGTCCGTGCGAGAATGAGAACCGAGATTAAAAAGCTGCTTCGCAAATACGGATATCCACCTGATCAACAGGAGAATGCTGTGAAGACAGTTATGGAACAGGCAGAGCTTTTATGCGAAAATGAATCTTATGTGATTGATGAAAACTACGGCCTAGCCATGGTAGCGGAGTAAGCTCTTGAATTCCTTTGACACATCATGCCGTCTCGCTGCATTCAAATGGCTCGAAGAACAAACCGCTTTTCACGGTGATGTTTTGCCTCGTAAAGTCCTTGAAGAGGGCTTTAATTATAATGACGAAAGAATAACTCTTCTTGGCCCACAAGGTATCTGGAAGCCTCGATCCATGGAAATACCCTTATCAATAACAACAATGCTCCATGGTCCATACAAAGACAGTTTTTCTAAAGATGGTTTGCTTTTGTATAAATATAGAGGAGAAGATATTTATCACCGTGATAATGCGGGATTACGCAAGGCAATGCAATTACAAGCCCCTCTAATATATTTTCACAATGTAGCAAGGAGCAGGTATCTTGCAGTATGGCCGGTTTTTATTACTGGCGATAACCCGGAGAGTTTAACATTTACAGTATCAGCTGATGATATCCATTATCTTAAGCAGGCCGAAGAATATCAATATTCAAATATTGCAGATTCAGGTATGGATATTGCCCGGAGAGGCTATATAACAACACAGGTAAGAACCAGGCTTCATCAAAGTTCATTTAGAGAAAGAGTCCTTGAGGCATACGATTGCAGGTGTACACTCTGCAAATTACAGCACAGAGAGCTACTTGATGCAGCACATATAATTCCAGATTCAGATCCAGATGGTGAACCAATCGTGACTAATGGCTTATCACTATGCAAAATTCATCATGCTGCTTATGATAAAAATATAATCGGAATAAGGCCCGATTATTCAATTGAAGTTAGAAAAGATATTCTTGAAGAAAATGACGGTCCCATGCTTCAGCATGGAATAAAAGATATGCACGATAAAAAAATAATTTTACCGCGGCAACGAAGCAGTTATCCAGATGTGAAATCTCTGGAAAAGAGATACGATCTTTTCAGAAAAACAGGGTAGTTTCAATGCACCTCCACCCACTCCCTCCCCAGCCCGAACTCAACATCCCGGCCCTTGAAAGGTCGCTGGATCTCTCTTCCCTTACAAACAGCTACAAGCTCTACTGGTTTGCCGGTTTACTCGAAGAAATAAATCATCAAAGAACAGAAATCAAATTCAGAACTATAGTCATCTGGATGATAACAAAAAGCTGGCATACAGTATTAAGATTTAAACTAATCCTTGGTGCTCAGGATAAGCTTAATGAAGTAATATTTTTTATAAATGGAAAATACGAAATAAAACCGGATATTACTGAATCAGAATTAAACATCTTTTTAAATCAGCTTGATGATCCAGAATTTGAGAATTATATCAGGGGATATATAAGATACGTGCCTTATAGACTGCTTAATTCATTCTATGAGTTCAAGGATGATTCAGGTTATAACAAAGATAGAGCTATAGCAGAAAAAAGTTCAAAAGATGAAACTGTTTTATATAGAATTAATATAATCGATTCAACCGTGATAGTGAATTATCGATGGTTCGAATATATTTATTGTAATATGCCGATTGTCACCGGATGGTTCAGATATAAGCTCGTTGAATATCTTCAGAGAAGAAATCCTAATGTTCCGGCAATTATAGATAAGATAGAATTGCCTCGGGAACGAATGCTTGCAGATGTAAAAAAATTCTGGAAAGTCGTGATGAATACTATTGAGATAAATGATATATATACAAACCTCCCGATAAATATTACCGACATGAGTATAGATCACTTTATCCCCTGGAGTTTTGTTCTCCATGATAAACAATGGAATCTGACACCTGTATCAAAGCGCATCAATAGCAGTAAAAGCGACCGCCTTCCGCCTCTTGAAAAATATTTAGATAAATTTATAAATCAGCAATTCAAAGCCTATACCATAGCTTTAAAGCAAGGTCCTAAAAGTAAAGTAATGCAGGATTATATAACACTCGGTCAGGGTATAGATGTATCAACTGGCTTGCGGGAATCCGAGTTTAAAGAGATCATAAAAAATACAATAATCCCCCTGCACCGCATAGCGCAAAACCAGGGCTTCCCTCTGTGGAAATAAGTTCTCAATCCTTAACCTGCTGCAATTCAGTTTTTTCCCCCATATTTATAATAACTCTGCGACATGCAAAAGGGATTGACAAATTTTATCGAATGGTTAAAGTTAAAGTTAACTTTAACAATATAAAGGGGGTTCAATATGGACGTAGTAGAATTACTAAACAGGAATGCGAGAAAATTTCCGGGTAAAAAAGCTATTATTTCAGACCACAGAACTCTTACT
>Ga0334882_1000443_pt1 | contig 65377 bp, 70 predicted proteins | sample GraSluR1_MG_5_FD_207226 | JGI IMG/M metagenome (GOLD analysis project Ga0334882, IMG submission 207226) | Sludge microbial communities from methane-producing bioreactor in Wageningen University, Netherlands - Granular Sludge_15_04-R1 | ecosystem: Engineered > Bioreactor > Anaerobic >... | reverse complement strand
TAAAACAACTATTTCTAGAAGATCAGATGATTGCCACTTAGATGGAACTTGTGTAGACATAGACGCGGGAGATAATGCTGACAACTATAATATGATATCGACATTTACTGATGCCGGACTATATGTATTATATGAAGGAAACCATTTGCATGTTACCTTGCCAAACGCAAGCGGATATGGAACTTACCAAGGAATTACAAACATTACGCAAGGAACTTGGTATTTACCATAAAATAATTAATAAGTATTTTTTTAATCTTGATTTTGAGGCTTAATAATAATATGCCTTTCTTTATCTTCTCCAATACTTTCTGTCATCACATCACTCCTTAAAGCAATTTCTAAATGAATAATTCTTCTATCTCGAGCTCTCATTGGAGGGAGCTCTACTATTTGATTAGTAATTGCTACTTGATGAGCTATTTTTCTTGCAACTTCTCTTAATTTTTCTTCTTGTATTGCTCGATAATTATTAACATCAAGAATAATCCTCCAAGAAGGATCTTCTGTATTTTTTCTCAAAAGAATATTTAAAAGATACTCTAAGGCTTGTAAATTTTCTCCATCTCTTCCAATTAAAAGTCCACTATAATCAACATTGGTATCAGTTTTTAAAGAGAACTGAATTAATTTGTCTTGAGGGTTTTCTTGAATATTAATTTCAAAATCTGTAAAACCAATGATCGTTAATAATTTTTCTAGAAAATTTTTAATTTCCGCCACTTTCATTTTTTTTAGTAATTTTAAATTGCTTTGGATTATTTGCAAGAATCGGCTCTAACTCCTTTTTATTCTTTATCAGAAACTCTTGTAAAATATTAACTAAACTAAATCCTATCCAATAAAGAATAACAATTGCTGGAAATCTTTGGTAAAACAATAAAATAATAAAAGGCAAACCAAGTATCATGGCTTTGTTTTGCCCAGTTGATGGCTGAATAAAAGTCAAAAGAGAATTTAAAGAAGCAGAAATAATAGCTAAAATAAGGCTTGGGGATTTAAGATCAACAAGGCCCAAAAAAATATAATTTATTTCAGCTGGTAATTTTATAAAAGAGTAAAGAAAAGGAGACCAGTCATTGTTAATAGCTTGGTTAAAAAAGAAAAATAAAACAATAAAAATACCTATTTGAAAAAAAAGGAACAAAAAAGAACCACCAAGATTAATTTTTTCAGCTTGTAAAATTTTCATTACCTCTTGATTTGCTTTCATAGGATCTTGCTTGTGTTTTTTCTGTAATTCTTTAATTTGAGGTTGTAATTTCGTCATTTTTCTTTGATCTCCCATTGCTTTTCTATACCAAGGCCAAATTGCAAAACGAATTAAAGCTGCTAAAATTAAAACAGCCCATCCTAATTCACCTTTTAACAAATTTGAAAGGAAGGCTAATAAATTATATAAAGGCTGGAAAACTAATAATTGTAACATTTAATTAATCTTGTAAAATTTCTATTAATATTTTTTTTAACTGATTTTTCATTTCATTAAAATTAATATTCAAACAATTTTTTTTAGTAATAATTAAAACATCAAATCCTTGAGGCAAAAGAGTGATTAGCTCTCTTAAAATATGTTTAACCCTCCTTTTCAAAAAATTTCTCTTAACTGCTAGCCGATGAACTTTTGTACTTACTATAACAGCAAATCGAGTAATATTTTCACTATTTTGACAAAAAATAATTTTAAAATACTGACTATCTTTTCTTTCCCCTTTACTCAAAGCTTTTTGAAAAATAATAGGGGATTTAATTCTATTATTTTTTTTTAACATCAATATAAAAAACTTGAGCTTATAAAAAACTCAAGTTATTAAGGACTTAATTTTTTTCTTTTTTTTCTGCGTCGATTAGAAATAACTCTTTTCCCTCCTGTGGAAGACATTCTTTTAAGAAAACCATGCGTTCGAACTCTCTTTTTTTTCTTTGGCTTATAAGTAACTGACATTTTAAATTAAATTAATTATTTTAAAATTTTTATGCTAACATATATCATAGCAAAATATTGATTTAATATCAAATTCACTAATTATCAACACTTTATCCACGAAACCAGATTTTTTCCTTGGTATAAACAATAATTTATTTTATACTTGTATTAACTGTTAAAAATTAAATTTTTATTAGAATTTATTTTATGAATTTCCAAGAACTTTGGGAGTCAGCTTTAGGAGAAATTCAATTAAATATATCAAAAGCTAATTATTTAACTTGGCTTAAAGATACATTTATTATGGACTTAAAAGGAGACACTATTTTTTTAGGAGTTCCTTCGAGTTTTACTAAAGAATGGCTGGAGAATAAATATCATAAACAAATCTTGAGTGCTATTTTTAATTTAAATCCTGAAATCAAAAAAATAGAATATATTGTTACTACTGATAAAAATTCTTTAAAAAAAATTAATCTTGTTAAAAACAAACAATCTTCTCGTTCTCAAAAATCATCAGTTTTAGACGAACAATTAGAATTTAATATTGATTCTGAAACTAATTTAAATCCAAAATATAATTTTGAAAATTTTATTGTCGGAACAAATAATGAACTAGCTAATGCAGCTGCTTTAGCAATTACTGAAAACTTAGGTAGTAAATATAATCCTCTTTTTATTTATGGAGGAGTGGGTTTAGGAAAAACACATTTATTGCAAGCTATTGGTAACAAATTAAAAAACAAAAAGAAAAAAATAAAAATTAAATATGCTTCTTCAGAAAAATTTACTGATGAATTAATTAATGCTATCCGAAACCAAAAAATGGATGAGTTTAAAAAAAGCTTTCGTAATTTAGATTTGCTTTTAATTGATGATATTCAATTTATCGCTGGAAAAGACAAAACTCAAGAAGAATTATTTCATACATTTAATAATCTCCATGGTAAAAACAAACAAATTGTTTTTACCTCTGATCGTCCTCCTAAATCAATTCCTTCAATTGAAGAAAGATTAAGATCTCGTTTTGAAGGAGGAATGATAGCTGATATTGGCTATCCAGATTTTGAAACTCGTTTTGCTATTTTAAAAGTGAAGAGCCAAGAAATAAATCATTTAATAAGTGAGGATGTTCTCAGATATGTTGCTGAAACCGTTTCTAGAAACATTAGGGAGCTAGAAGGAGCTTTAAATAGAATTATTGTTCATGCTCGATTAAAAAATGGGCCTATAACACTAGAAGAAGCAAAAAAGATATTATCTTCAATACTTAATAAATCAAATCAATATATTCCTCCTAAAGAAGTTATTAAAAAAATTATTTCTTTTTACGATCTTAATGAAAATGAAATCTTAGGGCATTCAAGAAAAAAAGAATTAGTAAAACCTAGACAAATTGTAATGTACCTTCTAAGAACTGAATTAAAATATTCTTATACTAATATTGCTGAAAAAATGGGTAATCGAGATCATACTACCGTAATCCATGCTTGTAAAAAAATAACAAAGGAGATTGAAGATAATCCAGTTTTTGCTCAAGAAATAACTATTTTAAAAGAAATACTTTATAATAAATAATTAGTGAATAAGTTGTTAATAAAAAAGTTGATAAGATGTTGAATAAATTATAATTAATATTTTTTCTTTCCTTTATTCACTTTTTTTACCCTTAATATACATTTATTTTCCACATCTTATTCATAATAAAAAATAAAATTTACCTCATAAAATAAAGAAATTTCACACTTACCCCCAATAATTATCCTCTTAATTATAATAATAAATTAATATATAATATATTATAATTAAAAATCTTTATTACACAATTTGTTAAAAATAATAATTAACTTAATTAAAAAATATGAAATTTACTACTTTAGTAGAAACTATTAAAAAAGCTGTTAATTCAGCAGAAAAAATTACAGGAAAAAATCTTACTTTACCTATCTTAGGTAATATTCTTTTGAAAACAAATAAAAATAAGCTTCATCTTTCAGCAACTGATTTGGAAATAGGAATAGAATTAATTATTACAGGGAAAATTGAAAAAGAAGGTAAATTTGTTATTCCTGCAAAAACTTTTTCTGATTTTTTAAATAATTTATCAGAAGAAAAAATTACAATTGAAGAAAAAAATGATGTTTTAATTGTTAAAAGCGGTAAATATAATACAACATTTCAAGGATTTAATCCTGAAGAATTTCCAATTATACCTGAAACCAAAACAGAAAAACATTTAGAAATAGAAAAAATAGATTTTGAAGAAGCTTTAGAACAAGTGATTCCTAGCGTTGGTTATACTTCTCCGAAAGCGGAATTAAATGGTATTTTATTGAAGTTAGAAACTTCAGGAAGTAAGAAGTTATTAAAATTAGTAGGAACAGATAGTTTTCGTTTAGCAGAGAAAGAAATTTCTTCTTCAAAGATCAAAACAAATATTAAGAATGATTTAGAAATAATTATTCCTTTGAGAACTGCTCAAGAAATTTTACGACTTATTCAAGAAAAGACAGAAAACGATGACTCAATAGTTAGGATTATGCCAGAACCTAATCAAGTAGAATTCTCTTTTTCAGATATGAGATTAGTTTCTAGATTAATTAATGCTGATTATCCTAAATATTCTTCAATTATTCCTAATTCTTTTGAAAATCAGATCACTGTTAATAAAAAAGAATTAGCTGAAGCAGTTAAAATTATTGGTTTATTTAGTGGAAAAGTAAATGATGTAAAATTTAATTTCGATCCTTCTAAAAAGGAAATTATTCTTGAAGCCCAGGATCTTTCTCTTGGGAAAAGTCAAACAATTCTTACGCCTAAAGAAATGTCAGGTAACCCATTACAAATTAGTTTTAATTATAGATTTTTATTAGATGGTTTAAATTCGATTAAAGAAAATGATATTTTTTTGGGGCTTAATAAAGAATCTAGTCCTGGCTTAATAAGAGGAGAATCAGATGATAGTTTCTCTTATATTTTAATGCCTATTAAATTATAATTTTGTGGCTTTTGTTCCAATAAAAAATATTTTTAATTCTTGGTTATCTTCAGATAAATTTAAGAAGGTTTTTCAAGAGCGACAAATAATTAGTTGGGCTAATAAATATTTTCAAGAAAATAAAAATTGGCCCTCACATATTGTAAGGGCTAATTCTTTTAATCAAGGATGTTTAGTAATTCAGTGTTTTCAAGGAGTAATTTCTTCGGAATTACGTTTAGAAGAATCACAATTAAGAAAATATTTAGAATCGAAAATGCCTAAAATAAAAATTAAAAAGATTTTTTATAAAATTAAATAACCTCTATTTAAAAATAATAATTGAATTTTCTCCTTTTTGATTGAAGCTATCAAAGGCTTCGATTTTTATTTCATTTTGGCCAACTAAATCATAAAAATTTATTAAAGAATAATATATATCATCGCCACTTTTTATAAGTGGTCCTAATGATTTTTTATTTAAAAATATTTCAGTTTTAGTGATATCTAATGTGCTTTCAATTTTAACTTCAAGTTGAAAATCAGTATTAATAAAGCTCCCTTTTTTAGGATAAATAAATTCTATCTTTGGGATATCAGGAAACTCAATAATAGTTTCTGTTGTTTTGTTATTAACAGGGACATAATCAGGGCCTAAAGATAAGTTATATTCTTGATTAAAATTAGAAATATTTTGTTGGGCCCAAACAAGAACAGGAGTTTCCCAATTCCAAAATTGAGAATCTCGGAAAGGATTTAATGGAGGAGATTCTAAAAGATTGTCTTTGTTCACATAATAAAGAATATTATGAATTTCTTTTACGGTTATTCTTTCTCCTGTTTCAATATGTTTATAGTCTCGAGTGTGGACATAGTTTCCGTTTAACATAGGAGATGAAGATCTTTTAATATCTTCTAAAGTATAAGGCAATGGTTCAGCAAATGTTTTTGGTGGATAAAATTCTGTTGCTTTTTCCATAAATTCATGCCAACAAGGAGCAGCTAATTGAGCACCAGGAGCACCTGTTTTGCTGACTATAGATCGGTCATTGTTTCCTGCCCATACTCCACTTACTAAAGATGTAGTGTAACCAATTGTCCAAGCATCACGATACTCAGAATCAGTTCCGGTTTTTGCAGCTACTTGGAAATTCTGAAAATTAAGTTGATTATTCCATCCAAAGGTAGGCGCTCGGGCGCTGTTATCAGATAAAATACTAGTAATCAAGCGTGCAATTTGAGTATCAATTACTTTCTTACTTTCTAAAGAAAATTCTTCAAGAATTATTTCATCATTATTTTTTATTTGCAAAATTACATTTTGAGGATGATAAATCCCGTCTTGATTAAATACACTGTAGGCATGAACAAGTTCAATAAGCTTTATGCCTCCTCCTCCAAGGACCAAGCTTAAGCCATAATGTTCAGGAGGATCAGTTAAAGTAGTTATTCCAAAATCTTGAGCAGTATTAATACTATTTTGGATGCCAGCTAAATAAAGAACTTTTACCGCGGGAATATTTAGTGATTCAGCTAAAGCTGATCTTAGGGTGACAGGGCCTCTTGTCTTTTCATCATAATTACGCACTAGATAAGGTATTTGAGGGTTAGTTGAAAAATTTGCTACTCTACCATCAAGAGCAGTATCAAAGATAATATTTTCAGGCAAAAACCCTTTTTTGAAAAGTGTAGCATAAACAATTGGCTTAAAAGAAGAACCTGGTTGTCGAGTACTAAGAGCAGTGTTAACGTTTCCTTCTTTTTCTAGGTCCCAATAATTCCTAGATCCAACCATTGCTAGTATTTGCCCAGTATTTGGGTCTTCAGCAACTAACCCCATATTTTGGACCCCGGTTCTTTCTTCATTAAAGTCTCCATATTTTGTTACAACTTCTTCTGCTATTTTCTGTAAATTCATATCCAAGCTGGTGATAATAGTATAGCCCCCTTTTTCTAATTCTTCTTCACTAAATTTTTCATAAAGAAGACTGCGAACATACATAACAAAATGAGGAGCTGGAAAATTATGTTCTGGAGGGATAAAAACTACTTTTTCTTCTTCAGCTTGTTTTATCTCTTCTTCAGAATAATATTTAAGAGCTCGAATACGTGAAAGAATCCAGTTTTTGCGATTTTCTAATTCTTCTAAATGATTTCCAAAAGGAGATAAATAATTAGGCGACTGAACTAAACTTATTAAATAAGCAGACTCAGCTAAAGTTAAGTTTATTGCTTCTTTATTAAAATAAAATTTACTCGCTGATTCAATCCCATAAATATTATGTCCATAATTAATTTGATTAAGATACATAGCGAGAATTTCATCTTTACTATAGTTTTTTTCTATCTTTATTGTTAAAACAGCTTCTCGAATTTTTCTAACAATAGTTTTGTCTAAAGTTAGAAAAGCATTACGTGCTAATTGTTGGGTAATAGTAGAACCACCACGAAGATCTGTTGGATTAAATAAATTACGTATCATTGAACGAGCAAATCCTTTTAATGAAAAACCGTGATGTTCGTAGAAATTATGATCTTCAGCAGCTAAGGCTGATTTTATAACATAAGGAGAAATTTCTTCTAATTCAATAATTGTTCTTTTCTCTCCGCCATGTATTTCATAAAGCAAAATTTCACCGGTTCTATCATAAATTTTTGTTGACTGGGGTACAATTCTTTCATTAAAAGTAGAAGGATCTGGAAGTCCTTGGGCAATTAAAAGTGTAAATAACCCTAAACAAATTAGAGTGATAATAATTATAGAAGCGAAGAATGAAAATGTTTTTTTAATCATTTTGTTTTGAGCACTCTTTAATTTTATTAATTCCTGCTAAGGCAACGGCTAAAGCGTCAGCAATATCATCTGGTTTTGGCATTACTTCTAAAGAGAAAAAATATTGAATTGTTTTTTGAACATCTTTCTTGTCTGCTCTACCATATCCAATAAGATTACGTTTTATTTCCAAAGGAGTTAATTCAATATATGGTAAGTTATTTTTTTGGATAATAAGTATAATCACTCCAATAGCTTCACTGATGCTCATGACTGTTTTTGCGTTTTTAAAGAAAAAAACTTTTTCAATAGCAATAATTGATGGTTTATGTTTTTTAATTAAAGCATTAAGATCTTTCGAAATTTTAACAAGTCTTTGCCCCTGAGTTTTTTGTGATGTTTCCCAACAGCCGTAATCTATGGGCTTTATATTGTTTTTGCTTGATTTAAGTAAGGCCCAGCCAATACGAGTTGTTCCTGGATCAATTCCTAATACGATCATTATATTTTGATAGATTTATATTATTTTTATATTTGAATAAATTTCTTCTACGTCATTATGTTCATCTAATTTGTCAAAAAGTTTTTCAAGCTTCTCTTTCATTTCTGTGTCAGAGATAGTAATTGGTTGTTGGCTGACAAAATCTAATTCAGTTTTAATTAAAGATGAATCAATAGAAGTTTCAAGAAAAGTTTTCATTGAAGAAAGTTTTTGAGGCGAAGTGTAAATTATTACTTTTTTATCTTCTTCTTGTATTTCTTCAGCTCCATGTTCGATTGCTTCTAAAGAAAGATTATCATTCCATACTTTTTTAGGTAGAATAATTTTGCCGGTTTCTTTAAAAAGCCATAAAACACTACCAGTTTCTGCCATTTTTGCTTGATTTTCTTGAAGAAGGTGTCTTAATTCTGCTAAAGTTCGATTTTTATTATCAGTAATTGCTTGAATTAATAAAGCAGAACCACCAGGAGCATAGGCTTCGCAAATAATTTCTTCAAGTTTTTTGTTCTCATCTTCTTCCCCAGAACCTCTTTTTATTGCTTTTTCTATGTTTTCTTTAGGCATTCCTATCTCTTTTGCTTTGTCCACTGCCATTCTTAATTTAGGATTTGATTCAATATCAGTTCCTTCTCTTGCCGCAACAGTAATTAAAGCAGTTAGTTTTGAAAAAGCTTTTCCTCTTTTAGGATCAGCAACAGCTTTTTGGTGTTTAACTTTGGCCCACTTTGAATGTCCTGACATAAATATTTTTGATATTTTAATTTATAATTATTAAAACATTATATAACTTTTTTAAGATTTTAGCAATTTTATTTTTTTTAGAATATTAAGACCGATTGTTTTTATACAAAAGAAATTAGATTATTTTATTATATAGTTGAAAAAAAGGTAATTTTAAGGTAAAATTAATAATATAAAATAAATGGATTTAGAACAATTAGAACAAAAAGCCAAAGAAAGTATTTCTTTAGTAAAAGAACGACAAGGCTTAGAAAAATGGCGAATTCAATATTTAGGGAGGAAAAGTTCCCTTTCTTTATTTTTTAATTCTTTGTCAAAATTATCACTTGAAGAAAGAAAAAAGCAGGGAGAAAAAGCAAATAAAATTCGTAGTCTTTTAACAAATTTATATACAAACAAGAAAAATGAATTAGAAAAAGGTGTTTTTGCTTCTGATAAAGGCTCTTCAAGTCTTTTAGATATTACTCAGCCTGGGTATAAAAAAACTCAAGGACATTTACATCCTTTGACTTTAGTTTATAGAGATATAATTGCTTCTTTTGAGAGAATGGGTTTTTCTATTATCGAGGGTCCAGAAATAGAAACTGAATATTATAATTTTGATGTTTTGAATATTCCTGCAGATCATCCAGCAAGAGAGATGTGGGATACTTTATGGATAAAACAAAATACTAAAACACAAAAATCCAAGACATTGCTTCGGACCCATACGAGTCCAATGCAAGTTCGGTATATGGAAAAAAATCAGCCGCCATTTCGAATTATTATTCCAGGGAGATGTTTCCGTTATGAAGCAACAGATGCTTCTCATGAAATTCAGTTTTACCAAATAGAAGGATTAATGGTAGGAGAAAATGTTAATTTATCTAATTTTAAGGCAATTATTAGTGAGATTATAAAAGACATATTTAAACAAAAAGTTTCAGTACGTTTTAGGCCAAGTTTTTTTCCTTTCGTAGCCCCAGGAGTAGAAGTTGATATTAAACAAGAAATAAAGGGAGATCAATCAATAGATAAGTGGTTAGAAATTATGGGAGCAGGGATGGTACATCCAGATTTGTTTAAAAGAGTAGGCTATGAAAATAATCGTTGGCAAGGGTTTGCTTTTGGCTTGGGAATAGAAAGAGTAGCAATGATTAAATATAAGATTAATGATATTAGATTATTTTTTAATCCAGACATTAGATTTCTTGAACAATTTTAATTATTTTATGATATGAAAGTTTCCTATAATTGGTTAAAAAATTTATTAAAGCTTAATAAAACTCCAGAAAAATTGGCAGATATTTTAACAATGAATTTTGCAGAAACTACAGTTAAAAGCCTAGGAAAGAGACCTGTTTTGGATATAGAGCTTGGATCTAATCAAGTTGGTTGGGCTTCAGGCCACTTAAGTCTTGCTCGAGAAATTGGAGCTTGTTTGGGAAAAAAATTTAATTTTCCAAATCCTGTTATTAAAGAGACTAATCTTTTAGCAAAAAATCTTTTGACTCTAGATATAGAAACTTCTAATTGTAGGTATTATTCAGCAAGGATTTTACAAAGAGTAAAAGTAAAAGAATCACCAAAATGGCTAAAAGAAAGGTTAATTGATTGTGGAATTCGTCCAATCAATAATTTAGTTGATGCAGCTAATTATGTGATGTTAGAAACAGGTCAACCTTTGCATGTTTTTGATTTTGATAAAATTAATTCTGAACAAAAGGAAATTATTGTTAGGCAAGCAAAAGAAAAAGAAAAAATTAACGCTCTTGATGGTCAAGATTATGTTTTAGATAAAGAAATGATGGTCATTGCTGATAAAAAGCAGCCAATAGCTTTAGCAGGGATTAAGGGGGGGCAGGATACAGCAGTGAGCAAGCAAACACAAAATATTATTTTAGAAAGTGCTAATTTTACTGGTAGTAATATTCGTTTAACTTCTAAAAAATTAGGATTAACAACAGATGCTTCTTGGCGGTTTGAGCATAATATTCCCTTTGAATTGACTGTTTACGCCTTAGATCGTTTGGCTGAATTAATTCAAAAAATAGCTGGAGGAGATATTCTTAAAGGAAGATTGGAAAAAATTAAAGATATTTCTGAATGGAAAAAAGAAAAAATACAGATTCCTATTAAATGGGAAAATTGGGAGAAATTTTTAGGTTGGTCAATTAAGAAAAAACAAATTATTAAAAGCCTTTCTTTACTAGGTTTCTCATCTAAAGAAAGAAAAGAATATCTTTTAGTAACTTTGCCAAAGTTTCGTAATGATTTAAGAATAAAAGAAGATGTAATGGGAGAAGTTGCTCGATTAGAAGGAATTAATGAAATAGCTTTTTCTCTTCCAAAAGAACAATTAAAATTACCTGTTAAAAATGAGTTTTGGGTCTTTCGAGAGAAAATTAAAGACTGGCTCAAAGGTTATGAATTAGAAGAAATTTATAATTATTCTTTTTTGTCAGAAAAAGATAAAAAGTTTTTACCTATTGAGTGGCAAGAAAAAATGATTGAGATAGAAAACCCAACAAGTGCTTTGACTAAGTATTTACGACCAACTTTTTTAGTAAATTTTTTGAAAAATGTTAATTATAATTTTCGTTTTATTGACGAAATTAAGTTTTTTGAAATAGGGAAAATTTATTCTTTAGAAGGAGAGTCTTTTGTTTTTGGAGGAGTTTTGGCTCAAAAAAATAAATCAAATGATCAGCTTTTCTTTCAGGCAAAAGGGATTATTGAGGATTTATTCCATTCGTTTGGAATTGATAAGCATGATTATATTTTGAAACCATTAGATAAAACAAAGTTTTCTAATTTGCTAAAGAAAGGAGCAGCAATTTATAAAGGAAATGACTTAATTGGTGTTTTGGGTAAGCCCTTAGATTCTCTTAAGCAAAATTATGATTGTAAAGGAGAAATAATTTGTTGGGAAATTCAATTGTCTCCTTTGTTTGATCTTGTGAACGAGGAAAGAGAATTTCAGCCTCTACCAAAATATCCAGCAGTGATAAGAGACATTTCTTTGCTTATTCCTCAAAATATTTTAGTTGATCAAGTTTTAATGGTCCTTCAGAAAGCTTCGTCTTCTTTTCTTGAGGAAGTAGATTTATTTGATATTTATGTTGGCAAAAACCTTCCTCAAGGAAACAAAAGCGTGTCTTTTCATTTAGTTTTTCGATCCCCAGATCATACTTTAGAAAATAAAGAAGTAGACAAAGAGGTTGAAGAAATTTATAAAGCTTTACGAAATTTAGGAGCGAAGATTAGGTAAAATATAATTTAGATTATGGTTAAAAAAATAAAAATACAATCTGTAAAAAAAGAAGAGAAAAAAACAAAAAAAGTTATTATTGAAAATGACAATTCATATACTGCCAAAGACATTTATGTTTTAGAAGGTTTAGAACCAGTAAGGAAAAGGCCAGGAATGTATATTGGTTCTACTGGAGTTGATGGTCTTCATCATTTAATTTGGGAAGTGGTGGATAATAGTATTGACGAAGCTATGGCAGGCTATGCTAAAAATATTAAAGTTGAAATATTAAAAGGGAATGAAGTAGCAATAACAGATGATGGAAGGGGAATACCTGTAGATATTCATGCAAAAACGAAAAAATCAGCTTTAGAAACTGTTTTAAGTACTCTTCATGCTGGTGGAAAATTTGGTGGTAAATCATATAAGGTAGCTGGTGGTCTTCATGGTGTTGGAGTTTCAGTTGTTAATGCTCTTTCAGAATATTTAAGGGCAGATATTTGTCGTGATGGGATTTTATATACTCAAGAATATAGCCGCGGAAAAGCAATGACAAAATTAAAGAAACTAGGAAAATGTAAACAAGCAGGAACTAAAATTGTTTTTAAACCAGATCCAGAAATTTTTAAAGAAATAAAATTTGATACAAAAAAGATTCTAGATCATTTGCGCCAACAAGCTTATTTAACTCCTGAAGTCACAATTAAATTTGAAGACAACAGAGAAGATGCAAAAATTTCATCCTATACTTTTCATTTTGAAAGCGGAATAATCACTTTAACTAAATATTTGGCTAGGAATTGTCGTAATTTAACAAAAAATATTTTTTATGTTAGTCAGGAAAAAGACGATATTTTAGTTGAAGTAGCTTTACTATATGCAGATGATTCTGAAAGCACTGAATTAGCTTTTGCTAATAATATTCATACTCCAGAAGGAGGAATGCATTTGACAGGATTCCGTTCAGCTTTAACGCGATCTCTAAATGATTATGCTAAAGAGCAAGAAATTTTTAAAAATGGAAACACTGGTTTTACTGGAGAAGATACTCGCGAAGGACTAGTAGCAGTGGTGAGTGTTAAATTAAAAGAGCCTCAATTTGAGGGGCAGACTAAGGCAAAATTAGGTAATCCTGAAGCGAGGACAGCAGTAGAACAAGTAGTTGGAGAAAGTTTTAAGGAGTTTTTGGAAATTAATAAAGAAGATGCTAAAAGAGTTATTGAGAAATCTTTATTAAGCGCTCGGGCTCGTGAAGCAGCAAAAAAAGCAAGAGAAAATATTCTAAGAAAAGGAATTTTAGAAGGAATGACTTTACCTGGAAAACTAGCTGATTGTATTTCTCGTAAAGCAGAGGACTCTGAATTATTTATAGTTGAGGGAGACAGTGCTGGAGGTAGTGCTAAAACAGGAAGAGATCGTAACAATCAAGCAATACTTCCTTTAAGAGGGAAAATTTTAAATATAGAAAAAAGTCGTTTTGATAGGATGATGTCTTCTGAAGAGATTAAGTCTTTAGTTGTTGCTTTAGGCACAGCTATAAGTGAAGATTTTAATATTGATAAGATTCGTTATCATAAAGTTGTGATTATGACTGATGCTGATACTGATGGAGCTCATATTCGAACACTTTTATTAACTCTCTTTTTTAGATATTTTCGTCCAATTATAGATAATGGGTATTTATACATTGCTCAACCGCCTCTTTACCGAGTTCAAAAAGGAAAAGAATTTTATTATGTTTATACAGAATCAGAAAAACAAAAAGCTTTAGAAAAAATACAAGGGAAAATAGAAGAAAAAAATAAAGAATCTTCTAAGTCTAAGATAAGGAAATTAAAATTGGTTGAGGAAGGAAAAGAAGAATCAGTTTTAGCTGTCGAAGAGTCAATCCCAGAAGACGATGAACCAGATATGATGAAAGGAATATCTATTCAGCGCTATAAAGGTTTAGGAGAAATGAATCCTGATCAATTATGGGAAACAACAATGGATCCAGAAAAGAGAGTTTTAAAACAAGTTACCATTGAAGACGCAGAAGAAGCTGATAGATTATTTGATATTTTAATGGGCAAAGAAGTTTTACCTCGTAAAAAATTTATTCAAGCTTATGCTCAAAAAGTAAAAAATTTGGATGTGTAATAAAACTCAAAACATAATAATTTGACATTTGTTAATAAATTCAGTAATAATACTATATTAAAAATATGTTAATTTTAAGATTTCAAAGACAAGGCAAAAAGAAAGATTTTATTTTTCGGATAGTAGCCGTTGATTCTAAAATAGCTGTTAATAGCGGGAAAACAACAGAAATTTTAGGTTGGTTAGATCCAAAGACAAATAAATTTGAATTAAAAAAAGACAGAATTCTTTATTGGCTTAATCAAGGAGCTCAAGTTTCAGATTCTTGCTACAATCTTTTAATAAAAGCTAAAATTATTGAAGGAAAGAAAAGACCAATTAAAATTACTAAAAAGAAAACTGGAAAAGAGCAAACCGAAGGTTCTGAACAATCATCGCAAGTAGAGCAAAATCAAAACCCCGAAGATAAACCAGCTGAAGATAAACCAGCTGAAGAATTAAAGGAAGAGGAAAAAGCAGAAATTAAAATAGAAGAATTAAAAGAAGAAAAGAAAGAGGATCTTGGTGAAGAAAACCAGGAAGAAGTTAAAAAAGAGAAATCAAAATAAGTTTTTGAGTTATCCACAAAAACTTGACTTTTAAAATTTTTATTAATAAAATATAAAAAGAAAACAAAATATATTTAAACGGTGGGGATAAGTCAAAGGGTCTTTTTACAGGGCTCTGAAAAAGTTAACCCCACCGTTTTTTTTCTTTTCAGGGCTCTGTAAAAGAATCTTTTGTCCATAAAAAATTTTAATATAAGGCTATGAAATCAAAATACTTTATTAAATTTTTAATTTTATTATTAGCAGGGTTAAGTGTTTTGGTTTTAATTTGGTATTTAAGTCCAGAAATTAAACAAGCTAATATTTATAAGCAAGAAGCGGAAATTTTAAAGAAGAAAATTAAAGAGGAACAAGAAAAATATAGAACTGATTTTTATGGTGAGGAAAATCCAGAAGATACATACAGAATATTTTTAGAAGCCTTAAAAAATCAAGACATTGAATTAGCTGTTAAATATTTTATTTTTGATAAGCAAGAGTTGTATAAACAATTTTTTAATGAAATTAAAAATAATAATAAATGGGAGGAAATGATGGAAGATTTACTTAAACCTGAGAATCAAATAGGAGAAATGAAATCAAACGGATCGTATATTATTCGCGTTTATGATAAAGATAATTTTTTAATTGCTCAAGCTGTTTTAAGAATGCCTTTATTTTCAGAGAATGAGCAAGAATGTGTAAATAATATTTGGAAGATTGTAGAGTTTTAATTTTTTAAGTTCTTAAAATATATTTTTATGAGAAAAAGCCCCATCGTTTTTTTTATTATATTTTTATTATTTATTCCGTTTTTTGTTTTTGCATATGATGCAAAGACCACTCATCCTAATTTAACAGAATTAACAGTAGATTTTTATAATCAAAGTTTTCCAGAAACTTTTTTAGGTAATTTAGAAAAAAAATGGTTAATGCAAGGCAGCGTAGAAGAAGATGATGGCGTTCGAAGCATTAATCATTTTTATGATCCAGTTCTTGACAAGGCCTGGCAATTTGGAGGAGTTGAGCATTTTTTTCCTTCTTTAAACGCAAAAGAATGGGGACAAAATCCTTTTGCACAAGCTGTTTATGATCCGCTTTACACAGTTTTTATAGGCCCAATAATTAAAAGTCCAGTATTCTCTAAAACTAATTTTACTTGGCAAAGAGCTATTTACGAATACTTAAAAGGAAATAAAGAGATTGCTTTAAAGTCGTTGGGACATATTTTACATTTAATTCAAGACATGAGCGTGCCAGAGCATACTAGGCAAAATGTTCATATTTTTTTTATAGATAGTGCTAATAGTCCCTATGAATTGTATGCAGCTAAAGATTTAAAAAGTTTTTATAAACAAATAAAAAACAATACAGAAGGATTATTGCCTGTAGAAAGAATGAATCTCGATGAATATTTTAACGAAATTGCTTTATATTCTAATAATTATTTTTATAGCCCTGACACAATTTTAGATTTAAGATATAATTTACCACAACCAATTTTTTCTGAATTTCCTGAGATTCAAAATGGAAAACAAATTTTTTATGTTTTAGGGAAAGACGAAAATAATGGAATATTTCATCTTGCCCTTGTTCTCAAAAACGATATTGGGTGGAGATTAGCCTCAGGTCCTTCAATTTTTTCTTTAGAAGATGATCAAGTTCTTGAGGATTATTGGCAAAGGTTATCAAAAAAAGCTGTTTTGAGCGGAGCAGGAGTAATAAATTTATTTTTTCAAGAGGTTACGAAAGCAAGTTTAGATCCAAATTTTATTTCTAAGAACGAAGGAAACCTTTTAACAGCAATGGTAGGAGGTTTTACTAGTTTTATTGATAATATATTTCAGAAAAATTCAGATTTTATAATACTTGACGGAGTTATCAATAATTCTATGAATAGTTCGGCCGGAAATTACGAAGGTTCTCCAACAACGATTTCTTTTAACACAACATCTACTACAAAGCAATTAACAACTACTACACAAAAACAAATAACGACAACTACAAAAACTTTTTTATCTTCTACGACTACGAAACCTAAGCTTACGACAACCACAACTAAATTAATAACGACTACTACGTCTAATGCTCAAGTTAAAATTTGTGATTTTAATACTTCCCAATCTCCTTCCCAGGATAAAATTATTATTAATGAAGTTGCTTGGATGGGAACTCATAATAATGTTAATGACGAATGGATAGAATTAAAAAATATTTCTTCTAAAGAAATAGATATTAGCAATTGGCAGCTATTAGATAAAGATCAGCAAATAAGGATTATTTTTGAACAAGGCAGTAAAATCTCCACTAAAGGCTTTTACCTTTTAGAGAGAGCAAAAGATGATGTGGTTTCTTTTGCTTTAGCAGATTATATTTATACAGGAGTTCTTAATAACGCAAACGAAGGGCTTCGTTTGTTCGATAATAATTGTAATCTTCAAGATGAAGTTTTTGCTGATTTAAATTGGCCAGCAGGTGATAATAATGAAAAAAGAACAATGGAAAGAAGTAATAATCTATTATGGCATACTTATAGTGGCTTAGGGCAGAATGGTATTTTTGGGACTCCAAAGAATAATAATAGTCAACCATCAGTTAGTTCTTCAGGTAATGGAGGGGAGTCAGTGCCTATTACTACCACTACGATAAACACTACAACGACGACTCTTGCTCCTGTTAATTATCCCAAAATTTTAATAAATGAAATACAAGTTTCAGGAAAAGATCAAGATGAAAAAATACGAGTTTATAATGAATTCATAGAACTTTTTAATCCTAATAATTTTAAAGTTGATTTAACGGGTTGGTATTTACAGAAAAAAACAAGTCAAAGTAGTGATTTTTCATCCCTTGCTCCGAGTAATTTATTTGATGGAAAAATTATTAATTCTTTAGATTATTTTGTAATTGCTCATTCTTCTAGCTCTTATAATAATGTCGCAGATATTTTAATTTCTGATTATAGTATAACAGATAATAATACTATTATTTTGAAAAATCCTAATCGAGAAATTACTGATAAGGTTGGTTTTGGCGAAGCGAATGACTGCGAAGTTAATTGTGCGATAAATCCTGAGCCAGGACAAAGTATTCAAAGAAAATATATAGACGGTAATTTTTTGCATTCTATTAATAATGCTAATGATTTTGAAATTCAATACTGCCCTAGTCCCAAAAGTTTCTTCTCTGATAACTGTAGTGTTCCAGTAATTAATGTTTCTTCACTGCCGGCAATACCTTATATTACTGAATGTTCTTGGCATCCATTTGAAGAAGAGTCTTCAAAAATAGTCATTGATTTTAAAGTTAATTCTTATCCTTTTATTCCAGCAACAGACCATACAAGAGATTCTTTTACAGCGATGGCTTTTTATTTACATTCAGATTTTGATGATCCTTCAGTTAGTTTTGGTGTCCCATTAGATTATTTGGGCAATAAATATAACTGGGAATTAGATGAAAATATCCCAGGATTGATATTGAGTTACCCAAATTATGTTAGCAATAATCGAAAAATAGGGAGCATTATTTTTACTACAAACGAGACGATGGCAGCTAATTCTTCTGCACCAAGAAAATTATCTTATAAATTGAATCAAATTCCCAATGATAACCATTTTGTTATCGAAGTTGCAGGAACCACTCAAGGCCAATCTTTAAAGTTTACGTCTGATCAATATGTAACAATTGGGTATTATGGTTATGACAAAAGTTTGACGTCTTATTTAAAGTTAATTGCTTATGATGACACTAAATTTTACTTCAATCCTTATAATTATTATCATCCACCAACTGATATTAAAAACTTTAATGTTCAATGTAATGACGAGCATTGTGGTGATTTGATCTTTTCTTGGGCACCGGTTTCAGATGAAGATCCTGGGGATATTTTACAATATGATATTCATTATGTTTTTGCTAAGCAAGGAGACGATTTAAATAATAATGATTTAACGAGACGGTCTTGGCAGTGGTCTGCTTCACAAAATATTTCTGGAGAACCAGTTTTTAATTCTCAAGAAAATAAATTTGAATTACGAGTACCTATAAGCGAAATATATTATATTAATGCAAAAAGATTACCAGGAGTTCCGCTTGATGTTTTTTTTGGCATCAAAGCTCAAGATAGCGTTGGATTAAAATCAGAAATTCCCAAGATAGTTTTTGTAAATATTCCATCGATTGTTCCAGAAACAACGACAACTACTATGGGTCCTTAATAAATAGATTTTTGTTTAATTATATTTTTCTTCTTGACAAACATATCATATATGATATTATTTAATAATAAAAGATACAAATTGGTATTTTATCAAAATTTTAGAACTAAAGAAAAACCTGTTGATAATTATTTAAATAGATTAGGTAAAAAGGAGCGAGCTAAAATCATAAAATATTTGGAGTTTTTAATATCAGTTGATAATTCACTGACTTTTCATCTAGTTAAGCACATTAGAGATAAAATTTGGGAATTAAGAATTGATTTTTCAAACAAAAGGTTTAGATTAATGTATTTTATTCTAGACAAACAGATAGTCATCCTTCACATTTTCTTAAAAAAACTGCCAAAACTCCAAATTTTGAAATATCAATAGCTAAAAGACGTTATATCGAGGTTTTAAAATACAAACAAATTTATGGATAAGAAGAAAAAACAACAAATGCCAACGGATTTTCAAGATTATCTTAAAGAACAATTGAAAGACCCTGAATTTAAAAGGCATTACGATGAATATGGTAAACAATTAGAAATCGCTTATCAAATTTTGTTATTGCGAAAGAAAAAGAAAATGTCTCAGGCAGCATTAGCAAAGAAGATTGGGACAAAGCAAAGCAATGTCGCAAGAATGGAAACAGGGCAACAAAATTTTAGCATTGATACGCTTCAGAAAATTGCTCAAGTTTTCAACAAAGATTTAAAAGTTTCTTTTGGAAAATAAATTGTCTTAATTTAGTTTTAGGATTGACTATTAAATAATATTGTTTTATAATATTTTATCTTTACGATAGAGTATTTTTTAGCTCTTTGAAATAAAATATAGATAAAAGGAGGATTGTTTTGACAATCAAAGATGATGATTTGAAAAAATTGATAATTAAATTAGATGAATTAGGGTTAGATTTTAAAATTACATCACTATATGATGGTTATGTTTTCGAAGGCAGAAATTCTTATGAAAGCATCCAAGCGATAATTCCAGTTGAGAAAAATGGATGGCGAGAGTTTATGAAGTTAAAGATAGAAAAACAAGAGAAATTTTTTTTATTTTTAATTTCGTTGTTTTCAAGATTTATTGGTTATTCTCCATTTTGTAAATACTTAGAAGGGAAAAATATTATTTATGAATGGAAAAGGAAAAACCAAGAAAAAAGATACAATGAATTAATAAATGATGAAACAGGTAATAGAATTAATCAACTAGAGAGATTGTAGAAAAATTTAGTTTTAAAGAAAGGAGGAAAAAAGAATGAATTTTAAAGAGCAGAAAATGACAAGAGAAAAAGAAGTGTGTGTTATTTGTAAGCAAGAGACAGAATATTTTGTTGATATGCCAATTAACCAACGTAATCATTATATAGAAGGATGTGGTCAATTGTGTTCAATTTGTTGGCAAGATCTTGGTGGTAGTTATCCTTTACCGAAATATTTAGCAAAAATATGGACTAGAAAAAAAAGAAAGAAAAAAAAGTAAGTTACTAATATTGTTGTAAATAAGGAGGATACGGGCAGCCTGTAGCCTCCTTTTTAATTTGAGTTTCTTGTATGAGTGTAGTATTATAAATTAAAATATGGATATTTTAAATGATTTAAAATACAGAGGATTAATATATCAATCAAGTAATTTGGAAGGATTAAGAAAGGAGTTGCAAAAAGAAAAGATTGTTTTATATTGTGGCTTTGATCCAACAGCTGACAGTCTTCATATTGGAAATCTTTTGCCAATATTAACATTAAAGCGATTTCAGGAAGCTGGTCATCAGCCGATTGCTTTAATAGGCGGTGGCACTGGTTTAATTGGGGATCCGAGCGGGAAAAAAGAGGAAAGAGTTTTAAATCCTCAAAAAACAGTAAAAAAATGGGGACTTTTATTTAAGAAACAAATAGAAAAATTATTGGATTTAAAAAAGGAAAATAATCCAGCTTTAGTAGTTGATAATTATAATTGGTTAGCTAGTATTAAAGCAATAGATTTTCTTAGAGATATTGGTAAACACTTCACAATTCCTTATATGTTAGCCAAGGATGCAGTGAAAATGCGCCTAGATAGCGGAATTTCTTTTACAGAATTTAACTACATGGTTTTACAGTCACTTGATTTTTTGCGCTTATTTGAGAAATATAATTGTCAATTACAAATAGGTGGTAGTGATCAATGGGGGAATATTACAGCTGGGATAGATTTAATAAAGAAAAAGACAGAAAAAGAAGTATATGGCTTGACAATGCCTTTAGTTTCAAAAGCTAGTGGGGAGAAATTTGGTAAGACAGAATCTGGCACAATTTGGTTAGATGGTAAAAAGACTTCTCCTTATCAATTCTATCAGTTTTGGGTAAATACTGATGATCAGGATGTTGTTCAGTATTTAAAATATTTTACATTTTTACCTAAAGAAAAAATAGAAAGACTTAAAGGAGGTGTTCAAAAAAGTCCAGAGAAAAGAGAGGCTCAGAAAGTTTTAGCTAGAGAAGTTACTTGTTTGGTTCATGGAGAAGAAATGTCCTTGATGGCTGAAACCATTTCGCAAAAATTATTTTATGATAATTTTCAAGATTTCTCTAAAAAAGAGTTAGAGATGATTTTTAAAAATATTCCAGCAACTATTGTTCAGAAAGTAAAAAAAATTAATTTAATAGATTTATTAATTAAAACAGGAGCTTGTTCTTCCAAAAGACAAGCTAGAGAAGATATTGAGAATAAAGTGATATTTATTAATGGTAACTTATGTAAAGAGATTGACTCAGCAGTTAAGCAATCAGACTGTTTTCATAAAAAATATTTACTTATTAAGAAAGGAAAGAGAAAATATTATTTTATCTTGTGGAAATAATTGATATCTGTTAAACTTGTAAAATCTAAAAGCATAAATAAAAGTAAAAAAATAAATAATAAATTAATATGAAAAAAATAAATGTATCTTTCTTGTTGATTGTTTTAATGATTGCTGCTTTTTTGATTGGTTATGGTAGTAAAAACGGGATTTCATTAGGGATTTTTAATAATCAAAAAGCTGAAGAAATAGCTCAACAGGCCGTTGAATATATTAATCAAAACTTTTTAGCAATGAGCGAAGAAGGAGCAACTTTAGTTTCTGTGGTAGAAGAAAGTGGAGTTTATAAATTTACGATTTTAATAGAAGGGCAGGAATATAATTCTTATATAACTAAGGATGGAAAAATTCTTTTCCCTGATGGGGTGCCGATGGTAATAGAAGAAACAGAAAAAGAGGCTACGGCTGGAACAATGACTTGTGAAGATTTAGATAAAAGCAATGAACCAACCATAGAAGCTTTTGTTGTCAGCCAATGCCCTTTTGGAACTCAAATGCAAAGGATTTTAAATGAAATTGTTAAGAATATTCCAGAAATAGATAATTATATCGCAGTAAAATATATGGGAGAAATTCAAGATGGAAAAATTATAGCAATGCACGGAGATGAAGAAGCTCAGGAAAATTTAAGACAAATTTGTATTAGAGAAGAACAAAAAGATAAATACTGGAATTATATTGATTGCTATATTAAGGAAGGTCAATCAGAACAATGTTTAACATCTGCTTTAATAGATAAAGCTGTGTTAAACCAATGTATGGAAAATACATTAAGAGGATTAAAATATGCTCAAAAAGATTTTGATTCTGAAAGTGAATATGGAGTTACTGGATCCCCAACATTAATTCTTAATAAGAAAAATGTTAGTGAATTTGATTTTGGTGGGAGAACAGCTGAGGCAGTGAAAACATTAATTTGTTGTGGTTTTAATTCCCCACCAGCATTTTGTGATAAGGAGTTAACAAAAGATTCAGCAGAGGCAGGTTTTTCTCCTGTTTATAGCTCAGGAAGTGCTACCGGAGGAAATATGAATTGTGATTAGTAAAATTATTTTTTAATGACAAGGCAGAGATTATTTTTAGCAATTATTGTTTTTATACTGTCAGTATTTTTGATTGGACAAGGTAAGGATCTAAATAATCTTAATGTTTCTTGCGGAGAAGAGGGTTTAAAAAATTTAGAAATTAAGAAAATAGAAATTTTAGGCAATCCTGAGGCATCAGTTTTAATTGAGGTTTATTCTGATTATAAAGATGCTTTCGGGGCTCGATATTTTAGAGAGACAATTATGCCGATTATTGACGAATATGTTAATACTGGTAAAGCTCGTTTAGCTTATTATAATTTAGCTTTTGAAGGGCAAAGCTCTCAAGTAGCAGCAGAAGCAGCACATTGTGCTAATGATCAAGGAAAGTTTTGGGAGTATCAACGAGAAATTTTTAGTGAAGATTATCAGAACCAAAAAGAAATAGATATTTATAATATAGAAAATTTAAAAAATATTGCTAAAAAAATAGAGCTAGATATATGTGAATTTAGAGCTTGCTTGGATTCAGGAAAATATACAGAATTAGTTAAAGAGAAAACGCGGCAAGGATTTATTGAAAAAGATATTAATAATACTTTAACAACGTTCTTGAATGATAAAAAGATTGTTGATGAACAAGGACAAAGTTTAGGGGCGATGTCTTATAATCAATTAAAAGAAAAAATTAAAATATTTATTCAATAACAATATGACGATTAAAATTTATTCAACGCCAATGTGCCCTTGGTGTAATGTGGCCAAAGACTTTTTTACTTCTCTTAAAATGCCATTTGAAGAAATTGATGTGAGTGCTGATGAAAAAGCAGCCCAATTAATGATAGAAAAAAGCGGTCAAATGGGGGTTCCAGTGATAGAAATTGATGATAAAATTGTGGTTGGTTTTAACAAGCCTCTCTTAGAAGAAATTTTAGGACTTAATAAAGATGAAGATAAAAAAAAGAACATAAACAGCGCATAATTCTAGCGCTGTTTTTGGATAGTTGGATTTTTTATGTTATAATTTAGTGAATGGTAAAGAAAATTCTCTATTCATTAATTCTACTTTTAGTTATTGCTGGGTTGATTCTTTGGAGTATTCCTTTAGGTTTTTAGTGCTTCTTCAGGCCTTTTTGTTTCAAAAGAAAATCCAGCGACTATTTATAAAGAATAAATTTTTAAATATATGCGAATTGCTATTAATGGCTTTGGGAGAATTGGAAGATCTTTTTTCCGCCTAGCCTTTAAAGACTCAAAAATAAATATTGTTGCCATTAATGACTTGGCTGATTTAGACAACTTAGCTTATCTTTTAAAACATGATACAGTCTATGGCAAATATGAAAAAGATGTTAAAAGTAATTTTAGAGAAACAAAAGGAGAATTAGTTGTTGAAGGACAAAAAATTCTTTTTTTTCAAGAAAAGGATCCTAAAAAATTACCTTGGAAAGATTTAAAAATAGATTTAGTAGTTGAAGCAACAGGTGCTTTTAGTGATTATCTTAAAGCCAGGGACCATATTAAAGCAGGAGCAAAAAAGGTAGTTATTACTGCTCCGGTGAAAGAAGCAGAAGGGAAAGAAGGGAGAACAGTTTTATTAGGAATTAACGACGAAGAATTAAATCAATTTGATATTGTTTCTAATGGTTCTTGTACTACAAATGCAGTGGCACCAGTGATAAAAGTTTTAGAAGAGAGTATTGGGGTCAAAAAAGCTATTTTAAACACCGTTCATGCTTATACTTCTACTCAACGTTCTGTAGACGGTCCTAATAAAAATGATTGGCGACGAGGACGAGCAGCAAGTCAAAATATTATTCCTTCTACTACAGGAGCTGCAAAATGCGTTACAAAAGTTATAAAAAATTTAGAAGATAAATTTGATGGGATTGCCTTGAGGGTTCCAGTTGTTTGTGGTTCTATTGCTGATATTACTTTTGTTTCTAAAAAGCCTACTTCAGTAGATGAAATTAATGAAATTTTTAAGAAAGCAGTACAAGAAAAAAAATGGAAAGGGGTTTTAGAAATAGCTAGCGAATCTTTAGTCTCATCAGATATAATAGGCACTTTAGCGCCAGCCATTATAGACTTAGGTTTTACTAAAGTGGTTGATAAAGATTTAGTGAAAGTCTTAGTTTGGTATGATAATGAATGGGCTTATTCTTCAACTTTACTACAGCAGATTAAAAAATTATAATTAACTCTTATGTTGTATATAGGGGCAGATCATCGAGGATATAATTTAAAAGAAGAAATTAAAAAGTTTTTAGAAGAGAAAAAAATTAAATTTAATGATTTAGGTAATTTAAAGTGTGACCAAAATGATGATTACCCAGATTTTGCAAAAAAAGTGGCTTTAGAGATATCGTCTGATGATAAAAATAAAGGAATTCTTATTTGTGGCTCAGGAGTTGGAATGAGTATTGTTGCTAATAAAGTAAAAGGCGTTAGAGCAGGCCTTTGCCTTTCCAGCTATATGGCAAAAGAGGCAAAAAAAGCAATTGATATTAATGTTTTATGTTTAGCAGCTGATTTAACAGATCCTAATACAGCTAAAACTATAGTTCGTGATTGGTTAGAGACTAATTTTAAAGAGGAAGAAAGATATCTTAGAAGGGTAAAAAAAATTAATCAATTGGTTTAAAATTAAACTTTTATTTATTATTGTGGTTAAACTTATTCCAGTTATTAACACTAAAACAACTCAAAAACTTAAAGAAAGAATTCATTTACTTCGTGATTTTAAGAATATTTTTCAACTTGATATTGCTGATGGCAAGTTTACTTCGTGGAAAACTTGGAATGGTCCAGAAGTTTTAAAAAAAATCAAAAAAATAGATAGGAAATTTGAGCTGCATTTAATGGTTCATAATCCTGAACAAGTTTTACCTTATTGGCTGGAAGTTTTACCAAAAAGAGTTATTATCCACTATGAAGCAATTAAAGATTTTTCTTTACTTCATGATCTTTGTCAGAAAAATGAGACAGAATTAGCTGTAGCGATTAATCCAGAAACTCCTTTTGAAGCTATTAATCAATATTTAGACAGAATTTCTTTTATTACTTTTTTGGGAGTTTCTCCTGGCCCTTCAGGGCAAAATTTTCAATGGTTTGTTCTAAATAGAATAATTAGATTAAAGAAAGAATATCCAAAAATTTTATGTGAATTAGATGGAGGAATAAATGAAGAAAATATAGAAAAAGTGAGAGATTCAGGCGTGGATTTTGTAGCTATTGGCTCAGCCATTTTTGAATCAGCAGATCCATTAGAAAAAATATCTTATTTTCAGAAAATTTTAAAAACTTCTTAAAGCAAGCTTTTATAATTAATCTCCTTGCTTTTTAAGAGATTTTCCGCTAGAATAAGCAAGAATAATATGGAAAAATTAATATTACAAGCAAAAAAAAGAACCATTTTTGGTAAAAAGAATAAAGGCCTTAGAGAAAAAGGCTTTATTCCAGCTGTTCTTTATGGTAAAAAAATCGAAACACTTCCTTTAGAAGTAAAGGCTCAAGATTTTAATAGTATTTATAAAAAATCAGGTGATACCAATATCATTGATTTAGTTTTTGAAGATCAAGGCAAAGAGCAAGTAAAGAATGTTTTAGTTCAAGATATTAGTAATCATTTTTTAAATGGTTTACCAATGCATATCGATTTTTATGAAGTGGAAATGGATAAATTAATAAAAGCTCATATTCCAATAGTTTTTACTGGAGAATCTCCAGCAGTTAATAAAGGAGGTATTTTAATTAAATCAATGAATGAAGTTGAGGTAGAGGCTTTGCCAAAAGACTTGCCTCATGAAATTCCAGTAGATATTTCTGCACTTACTGATTTTGATCAAACTATTTATATTCAAGACATTAATTTTTCTGACAAAATAAAAGTTTTAGTTGATCAAAATACACCAATAGCAAGTATTAGCGAGCCTATTTCAGAAGAAGAATTAGAGAAGGAATTAGGCGAAGCAAAATCTGTAGAAGAAGTTGAAGTGGCAGGTGAAGACAAAGAAAGTCAAGATGAAGAATCTAAAGAAGAAACAAAAGAACAGAAAGAAGAAAAGAAAGAAGGAGAAAGTGAAGAAGGCTCTTCAAAATAGATTTTTATATATTAAGAATAAATGATTATAAAATCAGTTTCTAGAAAAAAGGTTAGAGATATTTGCTCTCCTCTTAAAGAAGAGATAAAACCTGAAAAGAAAAAAAGGTGTATTTCTTTTTTTTCTCTCTGGAGAAAAAAAGTAGTTCAACAAAAAGTTCTTTCTTTAGCAATTTTATTTTTCGTTTTGTTTTCAATTGCTCAAAACAGCGTAATGGCGCCTATTTTTTTTCAATCAAGAGAGGCCGAAGCTCTTTATGACGAAGAAAGAGCAAGGTTACAAAAAGAATTAGAGGCTGTTGAAAAAGAAATAGCTCAATATGAAAAATTGGTAGCAACTACTCAGCAAGAGAAAGAAACTCTTCAAAGAAAAATTAATGAATTAAAAAATAAAGCTGGACAAATAAATCTTCAAATTAAATCTACGAATCTTAATCTTGAATATTTGAATGTGAGAATTGATGAAACAACAACTTCTATTTTTAAAACAACAGATAAAATTAATGCTACAAGGGACAATTTATCTAATTTGCTTCAATCTTTTTCTCAACTAAACCAAACTTCCCTTCTTGAAATATTACTTGGTTCAGGAACGATAAGTGATTTTTTTGATTATTCTAATGCTCTTCACAGCATCCAAGAAAAAGTTCTTGAAAATATTGAGGAGCTTGAAGAATTAAAAATTACTTTAAACAATCAAAACCAAGTATTGTCTAGTGATAAGGAAGAAAATCAAAGAATGTTAGCAATGCAAATGTTGCAGCAACAAGAATTAGAAGCTACAAAAAATGAACAAGCAAGCCTTTTAAGTGTTACTCAAGGCAATGAAGCTCGATACCAGCAAATGTTAGCAGAATCAAAGCAAAGGGCGACAGAAATTAAAGGCAGGATTTATCAATTAATGGGAGTCCAGACTCAAGTAACTTTTGGAGAAGCTTTAGAAATTGCTAATTGGGTGAGTAGTCGCACAGGAGTAAGGCCAGCCTTTCTTTTGGCAATTTTAACTCAAGAATCAAATTTAGGACAAAACGTAGGAACTTGTAATAGGCCAGGAGATCCTCCGTATAAAAGTTACCGAGTTATAATGAAACCTAGCAGAGATCAGGCTCCATTTCTTCAAGTTTGTAATGAATTAGGCTTGGATCCTGAAACAACTCCAGTTTCTTGTCCAATGTATCAAGGAGGACAGCAAATTGGTTGGGGAGGAGCAATGGGTCCAGCTCAATTTATTCCTTCAACTTGGATGATGTACAAAGACGAAGTATCTAAAATTACAGGTAATTATCCTTCTAATCCCTGGGACATTAGAGATGCTTTTGTTGCTGCTGCTTTGTACGTTGCAAGATGGGGAGCTACCCAACAAACAAGAGACGCTGAATGGCGTGCGGCTATGATTTATTTTTCTGGCAGCACAAACACAAGATATCGTTTTTATGGTGACAGTGTTATGGCGATAGCTGATAGATATGAAAAAGACATATCCTATCTTCAGAGTGTTGTTAAACAATAATTTTTTATTTATGATTCAATGTTATTTTTGTCTTCAAAATAAAGAAGATATAGACTATAAAGATGTTGATACTTTAAAGCGCTTTATTTCAAGCCAGATGAAGATTTACCCTCAAAGGAAAACTAATTTATGCGCTAAGCATCAACGTTTATTAAAAAAAGCAATTAAAAGAGCCCGAGTGGCAGGGTTACTTCCTTTTGTTAATTATTAAAGCTTGTAATGGATAATGATGAGAAACAATTTTATTCACCTAATGGGGAATTATTTACTTACAAAGAGCTTTTAAAAGAAGTGCTTTTTTATATCAAGACTGATCCTCAAGAACAATATAAAGTTGTGATTGGAACAGATTCTGCTAATCATGGAACAACTGATTTCGTAAGTGCTATAGTAGTTTATCGTGTAGGACATGGTGGAAGATTTTTTTGGAGACGAATTAATCAAAAAAAAATAAATAGTTTGAGAGAAAGAATCTATCAAGAAGTAATGATGTCTTTGAAATTAGCTGAAGAAGTTTTGCTTAACTTATCAAAAAACAAGGATATTGTTTTTGATTTTGAGGTTCATGTAGATATTGGTAGCCAAGGGGAGACTAAAAATATGCTTCAGGAAATAATGGGGATGGTAAGGGGATTAGGTTTTCAAATTAAAACAAAACCTGAATCTTATGGAGCTTCGAAAGTAGCAGACAGGTACACTTAAAAAGTGAAAAATAATAATGAAAAACGGGGGGCTTTATTGTTAAGCCCTTTTTATGTTAAAATATATCAATGGCAAAGAAGAAAAAAAACAAATTTAGAATTAATTTTTTAGGAGCAGGAAAGAATTTTTTTAGAAAAATTATTCCTGAAGATACTTTAAATACAGAAGTTAAAAATAGTCTTTTTGCTATTCTTTTTTTAGTTTTGTCTTTGATTTTTGTATTAAGTGCGTTTGATTTAGCTGGTCCTTTTGGTAGGATTCTTCTTAAGATATTTAATTATCTCTTGGGTTGGGGCTATTTTATTCTTCCGTTTTTGTTAATTTTAATATCTTTTAATTTTCTACGTTCTCTCACAGAAAAAATTAATTTGAATATATTTACTTTTTTTGGTTGTTTTCTTATCCTTTTATCGATTTTGTCTATATCAGAAGTTTTTATTCAAGATAAAGGAGGTTTAGTTGGGTCATTTGGGGGTTTATTAGAGAGTTATTTAGGGTTATGGGCGACTTTGATTATTTATATAGCTGTTTTAATATCAGGTTTTTTGTTGGTTTTAAATGTTCCATTGAAATTTTTTTCAAAAACAGAGAAAGAAGATACAGAGACTTCTCCTGTGTTTGAGTCAGAAGAAATGTCTCGCGATGAAGAAGCAATAGAAAGAGAACCTTTAGAAAAAGAAGAAAAGAAAGAAAAAGATTTAAAAGAAATTGAAAAAGCTAAAGAAGAAAAGATAGTTACTAATTTTATAAAATCGAATAATAAGTATAAATTTCCTTCTTTAAATTTGCTTGATACAGAATATTCTCGTCCCCGCGTTGGTGATATTAAAGTCAATGCAAATATTATTAAAAGAACTTTACAAAGCTTTGGAATAGAGGTTGAGATGGGTGAAGTTAATGTTGGGCCAACAGTAACTCAATATACTCTTAAACCAGCTGAAGGCGTAAAGCTTTCTAATATTACTGCTCTTCAGAATGATTTGTCATTAGCCTTAGCTGCTCATCCTTTAAGAATTGAAGCTCCGATTCCTGGCAGGTCTTTAGTTGGGGTTGAGGTGCCTAATAAATATATTTCTTTGGTAAGGTTGGGTAGTTTGCTTAAAGAAGCTGATTTTCAAAAAACAGCTTCTCCTTTATCGTTTGTTTTAGGGAGAAATGTGAAAGGCGAAGCATTATTGGCTAATTTAAGTAAAATGCCTCATCTTTTAATAGCTGGAGCCACTGGAGCAGGAAAATCAGTTTGTATTCATAGTATTCTTACGTCCTTTTTGTTTAAAAACTCTCCAGAAACATTGAGGTTAATTTTAATAGATCCAAAGAGAGTGGAGCTTTCTTGTTATAATGGAATCAATCATTTAATAACCCCAGTGGTTACTGATTATAAAAAAGTTCTTCCAATTCTTCGATGGTCAGTAAATGAAATGGAAAGGAGATATGAATTACTTTCTGATTATCAATCAAGAGATATTGAAAGTTTTAATTCTAAAATGGTTTCAAAAAAAGAGCCTATTTTGCCCTATATAGTTATTTTTATTGATGAACTAGCTGATTTGATGGTACGTTATGGTCGTGATCTCGAAACTTTAATTATTAAAATTGCTCAAATGGCTAGAGCAACAGGAATTCATCTTGTTTTGTCTACTCAGAGGCCTTCAGTCGAAGTTATTACTGGTTTAATTAAAGCCAATATTACATCCCGAATTGCTTTTCAAGTAGCTTCTCAAGTTGATTCAAGAACTATTTTAGATATGGGAGGAGCAGAAAAACTTTTAGGTAGTGGGGACATGCTTTATTTAGCCTCAGATTCTTCAAAGCCTCGCAGAATTCAAAGTGCTTATGTTTCAGAAAAAGAAGTTAATAAATTGATAAACTTTATTAAAGAAGCTAATTTTGAATCTGAAGAAGAAAATGGTTTAGCTGAGGATTTGGAAGGATTTGTTGAATCCTCATCATCACCTAAGGAGCTAGATTTAGAAAAATGGGATAAATCATCAGAGGATGAATTGTACCCAGAGGCTTATGAAATAGTGGTAAAAGCAGGAAAAGCATCGGCTTCATTATTACAGAGAAGATTAAGAATTGGTTATTCAAGAGCTGCTCGTCTTCTCGATCTTTTGGAAGAGAATGAGATTGTGGGCCCAGTTGATGGTGCTAAACCAAGAGAAGTTTTTATTAAGAAAAAAGAAGAAAATAATTATGGCAATTAAAGATTTTTCTCAAGAAAAAAAGGAGGAAAGTTTATCGTGTGGGGGTTTTTTAAAACAATCACGGTTAGAGCAGGGTTATAGTATAGAAAAAGTGTCTGAAGAAACAAAAATCCTATCTTCAATTATAAAAAGCCTGGAAGAAGATTGCTATGAGAATTTACCACCCCCAGTTTATTTAAAAGGAGTGATTATAAAATATGCTCATTTTTTAAAACTAGATACAGAGAAAATTATAAATCTTTACCAAAGAAGCAATGGAAGGAATTTATTTTCCGGGAAAAATGATATTCCTCCTAAAAATAGATTTTTTATTAATCAACCTAAAATATTTTTGTTTATAAAAAACTTTCTTCCTAGATTTTTTAGATTTCTTTTTTGGGGCTTAATATTATTATATTTTTTATATGAAGCAAGCTTTTTTATTTTACCAGCTAAAATTATTCTTTATTCTCCTTCTGCTGATTTTACAACTGATCAACGAGAACTTGAAATATCTGGTAAAGTGATTCGAGGGAAGATGCTTTTTATTAAAGACCAAGAAATTTCTTTTCAAGATAACGGTGTCTTTAGAGATAAAATCATTCTTAGTCCAGGGCTTAATAATATTGAATTTAAGGCTACAAATGCTTTAAATCATCATACTTTAATAACTCGTCAGGTTATTTACTCTCCTTTTGCAGAATGATCATGTTTGCTATTTAAATCTTTTATTGCGGAATCGTTCAATAACTGTTAATATAATTTTTATATGGCTAAAAATCCTTTAAACAACAAGAAAAATAAATTAACTGATTCTAAAGAAGGTATTTTAGAGCAAACTTTGAAAAATCTTCAAGAAAAATTTGGAGAAGGCGCAATAATGAAGCTAGGAGGAGTAAAAAAAGTAAATGTTGACGTTATTCCAACTGGCTCACCTTCTTTAGATTTGGCTTTAGGGGTTGGAGGAATTCCTCGGGGGAGGATTACTGAAATTTATGGTGCAGAATCTTCAGGAAAAACAACATTAGTTCTTCATATTGTTGCTGAGGTTCAAAAAAAAGGAGGTAAAGCAGCTTTTATTGATTCAGAACATGCTTTAGACCCTGAGTATGCTCAAAAAATCGGAGTTAAAGTAAAAGAATTGTTAATATCGCAGCCTGACAATGGAGAGCAAGCTTTAGATATTGTAGAGTCTTTGGTTCGTTCAGGAGTAATAAATTTAATTATTGTTGATTCAGTTGCTGCTTTAACTCCTCAAGCTGAAATTGAAGGAGAAATGGGGGACCAGACAATTGGTCTTCAAGCTCGCTTAATGAGCAGGGCTTTAAGAAAATTAACAGCTATTTCTTCGAGGACAAATACAGCTATTATCTTTACAAATCAAACAAGGATGCAGATAGGAATGATGATGTTTGGTAATCCAACAACTACTCCTGGGGGGAAAGCATTAAAGTTTTATAGCTCAGTGAGAATTGAATTAAAAAGGCGCGCCCAAATTAAAAAAGGAGAGGAAATTATTGGTTCTCGTATTAAAGCAAAAGTGGTAAAAAATAAAGTTGCTCCTCCTTTTCGAGAATCAGAGTTTGATATTCTTTATAATGAAGGAATTTCTTATAGTGGGGATCTTCTAAATTTAGCAGTAAAAAAGGAGATTGTTAAAAAATCAGGAATGACTTATAGTTTTGGAGAGACAAAATTAGGAGCAGGTTTTGAAACCGCAAGAGCTTTTCTAAAAGAAAACCCTAAAATAGCAAAAGAGTTGTGGCAACAAATTATAAAAAATTAAATTAATTAAAAATATAAGATTATGGAAAATAAAAATAATTATGAATTATCTTTTTGGCTTTCTTCTGAATTAGATGAAAAGGAAGCAGAAAAAAAATTTAGCGATTTGTTAAAAGAATTAGAAAAGCTAGGTTCATTAATTAGTGTTTCTCAACTACCTCAGCTAAAACCATTAGCTTATCCGATTAAAAAAGAAAAAAAATTTTACGAGAATGCTTATTTTGGATTTATTCAATTTAGCTTAGAAAAAAACTTAATTGTTCCTTTTAAAAAAAGCCTTCATCTTAATAATGAAATTATTCGTTTTTTAATTATTCACAAAGAAATTAAGGAGAAAATTAAAATTCCTTCAGGCTTTTTTAAAAAATCCTCTTCAACTAAGATCAAAAAAGAGGAAACAAAAAGCAAAGAGCAAGAAGAAAAACCAGGAAAAGAAATCAGCTTAGAAGAATTAGATGAAAAATTAAACGAAATTCTTAAAAAATAAACGGTTGGGTTGGTCGAGAATTAAAAATAATTTGTTAATTGATAAAAATTAATTAACGAAAATAAAATTATGAATTTAAATAAAGTTTTTATTATAGGGAACCTTACTAGAGATGTTGAGCTTCGCAATACTCCATCAGGTCAATCAGTGGCTAATTTTGGAGTGGCTACTAATCGAGTTTGGGTAAATGCTAGTGGTCAGAAACAACAAGAAGTAGAATTTCATAATATTGTTGTTTGGGGGAAAATGGCTGAACTTTGCAATCAATATCTTGCTAAGGGGCGATTAGTCTTTGTTGAAGGAAGAATAAAAACAAGAAGTTGGGTTGATGCTAATGAGCAAAAAAGAACAAAAACAGAGATTATTTCTGAGAATATAAATTTTGGGCCAAGAAGAGTTCAAGAAGGAGAAGAGAAATTTAAAATGCCTCCAGAGGAGACAGAAGCAAGTGTTGAAGATCTTCCTGTTTTGGAAGAAGACTCAGATAATGTTAGTTCTGATGATATTCCTTTTTAAATGATTTAATTATCTCGTTCAATTTTTCTCCTTTTAATGTTTCTTCGATGTTATGCCAAGATTTTTTTATACGATGATCTGTAATACGGTCTTGAGGAAAATTGTAAGTACGAATTTTTTCTGATCTCTCGGCGCTGCCTATTTGGCTGCGCCTTTCTTTTTCTGCTTCTCCTATTATTTGAGCTTCTTTAATATTAAAAAGTTTATTTTTAAGTATTTCAAGAGCTTTTTCTCTGTTTTGGTTTTGATGTCTTTCGCTTTGACAAGAAATTATTAAACCAGTGGGTTTATGACAAAGGCGGACAGCAGTTTCTACTTTATTTACATTTTGGCCTCCAGGACCAGAAGAACGAAAAAATGTTTCTTCTATTTCATCAGGCTTTATTTCTATTTTGACATTTTTTGATTGAGGTAAGATAGCCACGGTAGCTGTAGAAGTATGAATTCTTCCTGATTTTTCAGTGGCAGGGATTCTTTGAACACGATGAACGCCAGCTTCTTGATTAAGGTTTTCAAAAGCTTCTTGGCTTTGGATTTCCATGATACCTTCTTTTAACCCTCCAAGAGATGTTTCATTGGTATTAATAATTTTTACAGGCCAATTCTGGTTAATGGCATAGCGATGATACATGGTAAATAGGTCTTGAGCAAACAATGAAGCTTCTTCTCCTCCAGTTCCAGCTCTTATCTCAATAACAATGCCTTTAATGTTGGTATTTGTCTCGTTATTTTCAAGGCTTTCTTTTTCCTGATTTTGCAAAATTCTTTCTTTTAATTGTTCGTTCTTTTTTAGTTCTTCCTCAGCTAAAGCTACAAGATCTTCATCAGTTGTTTCTGATAAGATTTCTTGAGCTTCTTTTATTTTTTTCTCTATTTTATTGAGTTCTTTTTTGATGCTAAGCTCTGTTTCAATTTTTTTAAGCTGTCGAGAAGCTTCTTCAAAGTTGCTTTTATCTGAAAGAAACTCAGGATTACTGAGTTTCTTTAAAAGTATTTCTTTTTCTTTTTGTAGTTCTTCGAGATCCATTCTTTTTGTAATCTTTCAAGGTTTATTATTTACCTTTTTTTTCTTTGCTCTCAAGTTTCTTTTTGGGCGCCCTAGCTGATGTTTTAGTTTTTTTAAGAACAGGTTTTTTAGATTTCAAATCATCTGTTTTTTGAAGACGTTTTTTAAATCTTTGAACTCGTCCAGTAGTATCAACTAGTTTCTTTTGGCCAGTATAAAAAGGATGGCATTGAGAACAAATCTCGACTTCTATGTTTTCAGCAGTAGAACCAATAGAAAATTTAGCTCCGCAAGCACAAATTGCAGTTGCTTTTTTATAGTACTGAGGATGAATTTCTTTTTTCATAGTAAAGCTATAATATCAGAAAATGTTTAAAAAATCAATAAAGATTTGATTTATTAAACTTGCTTTATTGTAAGAAGTTTAATAAAAAGAGCCAAGGGTTGACATTATTTTTTAATGGTGATACTATTAAGGCAGTTCTCTGTTTTATAGAGGACGGGCCCCACCAGAACACTACGGTTTTAAAATCGTAGTGTTTTTTATAGAAATCGTTAAATTTCCTTGATTCTCTCTTCTTTTTATGGTAGATTAAGAAACACAATATGACAGAAGATAAAAAACAACAATTAATAGAGCAAGAAGAGATTAATGATGGCCAAGAGAGTGAATTAATGGCAATGAAAAAAGCTGGTTTGCAATTTGGGCATAAAAAAACCTATAATCATCCTCAAGCTGGTTATTTTACTGTTAAGTCATCCACAGAGCTTTCTTTAATTGATTTGAACGAAACTATTAAAGGGCTGGAATCAGCTTTAAATTTTATTAAAGAAGTTGTAGAGAATAAAGGGACAATTCTTTTTGTGGGTACTGTTGGAGGAGCTAAAGAAGGTATTCAAAATATATGTCAAAAATATGGCTTGCCATATGTTACTAATCGTTGGTTAGGAGGAACTTTGACAAATTTTCAAACACTAAACGAAAGAATAAAATATTTAGAAGAGCTTGAAGAAAAAAAGAAAACAGGTGATTGGAATAAATACACTAAACAAGAACAAAGAAAAATGGAGGAAGAGATGTTGAAATTAGAAGAAAAATTTATTGGTTTGAAGCAAATGTCTTGTTTGCCAGATGCTTTGTTTATAATAGATCCGAAAACGCATGATACAGCAGTAAAAGAAGCCAAGAAAAAGGGAATTCCTATAATATCAGTTTTAGATACTGACGATGACCCAACAGAAATAGACTATTCAATTCCTGCAAATGATAGTGCAAAATCTTCAATTCAATATATTTTAAATAAAATTGATCAAGTTCTAGATCAAACAATAAATAATAAAAAATAATAAATCAATGGCGAAAATTGAAGATGTTCAAAAATTAAGAGAGCAAACTCAGGCTCCAGTAATGGAATGTAAGAAAGCTTTAGAAGAAGCTAAAGGAGATCTTGATAAAGCTGGTCAAATTTTAAAGAAAAAAGGTGAATTAAGGGCAGCAAAAAAAGAAAATAGTAGTACGAAAAGTGGAGTAGTAGAAGCCTATATTCATTCTAATCATCGTGTTGGAGCTTTAATAGAATTACGATGTGAAACTGATTTTGTAGCTAATAATGAAGAATTTAAGAAATTAGCTTATGATTTAGCAATGCATATTACTGCTTTGAGCCCTAAGTATGTTTCTTATAATGAAGTTCCCAAAGAGATTATACAAGAAAAAGAAAAAGAATATACAGAAGAATTAAAAGGAAGTAATAAACCACCTGAAATTACAGAGAAAATAATAAAAGGCAAATTAGATAAAGAATTTCAAGAAATTTGTTTAGATAAACAGGCTTTTGTTAAAGACGAAACAAAAGATATAGGGCAATTAATTAAAGAGGCTACTGCCAAATTTGGTGAAAAAATAGAAGTTAATCGATTTATTCGTTTTCAAATTTAATATGTTTAATATTTTACCTCCTCTCTTGATCATTTTAGGAGTTACTGGATTAATCTATATATTCCAATATTGCCAAGGGAAAGAAAAGGAAAATATATATAATGATTTAGAAATTGAGAAAATTGAAAACAAAAAAAGAAAATTTTTAGAAAAGTTTTATAGAATTTTTAATAAAAAGAATTATCAAAAAACTGGTGATTGTTTGTTTGCTTTTACTGAGAAAGTTTTAGTTCGTTCTCGAATAATAGTTTTAAGAATCGATAGAACAATTTTTAGAAATTTAACAAAAATTAGAATAAGAAAAAACATTCCAGAGATAGAAGAAGGAAAACAAAATGGTATTATTGGAGTTGTTTCTGAAGATAAGCTTATAGATGATAACAAAGATGTTTCTCATCTTTTAGATACAATTCAAGAAGAAAAGAATTTATTGAAAAAACTCAGAACCCATCCTGATGATCTAGCAGTTCTTAAAAATTTAGCTCGAATATATCTTTGGCGAAAGGATTTTTCTTCTGCTCGTTGGGCTTTGCTTCAAGCATTTCGATTAGATAAAGAAGATAATGTTGTGCAGGATTTGTTGTTAGAATTATATGAAAAAAGAGGTGGAACAAGGTAGTTAAAATATTGCCGAGGTAGCTCAATGGCAGAGCAACGGTTTTGTAAACCGTAGGTTGGGGGTTCGAATCCTCTCCTCGGCTCATTGGTTGGGCAGGTGGCAGAGTGGACAATTGCACGAGACTGTAAATCTCGCGGCCTTAGGCCTCCATAGGTTCGAATCCTATCCTGCCCACCATTAAGAAAATATTGAGGCCAAAGTAGTTCAGTGGTAGAACATCCCCTTGGTAAGGGGAAGGTCGAGGGTTCAATTCCCTCCTTTGGCTCTGTCAAGATGCATATAATAAATAAAAAGTATAGTTATGAAAAAAGAATATATAGTAAAATTACAATGCACAGATTGCAAACGTATTAATTATTACACTCGTCGCAACAAAAAAACTGTTGAGCGTAAATTAGAATTAAAAAGATATTGTCCTTGGTGTAAAAAGCATACAATTCATAAAGAAGGCAAGAAATAATATTTTTTTATTTTCTTGTTAGGGGCATGGTGAAATGGCTATCATAGAGATCTCCAAAATCTTTGTTCCAGGTTCGAATCCTGGTGCCCCTGCTGAATAAAAACCTTATTGATTTAAGGTTTTTTATTATTTTATAAATATATTAAAATGTGCAGTATTGTGGTATAATAAAAAGTCGAATTACTAAAGCATTAAAATTAAAAAATAAAATGATAAAAATCAAAAACAGCGCATTAGTTTTGTTGATGGTGTTTTTTGTTTTTTCTCTTGTTTCCGGTTTAGCGGTTAAAACAGTACAAGGGCAAAACATGAATCAAGAGCAAAATCAGAAACAAATACAAACTAATGCTCAAATTCATGAAAGTACTGTAGCAAATTTTGTTCAGGGTCTTTTAGGAGTTGTTAGTGCAGAAGAAGGAATTGGCGAGCAAGTAAAAACAATAGCACAACAGCAAAATAATTCAGCAAGCACAACTATTCAATCAATGGAGAGGGTTCAAGCAAGAAATCAAATACAAACATTTTTATTTGGCTCAGATTATAGAAATCTTGGAGTAATGAGAAGCGAAATGGTTCAAACGAGGAATAGATTAGATCAATTAAATAAATTATTGGGAAATATTCAAAATGAAGAAGATAAAACAAAACTTCAAAATCAGGTTCAATTACTAGAGCAGGAGCAAATAAGAGTTGAAAATTTTATAGAAGAGCAAGAGAAACAATTTAGTTTGTTTGGGTGGTTAGTAAAATGGTTTAGTAACGCTAATTAACTTAAAAAAATAATGAAGAAAAATTTTATTTTTATTTCTTTAATAATAATTATTCTTGTAATTTTAGGAATTTGGTATATTAACAATAAGGATATTTTCTCTCCACAAAAACTAACTTTTATTTCAGAAGTTAATTATATTTGTGACGATGATAAGATAATAAAAGCAAGTTTTTATGAAGGAGAATATATTCCAGTAGGATCAGAAGAAATGCCAATTCCATCAGGAAGCGTAGAGATTGTTTTAAGTGACGGAAGAAATTTTAATTTACCTCAAACTATTTCTGCGTCAGGAATACGTTATGCTAATGATGATGAATCGTTGATTTTTTGGAGTAAAGGAGAAAACGCCTTTATTTTAGAGAATGATGAAGAAACCTATAAAAACTGTTTTACTGAAAAGAATTGCTATGTTGGAGGTTGTAGTGGAGAACTTTGTACAAATAATCCAGAAGCAATAAGTACTTGTGAATTTCTCGCAGGAATGGAATGTTTAGATACGGAAATGAGTTGTGAACTTATTGAAAATGAATGTACATGGGTTTTGTCTAAAGAAGCAGCAGAATGTTTTATGGGGATTAAAGAAGAGCAAGGAAATCAAGTAATGGAAACAAGGATTGGGCATTTTTTTGAAAAAGCAATGGATATTCTTAACTATTAAAGTTATCCACCATTGACAATGTTTTTGCTTGATATAAAATTTATTTAAGAAGATTAATGGGGCTGGTCTCCCATTTCCTTCTAATTTTTAAAAGGTTTTAATAAATATTTATATTTAGGAAAACCTAAAAAATATGGTTAAGAAAAAGAAGGGTAGCAAGAAGAAGAAATAGATTCTATAAGAGAATAATTTGTTCAGGCGCCAGATAATTACTGGCGTCTTTTTTCTTTGTAAATTTTTTATATATTATGTTATAATAAATAATTATTATTAAAAGATAAAATATGAATAAAAAAGGATCAACTTCAATTTTTTTAATATTAGTAATTTTGCTCTTAGGTGCAGGTTATTTAGTAAATAAAGGGATAATAGTTCTTAATTTGCCTGAAGATTTTTCAATAATTACAACATCAACTAGCGTGCCTGTAACTTCAACTATTCCAGATGAAGGGATAGAAGAAGAATTTTGCCAGAAAAAAGGGACAGATTTTAAACTGAGTTTATCTGAGGCAAAAAAAATTGCTGTTTTGGGTGAATGCGGAGACAATCTTAAAGATACTTACATTTGCAATGAGATCACTGGAACTTGGTGGATAAATTTGGACATAGAGAAAGAGGGATGTAATCCTGCTTGTGTTATCAACGTAGAGACAAAGATGGCAGAGATTAATTGGAGGTGCACAGGTTTGCTGCCGATGTAGCTCTTTATTGACTATTTTATAATATAGTGTTATAATTAAAATATCCTTTTAGAGGATATTTTAATCTTTTTTAATAGAACCTTTACAAATTAAAAATATAAAGAAAGGAGGTGGATTAATTGAGATGGAGTGAGGAAAAAGAAAAAGAGTTTTTCCGTCAACATGAAATTCTCGAAAAAAACTCAAAGAAAATTAAAAAAACAGATATTGATGAAGTGTTTATTATTTTTCCTTATAATCAAAAAAATTTATGGATTCCTGATAATAATTTTTGGTTGGAATTAGGAAAAATGATGGGAAATTCAAGCTTGCTTATTTGTTCTCCGAATGCTCTAGTTAAAGCAAAGCCAGACTTAAGTGAAAATGAATATATAGTTACAATAAATGAAATGGTTCTTTATTACTGGCTTGAAATTCAGGAATATTTAAAACTGAATTTAAATATTCAGAAAATCATGTATATTTGTACTGATATAAATTTAGAAAGAATTAGAAGAGATTTTGCAATTGTTTTTCAATGTGATTATAAAGTAGACGAAACGCAAACGATAATAATTCCTGGATATGAAGTTAGAGAAAAAACTAGAGTAGTTCCTTCAAGTTTTTGGAAAAAAGTTTATAAATTTAGAGAGTTGATAGTATTTAATTTACCAATTTGGTTATATGAATTTTTAGGAAGGAGATAAAAATGTTAAGAGATTGTCAGGTATTATTAAAGAATAGGCCTTATTTTGGTGGAGTCGAATGTAGTGACCAAATAAGAAGTATTCGAGAATTAGATGAATGGGAAGGAAAAAAAATTATTGTATTTAATAGGAATTGTGGAGCAGAAGAATTATATTGTTTAGTAAGTCCTCCTTTTAAATTAAGTAACAATTGTTGGCTTAAGGCAGAAGATAATAAATGGTTTAAAACAGAAAACGATTGCTGGTATATTTTAGTTGAAAGAATTGGAACATATTTTCGGTCACAAGGTGACATAGCTTTGAAATTATGTATGTATTCAGTTGTTCCGTATGAAAATGGTGCCTGGGAAAAAGAAAGATGTTTGATAAAAACACATTTTTCCAATCCTCAAAAAGTTTATATTAAAAGAAGTTGTTATCAACCTCAATATTATTAGTTTTAATAAAGCCCTTGCTGTTAAATCAGAAGGGCTTTTAAATTTTTTGGTGTTTTTATGGTATACTAAATAGGCTAAAAAGCTTATGCTTTCTAAGAAAATTCTTATTAAAGAAATAATTGAGCTTGGTTATTTAAAGTCCCCTCGGATTATTGAGGCTTTTCTTGCTATTGATAGAAAGGATTTTGTAAATTTAGACAACAAAAATGAAGTTTATTCAAATATTCCTTTACCAATAGGTTTTGGTCAGACGATTTCTCAGCCTTTAACAGTTGCTTTTATGCTAGAGCTTTTGCAGCCTAAAAAAGGGGAGAAAATTTTAGATATTGGTTCTGGGTCTGGATGGACGAGTTCTTTGCTTTCTTATTTAGTAAATAGTGAGAATCAAAAATCAAAAGGGCAAGTTATAGCAATAGAAAGAATATTGGAGTTAAAAGAACTTGGGGAAAAAAATACAGCAAAGTATAATTTTGTTAAAAAAGGTATAGCAAAATTTTTTTGTGCTGATGGGGCAAAAGATGTTTCTGCTATTTGTTCTCAAATTGGTTTGAAAGATGGATTTGATAAAATTCTTTGTTCAGCTACAGTTAAAGAAGTTCCTCAAGAATGGCGAGAACAACTTAAGATAGGAGGGAAAATAGTTGTTCCTTTTGATGGAGAAATTCAGCTTTGGATTAAAAAAGGAGACGATAGCTTTGATAGACAATTTTTTAAAGGATTTAGTTTTGTTCCTTTAATTTCTTGCATTTAAAGTTAATAATTTTAATTAATGAAGTTGTCTTTTAGTCTTAAATTTGTTAATATTCTAAAATGTTAAAAGGAGATAAAGAAAGACAAGATGTTTCTTATGATTCTCGTAATATTACTCTTTCAATTTATGCTGGAGCAGGTGGGCGCGATGCTGAGGATTGGGCTTTAATGTTATTAAGAATGTATCAAAGATACACAGAAAAGAAAAATTGGAAATTTTTTTTGTTAGATAAAAGAGAAAATGAATTTGGTGGAATTAAAAGCGCAACAGCAGAGATAAATGGTCGTGATCTTTTCAAAACTTTTAAAAATGAAAATGGAGTACATCGTTTAGTAAGGATATCTCCTTTTTCTTCTGCGAAATTACGCCATACGTCCTTTGCTTTAGTAGAAGTTTTACCGATTATTGAAGCTAAAGAGCTTCCTTTAGACGAAAATGATTTGGAAATAGAAACTTTCCGTTCATCAGGTCCAGGAGGTCAAAATGTTAATAAAGTAGAAACTGCTGTTAGAGTTCTTCATAAGCCCTCAGGAGTGGTTGTTGCTTGCCAGGCAGAAAGATCTCAATCAAGTAATAAAGAAAAAGCTTTAACCATTTTAAGAACTAAGCTATATCAGTTATCAGAGCAAGAAAAGGTAAAAACTTTAGCAGATCTTAAAGGCAAGAAGATAAAAATTGAATGGGGCAATCAAATTCGTTCTTATGTTCTTCATCCTTATCAATTAGTAAAAGATCATCGCACTGGTAAGAAAAAAGGTAATGTTGAAGAAATTTTAGATGGTAATCTAGATAAAATTCTAAATATTTAATTTTAATTTTTTGTATTGTGTCTTTAGTATATTTTAAAAATGTGTCAAAGGCTTATAACGGATCTTTGATTTTAGATAATGTTACTTTTAAAATAGACCCAGGAGAGTTTGCTTCTTTAGTGGGAAGATCAGGAGTAGGAAAAACTACGCTTTTGAAAATGTTGCTTAAGGAAGAGTCTCCTACTAAAGGCAGAATTTTTTTTAATGATAAGGATATTAATAAACTTAAAAATCAAGAGATAGCACTTCTTCGTCGGAAAATAGGGATGGTTTTTCAAGATTTTAAGCTCTTAACTCATAAAACTGCTTATGAAAATGTAGCTTTTGCAATGGAAGTAGCTGGCTATCCAGAAAGAATGATTGAGAAAGATGCTCCTGAATTATTAAAATTAGTGAATTTAGAGGGAAGAGCTAATAATTTTCCTTACCAACTTTCTGCTGGTGAAAAACAAAGAGTAGTTATTGCTAGAGTTTTAGCTCAAAGACCAGAATTAATTTTAGCAGATGAGCCTACAGGAGATTTAGACCCTATTAATACCTGGGAGATTATTAAACTTTTAACCAAGATTAATGAGTTAGGAACAGCAATAATATTAGCAACTCATAACAAAGAAGTAATCAATACTTTAGGAAGAAGAGTAATTAGTTTAGATGGTGGCAAGATTATTCGTGATGAGGAAGAAGGTAGGTATCTTATTTAAAATAATTTAATAATTCAATAATTTAGAAAATTTAATTAATATGTTAATTATCCTTAAAAGAGTTTTTCGTACTGCTTGGCAGGGATTAATAAGAAATAGTTGGCTTTCAATTGCTTGTATTACAATGTTAACTATTAGCTTAATGATTTTAGGAACAATTTTAATTTTTAATAATGTTAGTAATGAACTCGTTGGTATTTTAGAAGAGAAAATGGATATTAGTATTTATTTTAAAAGAGAAGTTCCTGAGGAAGATATTTTAAAAATTCGAGATGAGCTTATTGGTAATGAAAAAATTGCTAAAATTGAATATATTTCCCAAGAAGAAGCATTAGCAATATTTGAAGAAAGAAGTAGTCGTAACCCAACAATAATGAGAGCTTTAGAAGAATTGGGGGAAAATCCTTTAGCTGCTTTTTTAAGTATTAAGGCTAAAGATACTGCTTATTATTCAGAGATTATTGATGAAGTTAATAGCTCTGCTTTTAAAGACAAATTAATGACAGTTGATTTAGCAGAAAATCAAAGAGTAATTGAGAGAATAAGTGCTTTATCAACAGGAATAAAATTAGGTTCTTTCTTAATGATTATTGTTGCTGCTTTATTAAGTATTCTGATTAGCTTTAATACAATCCGGATGGCAATTTATTCTTTGCGAGGAGAAATAGAGATAATGAAATTAGTTGGTGCTTCCAATTGGTTTGTTCGAGGGCCTTTCCTTTTAGAAGGAGCTCTCTATGGTCTATTTGCTTCTTTTATTGCTATAGTGATTCTTATGCCTATGGTAATGTGGATTAGCCCTAAAGTGCAGAGCTTTATCTCAGAAATAAGTATTAATTCGTATTTTTGGTCTCATTTTTGGTATATTTTTGGAATTCAAGCAGTCTTTGGCATGGCTCTAGGAGTAATTGCTGGGTTTTGGGCAATGAATAGATATTTGAAAGTTTAATAATTTGCGGGATCGTCTAATGGTAGGACAGTTGGTTTTGGTCCAACCGATCCTGGTTCGAGTCCAGGTCCCGCAGCAGTCTTGTGCATAGTGTCGAGAGACCGAGACACATAATAATCGCCAAAGAGGCGGTTTTTTGTTAGGATAGTAAATATGTTAATTGATGATATAAAAATTAAATTAAGAGCTGGGCATGGCGGTTGCGGTGCAGTGGCATTTAGTAAAACATTAATGAATCTTGGTCCGACTGGCGGCAATGGTGGTAATGGTGGGAATGTTTATTTAGAGGGGGTTTCTGACATTGGTGCTCTTTCCTATTTTCGTGGTAAAAAAGAATTAAAAGCAGAAAACGGTAAAAATGGGAGGCCACAGTTGCACGACGGAGAAGATGGAAAAGATATTATTTTAAAAGTGCCAATTGGCACTTTGGTTCATAATTTATCAACTGGAGAAGATTCAGAAATTATTTCAATTGGTCAGAGTTTGATGGTTGCTAAGGGAGGTATAGGTGGTAAAGGAAATTTTAAATTTAGATCGTCTGTTAATACAAGCCCAACTCAATTTCAAGAAGGATTGCCTGGTGAAGAATGCGAATTAAGGCTTGAGCTTAAATTAATTGCAGATGTTGGATTTGTTGGACTACCAAATGTTGGAAAATCAAGTTTACTGAATGAACTTACAAATACTCAAAGTAAAGTTGCGAATTATTCATTTACAACTTTAAGTCCGAATCTAGGAGTTTATTACGAATTGATTTTAGCTGATATTCCAGGGATTATTGAAGGTGCTTCTGAAAATAAAGGTCTAGGCATTAAATTCTTGCGTCATATTGATAGAACAAAAACTCTTTTTCATTTTATTTCCGCAGAATCGCCTGATCCAAGAAAAGATTATAAAATTATTAGAAATGAATTAAGGGCTTATAGTAAAAAACTTTTAGATAAGATTGAGTATATTTTTTTGAGCAAATGTGATTTATTGGATCAAGATAAAATAAAGCAAAAACTTAATCAATTAAAAAAAATTAACAAGAAAGTAATCCCAATCTCAGTTTTAGACGATGAAAGCATTGAGCAGGTTGAAAAAATATTAAGGGATATAATCAAGCAGAAACACCAAAAAATTTCTTAATATTTTGAAAAATAGATGGAGTCATGATAGAATAAAAAAATAAAATTTATTATTATGATTATAAAAAAAATATCAATCATTTTTTTAACTATTTTTTTTGCTGTTATAATAATTTTGAGTCAAAATAATAAAACAAATAAAGAAATGGAGCCTATTTTAGATAATAATGATGAACAAAATAGCGAGATTAAAAATGATGAATTGAAAGTAGAAATATTGAAGGAAGGACAAGGTAAAGCAGCTGAAAATGGGGATAATGTGTCAGTCCATTATGTTGGAACATTTGAAGATAGAGCAAAATTTGATTCAAGTATAGACAGAGGTGTTCCTTTTAATTTTGATCTTGGAGCTGGTCAGGTTATAAAAGGGTGGGATTTAGGAGTTTTAGGAATGAAAATTGGAGAAAAACGAAAATTGATAATCCCATCAGATCTTGCCTATGGAAAATCGGGAATACCCGGATTAATTCTTCCAAATGCAACACTTATATTCGAAGTTGATCTTTTAGAGATTAAATAAATAAAATAGGGGAATCCCAGATGATTCCCCTAAACTTTTTATAAATACACTTGAATGAAGGAGAAAATTATTTAGCTTTTCGGGCTAATAATTTTATTTTTACATCAATCTTTCTTATTTCTTCTTGAACTTCATCAGCAATCTTTACTTTTTGCTCCTTATCTTCTTTACAATTACAGCGAGATAAAGCAATGCAAAGAAATTGAGCTTTTTGTAAATATTGTTTTTTTTCTTTTAATTGCTTTAGACTTAGATTACATGGATGAAAGCCATTTAAGAAAACACATTTCTCGAAAAATCCTGTTTCTGGATCTTTAGAAGACAATTTACATCTTCCGCTTTTGGTTAAATACTTACATTTTCCATCAATTTTCATCTTTTCATTTTTCTCCTTTTCTTTTTTCAGATTTATAATAATTTTGTTCTTTAGTTTCGAATTTTTAATATTATTAAAAATTTTTCTTGTTTTTCTTTTCATTCTTTTCCTTTCATTGTTTTATTTTTCTCCTTTCTTTTGAGATTTTTAAGGTGCAAAGATGTTGGCGCTCAAGGTGAAAAACTAGTAAATATCTTGTAGATGTCGATGATTATTAGTCAAGTAAATCCACAAAATTCACCTTGAGCACTTATTATTTTACATGAATAATATAATTTGTCAAGAGTAATAAAGACAAGGGGTTGACATTGCTTTTTGTTATTTTATAATGTTATTTAAATTTTTCTTATCTAAGGGTCGGTTAAAAAATATTTTTTAAAATTTAAAATTATGAAATATAAATGCCTTAATTGTAATTATATTTATGACGAAGAAAAAGAGATTCTTAGTTTTGCTGGTTTAAATGAGGAATGGATTTGTCCAGAATGCGGAGCTTCAAAATCAGAATTTGAATTAATAGAAGAAGATGATTTTGAGAGAGGAAAAGATATTTTTGAAGAAGTTGAAGAAGATGAAGAAGATGATGAAGAAGATGAATTTGAAGAAGAAGATTATTAAAAATATTTAACATGCAGAGAGATCAAGCATTATTAATGTTAAAAGATAAAGTTAAGACGCTTAATTTAATTAAGCATTGTTTTGCTTGTGAGTCAGCAATGAGAGAATTGGCTCGTTATTTTAAAGAAGATGAAGATAAGTGGGGATTAGCTGGATTACTTCATGATATTGACTATGAAGAAACCAAAGACAATCCAAGAGAGCATTCTTTAAAAGGAGCTGAATATTTAAAAGAGCAAGAGATAGATAATGATATTATTGAAGCAGTAAAGACTCATAATCAAATTCATGGGCTACTTCCTGAAAGTAGAATGGCAAAGGCTTTGTTTTGCGTCGATCCTTTAACTGGTTTGATTGTAGCAGCTACTTTAGTCTTGCCTTCAAAGAAAATAGAAGAAATTAATGTTGACAATGTTTTGAATCGTTTTAAAGAAAGAGGATTTGCCCGTGGCGCTAATCGTGAGATAATCAAACAATGTGAAAGTTTATTAGGACTTTCTTTAGAAGAATTTATTGATCTAGTTCTTAAAGGAATGAAATCTGTATCTCAGGATTTAGGTTTATAAAGCCTTTATTGACAAACAAAGGATGATTCTGTTAAACTAATAAAGTGCCCCAAAGGGCATTTTTAAAAAGAAAAATGGAAAAAATAATAAATTATTTTAAACAGTCAGTTCAGGAATTGAAGAAAGTAAATTGGCCTACTCGAAAAGAAACCACTCGTTACACCTTAGGAGTGCTTGGTTTGTCTTTTATTGTCGCAGTTGTCCTAGGTTTTATTGATTTTGGTTTAATTAGGGCAATAGGGCTTATTATTCAATAAGAAATTTAATATATTAACTTTTAACGGTTGTGCCTAAGCAGCAAATAAATTTAGGAAGGAATTGGTACGTAATTCATACTTATTCTGGATATGAAGATGCAGTTGCTCGTAGTTTAAAGCAAAGAGTTGATTCTTTGGAAATGAGCGATAAAATTTTTAATATTTTAGTTCCTAAAGAAAAAAAAATTAAAATTAAGCATGGCAAAAGAGCTGTGGTTGAAGAAAAAATATATCCAGGTTATGTTTTCGTTGAAATGATTGTAACTGATGATTCTTGGTATGTAGTTAGGAACACACCAATGGTGACTGGTTTTATTGGAGCAGGGACTACGCCAAGACCTGTCCAAGACGAAGAAATTAAAGAAATTTTAAAGAAAAGTGGTGAAGAAGAGCCAAAATATAAAATAGAATTTACAATTGGAGATTTAGTAAGGATTATTGATGGTCCTTTTAAAGACAAAGAGGGAAAAGTTGATGAGATTGATCAAGCCAGAGGAAGGGTGAAAGTGTCAGTTTCTTTGTTTGGCAGAGACACTCCAGTAGATTTGGATTTTCTTCAAGTAAAAAAAGAGTAAATAAATATTAATTTAATTGGTTATGGCAAAAGCAATAAAAACAATCTTAACTTTACAAATTCCTGCTGGTCAGGCAAATCCAGCTCCTCCAGTAGGTCCAGCTTTAGGACAGCATGGTTTGAATATCCAGGAATTTTGTACTCAATTTAATGAAAAAACTAAAGAGCAAGCTGGTGATTTAATCCCAGTAGAGATTACAGTTTATCAAGACAGAAGTTTTGATTTGAAATTTAAACAACCGCCCGTTTCTGATTTATTGAAAAAAGCAGCAGGCATAGATAAAGGAGCTGGTGATCCTTTAAAAAAGAAGGTTGGGAAAGTAACAAAAGATCAGGTAAAAGAAATCGCTCAACGGAAAATGACAGATTTAAATACAACAGAAATAGAATCAGCGATGAAGATGATAGAAGGGACAGCTAGAAGTATGGGAATAGAAGTAGAAAATAAATAGAGAAAAATAAAATAATGTTAAAATAAAGATGCCGGTTTATGCCGGCATCTTAGTTATTTATTCTAGTTTATAATTGTTTTGCATAGAAAGGATATGATAAAGTTTCATCTTTTGTAATTATAAAATCATCAAAGATTATAGGAATACGACTTTGAAATTTTCTTAACAAAGAAATTGAAATTTCTCGCATTTGTGGATGAGCTTTTTTTGAGCAACGAAGCTTAAAAAAATGTCTCCACTCTCTTAGGTTATAAGTAATGATGATTTCAGTTTTAAGTGAATTTGGTAGAACACTTCGTGCTTCTTGTGGCTTTGCTCCTAATCCAATTAATTTATTATATGCGGTTTCGCAGATAATCATTGTATCTCGCCAAATTTTATATTTCTTTTTATCAATAAAGAAAAATGGTTTTATAACTTTTATTCCATGCGATTTATAGTTACAATATCGAGTTGATTCTTGTGAATATGAACCAATTCTATGACGAACAATTTCATGAGTTACACCACGATCACAAGTAACTCGAACAGTTATTTTCTCGTGCTCAATTACAGATTCGTGACCGCTTTTTAGAATTGTCGCTAAAAATTTTCGAGCAGAATTTAGAGTAATTTTATTTTCAGATTTATAACATACTCTTCCGTATCGTTCAAGATTTTTTAAAAGCTTTTCGCTATTAAATTTACTTTCGATAGAAACTTTTGGTTTTGTAATTTTAAGTTTCATTTTTATTTACCTCCTTTTCAGCAAAATTTATTTCTTCTTTAATTCCGCTAACAATTGTTTTCATTATTTTGATTCTTTCTGTCATTATTCTCAATGCTGTTTTTGTAAAACATCTTATTATTAATTCTTCGCTTCTAATTTCAATATTTTTTAGTAAATCAATATTAGGAAAAAGACGTTTTTTATTATCAGTTTTTTGCAATTTACTATAAATTGGTGTTTGGTTTCTTCCTCCCCACATTGCAAAACGAATAATACCAAGATATCCTAAGGATTCAATAGCATCAGCGTCTCTGAGAATCTTACATTCAATCGGTACTTTATTTTTCCAGCCTACCCTTCCTGGGACACAATCATGGTTTTTTATGCATTCTAAGACAAGAGGAATTTTTTCTTTTTTAAATTTTACTTCCGGCAATAATTCTTTAGAAAATCTGATACTACTATTTATGTGTTCTATGCTGTCATTTGAGATATAGCCAATATCATGAAGGAGAGCAGAAGCGATTAAAGCATCTTGGTTTAATGTTAAGGACTCTTTTTTTGTTAGCCAAGTACATAAATTTTTTACCCTGATTGCATGATTTAGGTCATGTTCAGGTAACATTCGTCCTGATTGCTCTTCTGCAAAGTAAAGTTTTGTCATTTTTTCTATTAATTCTTTCTCCCAATTATTGGATTGATTATTCATGAATTTTCTCCTTTCTTTTTTCTATTATCTGCAAAGTTTTATTCAGGATGTTTTGACAAACTTTTTCAAAAGGCATTTCTGAGTTTATAGCTATTATTGTTTTGTCTTTTTCTGCTAACTTTAAAAAACCTTTTCTAATTTTTTGATGAAATTCTTTGTTTTCTAATTCTATTCGATCTTTTTTCTTGTCAAATGTTCTTTGTTTTGCTTTTTGTTCATCTAGGTCAAGCAAGAAGACTATGTCAGCTTTTAATTTTTGGCAAGCAAAATCATTGATTGCTTTGATTCTAGAAAGACCAAGTTTTCTTCCAATACCTTGGTAAATATACGAGGAAAATACAAATCGATCACTTATAACATTAATTCCTTTTTCTAAATTAGGCAAAATAAGTTTTTTAACATGTTGAGCTCGAGAAGCAGCAAAAAGTAATGCTTCAGCTTCGTTGCAAATATTGTTTTCTGGGTTTTTAAGAAGTTCCCTGATTTTTTCTGATACAGGGCAATTTATTCCACCAGGTTCTCTTGTCCAGATAACAGAAATTTTTTTCTTCGCAAGTTCTTTAGCTAACCATTTACTTACAGTACTTTTCCCGCAGCCGTCTCCTCCTTCAAAGGCAATAAAAATACCAAATTTCATTTTAATTCCATCCTTTCTTTTTTTATTTTTCAAGCTACAATTGATTAGTATAATAATCTAACCATACATTTTTTTCTTTTTTTTGTCAATATTGGTAATAAAGATAAATTTTAGTTATAATAAATTAATAAAAAATTATAAATAATATGGAATTTAAACCGACAATAGGAATGGAAATACATGCAGAATTAAAAACCAAGACAAAAATGTTTTGTGCTTGTTTAAATAATCCAGATGAAAAAATCCCTAATAAAAACGTGTGTCCAATTTGTTTAGCTCACCCAGGAGCACTGCCAACAATGAATAATAAGGCAATAGAAGAAGTATTAATAATTGGGCTGGCCTTGGGTTCAGAAATTTTAGAATATTCTAAATTTGATAGAAAAAACTATTTTTATCCTGACTTACCAAAAGGATATCAAATCTCACAATATGATATGCCTTTATGCAAAGGAGGAAAACTCTTATTGTTTTTAAGTGAAGATTTAGAAGAAAGTAAAAAAAGTATTAAAATTACAAGAGTTCATTTAGAAGAAGATACAGCAAAACTTATTCACCCAGTAGATAAAAAATCAGCTTTGATTGATTTTAATCGTGCAGGAGTGCCCTTAATGGAATTAGTAACAGAGCCAGTAATGCATAATGGGAAGGAGGCAAGGCTTTTTGCTCAAGGATTGCAATTACTTTTAAAGCATTTGCAAATTTCAAAGGCTGATATGGAAAAAGGTCAAATGCGTTGCGAGGTAAATATATCATTGAGTAAAGATGATAAATTAGGAACAAAGGTAGAAATTAAAAACCTGAATTCTTTTCGGGCAGTAGAAAAATCTATTGATTTTGAAATTCAAAGACAAAAAGATCTTTTAGAAAAAGGAGAAAAAGTTATACAAGAAACTCGAGGTTGGGACGCAGATAAAGAAATTACTTATAGTCAAAGATGGAAAGAAGAAGCTCAGGACTATCGTTATTTTCCAGAACCTGATTTACCTATTTTGCATGTGCATTCAGAAAAAGATGAAATGGGATTATTTGATTTAGAAGAATTAAAAAGGAAAATGCCAGAAACTCCATGGCAGCAAAAAGAAAAAATACAAAATTCTTATGGGATTTCTTCTAAAGATGCTAATTTATTTATACAAGATGAAAAGCTAGCTGTTTTTTTTGAAAAAATAGTAGAAGAATTTAAAGAAATTAAATTAAAAAACAAAGCTATTAATTTGGCTTTTAATTATATATCAAGTGATTTAAAGGGTTTGATGGAATCTGAATCAATTTCTTGGGATAATCTTAAAATCAATTCTCAAAATTTTTCCCAACTAATTATTCTTTTATTAGAGGATAAAATATCTTCTAGGGTTGCTAAAGATCTTTTATTAGAGATAGCAAAAAAGGGAGGTGATCCTGAAGAAATTATAAAAACAAAAGGATTAAAACAAGTGAGTGATGAAAATGGATTGAAAACAATTGTTACTGAAATAATAAAAAATAATTTAACAGCAGTAGAAGATTATAAAAAAGGAAAAACAAATGTTATTCAATTTTTAGTTGGTCAGGCAATGGCAAAAACTAGAGGGGCAGCTGCTCCAGCTACATTAGAAAAATTATTTAAGGAACAACTTGGTTAATTCTATTGCTATTTTTTTGTCTTCAATCCATTTAATTTCTTTCATTTTTTTAAACCAAGTCATTTGACGTTTAATATATTGAAGGGTGTGAAGTTCAATTAAATTTTGAACTTCTTTTTTATTAATTTTATCATTAAAGTATTCTTTCCATTCTTGGTAACCAATACTTTGGAGAGAAGGGATCCAGCCATATTTATTAACAAGATTTTTTACTTCAGTTTCTAGTCCAATTTGAATCATTTTTTTTGTTCTTTTGCTCACTCTTTGTTTTAATTCCTCTTTTGGTAATTTTAAGCCGATTAATAAAGTATTAAAAAAGGGTTTTGTTTTTTTTCTTTGTTGCCAGAAAGATTTATTAGATAAAGAGCTGACTTCAATGGCTCTAATTAGCCTTCTTTTGTTTTTAGAATCAATCATTTCAGCTCCTTGTGGATCTATCTTTATATATATTTCTAATAATTTTTGAATTGATTTTGTCTCTAGTTCTTCTCTTAATTTATTTTGAGCAGGAATTTTAGGAAATTGCCAGTTTTCGATAACTGATGAGATGTAAAGACCAGTGCCACCACAAAGGATTGGTAGCTTTCCTTTTTTTTGGATATTTTTAATAGCTTGATAAGCTAATTTTTTATATTGAGCAACAGAAAAAGATTCTGTTGGGTTAATAAAGTCTATTAAGTGATGAGGCGTTTTACTGTTTAATATTTTTGCAGTTCCGATATTCATTTCTTTGAATATTTGGCGTGAGTCAGCAGAAATAATTTCTCCATTAAAAATTTCAGCTAATTTAATAGCTAGATTAGATTTGCCAGAAGCAGTTGGTCCTAAGATAACTAAAAGTTTATTCATAATTTAAAACTTTTCCGATGAATTTTGCAGGAACCATATTTTTTAATAAGTTGTTGATGTAGTTTTGTGCCATAGCCTTTATGTAAATGAAATTTATATTGAGGGTATTTTAAAGAAAGAGTTTCCATTTTTTTGTCTCGAGTAACTTTAGCAATAATAGAAGCTAAAGCAATAGAAATAATTTTTTCATCTCCTTTGATTATGGCTTTCTGTAAAATATTTTTATTTTTTAAAAAAGAAAAAGACAAAGGAAGAGTTTGATTTCCATCAATAAGTATTAATGTTTTTTTGTTTTTAATTTTTGGAGAGATAATTTTTTTAAGACAATTTTTCATAACCTTCTGATTGGCTTTTCCAATATTTATTTGGTCAATTTTTTCAGGCCCAACAGAAGAGCAAGAAAATTTTATGAAAGGATTTTTCTTAATTAATTGAAAAAGTCTTTCTCTTTGTTTTTTATTTAATTTTTTTGAATCTTTTGAATTTTTTAGAATTTCTAAGAAATTTTTATTCTTAATTATTAAATTTTTTGCGTTATTTGAATAATTATTTTTTGTTTTAAAGTTTATAATGACAGCAGCGGCAGTAATTGGGCCTGCCAAAGGACCTCGGCCAGCTTCGTCTAGGCCGATAATTATTTGATATCCTTTTTGCCAATAATATTTTTCTTTTTTGAGATTCATATAAAACTTGAATTTGTTGAATACCTTTTCTTGTGTTAGAATGATCTTGACTTTATATTTTGAATCCTGAATTTTAATTTTTGAGATATTATATTATGTATTTTACTCATCTTCATGTCCATAGCCACTATTCTTTATTAGATGGATTGGCTCAACCAGAGAAGCTTTTAAAGCAGGCAAAGGAGATGGGTTTAAACGCTTTAGCTCTGACTGATCACGGAGTGATGCATGGAGCAATTGAGTTCTATGATGCAGCTATAAAAATGGGAATAAAGCCAATTGTTGGTTGTGAACTCTATTTGGCTCCTCATTCTTTAGATGAAAAAAGCCCAAAAGGGGATATTAAATTTTATCATTTAGTAGTTTTAGCTAAAAACAAGACTGGTTATCAAAATCTTTTAAAATTAGTCAGTATTGGTGAGCTAGAGGGTTTTTATTATAAGCCTCGAGTTGATAAAGCAGTTCTAAAAAAATATAGTAAAGGATTAATTGTTCTTTCAGGGTGTGCACGAGGAGAAGTTTCTTCTGCTATTTTGGCTAATGATTATAAAAAGGCAGTTCAATTAGCAAAAGAATATCAGGAAATCTTTGGAAAAGAAAATTTTTATTTGGAGTTACAACATCATCCTGAAATTGAAGAACAGCAAAAAATTAATGATGGTTTATTGAAAATTTCTGATGAATATAAAATTCCAGCAGTTATCACTACAGATGTTCACTATATTAAAAAAGAAGACAAGAAAGCACAGGATGTTCTTTTAGCAATTCAAACAGGATCAGTGATCGAAGACGAAGATCGTTTTACAATGCAAGAAGCAGATTTGTATTTTAAATCAGGAGAAGAAATTATAAAAGATTTTTCTCATCGTCCAGATTTATTTGATAACATTGAAAAGATAGTTAAGCAATGTGATTTGAAATTAGAATTAGGCAAAGTAATTTTGCCTCATTTTGAAGTGGCTTCTGGTGAAGATTCTTATGAACATCTTAAAAAAATAGCTTTAAAGAAATTTAAAGAAATTTATCCTGATAAAAATTTAGAAGCGAGAAAAAGGCTTGATTATGAATTAAGTGTTGTTAAGAAAACTGGTTTTGCTGATTATTTTTTAATTATTCAAGATTTTATTAAATTTACAAAAACACAAGGAATTTTAACTAATACCAGAGGTTCTGCTGCCGGAAGTTTAGTTGCCTATGTTTTAGGCATTACTTCAGTTGATCCTTTAAAATACGGCCTTTTTTTTGAAAGATTTCTTAATCCTGAAAGAATTCAACCTCCAGATATAGATATTGATATTGCCGATAATAAAAGAGCAGAATTAATTAATTATATTACTGAAAAATACGGGCAAAATCATGTAGCTCAAATTATTACTTTTGGAATAATGAAATCTCGTATGGCTATCCGTGATGTTACCAGAGCTTTAGGTTTTTCTTATTCATTAGGTGATCAAATAGCAAAATTGATTCCCTTTAATTACTCAATAAAAAAGACTTTAAAAATAATTCCAGAACTTCGGCAGTTAGTGTCAACTAATAATGAAGCTCATGAAGTCATTGAAATGGCCCAGCAGTTAGAAGGAGTAGCTCGCCATGGCTCAACTCATGCAGCTGGAGTTGTTATTTCTCGTGAGCCTTTAGTAAATTATTCTCCTTTGCAACATTCTAGTCGCAATGATAAAGAAGTGATTACTCAATATGATATGTATTCTTTGGAAAGGATTGGGTTGCTTAAGGTAGATATTTTGGGATTAGCTAACTTAACAATTATTAAAAACACAATTAGGATTATTAAGAAAGTTTATGGTAAAGAAATTGATTTAGAACAATTAAAATATGATGATGAAAAAGTTTATCAATTACTTTCCAGTGGTAATTGTGTAGGATTGTTTCAAGTAGAATCTGGGGGGATGAGAAGATATCTTCAAGAATTAAAACCTACAAAATTTGAAGATATTATTGCCATGTTAGCTTTGTATCGTCCTGGACCAATGGAATTAATTCCCCAGTTTATTAATAGAAAACATGGAAAAGAAAAAATTAATTATTTTCATCCACAATTAGAATCAATTTTAGAAAATACTTATGGAGTTTGTATTTATCAAGAACAATTGATGCAGATTGCCCATGATTTAGCTGGTTTTTCTATGGCTCAAGCTGATGTTTTGAGAAAAGCAGTTGGGAAGAAAATAAAATCATTATTAGAAGCTCAAAAAGATCAAATGATTGAAGGAATGGTTAAGAATAAAATAGAAAGAAGAACAGCAGAAAAAATTTGGAATTGGGTTATTCCTTTTGCTCGTTATGGTTTTAATAAAAGTCATGCTGCTTCTTATGCTAGAATTACTTATCAAACTGCCTGGTTGAAAGCTCATTATCCAAATGCTTTTATGGCTGCTCTTTTAACTTCTGATTTTGGTAATTTAGATAGAATTGCAATTGAAATTACTGAATGCAATAGACTGAAGATTAAGGTAATTCCTCCTTCAGTTAATACTTCTTTTGTTGAATTTGGTATAGATAAGAAAAAGGGAGATATCTTTTTTAGCTTGGCAGCTATAAAAAATGTAGGAGAAGGAGTGGCAACAGTTATTCAAGAAGAAAGACAGAAAAATGGGCCTTATAAAAACTTAACAGATTTTTTAAAACGAACTCCTCGACAATCTCTTAATAAAAAGACTTTAGAGAGTTTAGCAAAGGCAGGGGCTTTAGATTGTTTTGGAGAGAGGGAATTATTAGTTGATCAATTAGATAAAATTTTGGATTGGGCTTGTCGATTTAATAATTCAAAAAATGACCACCAGATGTGTTTATTTAAAGAAGAAAGCGCTGATGAGTTACTTGATTATTTAAGAAAAGAATCTCCTAACCAGCCAGTTGACAATGAAAAAAGAATGAATTGGGAAAGAGAGTATTTAGGGCTTTATTTGACTAGCCATCCCCTGGATAATTATAAAAATCTTTTAGGTAAAATAGCTTTAACAGCAACTGAATTAAGCTCACGTCATTTAGGAAAAAAAATAAAAGTTTGTGGTTTTATTTCTAAAATTCAGCAAGTAAGAACTAAATTAGGTAAGCCAATGGTTTTTACTCGTTTAGCTGATTATGATAATTCAATTGAAGTTGTTCTGTACCCAGCAATATTAAGTAGTTATGTAAGCGTTTTAAGAGAAGACAAAGTTTTATTAATTGAAGGAAGGATGGATAAACGTAATGGTAGTTATCAAATTATTGGTGAAAGACTAGAAGAAATTGAGCCTCTAGAGGCTTAAAGATAATTTGTGCTATTAAAACAATTGTAGTAAAATATTTGGAACCCGCTAATTAGCGAGGATAATTTAATAACAAAACAATGAAACAAAATCCTTTAGAAAAAATTCGTCATTCTCTAGCCCATGTTTTAGCCTTAGCAGTTAAAAATCTTTATCCTAAAGCTAAGTTTGGAATAGGGCCAATAGTAGAAAATGGTTTTTATTATGATATAGATATTGGTAAATCTTTATCTGTAGAAGATTTACCAAAAATCGAATCAGAAATGAAGAAAATTATTAAACAAGAACTGTCTTTTAACAAAAAGAATTTTACTTTAAAAGAAGCAAAAAAAATATTTAAAGATTTAGGGCAGTCTTATAAAATAGAATTGCTTAAGGATTTGGAAAAATATGGGACAACTGATCAAAATGAAATATTAAATATTAAAAGTAAATCTTCTAAAAGGCAAAAGAAGGTTGTTGCCCCTAAAACAGTTTCTGTTTATCAGACAGGAGATTTTATAGATTTATGTCGAGGGCCTCATATAAAAAACACAAAAGAGCTTCCTTTGAGTTTTAAATTAATTAAAATTTCCGGAGCTTATTGGAGAGGCAAAGAGACAAATCAAATGTTGCAAAGAATCATGGGAGTTGCTTTTTTAAAGGAATCAGAATTAGAAGCATATCTTAAAAGAATAGAAGAGGCAGAAAAAAGAGATCATCGAAAATTAGGAAAAGAATTGGATTTATTTAGCTTTCATGACGAAGGAGTAGGTTTTCCTTTTTTTCATTCTAAAGGAATGATTTTAAGAAATATTTTAGAAGATTATTGGAAGAAAGAACATCAAAAAAGTGGTTACCAAGAAATAAAAACCCCAATTTTATTAAGTAAATCTTTATGGCTAAGATCAGGCCACTGGGATCATTATAAGGAGAATATGTATTTTACAAAGATAGATGAGGAAGATTATGCGATAAAGCCTATGAATTGTCCTGGAGGAATGTTGGTTTATAAAAGCTCACTTCATAGTTATAGGGATTTACCTCTTAAGGTAGCAGAATTAGGCTTGGTTCATCGTCATGAGCTTTCTGGGGTTCTTCAGGGACTTTTCCGAGTTAGGTGTTTTACTCAAGATGATGCTCATATATACATGGCCCCAGAACAGATTAAGGATGAAATAAAAAAGGTAATTAATCTTACAGATAAAATCTATAAAAAATTTGGTTTTTCTTATCATGTTGAATTAAGCACTAAACCAGAAAACTCAATGGGTTCTGATCAAATATGGCAAAAAGCTACTAGAAGTTTAAAAGAAGCATTAAAAGAAAAAAAGATTGATTTTATTGTTAATAAAGGGCAAGGAGCTTTTTATGGACCAAAGATAGATTTTCATTTAAATGATTGTCTAGAGAGAACATGGCAATGTGGGACAATTCAGTTAGATTTTATTATGCCAGAAAAATTTGATCTTTTTTATATCGATAAAAAAGGTAAAAGGCAAAGACCAGTAATGCTTCACAGAACAATTCTAGGAAGTATTGAAAGATTTATCGGAATTTTAATAGAAAATTATGGAGGAGAATTTCCTTTATGGTTGGCTCCAGTTCAGGTGGCAGTTATTCCGATTAAAGAGAAAAACGTAGCTTTTGCAAAAAAAGTATTTGAATCAATTCAAGAAAAAGGATTAAGAGTAGGCCTTTGGTCAGGAGAAGATACCTTGTCTAAAAAAATTAAAAAAGCAGAAGAACAGAAAATTCCTTTTGCTTTAATTATTGGAGATAAAGAAGAAAAAAGTAAGAATATTGCTGTTAGACAAAGGAGAAAAGGTGATCTTGGTAAGATGACAATCACAAAGTTTTGTGATATACTTCTAAAAGAAATTAAAAAATAATAAAATTAAATAATATGAAAAAAATAATTTTCTTCTTATTGATTTTTACTTTAATTAATGTTTTAAGTATAAATTATATTTTTGCTGAGGAATCTTTAAATTCTGAAAGTGAAACAACAACGACAACATTAATTAATGAAGATATTTCTGTTTTAGAATCTTTAGGGTTAAAGAACGTTGGATTGCTTCCTAATAGTCCTTTTTATTTTCTTAAAGAATGGTGGCGTGGAATAAAAACAGGTTTGATAAGAAACCCAGTAGAAAAAGGCGAAGCTCAATTACAGATACTTTCAGAAAAGTTAGCTGAAACAGAGGCATTAGCTCAAAAAGGAGTATCAGTAGAAGTTTTAGAAAAAGCTTTTGAGAATTATAGTTTAGCAATGGATAGATTAAGAAGCAGGATAGAAGAGCTTGAAGATACTTCAGAAAATCCAAATATTGATAGAATTCTTAACAAAATAACTGAAGCTGAAATTCGTCATCAAGAAGTTTTTGATAAAATATTAGAGTATGCCCCAGAGGTTGCTGCTCAAATAGAAAATATTCGTCAAAACATCAGCCAGACTTTGCCTTTTCTTCGTTTAAAATTTGAAAATCAAGAAGAATTTATGAATCGTTTAGAAAATAAATTTCAAGAATGGCAGCCTTTAAATGGTTTAGAAAATGAATCAGGAGAATTTTTGCAATTAAGAATAATGGAGCAAACTAAGGAACAAATTCAGCAAGCACCTTTAGAAGATTGCCCAGAGCAGGTTCAATTAAGAGTAGAACAATTGCAAGAAAGATTAGAAAATCAAATTCAACAAAGGACTCAAGTTTTAAAAGAGCAAGGGTTTTCAGCAGAAGAAATAGAAAACCAAACAAGAGGTCCAATAAGAATAATTACTCCAATTATTTCTGAAGATAAACTTCCTCAATCACCTCCTCATGGAGTAAATCCTCCAGGCAATGCTCCAGGAAATGATGCTTCAGATGGAGTAGGTGCTTGTATAGAATTATGGGATCCAGTTTGTGGAGTTGATGGAAAAACTTATTCAAATGATTGTTTTGCTGCTCAAGCAGGAGTTGCAATTCAATATCAAGGTGAGTGTCAATAAGATAGATTTTTATGTCTTATCAACCTAATAAAATTGAACCCAAATGGCAAAAAATTTGGGCTAAAAATAATTATAAATTCTGGCATACAAAAGATAAGCCAAATAAGAAACATATTTATATCCTAGATATGTTTCCTTATCCTTCAGGCGAAGGCCTTCATGTTGGTCATATTGAAGGATATACAGCTTCAGATATTTTATCGCGTTATTATCGAATGAAAGGATTCCAAGTTTTACATCCTATGGGTTGGGATGCTTTTGGTTTGCCAGCAGAAAATTATGCTATTAAGACAAAAAAAAGCCCAAAAGAAGTAGTTGCAAAAAATATTAAATATTTCCGTAAGCAGCTTCAAGAAATGGGTTTTAGTTATGATTGGCAAAGAGAAGTAAATACAACAGATCCTAATTATTATAAATGGACTCAATGGATTTTTTTACAGCTTTATAAGAAAGGATTAGCTTATGAAGAAGAAGTTCCTGTTAATTGGTGTCCTTCTTGTAAGACTGTTTTAGCTGATGAGGAAGTTGTTGATGGAAAATGTGATCGTTGTGGCAATATAGTCAAGAGAAAAAAATTAAGACAATGGGTTTTGAAAATAACAGCCATGGCAGATAGATTATTAGAAGATTTAGATTTATTAGAATGGCCAGCTAGAGTAAAAACAATGCAAAAAAATTGGATTGGCCGATCAGAAGGGGTTGAGGTGGATTTTAAAATGTCTGGATTAAATGAATCTGTTAAGGTTTTTACAACTAGGGTGGATACAATTTTTGGGGTTACTTATTTAGTTATAGCACCAGAGCATCCTTTGGCAAAGAAAATCCTTCAAGAAAATTATCAGGAAGATGCAATTAAATATATTGAAAAAGCTCTTCAAAAATCAGACTTTGAAAGACAATCTACCGTTAAAGAAAAAACAGGTGTTTTTACAGGTTCTTATGCTATCAATCCTGCTAATCGGGAAAGAATTCCAATCTGGATTTCTGATTATGTTTTAATTAATTATGGCACAGGAGCAATAATGGGAGTACCAGCTCACGATGAAAGAGATCTTGATTTTGCTCAAAAATTTCATTTATCAGTTAAAGAAGTTATTTCTCCAGAAGGAAATGTAATTAATTCAGGTCCTTTTGACGGCACACCATATAAAAAAGCTCAGGAGAAGATAGCTTTTTATGTTGGAGGAAAAAAAGTAGTTCGTTATAAATTAAGAGATTGGATATTTTCTCGTCAAAGATATTGGGGAGAACCAATCCCAATGATTAAATGTGAAAAATGCGGACTAGTTCCTTTAAAAGAGAGTCAGTTACCTCTAAAGCTCCCTGAGATTAAAAAATATGAGCCAACAGGAAAGAATGAATCTCCTCTGGCAGATATTTCTTCTTGGGTGAATGTAAAATGTCCTAAATGTAAAGGACCAGCAAAAAGAGAAGTAAATACAATGCCTCAATGGGCAGGTTCTTGTTGGTATTATCTTCGTTATTTAGATCCCAAAAACAAGAAAAAATTAATTGATCCTAAAAAAGAAAAAGCTTGGATGCCAGTAAATATTTATATTGGTGGAGTAGAGCATGCAGTCTTGCATCTTTTATATGCTCGTTTCTGGCATAAAGTTCTTTATGATTTGGGAGCAGTTTCTACCTTAGAACCATTTTCCCGTTTAATTAATCAAGGAATTATTTTAGGGGAAGATGGAGAAAAAATGTCTAAATCTAGAGGGAATGTAATTAGTCCTGATACAGTTGTAAAAAAATACGGGGCTGATAGTTTAAGAATGTATGAGATGTTTATGGGTCCTTTGTCTTTTGCTAAGCCTTGGAATACTCAAGGAGTGATTGGAATTTATCGTTTTCTTAGTCGTGTTTGGTCTTTAATTAGTGATGATGATAATAAGTCAAAAGAAAAAGATACGATAAAAATGACAATAGAAGCAAAAAGACAATTAAAAGAAAATTTAAAAGAGCTAGAAAGAGCAAGGCATAAAACTATTAAAAAAGTAACTGAAGATATAGAGCACTTGCGTTTTAATACAGCAATTAGTGCTTTAATGGAATATTTAAACCAGCTTTACCAAGTGCCTTTTGAAGAAATTAATCAGAAGCATAAAGAAACTTTAGTTTTATTGCTTTTTCCTTTTGCACCACATTTAGCTGAAGAACTTTGGCAAACAGCTTTAAAACATAGAAAATTAGCAGAACAGGAAAAATGGCCAGTTTTTAAGAGTGAATTAATAGAAGAGAAATCTTTTACATTAGTTGTTCAGATTAATAGTAAAGTTAGAGATAAAATTAAAGCTAAAAAAGGAATTAATGAAACAGAAGCAAAAAGACTTGCTAAAACTTCTCCTCATATTAAAAAATATTTAAGTAAACAAAAAATTAAAAAAGTTATTTTTGTTAAAGACAGGATTATTAATTTTGTAATATGAAAAAGATTGTAGTTATTGGTGGTGGAACTGGGGTTTTTACTGTATTGACTGGATTAAAAGAGCATCCTTTTTATCTATCAGCAATTGTAACTATGGCAGATGATGGTGGTTCTTCTGGGGTTTTGCGAGAAGAATTTGGAATTTTACCGCCAGGTGATTTAAGAAGAGCTTTAGTTGCTCTTTCTTCAGAGAGCCATATTTTAGCTAATCTATTTAATTATCGTTTTGAAAATGGTGTTGGTCTCAAAGGCCATAATTTTGGCAATCTCTTTTTAACAGCTTTAGAAAGGATTACTGGTGATTTTAATAAAGCAATTCAAGAAGCAGCAAAGATTTTAGGAATTAAAGGCAAGGTAATCCCTGTAACTTTGGATTATACTCGTCTTTTTGCTCGCTTGGAAAATGATTTTTTAGTTGTTGGAGAATCTAATATTGATGTTCCTAAGCATGATGGCAATCTTTTTATCAGAGAAGTTTTTTTAAATCCTAAGCCAAAGGCTAATAAAGAAGCCTTAAAAGCCATAAAAGAAGCTGATTTTATCATTATTGGACCAGGTGATCTTTATAGTAGTATTATTCCTAATTTTTTAGTTAAAGGGATTAAAGAAGTGATTCAAAAATCCAAAGCCAAGAAAGTTTATATCTGTAATATGATGACAAAATATGGAGAAACAAATAATTTTACAGCTGAAGATTTTTTTGCTACATTAGAAAGGTATCTTGGCAAGAATGTCATTGATTATTTCCTAGTTAATATTGAAAAACCTAAGCCTTTGTATTTAAATCAATACAAAACAGAAAAAGCTGAATTAGTAAATTATGATAGAAAAATATTAAATTCGTGGAAAAAGCCAAAAGTAATTTTTGCCCGTTTATTAAGAAAAGGACCTTTGCTTCGTCATGATCCTGAAAAAATAGCAAAAACCATTTTGCAATTAACAGACTAAATTGTTGTTTGTCATGGATAAGAAAAAATTCTCAGAATTTTATGATCAAAATATAAATAAAGTATTCCGTTTTGTCTACTTAAGAGTAGATTCAACAGAAACAGCTCAAGATTTAACATCTTTAGTATTTTTAAAATTCTGGAAAACTCAGGCGTCTTTTGTTGGTAATAAAACAAATCAATCTTCTAAAGTTTCTAATCCTAAAGCTTTTCTTTTTCAGATGGCAAGAAATCAAATAATTGATTTTTATCGCCAGAAAGATAAAAAGCCTTTATCTTTAGATAAATTAGGAGAAATAGCTGATTTTCAAGTAGCTAAACCGACTTTTTCTCAGCAAATAGAATTAGATTTGGAAATGGAGAGAATTAAAAAAGCTCTTCAGTTTATTAAGCCTCTTTATGCTGATATTATAATCTGGAAGTATTTAGATGATTTGTCAAATAAAGAGATTAGCCAGATTCTTAAGAAAAAAGAAGGTAATGTTAGGGTTTTGCTTCATCGAGCTATGGAATCATTAAAAAAGCAATTAGATTCTTAGTTTTTTAAGGTGTAACGTTTTTAAAAGTATGCCGTCTTCTGTAGTAGAGAAGTTTAGCCAATTATTTAGCTATAATGCAGGAAAAAGACATTATTAAAAAAATTAGCGAATTTAAAAAAATACAACCCAATCATGATTGGGTTATTTGGCTTAAAGCTAATATTTTAGAAATTAAACCACAAAGTATTTTAAATGAAAAACCAAGAATTAAATTAGCATCTTTTTCTTTTATTAATAAATATCAAAAGGCATTTATTCCTGCTTTCTTAAGTTTATTTTTTATTTTCTCTTTTACTTTTGCTCAAACAACTTTACCAGGCAATGCTTTGTATCCAATAAAAACCTTAACCCAAGATGCTAAAATTTATCTTGCATCTGAAAATACAAAACCAGTAGTTCGCTTGGAAGTTGCAAAATCAAGAATGGAAGATTTGAGTAAAGTCCAAAACCATGAACAAGAGGTAAGTGCTATTGTAAAAATTATTACTAAAGATTTAGGTTTAGTACCTCAAGAAATTAAAAAAATAAATAAAAAACAAGTTGCTCTAGATGTTTCAAAAGATGTTCAAGAAAGAAGTAAAGATTTGCAAGTAATGACAGAGAAACTTGTATTAAAAGAAAATGATAAAGAAGAGTTATCTAAAACAGTAGAAAATACTCAATCTCAAGTTTTAGCTTTGATTATGGAAACAACAGAAGAAATTAATCAATGCCCTAGTTTCTTAAGTAAAAGCCTAGTTGAATTAAGTGAGTATTTTACTAATACTGAAACAGCAATGATTGAATTATCTAATAGCGAAATTATTCAAGCCAAAGCTTTATTAAAAGAAGCAAGCATTGTATTAAAAG
>Ga0334882_1000433_pt1 | contig 65890 bp, 56 predicted proteins | sample GraSluR1_MG_5_FD_207226 | JGI IMG/M metagenome (GOLD analysis project Ga0334882, IMG submission 207226) | Sludge microbial communities from methane-producing bioreactor in Wageningen University, Netherlands - Granular Sludge_15_04-R1 | ecosystem: Engineered > Bioreactor > Anaerobic >... | reverse complement strand
TTCTACAACATCGGGTTCGTCTTGGCGAACGGGAGGTTAGCCTCACTTCAAAAGAATTTGCTCTCCTGAGTTTTCTTGCTGCTAACGCGGGGAATGTTTATTCCCGTGAGCAACTTCTGGAACAGATCTGGGGTTACGAATACTACGGAGATTTAAGAACAGTTGATGTTCATATCAGGCATCTACGTGAGAAACTGGAGAATGATCCGGGTAATCCCGATTTAATTATCACGGTTTGGGGTACTGGTTACAAGATCAGGGAGGACCTTTAATGGCCCGTTTTTTCAGTATAAGGTTCAGGTTAACAGCTTCATTCCTGGTAATTATATTAGCTGTTATGGTTATAATCAGTATCTTCCTCTACAACTTTCTCGAACGATACTACCTGGCTAATTTCACTGATACCCTGGAACGTTCGGGTCGGCTGGCTGCTGACTTTGTAACCGGTCAACTCACCGGGCAAGTTAATTCTGTCCGCTTAAGTGTTTTAGCAGAAAATATGAGCAGGCAGTCCCAGGCGAGGGTTATTTTTGCCGACCAACAGGCTAATGTAGTAGGTGATTCAATCAGGGTTGGAGGCTTGTTAAACCAGGTGCTGGAACAGGAAGATGTTTTTAATGCATTAAGTGGTAATGTAAGCAGCAGTATCGCTTACAGTGAAAGAGTCGGGCATACAGTCATGCAGATGGCAGTTCCGGTAGTCGAAGAAAATGATTTCATTACCGGGGTGGTTTTTCTTTCATCTTCCCTGGAAGAGGTTTACAGGACCCTTTACGATATCCGCCGTTTTCTTTTTCTCTCGACAGTCCTTGCCATGGCCGTGGTCGGGGGAGGGGCAATTATCCTTGCCAAACGTTTTACCGGGCCAATCGAAGAGCTGACCCAGGCAGCGCATAAAATGGCTGAAGGTAAGCTCGATCAGCATATTGAGGTTCGATCGGGAGATGAAATTGGCCGCTTATCGGAGCAGTTTAACCTGATGGCCAAACGACTTAACTATTATACCAGCAATCTGAAAAAATTTGCAGCCGATGTGGCCCACGAAGTCAGGACTCCCCTGACAACAATGAGCCTGCTCACCAAGTCGTTGAAAGAGCACGAAATGGAACCGGAGCAGCAAAAAGAATTTATCGATGATCTTGATCATGAGCTGGAACGGGTGGTGGCCCTGGTTAACGATTTGTTAGAGCTTTCCAAGCTGGAAAGAAACCAGATAGAATTTGAAGAAATAGAACTTTACTCTTTTATTTCCGGAATTTTGGAAGAAAGCCAGTATAGATTTGCGCGAGCCGGCCTGGAGTTGTACGAGGAACATAATGAAACCGACCTGTCGGTGCAGGCCGCGCCGCTGCAGCTGCGCCAGGTGCTGGTTAACCTGCTTGATAATGCACTGAAATATACTGAACCGGGTGGGGCAGTTACCGTTTCTTTAAAACGCGACGGGGGTGAAGCAGTCGTAAAGGTTGAAGATACCGGCTGTGGTATTCCTGAAGAAGACCTGAACTATATTTTTGAGCGATTTTTTAGGGTTGACAAAGCCCGTTCGCGCGAAAGAGGCGGAACAGGGCTTGGACTGGCCATTGTCAGTGAAATAATGGCTAAGCATAATGGCAGGGTCTGGGTGGAAAGTGAAGAAGGTGCCGGCAGCAAGTTTTACTTTGCCCTGCCCCTGTTTAATTCAAGGGATGTTAGGAAATCTTAATACAGGGTCAATATTTTTTTAATATTTAACTGTTTCATTATGATAGAATATCATCACTCTGGAATTTATAGTCCTGAGGTGTTAGTTTATGAAGCAAATGCAGCCATTTTACTATATTGTGGCCCTGGCCGGTTTGTTTTTTTTGGCCGGGCTGATTCTTTTTGCTTTTCAACTTTTCCCTACTGCAGAAAGTACGGGTATTACTGTTGATCCACAAAATGAAAGTCAGGGAGAAACTCTTTATGATCTCTGGTTTACCAGTGTTGGTCTGTATGATCTTACTGTGGATCAGGCGCTCAGTGCAATTTTGTTCAGCATGGAAAATAACACGGTTAACCTACTTGATCGTGATCGTAAACTTCTTTGGGAGAAGGTTTTTGCCACTGCTCCAAGGCATGCCAAAATATCTCCCTGTGGAAACTATGTAGCAGTGGGGACAGAAGGTGGAAGATTGTATTTCACCTCTGTTGATCAGGAGTATTCGTGGGATAATGAAGGGGACCCAATTGATTTGCTGGCTATATCGCCGGGTGCGTCATGGCTGATTGCAGCACGGTCAAACGCCGAGGAAGATAGCCGTCACCTGGATTTATTCAACCAGGCAGGAAACCTGAGATGGTCAATTGATACAGAAACTGTGCTCAATCTTTTTATTTCAAGTGAGTACCTGGAACAGGCACATGTTTATTTTACCGAATTGGAAGGCGATACCCCGGTAATCAGGGCAATTAACCTTGACGGCAAACAAATATGGTCACATGAAGGCCTTCTGGTTGACGTTTCCAGGTACGGAAGCCGTCTGGCTGCAGTTCACGGGAACCGTTTATTTGTGTACGATTCTATGGGTTACGAACTTTGGAGCACTGCCCTGCCTTTTGAGGCCAGCAAGGTTCTTTTTAACCCGCAGAACTACAACCGTGTTTTGGTGTATGGTAACCGCGAGGGAAGTGGCGAAAATTTATACTATTTTGATCTGGCTGATGATCTGCTCTGGATGAAAAGAGTAGCCGATGGATCATTATTTTCCTTTACTGCCGACGGTCAGCATATACTTACCAGTTCCTGGCGGCACTTTAAAGAGGACTATACCCAGATGATCCTGCTTGATCGTGATGGTAACGATCTCAATACCTGGGAAGTTGCCATGAGGATTGAATATTTAATAGTGACTAATCATCCCCACCTGATTGTTGTTGGTGGTGATGACGGCTACATTGATCTTATTGATCTCGAACCCCTGCTGAGTGCCGTCCCTGCTATCGGTAATGGTAGCGGTAATGGCAACGGTAACGGCAATGGTGCCGAAGAGGCAATTCTTTATAACCCGGTTATAACCGGAGTCCAGGCAGATCAAACCAGGATTACTATATACTTCAGCGATGAAAATTCCAACCTGGTTCCGGTTGCCAGATCTATCAACTTAACCGAAAACCCGATGCGTGCTGCACTGGAGGAGTTAATTCGTGGGCCGGCCCGAGGTAGTTTTCTCTACAGGACAATACCGGATAAAGATCTTTCAGTTGATGTTGATTACAATGCTGAAAACGGGAAGCTGTATCTCGATCTTTCTCCCGGCTTTGTTGATATCAACGGAGAGATGCAGAGTGAAACAGCCCTTAATTCACTATTAATGACAGTCAGTGGTTTTAACGGTGTTAATGATATATTCCTGACTATCGACAGGAAACAAATAGAAACTTTTGGCACAATTGAGTTGGATCAACCATTAAAACCGTTAACCCATCAGAAACCAATTTATGTTCCTGTCCAGAGCGGCAGCAGGTTTTACCTGGTTAAGCGTGAAGGAGTAGAGGGCGATCTTTCAGAAGCAACTTTAGAAAACCTGGTTGAGCAGGTTCTGCGGGCATCAAGGGCTATACCATTTGTTCCATCAAACCTTGAACTGCGCAATATCAACGTCAGTACCGAGCAGGTTCAGGTTAATCTGAGCAGGCAATTCGTTGAGCTGTTTCCCGAGGAAGGAACTGAAGAGGATTTCGTGCGCTCATCGTTAATTCTGGATTCCATATTTTTAACCATATTCCAGAACAGCCGCAGGCAGAGAGCGGAAATCGTCATTGAAGGAGAAAGCTGGACCCCGCCTGAAGGCTACCCGCTTTTGAATCGTTTTTACCGCCAGCCTTACTTTATTAATCCCGAGTAATTAAAACGGTACCTGTTTATTTGTCAACCGCTCTTCTTTAAGCTAAAATAAGTGAAAAAGCCCAAGGAGATAATAGATGCAAAAGCTTAAAGAAGAGATCGGTCAGGTGCTGGCAGCACAGGTTGAACTAAATCCCTCAGAGGTGGTTAACCTCCTGGAAGTACCCCCCGAACCTGAATATGGCGATTACGCCTTTCCCTGTTACATTCTGGCCAGGCAATTTAAAAAAGCCCCGGCAGCAATAGCCTCAGAACTTGCCGATAAGCTAAGCAGTACCAAAGGCACATATTGGGACCAAGTTGCGGCAAGAGGGCCCTACCTGAACTTCTACCTTGCTCCTGCAGCATTTGGGCGTGAAGTTATCTTTCAGATCTGGGAGCACGGTGATAAATACGGCCATACTGATCTGGGCGGAGGCAGAAACGTCCCGATCGATTATTCATCACCGAATATTGCCAAACCTTTTGGGGTGGGGCATATTCGCTCCACGGTAATTGGGCATTCACTTTACCTGATCTATAAAGCCCTGGGTTATAACAGTATCGGAGTAAACCATCTTGGAGACTGGGGCACTCAGTTCGGTAAATTAATAGTTGCCTTTGAACGCTGGGGTGAAAAAAATCAGCTGGAGGCAGACCCCGTTGATTATCTTTACAAACTCTACGTTAAATTTCACCAGGAAGCCGAGCAGGATCCTGCACTGGACGATGAAGCCCGTTCGTGGTTTAAACGCCTGGAAGAAGGAGACAGCGCTGCTGTCGAATACTGGACTTTATTTCGTAAGTTAAGCCTGGAAAACTATGCTGTAATATACGATCTTCTCGGTATTCAGTTCGAACATTATCATGGCGAAAGTCATTATAACGAAATGCTGGACCGGGTAATAGAACTGGTCCAGGAAAAAGGAATAGCCAAAGAAAGTGAAGGAGCTTTAATTGTCGATTTGGAGCCCTATAATTTGCCGCCGGTAATGCTCAGGAAGAAAGATGGGGCAACTCTATACATTACCCGTGACATTGCGGCGGCCATATACCGTCAAGAAACATTCAATTTTGCCCTTTCTTTATACGTTGTCGGTGCCGAGCAGGTTCTTCATTTTCAGCAGCTTTTTAAAATACTGGAACTGCTTGGTTTCGAATGGGCAAAAGACTGTGTTCATGTTCCTTTCGGACTGATTCGTTTTAAAGAAGGTAAAATGTCCACCAGGGCCGGTAAAATTATTCTGCTGGAAGAAGTGCTGAAACGTTCAATTAATATGGCCCGGGAGATTATCGAGGAGAAAAATCCTGATTTAACCGATAAAGAAAGTGCGGCTAAAGCAGTCGGCCTCGGAGCAGTCCGTTTTGGTGATTTAAGCAATGACCGGATTAAAAATATTGAATTTGACTGGGAAAAAGTGCTTGATTTTTCCGGTGAAACCGCTGCTTATATTCAATATGCCCACGCCAGGATTTGCAGCATTTTACGTAAATCCGGATCTCTGGCAGAGGAGTGGGACGATAAAGCCGCTTCGCTCCTGGTAAAAGACGAGGAAACTGCCTTGATAAAAACCCTGGCCCAGCTGCCGGGAAAAATTATTGCTTCGGCTGAAAACTACAGGCCTTCAATTCTTGCTCGCTACCTGATTGATGTTGCCCGCGAGTTTAATCGATTTTATCATAACTGCCCCGTTCTGGGCAGCGAAGGTGAACTGCAGCACGGCCGTCTTTTGCTGATCAATGCAACCAGGCAGGTAATAGCCAATGGTCTGGGGCTGCTTGGCATAGTCGCTCCAGAAGAAATGTAACGAGGGAATACAACGATAACAAGTTGAATTCTATGCCTGATTAATCTATATAAATAGGGCAGAGAATTGGATTAGGGGGAACAGTAATGTTGGATTTAAAGTTTGTCCGTGAGAACCCTGAAATTGTCCGCCGGGCAATTGAGCTTAAAGGTGAAAGCGGTGATGTTGATGGTCTGCTGGCTAAAGATAGCGAACGTCGTGAGTTGCTGGGTGAAGTAGAAGCTTTGAAACAAATCCGCAACAGAGTCTCGAAGGAGATAGGCCAAAAGGGGGCCGCCAGTGAATCAGTTCAGAATAAAAAAGAAGAAATGCGGCAAGTCTCAACAAAAATTAAAGAGCTTGATGAACAGCTGCGCCAGATTGATAGTAACATGGAGCAGTTACTGTTAAACCTGCCTAATATACCTGATGAAGCGGTTCCGCATGGTGCTGATGAAGTAGACAATGTTGAAATTCGCCGGTGGGGTGAAATACCAGCTTTTGATTTTGAACCGTTAGCCCACTGGGATATTGGTGTTAACCTGAACATTATTGACTTTATCCGCGCCGGTAAAATAACCGGCAGCCGTTTTGCCGTTTACTACGGTGCCGGGGCTCGCCTGGAAAGAGCGCTTGCCTCTTTTATGCTCGATTTACATACGGGTGAACATGGTTACCGCGAAGTATTACCACCTTATATGGTTAATGCTAACAGCATGACCGGAACCGGACAGTTACCTAAATTTGGCGAAGATGCCTTTCGGGTGGAGGGTACCGACTACTACCTTATCCCAACTGCCGAAGTGCCGGTTACCAACCTGCACCGTGACGAGATACTGGAAGCAGAAGAACTGCCCATTTACTATGCAGGTTACAGTGCTTGTTTCCGTGCTGAAGCCGGGGCACACGGCAGAGATACCCGCGGCTTGATTCGCCAGCACCAGTTTAATAAGGTTGAACTGGTTAAATTTGTTAAGCCGGAAGATTCTGATGCAGAGTTAGAAAAACTGACCAATGATGCAGAGAAAGTTCTCCAGCTGCTGGGACTGCCTTACCGGGTGATGCTGATGTGCAGCGGTGACCTCGGTTTTGCAGCAGCAAAAAAGTATGATCTTGAAGTGTGGCTTCCTTCTTATAATACTTACAGGGAGATATCGTCCTGCAGTAATTTTGCTGATTTTCAAGCCCGCCGGGCCGGAATTCGTTATCGTCCGGGCACAGGGAAGAAAACCCAATTTGTTCACACTTTGAACGGATCAGGGGTGGCAATTGGCCGCACGGTTGCCGCTATCCTTGAAAATTTTCAGCAGAAAGACGGTAGCGTGCTGATACCGGAAGTTCTTAGACCTTACTTTAAGGGACAGGAAAGGATAACCGCATCATAATGTGGGACTCTAAGCTTTTCAAAGTAGGCATTGGCATTCTTCTTGTATTCTTGATCATTTACATGGGCAGCCAGATCAATTTCATTTTTTATCCCCTGGTTGTGATTTTCGAGACCCTTTTTATATCTTTTTTCGTAGCCGGTGTCCTTTTCTATTTAACATTTCCCCTCTGCGACTGGCTGAGCAAAGGTAAAATCCCCCGCCCCCTGGCCATAGTATTTGTCTTCCTGGTTATTATTGGTTTACTGGTGCTGCTCGGCCTGGCAACAGGACCGATTGTTGTTGATGAGTTCAACAAGCTTATGGTCAGCGTTCCAGAGAAGATCGAATCTGCCGAAAGGTTAATAGAAAATCTCAGGGATTATCCCATATTCAATGCAATCATTGATTTTGACGCTATAGATCTTGATAACATGACCGACCGCCTTGCAGATTTGGCCTCTACTGCAGCTTCAAGCGTTGTTTCCAGCGTGGCTAACCTGGTAGATTTTTTAACCGAGCTGTTTTTAACGGTAATAATAGTGCCATTCTTACTCTATTACATGCTAAGGCAAAAAGATCAAAATATAATTCCCGGCCTCGTCGATCGCTATGTGTTAGGTGATTATGCCGGAGATATTAACAAAACGCTGGCTGAAATGAATAAAATGCTCGGTTCATATTTTCAGGGGCTTGCTGTTGTCTGTTTTCTGGTTGGCGTTATGGCCTATATCGGGTTTTTAATAATTGGACTTGAGTTTGCCCTGATCCTGGCCATATTTATTATGTTTACAAACATTGTCCCCTGGATAGGGCCTTTCCTCGGGGCAATTCCTGCCGTGATTGTAGGCTTAATAGATTCCCCGTTTATGATGCTCCAGGTAATTATTGTTATCCTGATTGTGCAGCAGCTGGAGAGCCTGGTAATATCGCCCCAGGTGATGGGTCGTAAATTGTCATTAAACCCGATGGCTATTATTTTAGTAGTGTTGGTTGCGGGCAGGCTCGGTGGCCTGTTTGGAATTATCCTGGCTGTACCTACTTTTACGGCGCTGAAAATTATTATTAACAATATCTATGATTACATCAGGGTGCATATTAAACCCGAGTCGGGCATTAAGCTGTAAAAAGTAAAAAGAGCCGCCGGAATTAACCAGGGGCTCTTTTTTTATACCTGGAAACATTATTAAGGTTGCACAACCGAACCCATGAAGAGAATTGTACCTGTCATATCATCTGCGATGGCAAAGAAGAAAGGCCTGTCGATGATCATGGAAAAGGTTTCGGGCATTGCCGTCACCACATCTTCAACTGAAGTGGCAGCCGCGGCCTCGGTGCCTTCTTCATTAACTTCAATAAAAGATTTATGCTTTACCTCGCTTATATACAGGTCTGGCGGTACTGGATGCATGCTACTGAAGTCAGCCCGGTTGCCGTCAAAGGCAATCTCCATGCCTAACAATTTAAGGGCATCGTTAAGAGAAACTTCATAATCGAAACTAAACTTTGGCAGCCCCAGTTCGCCTTCCATACTGCCGAATGAGGCAATCCATCTATCCCAGTTCGCCTGGTTTAGTTCGGTATGGAACTGCTTAAGATCGTTGTCGGGTTTAGGCAGGAAAAGATACATATTAACCCGTTCATTTTCGCCATATGGAAGGCTTACAGCCTGAAAGAGATCATTTTCCAGGTAGCGAAAATTATCATACCGGAACATAGTCGGCACAGGGCTGACGGTTCCATCATACCGCTGAAAGTCGTTATCGCGGGTCATATCCGGATCAAAAGGTTCCGACCATTCACCATAAAAATAAATGGCGTTAATTAAGAACAAAATAGTTTCCGGGCTAATCGGCGGTGTCACAAGCTGCTCAATTCTGCCGCCTGTTTGCTCCTTAACCCAACTGTTTATTTCATCGGCAGCCTGGTCTTCGCTGAAATCCAAAAAGCTGATTTTGGCATTATAGAAGGTATTGTTCCTTTCCAGGAAGTCTTCATAAAAATTCAGCCCTTCGCGTGCCCATAATGAATTGGCAACCGATAATTCAACCCTGGGGTCCGGATTCTGAAGCACCGTAAGCAGATCGCGAAATGCAGCATTTACTTCTTCCAGGCTCATTCCCTGGAAATTAAGGGTCTCTTCCATGGCTGTTTTTGTTTCTCCCTCTGCTCCGTTGTATGTCATGGCCAGGGCCGTTATAATGCTTGATGGAGAAATGAACAGGTTTTCATCATCTTCTTCAGCGAGTTCCCTGAAAAGCTCAAACCCGAACCTGTTATTGGCATTAACCAGTCTTTGGTCGAGTTCCTCCACAGGGGCGGCGAGGCTTTCCGAATCTGACATTCCACAACCACCTCCGAGCAACATCATTACTGTAAAAGTTAACAGCAAAGCAGTACAGATAAGTCTTCTTGACAGCTTCACCTGAAATAACCTCCTTTTTCTTCTCCTGTTCATCTGACAATATTCAGTTCGATTTGGTTCCAGAATAAACGACGCTTAGTTCATGATCAAGCACGATAAATGTGGTGAAATAGGTGATTAAAAAGTTAGTTGCCAAACAGTGGAAAAGTTTTGCCTGGTAATATTGTCGACAAAAAAAGTATTTTTCAGTTATAATATCTGTGAATAGAATCGGACATTAGTTTAAAAAAAGCACTAACTGAGATAGCTGGTGATGATAATCAGTAACAATTCAAGCAGTAAGATTATTCTATTCATAGTTGCAGTAAGCCATTTTTTTATGCCTTATATGATAACTACAATAAATATTGCCCTGCCTGCCATCGGTTCGGAATTCTCCATAGATGCGGTTATTCTGAATTGGGTTGCCTCGGCATACCTGCTGGCTTCTGCAATGTTTTTAATTCCTTTTGGCAAGTTAGCCGATATTTACGGTAGGAAAAAAATATTTACCATTGGTTTTATAGTTTTCACTGTCGCGACCATTCTTGCCGCCACATCAACATCAGCATTCATGCTTATTTTGTTCCGTTTTATTCAGGGCACAGGTGGGGCTATGATTTCCAGTACGGCTATAGCGATTATTGCTTCTGTTACCCCGCTTGCAGAAAGAGGCAAAGCACTGGGGATCATTGTAGCTGTTGTCTATATCGGTCAGACAGCAGGCCCACTAATCGGTGGTGTTTTGACCCAGCACTTTGGTTGGCGAAGTATCTTCTATACTTTAGTCCCGCTCTGTACCGTGTTGATCGTGCTTATTTTCAGGAAAATAAAAGAGGAATGGGTTGAAGAAAATGCAGAGAAATTTAACTATACCAGTTCGGTAATCTATTGTGTTACCTTCCTGCTAATCATGTACGGCTTATCCCTGGTTCCTGAAACGACCAGCATCGTGTTTATTATCCTTGGGGTTCTTGGTTTTCTTTACTACCTGTGGCGTGAAAACCGGGTGAAAAACCCATTAATTGAAGTCAGCCTGTTTCGCAAAAACAGGGTATTTGCTTTTTCTAACCTGGCGGCGTTAATCAGCTACAGCGCTACCTATGCCGTGATATTTTTACTGAGCCTCTACCTCCAGTATATCCTGGGTTTATCCCCACAGATGGCCGGGCTTATTCTCATGTCAAAAGCAATTGTGCAGAGTATTTTTTCGCCTGCTGCCGGAAGTCTTTCGGATAGGATTGATCCCAAAATGCTGGCTTCAGCAGGAATGGCCTTATCAGCAATTGCCCTGTTCATGATGGCCTTTATGAATACAGAGACCTCCCTGCTTTATGTTATCATTGCCCTGGTTATTCTCGGCCTGGGTATCGGGTTATTTGTTTCACCAAACACTAATGCAATAATGAGCTCGGTTGAACAAAAATATTACGGGGTATCGTCGGCAACCCTGGCAACAACCAGGTCTCTGGGGCAATTATTCAGCATGGCTATAGTAATGTTGCTCTTTGCCCTTTTGATAGGCAAAGTTGAAATAACACCTCTTTATTATGATGCCTTTTTAGTTGCCTCAAGGGTCTCATTTATTGTATTTGGATTACTCTGCTTTTTAAGTATCTTCTTTTCCCAGGCCAGGGGCAGCCTTCGTTAATGGCAGACACAACAATGCCCGGTTTGTTAAAGAAAAGCTTGTCCTGAACAATCAGCGGGTTTTATTAGTATAAGCTATCTTTTTTCCAGGATTAGCCTCATTGCCGTTCTTAATTCGCCATTGATTTCAATATCAACAAAAGCGGGGATACATATTAAATTAATTCCCCCGGGGGCAACAAAACCTCTGGCAATGGCAATGGCCTTTATGGCCTGGTTTAAAGCTCCGGCGCCGATAACCTGCACTTCAGCCTGCCCTTCCTCTCGAATTGTTCCGGCGATTGCGCCTGCTAAAGCGTTAGGACTTGATTTTGCCGATCCTTTTAATAAAGTAGTCACAATAATTGGTTCCTCCTTTGTACTTACAATCGACTGCAATTAAGATTAAGATTTTTTTCCTAACGGGAACCATAATGCGGAACCGGGAACTTTAACCTAAGAGGAAAGAATTTCTGTAAGCTAAGTTTATCAAATTTTTATAAATTTATCAATTTTCTGCTGTTTATATTTTAGATTGATAAACTGTTGCTTAACATATATTGCGGAGACTGATAAAAATTGCGCACTATAGTTGACACTAACACATAGATATAGCTTTTAACCTGACTAAAATATGAAAGAATAATAGATTATTTTATTATAATTCCGTCCTAAGTTACAAATAGTTAATGCATTATACCTGAATATGGGTTATCAAAGATAATAATGAACGATTCATTAATACTCTATACCCTTCGGCAAAACTCCTGTCAAGCTTGTTGTTATGCCATAAAATGTGGTATTATTGACCTACCGGATTAGCTTTTTAATCGTACAATCCACCCTGAAGAGCCTTTTATTTCGGTATTCATATTTTGCTGCACAATTTGATAACATACATTTCCTGTAAGAAGATAATAATTTAATTGAGGTGAGCTTAATGGACAATAAGCATATCGGCAAATCTCTTTTAAGAACTGATGCTTATGAAAAAGTTAAAGGCCAAGCAACCTATGTGGCTGATATAAAGTTACCCGGCATGCTACATGCGAAGATCCTTCGTTCAGAATATGCCCACGCCAGAATAATATCTATTGATACCAGTGAAGCTGAAAATATGCCTGGAGTAAGAAAGGTAGTAACCGGGCAAGATTGCAAAATCTTATTCGGTGCTTGTATTAAAGATCAGCCTCCTCTTGCCGTTGATAAGGTAAGGCATGCTGGTGAAGGGGTCGCAGCAGTTATTGCCGAAACTGAAAGACAGGCTGAAGAAGCAACAAAAAAAATTAGGGTTGAATATAAACCGCTACCTTTTGTTACAGATCCCCTCGAAGCATTTAAGAAAAATGCTCCTGTTATTCATGAACGAAATATTGAATACAACCGGGTTTCCGGATTTAATCCAAAGGAAGGTACAAATATATTTCATCATTACAAACAAATTAAAGGTGATGCTGAAATTGGTTTTAACGAGTCTGATGTTATTGTGGAAGAAGAATTTTTTTACCCCTTGTTAAGCCATGTTCAGATGGAACCTCACGGATGCATTGCCTGCTGGGATAGTGAAGATTCTGTCCGCATCTGGGCAAGCACCCAGGCTCCATTTATTGTTCGGGAAATTGTAGGGCATATGTTTTGTATACCATTTTCTAATATTATAGTAAATGCTCCATACCTGGGTGGAGGGTTTGGAGGAAAATCAGATGTAAGCATTGAACCGATGGTTGCATACATTTCCAGATTTGTTCCCCATCATCCTGTCAGGCTCATCCTGACAAGAAAAGAAGCTTTCACTAGCAGCTTATTAGGCAGGGGAATGAAAGGGCGAATTAAAGTTGGAGCAAAAAAAGACGGAAAGCTAATTGCCCTGAAAGCCTCATTTTATTATTCCGACGGAGCTTATGGCGATACAGGTTGTAATGTAGTTACAGCAACAGGGTTTGTAGCAACTGGTCCGTACGAATATGAGCACTGTGACATCGATTGCTACGGTTTGTACACCAACACTCCGCCTGTTGGAGCATATAGAGGATACGGACACCCGGAAGCTCATCTGATGAGTGAACGGATAATGAATATTCTAGCCAGAAAACTGAACATACCCCAAGCAGAGTTGATGCGTAAGAACTTCCTCTCTGATGGAAAAACCAATGCAGTCGGTCAGATCATCAGAAAAGGTAATGGCGACTTACACAAGTGCCTTGATGAGATTGAAAGTGCCCTTTTTAATAAGCCAAAACCAGCAGAAGATGAAAACTACTATTATGGGCGGGGTATAGCCGGTTTCATGAAGACTCCAATGATGCTGCCCAATGCATCCTCAGGAGCTATAATTAAGATGTGTGAAGATGGCACTTTTAATGTGAGTATAAGCGGAATCGAAATGGGACAGGGCTGCCAGACGGCAATGACCCAGATTGCTGCAGAAGCCTTGATGTTACCAACAGAAAAAATAAGGATTTCAAAAGAAGTTGATACTCAGTTCTCACCATATGAATGGCAAACTGTAGGATCAATCACAACTTTACGGGCAGGTAATGCCATATTGCAGGCCGCAGAGCGGGCAATTCAAAAAATTAAAGAATCAGTAGCAATGATAGCTCACAAACCTGTTGAAGACCTTAAATACGAAGGAGAATGGATGTATTCAAAGAGCGATAAAAACTTCGCCTTTGAAACAAAATTACTCGCCCTGAGTTTCCTTTCGCCTGACGGGCACGGTGTAGGCGAACCTATTGAAACCACAGGCCACTATTACATACCGGGAGTTAAATTTCCCGCTCCTGAAATCGGTGGCGGCGACTGCTGCGGAAGCTGGACTTTCGGTTGTGAAGGAGCGGAGGTTAAAGTAAGTAAAAAAACAGGAGAAGTTACAGTTACGCATCTGGCAATTGCGATTGACTTGGGTAGACTGATTAATCCGATGGGGGCACGGGTTCAAATGGTTGGCGGCATGATGATGGGCTACGGAGCAGCCCTTATGGAAGAAATTTTATTTAACGAGAAAGGTTTTATTAAAAATTCGAATTATAATCAATATAAAATACCCAGGCTGTCTGACCTTCCGGAAAAACTGACTGTTAAATTTGTTGAAACTCCTGACGAAACCGGACCATTTGGCGCAAGATGTATTGCCGAGCATCCGGCTATATCGATTCCCCCTGCAATACTTAATGCCATACAGGACGCAACTGAAATAGATTTATTTGAAATACCTGTAAAACCGAAAGAGCTCTTGGCAAAAATAGGAGGTGCCAATAATGGCAACAACTAACATCACGCTTGTAGTAAACGGAATTAAACACGAGCTGACTGTTGATGATAAAGAAACATTAATGCAAGTTTTAAGAGACAGATTGCATCTCACTGGCACCAAAAACGCCTGTTCCTATGGAGCATGTGGGGCTTGCACTGTTGTAATGGATAATGAAGCGGTGAAAAGTTGCCTTATCAAACCAGCCAAATATGACGGCAAAACAGTTCTAACCATTGAAGGCTTATCTGACGGATTTGATCTTCACCCTATTCAGCAGGCATTTATTCAGGCTGGAGCAGTTCAATGCGGCTATTGTACTCCGGGCTATATAATGAGCCTTTATGCGCTCTTTAACAAGAATCTTAATGCCACAGATGAGGAAATTAAAGAAGTACTTGAAGAACATATCTGCCGTTGCACAGGCTATGAATTTATCTGGGACGCTGCTAAACTTGCCCAGAAAATGCTTCAGGGAAAATAATAAACTTAAAAAAATAAAACCCCTGCGATATAATTATATAATATATCGGCAGGGGTTTTTGTGTGCAGTTAATTCAGGAATACGAGTTACTCACGCTTGTAAGGTTTCAGCAACGCGGCAGGATAGGCTGCATTTCTGTTAGCAATAGTAAGTGCTATAATAGTAGCGATGTATGGCAGAGACAAAAATAGTTCGTAGGGCAGATTCACTCCTGTAAGCTGAAGGCGTAATTGCAATGCAGAAACTCCGCCAAAGATAAAGGAGCCCCATAGAACACGGACAGGGTTCCAGTTAGCGAAAATAACCAGGGCAATACATACCCATCCACGTCCGGCGATGATATCGAAAGTAAAAAACCCCAATGTGGACAACGTTAGGAAACTCCCGCCTATGCCCATGAAGCCGCCTGCGATCATAAGTGATGCAGTTCGAACTCCATATACATTAATTCCGGCAGCATCTGCAGCTTCAGGGTTTTCACCAACTGCTCTGATCTTCAGACCAAAATTTGTGCGGTATAGAACCCACCAGACTATAGGAATAAGCAAAATTGCATAATATGTCAGGGGGTACTGGTTTAAAATTTGCCCCAATACAGGTACGTTACTTAATATCCCAGCCTGAGCAAAAGGGATTATCTGTGGTGGGTTAGACGGTGTACCGAAGATAACTCTAAAAGCGTAATAGGATAATCCAGTGCAAAAAAGAGTAATGCCAAGACCGGATACATGCTGGTTTACCCCTAAATAAACGGTCATCAAGGCCATAAGTAAGCCTGCAAATATACCGGCAAGACATGCTGTTATAACTCCCAACCACAGAGAACCTGTATGATATGTTGTGGCAAATCCAACAAAAGCCCCTAAAAGCATTGTACCTTCAATACCTAAGTTAAGAATACCAGCACGTTCTGAAAAGAGTTCACCCAGTGTGCCAAAAATGAGAGGGGTGGCAACACGTAAAGTAGCAGCGATTAAACCGATCAGTAAAACTTCTATTTTTTATCCCTCCCTTTTCAGCCGATAGTTGGTGAGAATAAACATGCCTAGAGTAACCAACAGAAGCGTAGCCTGCACAACCTGGCCAAGATACACAGGCACTCCAAGTGCCCTGCTAACCGTGAGTGAACCGGTATCAATCAAACCAATAAACAGAGCAGCTATTCCTACCCCAAAGGGGTTTAAAGCGCCCAGCGTAGCGACGATAATACCGGTATAGCCAAGATTTGCAGAGAGTCCCTGGATTAGGTGAAAATGAATCCCGGCTACTTCACCAACTCCCGCCAGCCCGGCAATACCACCGCTGACAAGGGCTGTGACAAGAATTGTTTTTTCTACGTTTATACCTGCAAAACGAGATGCTTCAGCATTACTTCCCGCAGCTCTCATTTTCAGGCCGAAAGCTGTCCGGCTAATGATTAACCAGATTGAAAATAAAACAAAAACCCCCAAAATAAAGCCAAAATGCAACCTCGTTCCGGGAATTAACCTAAAGAACATTGCGCTTTGAGCAATATCCGGAGACTGGGGCCAAAAGGATACAGGATCTCTCCATGGTCCATTTAGAAGGTAGCTCACAAAAAAAACAATCACAGAGTTCATCAACAGCGTTGTTACTACTTCATCAACCTTGAGTTTTACTCTTAATAGGGCTGGAATGAGCGCCCAGAGAACGCCTCCGATAAAGCCACCGATAATCATTACCGGCAAAGCAATCCAAGGTGTAGTCCCTTCTAAAAGCACCCCCAGCCAGGCACCCATAATAGCCCCTGCAGTGAGCTGACCTTCTGCGCCTATATTGTAATATCCCGCCTTAAATGCAAAAGCTACCGCAGCGCCAGTAAGAAAAAGTGGTGTTGCTTTAACCAGCAGCTCAACTATCGTAACTGTGCTGGTAAACGGTGCGATCAAAAAGTAGTAATAGGTATGCAGTGGATTAGCCTGCACCCAGACAATAAATATAATTGTAATCAAAAAGGTCACTACTATAGCCATTAATGGTATAACAGGACGAACCCAGGCAGGAGCAGGCGATTTTTCAAGTCTAAGCTTTGACACGTCTAATCCTCCAGCTTCTTAGGAAATCTTTTCATTATTATAAACATCTACCCCAGCCATTAACAGTCCGAGGATCTCTTCATTCGCTTCCGAGGCAGGGATAATCCCCATTATTTTCCCTTCATAGATCACAGCTATACGATCTGATAGTTCCATAACCTCTTCCAGGTCTTCCGAGACCAGAAGCACGCCAGCACCATGATCTCTTTCTTCCAATAATTTGCCCCTTACATATTCAGTTGCGCCTACATCAAGGCCACGAGTCGGCTGTGCAGCTAATATACAACAAGGCTTTCTGGAAAGAGCCCGGGCCATAACTACCTTCTGCATATTCCCACCGGAAAGTGTTCGCACTTTATCATCAGGATCTGCTTTAATATTATACTCGTCAATTAATTCACGAGCATGTTCATGGATTAGCTTTTTATTTAGGATTCCACGTCTGCTATAATTTTCCAGGCTTTCCAAGGCCAGATTTTCGGCAACCGAGAGTTCACCAACCACCCCGGCATGGCGGTCTTCAGGTGTCCTTCCCATCCCGGCTAGAGTTATATCTGCTGGACAGGCTCCGGTTATGTCACACATATTCATGGTGATCTTTCCGCTAGTCGGTTTCTGAAGGCCGGTTAAAACCTTAACAAGCTCTGTCTGTCCATTACCAGAGACTCCCGCGACGCTTAAAATCTCTCCACGGCGTAGTTCGAGAGAAATTTCTTTTAGTCGTCTTAATCCCTGGCTATCAGTCAGATTGAGCTTATCTATGGACATTATTGATTCACCAATGCTCTTGTCGCTTTGTTTTTTAATGCCAAAGGTTTCTCGGCCAACCATCATTTTTGCCAGATCTTTTTCTGAAGTGTCTACACGATCAACAGTGCCTGCCAATTTGCCTGCTCTGAGTACCGTAATGCGGCCGCATATAGCCATAACTTCATTAAGCTTGTGGCTGATAAAAATCACAGATAAACCTTTCTCTACTAACCTGTTAAGAGAAACAAAAAGAGCTTCCACTTCCTGTGGTACAAGAACTGCAGTAGGTTCATCCATGATTAGAACTTTTGCATTACGATATAAAGCTTTTAAAACTTCTACCTTCTGACGCTCCCCTACTGATAAATTTTTTACCAAGGCATTTGGTTTAACCGGAATACCATATTTTTCTGATGCAGTTGCAACTTTATTTTCAATTTCTTTTGGATTAAGCTTAAAACCCTCAACAACACCTAGCACTATATTTTCTGCAACAGTTAAAGGGGGTACCAGGGTGAAATGCTGGGTAACCATACCTATGCCATTCTTTATAGCATCACGCGGTGAGGCAATATTAACTTGTTTTTCTTCAACAAATATTTCACCATCATCTGCTCGGTATAGTCCATAGAGAATACGCATTAAAGTAGTTTTGCCTGCACCATTTTCCCCAAGCAGAGCGTGGATTTCACCTTTTCTAAGATTAAAATCAACACTGTCATTGGCTATTACATTGCCAAAATGTTTTGTTATATTTATCATCTGAACTGCGTACATTTTTATACCTCAAGGGCAGCAGAAGCTCACTGCCGCCCTTTTTATCTAAATAATTTATTTAGTTTACAGCGCCCGGAGTTGACTCATCTATTTCAACACGAAATACTCCGGATAAAATATCTGCTTCTTTCTGTTTTACCGCTTCAACCAATTCTGCAGGGATCTGTTCTTCCAGGCCATGGAAAGGTGCCAGGTAAGCTCCTCCTTTACCCATCATACTAAAATCCCTAAGATCTTGGGCTGTATAAAGCCCAGCCGAAACGCTTTCTACAAGATACTCAAAGGTAGGAGTAAGGTTCCAGACTGAACTGCTCAATACATAATCGGGAGCAAGCTCATGTTGGTCTGTCATCTGACCGAATACCCATAGCCCATTTTCGGCTGCAGCTTCAATAACACCAAATCGCTCAGCATAAAGTATATCAGCACCCTGCTCAATCTGAGCCAGAGCAGATTCCTTTGCAGCAGCAGGGTCAAACCAGCTGTTAATGAATGTTACATAAACGACAGCTTCTGGATTGTGATCCTTCACTCCAGCAATAAAAGCATTAGTAATACGATTTACTTCAGGAACTGGCATACCACCAACAACACCAACCTTGTTGGTTTCTGTGAGGTTTGCAGCCAACATCCCCAGCAGGTAAGCTGGCTCATGAATCCAGTTATCAAAAACAGAGAAATTTGGTTCAGCAGGCCCAACACCTGAACCAAAAACAAAGGCAACTTCCGGGAAGTCAAGCGCAACCCTGCGGGCAGCCTCTTCATTCCCAAAAGCATCACCGGTAATGATATCAGGCTGTAATTCTGCGGCAACCTGGCGCATCTCTCTCTCAAAATCTCCACCATAACCTAGATTATCGGTATAATCAAAAGTTGCCCGGCCTTCTTCAACAAGCTTTTCACATGCCTCTATAATAACAGCATCCCAAGGCTCTTCTGCCGGTGTAGCAAAAACACCGTAGATTGAGAATAATTCTTCGTCGCCATTTAAAGCTTCTTCTGATTCACCACTGTCGCCCGTCTCTTCCACCGGGGGTGCACAACCAGCAGCAAAGCCAACGATCAAAATTAAAACAAAAAGCAAGTATAGATAATTTTTTTTGAACACCAAAAACCCCTCCTAATATCAGATTATATTGCTAAAAAGCATTTTACAATCCAACCCTGATATATTGTTTAAGAATTTTGGCATCCCTTCTTCCTACTAAAAATATTTTTAAGTTTATGACCTACCTATTTTTCGCATCTTCTCTGAATCAACCAGTTCACCATGACTAATTACATACAGGGGAGCATCATGATAACGAAACGCTTCCAGAGTGTTGGAAACATCAAGAACCACGAGATGTGCAGGGTTACCAACAGCCAGCTTAAAATTTTTAATTCCGATACACTCGGCAGCATTAGTTGTAATCATGTCATAAAGGATTTCCATCTCCGGTCTTGTAGTCATCCATAGCAGATGAGAAGCAAGAAAAGCTACTTCGAGCATATTATTGCGCCCATAAGCGTAATATGCATCGGAGATGTCATCCTGTCCAAGACAAACCAGATTGCCTTCTTCCAGCAGTTCATGAACACGTGCATGCAGCGGACCTGTCTGTGGATCGCTGACAACTCCCATTCCAGCTTGCTTTAACAATGACGATAGTTTCTGGAAGTAAGGTTTTGGATACAAGGCCATCGCTCTGGCATGGTGGGCAAGCGAACGGCCAAAGCGCTTTCGATTAATAGTTTCCACAGCCATCAGCTCAATAGATCTTAACCCGGGATCTCCCGCATCATCAACAAGCATTGACACATCAGCATCAAATTCTTCAGCTATATCAAAAATTATCTTAACATGCTCGGCAATATCAGCATCTGTATACTCTATCCAGGGAATACCACCTGCCACATCGGCCCCAATTTTCATTGCTTCCCTGACTAGGTTAGCTGCACCAGGTTCTCTAACCACACCGTCCTGGGCAAAAGCTACAACTTGTATATCCACTATGCCCTTAAATTCTTCACGTGCCTTAATCAGGGCCTTAACCCCTTCGAGGCGAGCTTTACTGTCTACATCTGCCAAGGCACGGATATGAGTATTACCGTAATAAGCGGCAAGGGCAATGGCTTTCCGAACATTTTCGATTATCCACTTTTCATCGTATTTTTCTTTGACTTTCATAGCCAACTCAATACCGGTCATAGCCTTACCCATCGATTTATCCGCGCTCTGGTAAGACTTCATGGCTTCATCGTCCATCATCATTAAAGTGTATACTTTACAAAGATGAAGGTGTGTATTTACAAATGACTCTGTAACCAGGTTACCCCCGGCATCAATGACACTTTGTGCATCATCATTGATTTTTTCTTCGATAGCGGCTATTTTACCATCGCAAACCGCTATATCATACAATTTATCAGGCTGATTGCGAAGCTGTGAATTTCGGATCAATATATCGTATTTATTATGCATATTTTCCTCTCCTCGTAATTAATTTTTTCAAGATATGCATTTATACATTGTTAAATAGTTTAGTAAGAATTATTAGTTGGATTATTTTGTGCAGAATATAAATTCATTTAATTCAATCAATAAGTAATTTTTCAACGGCAAACCGACAAATACCTTTGTGATTTAATCATAAAGATTAATTTTATATATTGTATTATTTAACAATAAATCTCATATTTTCATTATAAATCTCAACAGCTTCGTAAAAAGTACATGTAATAAAAGTATGTTGCCCAGGTAAAAAGTTTTATCGATTCTTTTTCAAACATCAGCGATTTAAGCTTTTTGATATCTAATTATTCAATGTCATCAGCAGCAATATGATAAAAGAACGTCTGCTTTAACGGAAGTACTTTTACAATTACTACAATTATCTTAAGCCAAACTCATAAAGCCTGAACAATAGACAGAATCGCTACTTTAATCAAGTATATACCGATTAAGTTATTCAGTATTTTAGGTAGAATCATTACAATCATGCTGAGAATAATCGTGATAATTCCTACAAACCTCTTACTAACAACAAACATAATTAGACACTCCTATCATCATTACCATTGTTGCCAGACAAAAATATACCCGTTAGATAGGAATAAAGCTGCAGATTAAGCTAACTAAGATATATAATTGGGATACAGAGCCCTTAATAATTGATGCTATCTAAACCTAATATAATGCATTCCTGGAGATAACGCATGGATGGAAAGCTTCTTTGCAACCATGAAGAAATATCTGATCATCTGGACACATCTTTCAATTTTACAGATCAAATTAGTAGCGTGTTCATCGGTTATGAAAACTCCAGAATCGTCAGTGTCCTAACGATGTTTATTCCAACTTCTAAGGAAGCTGAAGTATATGGTTTTACGCTTCCCGGATTCAGAAGAAGAAGTAACTCTAAGAAGCTTTTATCACAAGCGCTGCAAGAACTCCTGAAGCATGATATAACAAATATTTTGCTGGTAGTAGAATCGCAATCTTTAACAGGAAAAGCTGTAGCCTCCTGGCTGGATAGCTGTTATGTTAGTACCGAATATCTAATGACTTATACCGGAGCAGGCCCAGGTTTCAGTAATAGTATAAAGTTCCGATCCACATTAACCTCCCCCGGGGAAGAAAGCATTGAAGAACTTGCCAAAATGCGCCAGGATATTTTCAATGATAACTACGAAGAAGCAAAAGCAATCTTGAGCAAGATCATTAATCGTAACAACCGTCATCAATATTGTATAGAGCATGAGGGAACCAGGATTGGACTGGGCTCAGCATACTTTGATGAGCTAAAGGCTTCGATTTACGGATTGGGGATAGTACCTGAATATCAGTGCTACTCTAAGAGGTTTTATAAGGGAAAGGTAGAAAGAGGTGATGGATGAATATTTTTGATTGGCTTCATGATGTAACCAAAGGTGAAGATACTTTGAGGCCTAAATTTATACGGGTGTTGATAATCCTGGTGGTTATCGGGATTCTTTGTAGCCTGTGGAATTATTATTACTGAATCTACTTAATTTTAACCAATCCGTTACATGTTCAATACCTGTAATAGCCCAGAAAAACTCAATTGACACAACCTTTATGCTTTGTTATACTGAAGAATGCCAATCCGCCTTTAGGAGGGGTGTCCGAGCGGTTTAAGGAGCTAGTCTTGAAAACTAGTGACCCGAAAGGGCCGTGGGTTCGAATCCCACCCCCTCCGCCACTAAATACACGGAGAGATGGCCGAGAGGTCGAAGGCGGTCGCCTGCTAAGCGATTAAGTGGGTAAAAGCCTGCTTCGAGGGTTCAAATCCCTCTCTCTCCGCCACATGCGCCCGTAGCTCAGTCCGGATAGAGTAACTGACTACGAATCAGGAGGTCGCAGGTTCAAATCCTGCCGGGCGCACCAGTTGAAAAGGTTCCTGGGCTTACTAATAGCCCAGGAACCTTTTTCAATTAAATCAGGTGAAAGATTAGGCAAATGTAATTCCACTCCAGGATGTTACGGTTTGTTTAATAACTGGTAAAGAACATTTCTTTTACCTAAATGTGTATAATATTTTACCTCAAATTGTTGACTATATTTCTAAGCAACGACTTTAGCCCATTTACCATTTTTATGATAACCATCAGGAGGTCTGCTGAAAGGCAGGTTACAATGAAAACTCTGTCAATGCGCGATCCCATTGCGCATCCAGATTAGAAATCACTGAATAAAAAACTCCGCATAACTGTCTATAGGCTATCGATATGCCACACATACTCAATAAAAAATATATTACCATTATTTATAAAAATAAGAGGGATTATTCAATAAAAAATGAATAGTTTGTTATTAGAAGCAAGAAACAACACACAAAAATAACTTTTATGATAGCTCCGTAAATATAATGCTGCTCTGATTGAATTATTGGAGATATTACCAAATAATAAAAATGAAATAGGTTGCAGAAAATAAATTCTTTCTTTAATAAAGCATATAAAATTTTGAGTAGCTTATTTTGAAGACAATAGTAGTTAAATTATTTTAGAAATTAGTATTGTATCTTAGATAATTATTTTTAGGTGTCATACTATTGTCTCTTACGTGTGAAATGATCAAGACGCCTATTTGATTAACAAAGTATTCTATAATTCGTTAATAACAAAATTATAATGCAAGAGATTCTCCTTTTCATTTTTTACGTTTTGACATAAATATATATCTGAGTCTATAAAATTCAATTGTCGAGGTGCTTTGTTGATTTACAAGGATTATATAGCTCATGTAAAAAAGAATAATGAAATATGGCAAGAACCTCACTTACTGCATGATCACTTATCTGGTACAGCTGAATTGGCGGAACAATTCGCTGCAAAATTTAATTCACCTTCATGGGGTAGGGTACTTGGCTATTGTCACGATGCCGGGAAAAGTTTGATGGAATGGCAAGAATACCTTAAATTGCAAAGTGGATATGGTTGTGACGATGCTCACCTTGAGGGTCAATATGGGAAGAAACAACATGCTATACAAGGTGCAAAGCTTGCTGAACAGTTATTTGGGAAAGCATATGGCCATTTATTAGCTTACTGTGTTGCTGGTCATCATGCTGGTCTTCCTGATTGGTCATCAGCAGAGGATAGTGCCCAGTCTTCTCTTGAATTTAGGTTAAAGCAATGTAAAGATTGGACTGATGTGCAGGGGAATGTAAGTGAAAAGATTATAATAAATAAGCCGGATCAACCCCCTTGGCGATTTGATGATAATCTCGATTTGTCATTGTGGATAAGAATGCTTTTCTCTTGCCTTGTAGATGCTGATTTTCTTGATACAGAAGCTTATATGGACCCTTGTAAAAAAGAACAAAGGGGTAACCATTTTAGGATGGATGAGCTTTTGGGCGTTTTTAATAAATTCATAGATGATTTAGAGACAAATGCTGAGAAAACTGATGTGAATTTAATTAGAAAATTTGTTCGTACCCTGTGTTCTAAAACGGGAAATCAGGATCAAGGGATTTTCAAACTTACAGTTCCTACCGGCGGGGGAAAGACGCTTTCAAGTCTTGCTTTTGCATTAGAGCATGCGGTGAAACATGATTTGGATCGTGTGATCTATGTAATACCATTCACCAGTATTATCGAACAGAATGCGGAAGTTTTCCGTAAAATATTTGACAGTGAACAAGTAATAGAACATCATTCCAATCTAACTGAAAACGATACTACCCCAAAAAACCGGATAGCATCAGAAAATTGGGATGCTCCTTTAATTGTGACAACAGCTGTTCAATTTTTCGAGTCTTTATTTGCTGCGAAACCTGGACGTTGCCGCAAGTTGCATAATATTTGTAACTCAGTAATTATTTTCGATGAAGCACAGCTAACACCTATAGATTATTTGGATCCGATCCTCAGGATACTACAATTATTGGTTGATCATTATGGTGTAAGCATAGTTTTGTGTACAGCAACTCAACCGGTTTTTGATAGCGAGTATATATTAGATCGAAAATTTCCAGCATTGCAGAACTCAATAGAGATTATGGGTGAACATACAGAAACGCTCTTTCAGAAACTTGAAAGGGTAAATGTCGTATTACCACATGATTTTAATATTTCAGTTGAGTGGTCAGAAGTAGCAAATAGCTTAAAGCAATATAAACAGGTACTATGCATAGTGTCGGATAGGAAATCCTGCAGAGAGTTGCACAGCTTAATGCCGGAGGATACTTATCATTTGTCATCCTTAATGTGCGGTCAGCATCGTAGTGAGAAAATAGCTGATATTAATAAAGGATTATTACAAGGTGAAACTGTGCGGGTTATAAGCACACAACTAGTTGAAGCAGGGGTAGATTTTGATTTTCCGGTTGTCTATCGTTCATTTGCAGGTCTTGATTCTTTAGCACAGGCAGCAGGGCGCTGCAATCGCGAAGGGCGTTTGCCAGAACCTGGTAAAGTGGTAGTGTTTGTTCCCCCTAAAAAAGCACCAGCTGGCTTCTTACGTAAGGCAGCTGAAACATCATACAATATGCTGTCAGTTGAACCTCGGGATCCACTTGATTTTAAACGTTTCAGGGAATATTTTTCCGAATTATATTGGAAAATAAATTCCCTGGATAAAAAAGGAATTGTTAATTTATTAAGCCCCAATGATAGAAACGAGCTGAGTATATTTTTCAGGACTGCTGCACACAGGTTTAAGATCATTGATGATAGTATGCAGAAAACAATATTGGTGCCTTACGCAGAGGGAAAACTATTATTGGAAGACCTTGAAAGGTTCGGGCCTAACCGTGAGTTAATGCGTAAGCTGCAACGCTATTCGGTTAATATTTACAAGCATGAGTTTGATCAACTGCTTAAAGATGGTGAAATCACTGAGCCTCACAAGGGGATCTATTCATTAAAGAATGACAATTTATATAAAAAGGAGGTCGGTCTCTTAGTAAATATGGATATTTTTGAACCGGATAAATTCATTAATTAGAAAGGAGAGGGTTGTGTGCTTAACTGGTGTTTGGAGATTTGGGGTGACTATGCGTGTTTTACCCGCCCAGAAATGAAAGTTGAGCGTGTTAGCTATGATGTAATTACCCCATCAGCAGCCAGAGCGATTTTTGAAGCTATTCTCTGGAAGCCTGCAATAAAATGGAATATAACAAAAATTGAAGTGTTAAAACCAATTAAATGGTTAACCGTAAGGCGTAATGAAGTTGGCCGGGTGATATACAGTCCTACAGCTAACCAAATGTCAGGAGAAAAAGGAGAACCGCTTGGGTTTTATATTGAAGATGCCCGGCAGCAAAAAGCTGGTTTGTTGTTAAAAGATGTTAAATATAGAATCCATGGCTATTTTGAATTTATTCTTCCGGAAAATAGGATTAACAACAAGTCTGCTTCGCCTGAGTTTTGGGCTGATGAATATGAACAAAGATTAATTGAAAGGCATGATGAAACTCCTGCTAAATATGCAGCAATGTTTGAACGACGGGCAACAAAAGGACAATGTTTCCATCGCCCTTACCTCGGGTGTCGTGAATTTGCTTGCAACTACAAAATAGTTGAACCGAATGAAGATGTTGAAAAACCCATTGAATTAACAAAAGATCTGGGTTTTATGCTTTATGATTTGGATTTCGCAGGAGATCCTGACAATCCTAAGCCGCTTTTTTTTAGGGCAAGTTTGCAGAACGGAGTAATCATAACCGATCGCCGGGAGGTGGATCTCAGGGGATGATTCTACAAGCACTTGTTGAGTATTATGAGCGGATGAAGTCAAATCCAGATAAAGAAATTGCGCCATTTGGTTTTGAGATAAAACCGCTTCAATTTTTAATAGTTATCGATGAAGAAGGACATTTTATTAATATCGAGGATGTTAGAGAAAAAGCAGGGACTAAATTGATAGGCAAAAAATTATTGTTACCTCGAGCAAAGAAAAGGTCGGGAAGTAAAAGTTTTGCAAGCACCTTTTTGCTCTGGGATCACATCGGTTACTTGCTTGGCTTGCCAGTAGATGATGAAAAATCTGCAAAACAGCATCAAACCTGGTTGACAATGCTTGAAGCGTTGCCTGAAGAGTTAAAACAGGACCAGGGTGTTGCAGCTATACTAAAGTTTTATAAAAATGGCGAAGATAAAAAAGCTATGGATGCACCAGCAATTGAGGAATGCCTTAAGTCAGTTCAGTGTAATATGGCTTTTCGTATTGCTAAAGATATACCGGTTCCTTGCCGCGAAGCAATACGAAAATTTGTAAATAAGAATGGCCCAGATGTAGATAATTTACAGAATCACAATAATATAACTGATGTTGTCCAGCCAGTTCGCCCCTGTTTAGTTACAGGTGAAAATGGAGTAATAGCCAGAACCCATGGGAATACATCTATTAATAAAGATACCAAAAGCCTGGTAAGTTTCCAGAAAAACAGTGGTTATGATTCTTACGGTAAAGAACAAGGTTATAATGCACCAATCATTGAACAAACAGAGTTTGCGTATGTAACTGCTCTGAATACATTGCTTAAAACTACTTCACAGCGAATGAATATAAGTGACATAGTTACGATTTTTTGGTCTTCTGCTGAATCTGCATTTGAGAAAGATATTGTTGCTTTATTTAAAGAACCTGAACAAGATGATCCTCATGCAAAGAGTGAGAAAGTGAAGGCAGTATTACAGTCGGTTAATAATGGAACCTACCGTGAGGATGAAGGTGACACCCAGTTTTATATTTTGGGATTATCACCAAACGCAGCGAGAATATCGGTTCGTTTCTGGCACGTAGGAACCATTTCTTTGTTCGCAAGTAGAATCAGGCAACACTTTGAAGATTTTATGATAACTAAACCATCTCAAGAACAAGAGTATTATTCTTTATGGCGAATTTTGGTGAATATTGCCTCCCAGGATAAAAGTGAAAATATCCCTCCAAACCTTGCCGGAGAATTTATGCGTGCGATACTCGAAGGGAGTTTATATCCAGCGACCTTGTTGCAGGCAGCTTTAAGGCGTATCCGCAGCGATACGCAGTATAGAGTAAAACCTGTTAGGGCGGCACTTATAAAAGCCTATTTAAATCGATATTACAAGTTTTATCCTAACCAGGATGTAAAGGAGGTAGGATTTGAATTGGATTTAAACCAGCCGTCAATTGGTTATCAGCTAGGCAGGCTTTTTGCCACGCTTGAAAAAATACAGGAAGAAGCAAACCCTGGCCTTAATGCAACAATACGAGAAAGATATTATGGGGCAGCATGCGCAATGCCTGTCACTGTATTTCCAATATTGACCCGTTTAAAAAATCACCATCTGGCAAAGATAGAAAATAAGGGAAGAGTTATAAATTTCGAGCGATTGCTAGGAGAAATTATGAGTCACCTTAGCGATTTCCCAACTCATTTGGACTTACACGAACAAGGTCGTTTTGCAATCGGTTACTATCACCAACGCCAGGATTTTTATAAGAAGAAAGAAAAAAGCGAAAATGTTTGTGAACAGGTAGTTTAACAATTATTGAAAGGATGATTTTAATGTCAGAGTCAACTGTAGACAAACGATATGATTTTGTTCTGTTGTTTGATGTGAAAGATGGAAACCCTAACGGTGATCCAGATGCAGGCAATCTACCGCGTATCGATGCTGAAACTGGCAATGGAATGGTAACTGATGTCTGTATAAAAAGGAAAATCAGAAATTATGTTACTTTGAAACACGAAGACAAACCACCTTATAGCATGTTTGTTAAAGAAAAAGCAATCTTAGGCAATGCAATCGAGCAGGCATATCAAAGTCTTAATATTGATTTGCAAAATGATCCAATGGATCAAGCTGATGGTAAAAAACGGAATAAACCTGGCAAAGGACAGGGTAAGGAAATAGAAAAAGCCAGACAATTTCTTTGTAAGAATTTCTTTGATATCAGGGCTTTTGGTGCAGTTCTTTCTATTGGGTCAAATGCCGGCCAGGTAAGAGGACCAGTTCAGCTGACATTTGCCAGATCGGTAGATCCTATTGTTACCTTAGAGCATAGTATTACCCGAATGGCAGTTGCCACTCCGGCAGAAGCAGAAAAAATGGGTGGTGACAATAGGACAATGGGCAGAAAGTTTACTGTGCCTTATGGCCTTTATCGAGCTTATGGTTTCATATCTGCTCCGCTTGCCAGCCAAACTGGATTTACCTGTGAAGATCTTGAATTACTTTGGGAATCGATAGAAGTAATGTTTGAACATGACCGCTCTGCAGCCCGAGGGTTAATGGGAACACGTAAGCTTATAATATTTGAACACCAGTCTAAAATGGGGAATGCACAAGTGCAGGACCTTTTTGAAACAATTAAAGTGGCTAAGAAAGATATCAATAAACCTGCAAGAGATTACAGTGACTATGAAGTGATAATAGACAAGACAGTAATTCCGGACAACATAACTCTAATAGAAAGGGTTTAAAGTTATGGATTACACCGAAGAAGATTTGCTTCCCCTCTCAGGCATTCAGCATTTTGCCTTTTGCCCGAGACAGTGGGCGTTGATTCATGTTGAGAATCAATGGGTAGAAAATTTAGGTACTGCTGAAGGTAGGCTAGTACACCAGAGGGTTGATGACCCCTACTATAGTGAATCTCGTGGTCAGTTAAAAGTAGAAAGAGCCATTCCTCTTGTATCAAGGAAATTGGGTTTATATGGTGTGGCTGATTTAATGGAAATAATTGAAGAGAATAATGGAAATAAAAAAAGCTATGCTCTTGTTGAGTATAAAAGAGGTAAACCGAAAGTTGATGATCGAGATCAGGTTCAGCTTTGTGCTCAGGCGATTTGTATTGAAGAGATGCAGAATATCAAATTGGAATACGGGTTTTTCTATTACGACATGGTAAAACATCGTCAAAAAGTGAATTTTACTCTTCAATTACGAGTAAGAGTGCAAGAACTTGCCGAGGCAATGCATTATTTCTTTTCTAACGGCATAACACCTGTAGTAAAGAAAAGCAGCAAATGCAAGCATTGCTCACTGTTGGACATCTGTTTGCCAAAGCTGGAAAAGTTAAACGGCAAAGCAAACAATTACCTGGCTAACTACTTTAATGAATTAAAGTCCGAAGAATAGGCAGGGTTAAAACTATGAAAAAGTTATTAAACATACTCTTTGTCACTAATCCAGAAGCATATCTTGCAAGAGATGGAGAAAATGTGGTCGTCAGGCTAGATGACAAAGAAGCATTCAGAACACCTGCTCATTATCTCGAAGGTATTGTCACCTTCGGGTATACAGGAGTTAGCCCTGCACTTTTAGGAATGTGTATAGACAAACAGATTACGGTTTCAATGCTTACCCCTTTTGGAAAGCACATGGCAACAGTGGAAGGGCTGCCTAAAGGTAATGTTTTGCTTAGAAGAAAGCAATACAGGATGGCAGATAGTGAGGTTGAATCTGCCAAAATGGCGAGATGCTTTATCTTTGGTAAATTAGCTGGGTGTAGAACCGTTCTCCGAAGATTTATCAGTGATTATGGAGGAAACATTGACACCGGAGACATAAATAAATCATGTAAACTGTTAGCTCGCAATATACTTAAGCTTGATAAAGAAAGTAATCTTAATGAAATCAGGGGGCTTGAAGGAGAAAGTGCCCGTGCTTATTTTGCTGAGTTTGACAAGTTAATCTTAAACCATAAAGAGCATTTTTATATGAAAAATAGAAACAGAAGGCCACCGCAGGATAATGTAAATGCTCTTTTATCCTTTATCTACACTTTGTTATTGCACGATACAAAGTCGGCTTTAATGACAGTTGGTCTTGATCCATATGTAGGGTTTTTGCACAGGGACCGACCGGGCAGGCTGGGGTTGGCGCTCGACTTGATGGAGGAGTTTAGACCATACTTAGCAGATCGATTGGTATTAAATCTGATTAACAGGCAGCAGTTAAGTAGTAAGGATTTTATTAAAAAAGAGTCAGGCGGTGTTATATTAAAAGAAAATTCTAGGAAAATTGTTCTGGAAGTATGGCAAAAACGTAAAGCAGAAGAAATTCAACATCCATTCTTAGAAGAGAAAATTAAATTAGGATTACTCCCATATGCACAGGCTCTTTTATTGGCAAGACATCTAAGAGGCGATATTGATTGTTACCCGCCTTTCATATGGAGATAAAAGTGCTTAGCTGAAGTTTATTGCTCTTTGAAAATAATAAGAGGAGATTTTATTATGATGGTTCTGATTACTTATGATGTAAGTACTGTAACACCAGAAGGAAGAACTCGTTTAAGAAAAGTAGCTAAACAATGTGTTAACTATGGGCAAAGAGTACAAAACTCTGTTTTTGAATGTTTGCTCGACCCAGCACAATTTGTGCAGTTGAGAAATAAACTAGAAAAGATCATAAATGAAGAGGTAGATAGTCTGCGATATTATTTTTTAGGTAACAATTGGAAAAAGAGGGTCGAACATATAGGTGCAAAAGCAACCTTTGATCCTGAAGGATCTCTAATTGTATAAGGGTGCGAACCGATAGCTCCCATAAAAACCACGGAACTTCGCAAAGCAGTAAATATATATAGTATTATTGTATTTTGACCAATACAAATATATTTTGCTAACAATATTAAAGCTGGTTCGCAGAAGAGCCTTCAAAAGCCCAGTTGCTTAAGGCATTATTCGATAAAGCGTCGCCCCCCACGCGGGGGCGTGGATTGAAACCAACGTATAGTTGATAAACTCCCGCGCCGCCCTCGTCGCCCCCCACGCGGGGGCGTGGATTGAAACAACAACCGCATCTGCAGCCATGTAGAATTTAGCGGTCGCCCCCCACGCGGGGGCGTGGATTGAAACATTGTTGCAAAACTCGATAAACGGAACCCTGCCCGTCGCCCCCCACGCGGGGGCGTGGATTGAAACTGTTCTTTGCCTTTTGTGTCTCGCCAATATACTAGTCGCCCCCCACGCGGGGGCGTGGATTGAAACCTAATGGAGTCTTATACAACATAGGTGAATCAAAGTCGCCCCCCACGCGGGGGCGTGGATTGAAACATAAGAAAGCAGCCGACCCGAATTATTCCACAATGTCGCCCCCCACGCGGGGGCGTGGATTGAAACCATCAGGGAGAACAATGGGAACTCGCTCCTGTGGGTCGCCCCCCACGCGGGGGCGTGGATTGAAACGTCACTATTGAGCCGGAGAGAAAACGCCGAAGTCGTCGCCCCCCACGCGGGGGCGTGGATTGAAACTGGATTCTGCAAGCTGCAGACATAGTAATGTATGGTCGCCCCCCACGCGGGGGCGTGGATTGAAACATTGCCGTAACGCCTGAACACTACCGCATTAGCTGTCGCCCCCCACGCGGGGGCGTGGATTGAAACACCTTGGGAAAGCAGCATGTTGATTTCCACAGAAGTCGCCCCCCACGCGGGGGCGTGGATTGAAACACCAAGTAACGCCCGTTCTAATCTTAACTGCCGGAGTCGCCCCCCACGCGGGGGCGTGGATTGAAACAGCATCTTTGCTGTTGGGTGGTGTCTTGTTCATCGTCGCCCCCCACGCGGGGGCGTGGATTGAAACTGGTCTCCGTGCCGGTACTAATATCCTGCCTGTGGTCGCCCCCCACGCGGGGGCGTGGATTGAAACAATCTTGCTACTGGTTAACCTCCTGCCGGTTCCTGTCGCCCCCCACGCGGGGGCGTGGATTGAAACATACATAGCTGCATTAACTTTTGTCATAGCAAATGTCGCCCCCCACGCGGGGGCGTGGATTGAAACATTGCTTCCCCTCCCTTAACCACCACATTAAATAGTCGCCCCCCACGCGGGGGCGTGGATTGAAACATCATCGGTATATAAACCCTTAGATTCCTTTGTTGTCGCCCCCCACGCGGGGGCGTGGATTGAAACTAGGTAAAAAAGATTATGTTTTGCTATAAGAATTGTCGCCCCCCACGCGGGGGCGTGGATTGAAACGCTGTGTCAGCCGGTGGGTTATATTTACGGGAATGTCGCCCCCCACGCGGGGGCGTGGATTGAAACCAAGTTGTGGTTAAACTCTGCTAATGATGTTCCAGTCGCCCCCCACGCGGGGGCGTGGATTGAAACTGTATATCCCTGCAACTGTCGCGAAGGAAATCAAGTCGCCCCCCACGCGGGGGCGTGGATTGAAACACCTTGTATAATTCCTTGAGTAACAGCCTGTTGGGGTCGCCCCCCACGCGGGGGCGTGGATTGAAACTGTTCAACCAGCTCAAACCAACCCTCGCCTGAATGTCGCCCCCCACGCGGGGGCGTGGATTGAAACATAACGGACTACTGCGGCGAGATTGTTAACGCCGTCGCCCCCCACGCGGGGGCGTGGATTGAAACAGTTTACCCTACCACCATACCAGACACTATATCGGTCGCCCCCCACGCGGGGGCGTGGATTGAAACAGGTGCAACGGTTACATGTGCATACAATAAGCTTGTCGCCCCCCACGCGGGGGCGTGGATTGAAACGGCATTAAAAATAGCACCTGGCAAAAGCCCGGCTGTCGCCCCCCACGCGGGGGCGTGGATTGAAACCCATTGTTCTCCCTGATGGAACTGTATCATGGGCGTCGCCCCCCACGCGGGGGCGTGGATTGAAACATGCCCGGCGCTCTATCACCGCTTAAAAATAAGGTCGCCCCCCACGCGGGGGCGTGGATTGAAACTCGATGATGCGCCGCACCACCTGGAAGCTTACCCGTCGCCCTCCACGCGGGGGCGTGGATTGAAACAAGTTTTTTGTGTAAAAATAGCACATTTTACCCGGTCGCCCCCCACGCGGGGGCGTGGATTGAAACGCTGATTAGCCTGACAAGTGTTTTCTGGCCTGCAGTCGCCCCCCACGCGGGGGCGTGGATTGAAACACCGGTGACCTTATGCTCCGATTGTCGCTTATCCGTCGCCCCCCACGCGGGGGCGTGGATTGAAACTACAGAAAAATAATGTTAAGAAAGAACCTCTTGGTCGCCCCCCACGCGGGGGCGTGGATTGAAACACCTCAATACAGATATTGTTAGGCATACTAAAAGGTCGCCCCCCACGCGGGGGCGTGGATTGAAACGCCCATTGAGGGCAAGGAAGACCCAACAACAATAGTCGCCCCCCACGCGGGGGCGTGGATTGAAACGTTATACCAAACGCTGTCTTGATTAAATAAAAATGTCGCCCCCCACGCGGGGGCGTGGATTGAAACACAGCACAGACCACCCTGGTTGAGCTACTCATGGGTCGCCCCCCACGCGGGGGCGTGGATTGAAACTTACTAAAATAAGGGAGGGCGAAGCATGGAGGGGGTCGCCCCCCACGCGGGGGCGTGGATTGAAACACATATGCGGAAGGGTCATTAAAGCCGAAGTCAAGTCGCCCCCCACGCGGGGGCGTGGATTGAAACTATATTATGCCGACAGTTTATGCAATGAAAACAAGTCGCCCCCCACGCGGGGGCGTGGATTGAAACCATTGACGTGCCGTGATATGGTATATTCTTGCGGGTCGCCCCCCACGCGGGGGCGTGGATTGAAACAATATCTTTTTTGGCTACTTTTATAACATCGGTGGTCGCCCCCCACGCGGGGGCGTGGATTGAAACTAAGCGGCATATATTGACCGGTTAACGCCGATGACGTCGCCCCCCACGCGGGGGCGTGGATTGAAACCCAATAATCAATCTTGCTCTCTCTGTCCCTGACTGTCGCCCCCCACGCGGGGGCGTGGATTGAAACACTAAAGGGAGAGTGGCAACAGTGGCAATCAATAGTCGCCCCCCACGCGGGGGCGTGGATTGAAACGTAGACAAGCAAATGCCGATTATGACCAGTAAAGGTCGCCCCCCACGCGGGGGCGTGGATTGAAACATGATCCAGACTTAACGATTCCCCGGTGTACACGTGTCGCCCCCCACGCGGGGGCGTGGATTGAAACATGAGGTTATGTTGGCCCTTATAGCCAATATACCGTCGCCCCCCACGCGGGGGCGTGGATTGAAACTGCTACCGCTTGACAGGTTGCCGCGTTACCCTCTGTCGCCCCCCACGCGGGGGCGTGGATTGAAACATACCCTCCTGTTTTGTGGGCGGTTTGCCCGCCGGTCGCCCCCCACGCGGGGGCGACTAGAGCTGTTTTTTCCCAGCAAGTGGATCACTATTTTCTTGACGATTGCAAATAGTTTGCCCAACTTTAAACTGATAACAGTTTACGGTTTTATGGTATATCTCACAACAGGCATGGAATTACCTTTTAGCATTATTAAACTACTCACAATAGTTACTCATGGAAAAATTACCCCGTCTCCAGGGTTGATCTTTATTTTTAGATAGCCTATAATCAGCAGGCATTAAAATTCAAAGGATATGTTTTATCACAATCACGAAAAGGAGTTCACCATGAAAAAATATATCTGGCCAGTGCTGCTACCTTTATTGCTCATGGCGATTATTGTAAGTGTAGCAGATGCGACAATTAATTTTATACTAAAGGATTATGTAGTGCTTCCGGAAGCCGGCCTTGAAGAGAACAGAGCTGAACCAGTTGAATCTGAAATTGAGGAAGATGTTTTCACTGAAACTGAAATAATTATAGCTGAAATAATTGAAAATGAATACAGGGGATATGAAGCAATCATAAAAAACCCTGCATCTGTTATTGTTACCACTGAACGGGAATCAACACTTGATGCTTTTGAACGGACCAGCGGGAAATTTGCTGTTAACGGAGGCGGTTTTATCGGGCATACACCGATCGGAAATACGGTAGTTGACGGAAAGCTTACCGGCCCTTTTGAACCAACTCAGCACCGCTGGGATATGTTTATCGGTTTCGACAAAAGTAATAATCTTGTAGGCGGCGGGGTAACCGACTATAATGCCCTGATGAAAATGGGCCCGGCTTATGGGGTATCATTCGGTCCTGCCCTTATTGTTGATGGTCAGCCTCAGCATTATGAGACCTCGGATCTTCATCCGAGAACTGCTGTGGGCCAACTTGCCTGTGGTTCGTTACTCTTCATTGTTATCGATGGCCGGCAGTCCGGTTGGAGCAAAGGAATTACTGTCAATGAACTCAGGGACTTATTTATTGCTCGCGGGGCGATAAATGCCTTTAACCTCGATGGCGGAGGCAGCACGGCAATGGTTTATGAAGGCAGGGTGCTGAACAAACCCTCTGATGGCAGGTTAAGAGTTGTTGCCAACAATATTGTAGTTTTATAAGGAAAGCATTAAAACAGAGATTATGTTAGCGGCATTGTGTGAAGGACTGATATCATCACTCCGAGCCCGTGCGCACCAGTAAAAAAAGGGTTTTGAGCTTCCGGGAAGAAAAACAGGAAGCCAAAGCCCCTTTTTCAATTTTATATATATTTTTGAACTCCCTGGCTGCATGGATCCAACCAGGTTTGTCTGAGATACTGGTTTTGCTCAGGTTACCTGACAATTAGAACGTTGGTGCAGCCAATGTGTGCAACCTTGTTACTTACGCTACCAAGGAAAAGCTCTTTTACCCCCCGCAACCCCCTGCTGCCGATGGCAATTAAGTTATAACCATCCCTGTAAGCAATGTCGCAGATTATATCAGCAGGCGATTTATCTTTACTTACAATAATATTTGTATTGATAGCTAATCCTTTATCTCTGAAGGGTTTGGCTGCCTCTTCGATTATTCTGTCGGCTTCCAGTTTTTTTATATTGTTTAAGTCATCCCTTATTTCAACCTTATATGGTGTGTATGCCATGTAGCTACGATCATACTGTTCAATAACATGTAAAATTGTAACTTCTGCTTTAAGAGCCTCGGCAATTATTAAAACTTCCTCAACCACTCTTTTCGAATTCTCAGAACCATCTGTCGGTAATAATATGCGATACAAACCCTCCCATCCTTTCCGGTTAGTATTTTCTGCCGCCCATCTTCATTCAATAAAACCCTGTTAATTCCTGCCTAAAACCATTTTAAACGGTATAAAATCCTCAGCATTAAAGCGGGCTGCCCAAAGTTAAATATAAAAGAGCATTAATTGACCGGTTTTTAAACAAAAATCTGCTTTTCTGTTGGGAATATACTACTATGCTATATAACACTGCGTCAAGCTAAACGGCCTCTGAATGGCAGGCATCCGGCACAGTATATCAAGGCCAGGGGGAATCTTATTCCCAAGGCAATATACCATCGTATACCAAGTTACATTACCTTGCTGCCTGGTGTATTTGAACGGGTTTCTTCCGTGGAACTGATACAAAACCAATGCTTCTTGCTGTCTTTGCAGGACCATGGGTTATCAGATCAGTTACGGTGATGGGTAATAATTAAAGCAGAGTGTCTTTTATTTTTGCAAGAGTACGAACGGCTGCTTCATCGGGATTAATGCCTTTATTCATCTGGGACATAAAAGCAGTTGCATCTTCCACGCTCCAGTGAAAATTTTGCAGAGCGCGGTACAATTTGGGGTGATCCTTTTTAAGGCCGAGGCGGGCAATGGTTTTGATAAATTTTTCACCTCCAAAACAGTCTTTTGGATCCTCCAGGAATTTAAGCTTCCATTTTTCAAACATCGATTCAGGGATCCAGCCGGTAACTACAACCCAGTTTTTTTGTTTCTCAGCATTGTCAAGAGCATCACAAACATCCTGATTGTTACCGAATTTAACTGCCATGTCCAGCCCGTATTCTTTTACAGCAGAAACTGCCTGCTTGCTTACTCCAGCTTCCTTTTCAATAGCGTGAATCACACCGCCAAACTGGTCTGCATAACTAGGTAGTTCTTCTATACTGTCAATGGTAACGTAATCGGGAACGACTAATCCAGTCCTTGCTCCGGCCAGGTTGGAACCGAGGACTTCAAGTTTACCGGGATATTGTTCAAGGTAAATATCATGCATTCCCGGAGTCCAGCAAGATACAGTAGAATCAAATTCACCGCTGGCCAGGGCAGCGTACATCTCGCTGATTGCATCGCCTTCAATTTCGACCAGGATCACTTCTTCACCGCTATCCCTGCGGTACCAATGTTTAAAGAGGTGGGCGCTGGCAATTTCACTGGTCCAGTTTATGTAACCAACCTTGGGGATATTGTAGCGGTCGGTACTCTTTTTAAAGTTTTCAATTAGCCTGGTCAGGCTGCTGGAAGCATCTGCAATTTCATGAATCATCTCCTGTTGGCGGCTTGATGATGCGCTAATTTCTTCCGAGGCGGCAGCAGTTTGCTGGGTTGTCTCAAATACACTTTCAGCGGCATCTCTGATCACAACTACTGCTTCGTACAAATTTTCATTAACCTGCTTAATCTCGCCTACCTGGCCAGCTGTTTCTTCTGTTCTTGAGCTGATATTATCAAAGGTAACCCGCAGCTCTTCAGTATTTTCATTCTGACGAGCCAGCGATATTTTCGATAGATCGGTCTTTTCTTTTACTCCGTCCATCAGCTGTTCTATTTCTCCCATCAAAACGCCGATTTCTTCGGCAGCCTGGGCTGAATTCTCTGCCAGCTTACTTACCTCCTGGGCTACAACGGAAAAGCCGCGTCCAGCCTCACCGGCCCGTGCAGCCTCAATTGCTGCGTTAAGGGCAAGCAGGTTGGTCTGACGGGCAAAGCCCTTAATGGTTTTAACCACGGAAAAAATATTCTTGGAAAAAGCAGTCAACTGTTCCACTGATTCACCGGTTTTATTTATCGACACTGTATTTTCACTCATATTTTCCTCGGCTTGTTGCAGGGCTAGCATTCCCGCATCAACTGCCTGCTGGTTTTCTTCAGCATGGCGCATTAGTTCTTCGCCTGCTTCCACGGCAGACTGCATTTGCTGTTCGATTACTTTAATGCGACTACTTACCTCTTCCACGGCGCTAACTACCCTGGTGTTGCCATCTGCCACCCCGGTAAGAGCCGCCGCGGTTTCCTCCAGTTCTTCTTTAATATTTTGAGTACTTCTGGTTATTTTGCGTGAAGAAAATACCATAGTGTTCCCGGTACCGGAAGTGTGAGCCAGCAGTTCGCTAAACTCCTGGTTTAAGCCGCCGCCTTTTCTCATGGTTGGTAAAGTTTTGCCAGTTACTTTCAGCAAAAGAACAGACAGGGCCACTGATATAAACAGGGCGGCAATCAGGGCAACGATTGTAAAGATAAGATCAAGGGGGCTGTAATAGAAAAATAATAGCGCTGCGGGAAGGCAAACAAGAACTACTTTTAAAGCAGTAATAAAACGGGCCATTTTTAATCCCCTTTCACCACGCCGAACAAACAGGCAGGTTATGAATCAAAGTTTTGTAAATATAAATACTGGTTACTATTCATCGTTTTCTCCGTTATTTAAAAACAAAAAGACAGAGAAAGCCATAAGGCTTGTTCTCTGTCCCTTTAACCTGAGAGATTGTTCTCTTAATTAACAAGAGACTTTCCCCGTCGGCGCACTGCCTGTGCAGTTGCTCTCCAGAGTCGCGTCCCCTGATGGTACTGAAACCTGAGAGTTTCCCCCACATTTGCCATGTGCAGGGTTTCTCCTTCGGTGCCCGTAGTCCGGAGCTCTCCCATAAGGTTCATCCGCCGAAAATAGGTTATTTTCCCCAGTTTCGACATGAGACCTGATATTCCTGCCTTATATTTACTAATTTATAATAAACTTCGTACTGTTTTCTCTAATAATCTGTAAATTGGGAAGAATCAACAATCCGACGGGTGGAAGTAGGATGAATTATTGTGAATAGCATTCCCCGGTCAATTGATTTTATTACTAGTGTTTATTTTTTGTTGTTGTTGGTTGTGCACAGTGATAAGATTAGGGTGCTTTAGAATATTCCATTACAGGTAGTATAAGTAGCGCGTGTGATTCGGGGAGTAGAATGATGACCAAGCAGCTGCGGTATAAAATTATTTTAAACTATTTTATTGCTACAGCTGCTACTCTGTCCATTCTTTTATTGTCCGGCTGTAAAGACGATAAACACCTTATCCCCGGGTATGAGTGTAATGCCTGCTTTATAGTAGCCAACCAAGTGTAGCGAGGAGTTAAACTATGAACTGGATATCCTACAATGAACTGGCCTGGACTGATGATGTAGTAGCTCCTGTTGAAAGTTACGCAAAAGAGGCAAAATTATACATAGAGGCAATCAGGGAGCGTGTTGGCGGGAAAGCTATTAGCATGCTGCACCTGGGCTGCGGCGCCGGGATGCATGATTATCATTTTAAGCAGCATTTTGCCGTAACCGGGGTTGATTTAAGCAAGGGGATGCTCGAGCTGGCAAAAAAAAGGAACCCGGAGGTTAGCTATCTGTCCGGTGATATGAGAACTGTTAATTTAAACAAAAAATATGATGTGGTGGCTATTCCGGATTCAATTCCGTATATGACCAGTCTGCAGGACCTGGAACAGGCAATTGGTAATGCTGTCGGGCATTTAAAACCGGGGGGTATTTTGCTGGTTGTCACCCATGTCAAAGAAGATTTCAGGAATAATAACTTTGCTTATTCCGGCGAAAAAGAGAATATTCACGTTACAGTTTTTGAAAACAATCATGTAGTGTCTGACAGTACCTATGAAGCTACAATAGTATACCTGATTCGCGAAGAGGGCAATTTAAAGCTATACCATGAAGTGCACACTCTTGGGCTGTTTGCTTATATGCAGTGGCGGGCTATTTTTAAAAGTATAGTTTGCAGGTAGAGGAGATAGGTGCAGATCACCTCTATGATCAATATCTTCTTGAAGATGGTGAATACAAACTTAAGGTATTTATCGGCACTTTGATATAACAACCTTTTATTGATACAAAAAGAGTAATAACCGGAAGCAGCTAAGCAAAGTATGAGTATCTATTCCCATGATCAGTGGACATAAGCTGGGCAGTAGAAGTAATGTGTGCAATGGAGGGAACATGTTAAAGTAGAGCCGAGAGATGGAGGGTTATTTTAATGGAAGAAAGAGTTATTAAAAAAATATTGGTCGCCAACCGGGCAGTACCGGCGGTACGCATTATGCACACCTGCCGCGATCGTAAAATTAAAACAGTTGCGGTTTACAGCACCCCGGATCGTCTGGCCCAGCATGTTTCAATGGCCGATTCAGCGGTACATATTGGTGATGCCCCACCCCGTGATTCTTATTTGAATATCGATAAGATTATCAGGGCTGCAAAGGATTCCGGTGCTGATGCGGTGCATCCCGGCTGGGGTTTTCTATCGGAAAATGAAGAGTTTGCTTCCCGGGTAATGGAAGCAGGGTTGACCTGGATCGGTCCTTCTCCCGGGGTGATCCGGGCCATGGGTGACAAGATTGAAGCAAAGAGGATTGCCGCCGAGGTTGATGTCCCTCTTATCCCCGGCATTAATGACGTTGTGGAACCGGATAAAATAATTCGTTGGATGAAAGAAGAAAATGTTACCTACCCGCTGATGATTAAGTCTTCGGCCAGCGGTGGGGGTAAAGGGATGCTGAAGGTTGACAGTGATGAAGGGCTGCAGGCTGCACTCGACCAGGTTCGCTCTGAGGGTCTGAAGTATTTTGGCAATGATTCTGTATTAATTGAAAAGTATATTGAACGGGGTCGTCATATTGAAGTGCAGATAGTGGCGGATAAGTTTGGCAGCGTGGTGCACCTGTTTGAGAGGGAATGCACGATTCAAAGACGAAATCAGAAAATTATTGAAGAGGCCCCGGCTCCCACTCTAAATGATCAGTTAAGACAAAAGTTTTATGAAACTGCCGTTCGCCTGATGAAGAAAATTAATTACACCAGTGCTGGAACGGTGGAGTTTTTATATGATTCTAAAACAGGCAGGTTTTATTTCCTGGAAGTAAATACCCGTTTGCAGGTTGAGCACGGTATAACCGAACTGCTAACCGGACTTGATATTGTGGGTATTATGATTGACGTGGCCATGGGCAAGCCTTTGCCGTTTGACCAGTCGGAAGTTCGTTCCAACCGCTGGGCCCTGGAAGCCCGTTTGAATGCGGAGGATCCGATATCTTTTAACCCCTCTTACGGCACTTTGACCCGCTTGTTTTCTCCACAGGGGCCGGCGGTTAGAATATCGCCCGGTTACTATGAGGGGGCGGAAATCCCGCCTTTCTATGATTCGTTGATAATGCTGATCAAGGCCACCGGCAAAGACCGTGCCGATGCCATCCGGGTGATGGACCGCTCGATTAGTCGCAACTTACGGATAGAAGGGGTTAAAACGTTAGCCCCACTGCTGCTCAGCATAATCCGCCATCCGAAATTTATTGATGGGCGCTACTCAACCCGATTTATTGAAGAGCATATGGATGAACTGGTCTCCATGTTTAAAGAAAAGGACAGCGAAGATGAAATACTGAAAATAGCGCGTTACGTGGCGGAAAGATCAGCCCTGGGCGATCCCAAGTGGATTTAAGAGGTGAGATAATGAAAAGCAATAACAATCTATTCAAGCCAGGGTTGACAGCCCGGGAACTGGTAAGCCAGGTCCGCTCTTTAAATGGAGTTTGCCTTACCAATACATCAATCAGGGATGCCGGGCAGTCTGATTTTAAAAATCGGTTGCGCATTACGGATTTGCAGACACTGGCCCCCTATTATAACAAAATGGGCTTGTTCAGCGCTGAATGTCACGGCGGGGCCCGCTGGCACGTGGGAATAATGAACCGCAAGGAGTCTCCATTTGAGGAAACCGCCATTCTGCGTGACCTGATGCCCAATGTATTGCTTCAAACTTTAATCCGTGAGACTAATTTATGGGGCTACCGTCCTTATGCTCCAAATGTAATAAAGCAAGCTGTGCAGGAAGTGGATATTGATGTATGGCGATGTTTTTCTTTTCTTAACGATATCCGCAATATGAAGGCGGTTGCTGAAGGGGTTATGAACAGGGGCAAACTGTTTGAGCCTGCAATAAGTTTTACCCAGGCTGACTGGGCAACCAACAATTATTACCTGGGGGTTGTTGAAGAAATTGTTGAACTTTGCGCCGGCACTGAAGAAATAATACTTTGTATAAAAGATATGGCCGGGGTGGGCAGCCCGGTAAGAATTGCCAGTTTAGTTGATGCAATAAAGCAAAAATACCCTGAACTGGTTATCCAGTATCACAGGCATGCTACCGATGGTCTGGCTGTGCCCGCCCTGTTGGCTGCAGCAGAGGCCGGGGTGAAAATAATTGATGTTCAGGAAGATTCACTGGCCCGTTTTTACGGACAGGCTCCAATCCTCAGTGTTCAGGCTTACTTTGAGGAAGCCGGAATCCCGGTTCGCCTGGACCGGGCAGAGGCTGAAAATGCCGTGCATAAAGTACGCAGCTGGATCAGGCATTATGAGTGGGCTGAATCGCCCTTTAAGGGTTTTGACCACACGGTTACCAGGCACCGGATGCCGGGCGGCGCTTTCCCGAGCTCTTTCGAGCAGGCTGAAAAGGGCAACTTTTTACACCTGATGCCGCAGATCCTTATGATGATGACCCTTTACAATAAAATCATTAAATACTTTGATGTCACGCCCGGTTCGCAGATTACCTGGACTACCTGCAGCGGTATTGTTAACCGCTATATGAAAGAGCGTGGTGAAATAGGGGTTAAACATGTCTTAGGGCTGCTTCAAAAATTTGTTGAAGAAAAAAATCAGCAGATCAACGAAATGGACCCGGATGAGCAGGAAGAACTGTATAACCTTTTTTCCGGTGTTTCCAGTGACTTTAAAAATCTTCTGCTCGGTAAATACGGCAAACTACCTGTTGGCTGGCCGGCAGACTGGGTTTACCGCAGCACTTTCGGGAAAGAATGGCAGGCAGCTATTGCTGAACGCAGTGAACTTTCCCCACTGGAGACACTTGAAGATGAGGATCTGGAAAAACAAAGGGCTGAGCTTACTGCCGCCCTTGATCGAAGGCCTGATGAAGAAGAGTTTCTCCTTTACCTGATGCACCCGAAGGATGCTCTTGAGTATATTAAGTTCCGTGAAGATTACAGTGAAGCTCCACTTGTTCTCCCAACCGATGTGTGGCGCAGGGGTTTGTTAAAACCGGGAGAAAAAGTGGAATTTGAGTTCTGGGGCAAGCCCTGCTGTATAGAGCTCGTTTCAGTTGGCGGTGAAAGCGAAGGCATTGTTCATGTGTTAATGAAAGTAAACAGTAAAACCAAGATATACAAAATCAAGACAGAAAGAGCACGTGAATCCAAGCTGAGGCTGGCCTCCCAGCCCGGTGAAGTTGGTTCCCCGATAAACGGCAACTTGTGGCGTATCGGTAACCCCACTCGCGGCACACTTAAAGTGGGCGATATTGTGCGCAAAGGTGAAGAGATAGCCAATATCGAAGCAATGAAAATGGAAAACGCAGTTAGCGCTCCATTTGATGGCCAAATTGAAGAAATCTGTGTTAAGCTACACGATATAGTAAAAGAAAAGCAGTTACTTCTGGTGATTGGTCCCAGGAAAACAGATTCACACAGGGAGGAACTGTAGTAAACAAATTAGATAAGCCATGTTAAAAGAGGCTGTTCATTTTGGACAGTCTCTTTGTTATATCTTATCATTATAGCGGTTATTACCTTTCAACACTAAATCCGGATATGATATAGTAATGTTGAAATAACCAAAAGTGGTGGTTTAGTTGGAGCCGGGATTTCTAATTAATATTTATTTACCCTTGTTTACCGTCTTTATGGTGATTATGCAGCAGCGGCGGCGTAAAAGGCGGATCAGAATTGTTCAACACTTACTGCGAAAAGGAGTGCTTGTTGTGTCGATCGATGCATTAAAGAGCAATATAGGCAGGGAATGCCAGATTACTACCATGCTTGAAAGAAAAGTGTCGGGAAGAATTAACGGGGTTTCGGGGAATTGGGTTGAAATAACTACCAAAAAAAGTACAGAATATATAAATGCCGATTTTATAGAAAGATTTCGCCTGCTTTAATCAAATAATAAATAATTATTCTGAATCGGGGGTATCTGAAGTGGGGAAAAATGTACTTGTGCTGGCAGGCAGCCCAAGAAAAAATGGAAACAGCGACAGAATGGCCGATGCTTTTATCCGGGGAGCGCATACTGCCGGAAATGAGGCAGTAAAATTTTATACAGCAGATAAGACAATAGGCGGCTGCAAGGCCTGCAAAAAGTGCTGGTCCAAGGGGGAGCCGTGTATCTATCGGGATGATTTTGATTTACTTACGCCGCTTTTGGAAAAAGCAGATGTTTTAGTTTTGGCCACTCCGCTGTACTGGTTTACTTTCTCTGCCCAGATTCTCGCCCCGCTTAACAGGATCTATTCTTACCTCAGTGCCAACTGTCAGCGTCCACTAAAGATTAAGCAAAGCTACTTGTTTGTCTGCGGGGCAGATGAAGAGATGCACGTTTTCGATGGAACTATCGCTACATATAAGTCAATAACAGCTTACATGGAATGGGAAGACATGAGCATTTTGGCTGTTCCGGGGGTGCAGGATGCAGGAGCAATTAAGAATACTGATGCCCTGCAGAGAGCGGAAGCAATTGGCAGGTTGTTGTCTTAGCCGGTTAAAATCCGCGTTTTATATCTTAGTATATTCCGCAGCAGTTTGTATATTTTTCTAACCCAGCTTTTCAAGCTTTCAAAGGAAATTATATATAATGGGTAATCTATATCCGGGTTGCTTTAATTGTGCATAAATCCCGGTTGGGGGCAACTTTGCTAAAGGAAAGGTGCGGCAGCTGCCTGAATAATAAGTTGTTGGGCTCAGAATTGTTTTAGTAGTAATCTATGAAAGTGGGAAAAGCATGCAAACCAGCCACACATTCAGGGTATGGGATTCCCGAAAACTTGACTGCCTGGATGATGAATGTATTAACCTTGTGGTTACATCCCCCCCTTACCCGATGATCAAGATGTGGGATACTGTTTTCTCAGGCTTGAACCGGGAGGTAGGCGAGGCTCTCGAAGGGGGTAATTTCAAGGCTGCTTTTGAACTGATGCATTGTGAACTTGACATGGTCTGGAAAGAACTTTACCGGGTTTTATGCCGGGGGGGTATTGCCTGTATCAATATTGGCGATGCTGTGCGTACAACCGGAGAGAGATTCACGCTGTTTACCAATCACCATCGTATAATCGATGCTTTCCTGCAGGTTGGTTTTGATGCTTTGCCGCTGATCCTGTGGAGAAAGCAGACCAATGCACCGAATAAATTTATGGGCAGCGGAATGCTGCCCGCCGGAGCTTATGTAACGCTTGAACATGAGTATATACTGATTTTCCGTAAAAACGGAAAAAGGATTTTTAAAAAAGAAGAAGAAAAAGAAAGACGGCGTGAAAGCGCTATTTTTTGGGAAGAAAGAAATAAATGGTATTCTGACCTATGGGATTTCAAGGGAGTTCGCCAGACTTTCAAAACGGGGTCATCATCCCGAAGCAGGAGCGCGGCATTTCCATTTGAGCTTCCCTATCGTTTGATCAATATGCACAGCATCTACGGTGACACAATACTCGATCCATTTGCCGGAGTCGGCACAACCATGCTGGCTGCAATGGCATGCGCCAGGAACAGCCTGGGTTTCGATAATGACAGCGAGCTTGTCGACAGTATGGATAGAAAAATTTATGGTCCCGGGCTGGTTGCTGATCTAAACAGGCGTATTAAGACCCGGCAGGAAGAACATGATAACTTTCTAATTGAATATAATAAGAAAAAGGGCAGCAACCCGGGCTATGTTAACCAGCCACATCAAATTCCTGTTGTAACAAAGCAGGAATTAAACCTGAAGCTATTGAAGCTGGACAGGGTACTCCAAAATAGACCGGGAGATTACGTGGCATTCCATGAATAAGCGGCAGGAAATGTTGAGATGGTAATTGACTCACCTGGTTCACAAGCAATGAAAATAATAATCAATTGTTTAATTGGGAGGTTATGTTTTGGTATGTCCCCATTGTGATTTCGAAGGAGATATGGAATATACAGTTAAGAAAAAAGGCAATAAGTTTTCTTTTGGCTGCTTTATTGCTTTTGCGGTTGCTTCAATAATTGTTTATATAACAACAAGAGAATTTACGGCATTAATTATGGGCGGGATATCTATATATGTAATTACAATTTTAATGCAGAATGAAAAAGTATACACCTGCAGCAAGTGCAGGGAAGAGATCAGGGAAAGAGAGCTGCGTTAAGATTCAACTATAATTTGAAAAAAACAAAGCCCGGCGGGTGCCAGAAAGCAAATAACCCGGCCGGGCTTTAATTTAGGCTTTATTATCGCAGCCTAAAACATTGACGATTTTATTTTTAACCACATCTTTGATTGCGCTGCGTGCCGGGCCCAGGTATTTGCGTGGGTCAAACTCTCCCGGGTTTTCTGCCAGGTGCCGGCGAATTGTTGCTGTCATGGCCAGGCGTAAATCGGAGTCTATATTAATCTTGCAGACAGCCATAGCTGCAGCCTTCCTGAGCATATCCTCGGGAACGCCTTTTGCACCGGGCATGTCACCTCCGTAATTATTTATAATCTCCACATATTCCGGTAGAACAGAGGAAGCACCATGAAGTACAATTGGAAATCCGGGCAGCCTCTTTTGGACTTCTTCCAGGATGTCAAACCTGAGGCGCGGTTCTCCTTTAAATTTAAAAGCTCCGTGGCTGGTCCCTATTGCAATAGCCAGAGAGTCAACATTGGTTCTTGATACGAATTCTTCCACTTCGACGGGGTCGGTAAAGGCGGCATCTTTTTCAGAAACATTTATCGCATCTTCAATACCGGCCAGGCGCCCAAGCTCGCCTTCAACCACAACATTGTTCGCATGGGCATAATCTACTACTTTTTTTGTCAAAGCAATATTTTCTTCAAAACTAAGATGTGAACCGTCGATCATAACCGAAGAAAAGCCCCCGTCAATACAGGATTTACATAATTCAAAGGAGTCGCCATGGTCGAGGTGGACGCATATAGGCAGGCCGGTTTCAATAACAGCAGCTTCGATTAATTTCATCAGGTAAGTGTGATTGGCGTATTTCCGTGCCCCTGCGGAAACCTGGAGTATCAGCGGGCTGTTAACTTCTTTGGCCGCTTCGGTAATGCCCTGGATTATCTCCATGTTATTCACATTAAATGCGCCGATGGCATACCCGCCGGCATATGCTTTTTCAAACATCTCGGTTGATGTAACGATTGGCATAATAATCAGCTCCTAAAATATATTTCATCTATAATCATAAGCCTAGCCGGAATATATTTCAATTAAATTAAAAAGATAATTCAAATAAAAATGTCTTTAGTCAAAATAAAGGATTCTGCTCTCTTGTTATTTATTGTCAATAGGGTTGCCTATTGAGAAAACATTTAATGCTTTTGGCGGTTAGTAATTCTTTTGCAGAGCACTTAATGTTTCATCTTGAAAGAATTAAGTTCATCATGAAATATTAATTCAGTTTGGTTTTGAGGATTCATAGCTCAGTATATAGATAATATGATTTAGTTTTGATAGTGTTTTACTATCAAAATTGTATTTAAAGTTAAATTGGTATGCCCTGTATTAGAGTTTGGCATCATAATTGCATTTTAATTATTCAGTCATATAGTTGATAATTGTGAATTAAATAAATGAAATAGTATAAATTAGAACATTGCATAAGATGATTAGTGAAGAAGATGCGTCGATTAAGGCAAACCGGGTTTATGTGCCGCCACTTCTTAAACGCCTCAATTATTTAAAACAAAATTCAAAGTTGGTGGTGTATGCACAAGAAATATATTTATACAGAAAGGAGGGGGTGTAAGCCGTTAATAATAAAGATTTATCTATAAGCTGGCAAATCTAAAGATGATGCAAAGAAAAGAGGAGGATTAATTATGTTAAGAAATAAATATTGGTTATTGATGGTAATGGCCCTGTTTTTGATGGTGGGAATGCTTGCCGGTTGTGGTCCCGAGGAAACGGTAGTGCCCGATACAGGACCTGAAGAGGCAGAAGAAGCTGAAGAGGAAGTTGCAATCGACTTTCCAACGAAGGATATTAAATGGGTTATTTCTCGTGACCCGGGAGATGGTCAGGATACAATTGCTCGTGGTATAGCGCCCTACCTCTCGCAGGAGCTTGGCGTTAATGTTGTGGTCGACAATATGCCAGGTGCGGGTGGAAGAGTTGGTTTCGAGGAATTGAACCGCCAGGATCCCGATGGTCACTATATTGGTCAGGATGTATTGGGATCAATGTGCAACTTTGAACACCTTGGAGACTTGGATTATCCGCTGATCGATGTTGAATGGTTTGCTGTGATCTATTCTTCACCCGCAGCAATATGGGTAGGGGCAGATTCAGGGATTGAAACTGTTCAGGATTTAATTGATATGGACAGGCCGGTAAAAATTGGTGAATCAAGTATTCAGGGAACACATGTCCCCTGGACAATGGCTTTGTTCAATGCTCTCGGTATTGAGTATGAATATGTGACCGGTTTTGGCGGCAGGCCGGAAATTGCCACTGCAGCTATGAGGCAGGAGATTGATATGGTATCGAGTTCTGTTGCCGGGTATGCCAGTCTGATTGGAGACCTGCATGCTGTTATGGTAATGGGCAATGAGCGTAATCCGTTGCTGCCGGATACTCCAACTCTGGCTGAAGTTGCTGCTGAACTTGGCCAGCCTGATATTACCAGATTCTTACCAATGGGTATGGCAACTTACATGGTATCTTGCCCCCCTGATACTCCCAGGGAAGTGACTGCGATTCTGGAAGAAGCCTTTAGAAAAGTAATAGAAGAAAATGCTGATTTCCAGCAGTGGGCAGAAGAAGCTAATATGGATGCTCATTTTGTTGGTTATGACGAGCTTCGCGGGATGATTGATACCGTGTTGAGTGAACTGAATGTTTTAGACTTTAAAGGTATTGTTGAAGCTAGTCAGCAATAAACTTCATGTAGATTAAATTAAAATGATATATTGCGCCTGACTTTCAGAGGCCCATTAAGTAAGAATAGTACAGGAAGCGGTCTCTGAAAGTCAGTCCTTGCTTATTATTTTCAAAAAGTATTATTAGATGGCTTACTAATATTATTGTTTTGTGGATAACTGCTTTGTAATTCTACCGGTAATTATTCCGGTGGCGGAGGTGGTGAATAGATGATTGAAGCAGTGCTAACAGCCTTATCCCGCTTTGATGAACCACTGGCAATAGGGATGATTTTATTGGGAGCTGTGCTGGGCATATTGTTTGGCGCACTGCCGGGTTTCAGTCCGGTTACAGGTATGGCTTTACTTTTGCCCTTTACCTTTGGGATGGACCCGATGATCGCCATGATCCTTTTTGCCGGGGTTATGGGCAGCGCGCACTTTGGCGGATCAATTCCGGCAATTTTGTTGAACACCCCCGGGACAGCGCCCAATGCCTGCACCTGTTTTGACGGGTTTCCCCTGGCCAGGAGAGGAGAGGCGGCGCGGGCAATAGCAATAAGCGCGACCAGCGCCGGGATAGGCACAGTATTTGGCCTGGTTATTCTAATGGTGGGAATACCGATCGTCAGGCCGTTTATATTATCTTTCATGATGGCCGACTTCTTTTGGCTGATTATTTTTGGCCTGGTTACCATTGCTTTTGCCAGCAAGGGTAACCTGCTTAAAGGCTTAGGCGGTGGGGGCTTGGGAATCCTTCTGGCTCTTATCGGTTTTTCGCCGCAGTTTGCGGTAGAACGTTTTACCTTGAACAGCTATTACCTTTGGGACGGGCTTCAGCTGGTACCCTTGGTAATTGGCATATTTGCTATCAGCGAGATCATAGTTTATGCCTCCCGCGGTGGTACCATAGCCGAAATTAAAGCGAAAGGGCAAAGTGCTATTCGTTGGGGTGAACAGGTTAAGATGGGGATAAAAGATGTGCTTTCCAGGCCGCTGATATTTCTTCGCAGCAGTGCCATCGGGGCAATAATCGGTGCTGTTCCCGGAGTGGGCGGGGCGGCAGCCAATTTTATCTCTTATACTGTCTCAATGCAGAGTTCCAAGCACCCCGAAGAATATGGCAAGGGTAGTGTTGAGGGGCTTATATCCAGCGAGGTGGCTAACGATGCCAAGGATGGGCCGGCTATTTTGCCAACAACAGCCTTTGGCATACCCGGTAGTCCGGATACAGCCATTCTGTTGGCAGCGCTGATTCTACACGGCCTGACTCCGGGACCATTGTTGTTGAGGGATGACTTAAGTATTATAATGATGTTAATATTTGGCATTTTTTTCTCACAGATATTTACAAGTGGTGCCGGTTTGCTAACGGCTAACCTTTTAGCGCGGATTACCACAATCAGGGTGCACTATTTAGCGCCATTTATTTTGGTGCTCTGTATTGCGGGAGCATTTGCTTACCGTAATTATATTTGGGATGTTCTGCTTGCTGTAGGGTTGGGTTTGGTAGGCTACCTGTTAAAGAAATATGATTTTCGGGTAATTACCATAGTAATCGGTTACATGCTGGGGAATATGGCCGAAAGATATTTCTTTACCTCACTGCAAATATCCGGTGGCAGCTATCTTGCGCTTATCAGCAGTCCTATTTCTGTTGTGCTGATTATCCTGATAGTGTTTATGCTGTCATTCCCCTTTTTAAAAGGCTGGGTTGACCGGTACAGGGCCAGAAAAAGCGGGCGGGCTGCAGCTGTGGAAGCAGCGGAGGAGAAAGCACTGGAGGCCGATAAAGCCAAGCAGGAAAAGTTTAAGTTTTGGAAAAGCGGCGAGTTTATTTTTACCGCAGCGCTCGCTCTGTTTGCTCTTTCAATCCTGGTCTCTTCTTTTGCTTTTGAACCGAGGGTGCGCATTGTTCCGATCCTGATCAGCACTTTTACTTTACTTATGATGAGTGGACTGTTGATCGGGCATTTTTTCCCGACGCTCATGAGAAAAGTAAATGTGGGTTTGGAAGATGTTTTAGGAGTAAGCACCAAGAGTTCGGAGTGTAAGGCAGAGGAGATTACCGATAAGACCCCGGTTTCACGGATAATTTTCTGGATACTCGGTTTCTTTGTTGCTATATTCTTGATCGGTTTGCCGGTTAGCATTCCGCTATTTATTTTCTGCTACCTGTTAATTCAGGGCAAATTTGGTTTGGCCAGGTCTGTTATCGTAGCGGCCGTGTTATCGGTAGCCGTGTTCCTGATGCTTCATTACCTTGATGTAACCCTTTGGACAGGAGCCATACCCAGAATTATCCCTGGTATTTTGGGGGGCAGTAACATACCGCGTATTTAGAGAACACGGGGTAAATAGAAAATAGGTTTCACAATGCAAAATCATGCATGTTGAAACGTTCACAATGAAAGCATATGCTTGCTGAAGCAGTTTATGTATAAAAAATAAAGAATAACGGTAAAAAACAAGCTATTGAAAAATATTATAACTTTTGGGAAGCCGTCTGTTTAAGGTAATTAATAGGTTTCCCAAAAGTTTCTGTTTGCTGTAAAGATTATTTATTACAGGGCAGGGTATAGACTTTTCAACGGTCTGGTATATTATATGGCTTGTGTAACTTGCAGGGAATGTATTAGAATTAAACTATGCTGTGTAGTTAAAACTCAACAAAATACCAATGATGGAGGCAGTAAACATGTATAAAGTAGATGATTCACATTGTATCGGCTGTGGAGTTTGCGTTGATGTTTGCCCTGAAGGAGCTATAAATTTAACTGATGAAGATGTGGCTAAAATTGATCAGGAGATGTGTATAGGTTGTGGTGCCTGTGCTGAAATATGCCCACAGGAAACTATTGAAAAACTTGATGAAGAAGAATAATTTTTTATTTCATTCAGATTTGTTGGCATGAATCTTGCTCTATCATATAGATAAGATTATGTGAAGCATTGCAGATGCTATATTATTTACAGTCAACCTCGTATCCGGGTTTCACGTTTTCACCGTTTTCTTATTCCCGCTTACGTGTTTGGCTATTCTTTTCTTACCGGAGCAAAATTGATTCGTCATGGATTGTGTTTTGTAACATCTGAAGAGTTTTTAAGAGAACAAGGAGGTTGTTGTTATGGAAAATCTTGGCACTAAAGAAATGAGAGAGATGGCGTGGGATATTATTTATAATCGACGCAGTGTTCGCAAGTTTACTGACGAGGCTGTGTCAGAGGAAGATTTAAAGCTAATCCTTGAAGCAGGCAGGTGGGCACCTTCGGGTGAGGATGCACAACCCTGGAGGTTTGTTGTTGTTCAAGATGAAGAAAGAAGAAAAGCGCTGGGTAAAATTTCAGCCCAGGGCAGCGGAAGAAGGTTTTCGGGAGAATTTATCACCAAAAACCTGCACAAGCGTTTTTCAAGCCTTGAAGATGAAGAGAAGAAGAAAGCAATTTTTAAAAAGCTGACCAGTGGTGATGTGTCGGCATTTACAGGCACAGCACCGGTAGTTATTGCAGTAATTGGTAAAAAAGATGTCTGGGATCTGCCCTTCGATACATCTGCTGCTATAGAAAACATTCTATTAATGACCACCGCTCTTGGGCTTGGTGCCTGCTGGGTTATTGCTCCCTGCATCGATATCAGGGATGAACTCAAGGTAAAAGAACTTTTAGAAGTTCCGGAAGACTACAAGGTGATCAGCCTTATTCCTCTTGGGCACATGGACCGCCTGCCGCGCCCGAGACCGCGTATTGAATTAAACGATCTGGCATTCAGTGAAAAATACGGTAGTCCACTTTACGATAAGTAAAAGAACTTAGGAGGGATATCATGAGTAACGATAAGTATTATTCTGAAATAGTCAAAGACCTGGAACTTTCTTTCTGGGACGAGCGAGGACGAGGTGCTCGTTACCGCACTACTTTAGTCGGGGTAAACTACTTCAAAGAAAAGTATGGTTCTGATCTTGCAGATAAAAGCTGGAGCAAAACAGTCCAGAATGTAATAGATGCCCTGGTAAAGGACAACATAATCAAGAATGCAACATATGACGGCAAAGGAAATGTTCTTGTTGTAGAGTTCGAAGGCTGTGTGCACCTTGATGTTGAAAGGGAGCTGGCCAAAAAGAATATTGATCCTTTCAGCTGCCCCTGTGCCAATGTTGTTATGCATTATATCGATTCCCTGATTGGTGCGAACAGCGAACTGGTTTCCATTGAGTTAACGGGCGATAATTGCAAAGTAACTATAGGCATAGTTGGTTCAACGCTGGAGGAAATCTAGGATGGCTGCCGCCTCCAAAATTGTTAAGATGGAAGAAGCCGTTGCGGCGATTCCTGATGGGTCTCACCTGGCTTTCAGTGGTTTTGCGATAACCCGCAGCCCGGTAGCTTTTGCCCACGAATTAATCAGGCAGGGCAAAAAAAATCTGACCCTTTCACAATGTATCGCTGCTTTTGAAACGGATCTTCTCGTTGGGGCCGGTTTGGTTAAAAGGCTCAACTACGGAGGCGGTTCCTTAGACAGGCCCGGACCTTTGCACAATGTAAACAGGGCTATTGAGCGAAAATTATTCGAAGTTAATGAGTATAGTAATCTGGCCCTGGCAATGCGTTTTATGGCAGGGTCAATAGGCATACCCTACATACCATCACAGACAATACTTGGCTCGAGTATATTGGAAAAACTGCTTGCAACAAAAGGGGACGAAATTAAAACCGGTAAGTGTCCGTTTACCGGCGATAATGTTGTAATGTTAAAGGCTCTAACCCCTGATTACGCCGTAGTTCATGTCCCCAGGGCAGATAAAAGCGGGAATGCAATTATTTATGGCCCCAGGTGGGATCAGGAAGCAGCTATGGCCTCGAATCATATTATTATAATAGCCGATGAGATTATTGCTGATGAATTAACTCCCCACCTGGCCCAGGAAGTGATTATCCCTGCTCCCCGCGTTGATATGGTTGTTAATCAGCCCTATGGTGCTCATCCAACTTCTGTTTATGGCAAGTATGATTATGATCGGGCTCATATTGAAGAGTATGTTGCCTATGCTAAAACAGAAGATGGTATGCGTGATTATCTTGATAAATTCGTTTACAGTGTTAAGAGCTTTAACGAATATTTAGAGCTGATTGGCGGTATTAACCGGATTAATGAATTAACTGCCGATTCTTTGAAGAAGTATTAGATGGAGGTATTGCCTTTTGAAAAACGATTACTATACAATGCGCGAGTTAATGGCTGTGGCGGGAGCAAGGGAGCTTAAAGATAACCAGAATGTGCTGGTTGGCCTTGGCCTGCCGCAAATTGCTTCCATCCTGGCCCAGATGACTCATGCCCCGGGTTTAACCATGATTCTGGAAATAGGAGTTATTGATCCACAGCCGAAAGAACCTTCGGTTGGCATAGCGGATCCCCGTATCTGGTTCAAATCAAACTATTTTACCAATACGACGGGGATTATGGGCAGTTTTCTGCACAGGGGTCTGGTAGATGTTGGTTTTATTGGTGGTTTGGAGATTGATATGTACGGCAATCTCAATTCAACCATGGTTAATCAACCTGGTGGTGGGTTTCGTCATTTTACGGGCAGCGGTGGTGCAAATGATATTGCCTCGCTGGCAAAAAATATTTTTGTAATCATGTCTCATGAAAGGCGTAAATTTAAGGAAAAAGTTTCATATAATACTTCTTCGGGGTTCCTTGAAGGATACGATTCTCGAACGGACATCGGTTTAAAAGGCGGTGGCCCATCAAGAATAATTACGGATAAGGCAATTCTCGGTTTTGATGAGGAAAGCAAGAGAATGAAACTTCTATCTGTTCATCCCGGCGTGAGAATTGAAGATGTCGTTGAAAATACCGGGTTTGAGCTGCTAATGGATAGAGTGGAGGAAACCGAGCCGCCAACAGAAAGTGAAATCGAGCTGCTCCGGGAAGTTATAGACCCCGGGCGCATATATATTAAGTAAACAATTGGTCGGAATGGTTAATATTTTATTGATACCTTAATGATAGTTTGACTAAGTTAGCTAAATGAAAGATGGTGTAAATGTTATGAGTGAAGCATATCTTCTCAGCGAAGATGAACTGAGGCAATTTTGTAAAGTAAAGCTTAAGAAAAGCAGTATGAGTGATGAGGATATCGCTACAATGGTAGACATCACGGTGAAAGCTGATTTAAGGGGGGTATCCTCGCATGGTATCTCCAGGCTTGATCACTATATTGAAAGAATGGATAAAGGCTTGATTAACCCACAGCCTGCCCTGGACTTTGAGCAAAGGGCGGATAGTGTTGTTTTTGTAGATGCTGATAACGGACTGGGCCAGGTTGTTGCTCACAGGGCCATGTCTGTTGCTATTGAGAAAGCTAAGGAAAAAGGTCTTTGCTGCGTTGGCATTAAAAATACCAACCACATTGGTCTGGCCGGATATTACCCGGAAATGGCTGCTAAAAATAATATGTTAGGTTTCATCACGGCTAATACCAACCCCGCCATGGCACCTTTTGGTGGTGTGCAGGCCCTGTTTGGAACCAACCCTTTTGCGGTTGCAGTCCCAACAAAAAGCAGGCCAATTCTGCTTGATATGGCAACAACCAACGTTGCCCGGGGTAAAATCAGGATCTATGAAAAGCAAAATCAGGAAATTCCCCTTGGCTGGGCCAAGGACGCTGCGGGAAAAGATACTACTGATCCGGCAATGGCCCTTTTGGGGACTCTTTCTCCGGTTGGCGGGCCCAAAGGCTATGGCATGGCCCTGCTGATCGATATTATTGCCGGTATCATGACCGGTAGTAAAAATTGTGACGGAGTCTGTTCCCTGGACGACATGAGCCAGACTATCTGTTCCGGTAACTTCCTGCTGGCCTTCAACATTGAGTGTATGATTAACTTTAACGATTACCTGGACCGGGTTGAAGAACTTAAAGAAAAAATTAAGAACAGCGAGAAAGCTGATGGTGTTAAGGAGCTATACCTGGCCGGGGAAATAGAATACAACACTGAAGAGAGAAACAGGCAGAATGGTCTTAGCGTTTCAAAGGATTTATGGGAAAAAGTAAAGAAGGAAATAGAATAGCCTTTTTAAATACTAAGGTGGATAATAACTTTTAAGGAGTTGATCCGGTTGAATCAGATAGTAAGAGTTAATCTTAACGATGGCTCAATTAAAAAAGAAAAAATGGAAAATGATTATTTACGCAAGGGTGGACGTGCCCTTACGGCAGCAATTTTACATGACGAGGTTGAACCACAGTGTGATCCTCTTGGTGAGGATAACAAACTAATATTTGCTGCCGGTTTGCTTACCGGTACGGGAGTCAGCAGCTCTGCAAGGCTTTCTGCCGGAGCAAAAAGCCCCTTAACCGGAGGCATAAAAGAAAGTAACAGTGGTGGAATTTTTGGCCAGATAATGGTGCGTTCCGGTATTCGTGCCCTGGTATTTGAAGGGCTGCCTGCCGACGACAGCTTAAAAGTTTTGGTAATTGACGGTAATGAGTTTACCCTGGAAAATGCTGATTATCTTGAGAACAAGAGTGTATTTGAAACCTTCCAGGGTATAAAAGAAAAGTATGGAGAAAAAGCAGGTATTGTTTGTATCGGCCAGGCCGGGGAAAGAAAACTGCCGGCTTCTGCCATACTATCTGTTGACCCCTTTGGTCACGCCAGGGCTATGGCCCGTGGTGGATTGGGAGCTGTAATGGGAGCCAAGAGAATTAAGGCCATTGTTGCCAGGGATAACAAGGATGTACAGGTTGAACCTGCCGATGCGGTAAAACTAAAAGAGCTGAGGAAAAAGTTTAACCAGATGGTTCTGGATGATCCCCGCCTGGAAAGCCGTAAACAGTATGGAACAGCTGCTATTATGAAAGCGATGAATTCCCTTGGCGCAATGCCGACCAGGAGTTTCCGGCAGGGTACTTTTGAGCATATAGATAATATTAGCGGTGAAAAACTGCATGATAATATTGTTGAGCGGAAAGGCAAAGGCAAAATTTCAGCTCCCTGCATGGTGGGGTGTCTGATTAGCTGCGGGAATGTATATCCAGATACTAAAGGCGAGGTAATCGTTTCTACCCTGCAATATGAAACCATAGTCCTGCTTGGTTCAAACCTCGGCATGGATAATCTTGATGATATAGCTGTCTTAAATAAATTGTGCAATGATTACGGTCTTGATACTATTGAAACTGGCTGTGTTCTAGGTATTCTGATGGACGTAGGCATGATTGAGTACGGCGATGTAGGAAAATGCAAAGAGGTCCTTGAACAAGTAGCCACAGGTACTCCCCTGGGCAGAATAGTTGGCAGTGGTGCTGCTGTAACAGCCAAGGTCTTTGGCACAACGCGGGTTCCTGTTGGTCGCAACCAGGGATTGCCGGCTTATGATCCCAGGGCTTTAAAGGGGAACGGGGTTACCTATATTACATCACCTATGGGTGGTGACCACACTGCAGGTAATGCTTTTGGGGCCCGCGATAAAGTTGACCCCCTGGGTAAGGAAAACCAGGTTGAGCTGTCCAAAGGGTTACAGGTAGATTGCGCTATTGTTGACTTGCTTGGTATTTGCCTCTTTGCCAGGACTCCGGTAGCTGCAGATATGGGGTTAGTTGCAGAATTGATCAACAACCTGCTTGGGCTTGAGTTGAATAAAGACGATATCTATGATCTGGCCCGTGAAACCCTGCGTTTGGAAGAAGAGTTTAACCAGAAAGCAGGCCTTATTGAGAGGCGCCTTCCTGAATTTTTCTATAAAGAAAAACTTCCTCCGCACAACACTGTTTTTGATGTGTCGCAGGAGGAAATTGATAACATGCGCATAGGTTAAATTGAGGTAAATCCCTCGGAGGTTCCTGATGAAAATCAGTGTTACTGTTAACAGGGGTGTTCAGATTCACAAAAAGACGATTGATAAAGAACAAGTACTTAATGAATTTGAATTCTCCGGCAGCAGGGTAAGTGAATTAATAGATCTGCTTGGTTTAAATTCGGAAAATCTGGGCTTGATATTTTTAAACAGCCGGGTCGTAATTGACCCGGCTGCAACAGTAATTCAAGAACAGGATAATATAGAGTTTTACCCTCTTCTTATGGGAGGGTAAAACTCAGTCTAGTTGATCAGGTTATTATTTTCCAGAATTTCTGTATCTATTTTTTTAAGACGTCTCCATAAAGTGGTGCTGCTAATCCCCAGTATTTTAGATGCTTTTTGTCGATTCCCATTTACACTTCTTAAGACCTTGAGGATAGTTTCACTTTCGACGCTGGAAAGCAGCCCTTCGTTTTCCTCGTCTGAATCCGGTTCTGCCGCTAATTCCAAGTTGTTCTGTGAGCCACTTCGATTAACCGGCTTGATTACTTTAGTGTTTGTAGCTGCAGCATTTGCCGGCACAGTATATGCTTCATTGAATTCGTCGCTGCTTAATTCTCCTTCCAGGGCCTGCTGAACATCGGAACTGTCTATAGCTGATTCATCCTCGGCTATTACAATCAGGCGCTGGATTATATTCTCCAACTGGCGGACATTACCCGGCCATTCATAGTGTTGCAGCAGTTTAAGCGCTTCGGGATCTATTGTGCAATTTTTATTGACAGTGCCGGGGTACATGCTCAAAAAATGCTTGATTAAAAGTGGAATATCATCCCGTCTTTCTCTTAAAGGTGGAATATGCAGGTTCAAAACATTAAGCCGATAGTATAAATCTTCACGAAAATCACCCTGGCTAACCAGTTCTTTTAATTTTCGGTTTGAGGCAGAGATGATGCGTACATTTACTGGAATAATCTTGCTATCACCTATCCGACGAATTTCTTTTTCCTGTAATACCCGGAGGAAGAGGATTTGCAGGCGTCCCGATATTTCGCTGACTTCGTCAAGAAAAATGGTGCCTCCATGAGCTTGCTCAAACAGGCCGGCATGTCCACCTTTTGACGCGCCGGTAAAAGCTCCTTCAGAGTAACCAAATAGTTCGGCTTCCAACAGGGTTTCCGGCAGTGAAGCACAGTTTACTGTAACAAAAGGTCCCTTGTTTCTTTTGCTGGTGCTGTGCATGCTGTGAGCAAACATTTCCTTGCCGCTGCCGGTTTCAGCAGTGATTAATATGGTGTAATCGGTATTGGCGAATTTCTTAGCCCGTTGAATTGCTGTATGCATTCCGGAACTACTGCCAATAATATCGTCAAATTTATACTTTGGTATTAATCCCTGGCGGGATAATTTGCGGCGAACCTGCTGCTCCAGCTGCTGCAGGTAGGTTACATCCTGAAAAGTGGATACAGCCCCGACAACCTGGTTGTCTACAAAAATTGGAGTGCTGTTGGTTACTACGGTGATTCCGCCAATTTCTTCCAGGATGCCCAGTTCCGGTTTTCCTTTTTCAACTACTTCGAAAATGCGGGGGGTTAAAGTAGTGCTTTCTGCTTTTTTTCCGATCAGTTTTTTTTCATCGGTTTTTATTATTGTTTGAGCTGCTTTATTCAGAACGGTAATGACACCGTTCTTATCAATTGATACAACCCCGTCAGATATATGATCCAAAATACCTTTAAACATGTTAGCGCGCTCTTTCTCCATCTGGGTGGCATTAATAATTTTTTGTGCTTCTTCGATTGCCTGAAGTATATTTTCTTCGGTAGATTTTAATGCGACAGAAGCGCAGCCCAGCCTGGTAGCAGATTTTGCTACTGTGTTGCCCCCGATGAAAACCAAATTATTATCCTTGTGGTTGTTATAAATACGGTGCATTACATCATATATTTCATCGTCGGAGTTTATTTTTCGGGCGATTATGGTAATGCCGGTTAATTCTTTTATTTGCTCTTCGATCTTTTTAATGGATTGAAAGACGTTCTTATATCCAATCATTGCAACTGTGTCACCAAGCTGCTTGGCTTCCGAGAGACAATAGAGAAGGTTTTGGTAACTGATGCCGATGTCTACAATGGGCACGCCGAGTTTGGCGTTCTCAATTAAGGTGGAAGTGCCGCCCCGTGATATAATTACATCAACCCCGCGTTTAATTTCTTCCCTGGCAATATTTACTCCTTGAATCGCCGGTCCAACTACAGTGTTGATATTTACTTTTGGTTTGTGCAAATTAATGATTTCGTTACAGAGATCGGCAAGCTCATTATCCGGTGCAATTATGGTTATTTTGGACAACTAAATGCACCCCCCCTTTTAGCGCGTTTTCAAAAGTTATCTTTAATTAAGCTTATATTTATATCCAAATATAGGGCTGTTGCGCAGGCTAAATTAAGGTTACTTCCCTATTTACAATCATATCATAAACAGGTTTTTAAAGCATATGGGAATAGCAGCTTATCCCGGTATTTATTTCAGCGCCTGTTTATTTTTTTCATCTTTACTGGTATTATAGTAATTACCTGCATAATTAGTCATACCACTTATTTTTCAATAATTTACCGGCGCAAGTAACTTATTAGCGGTGCAGTTGGCACGACATTTGCTATATATAATTATAGCTATCAAAAAGTTTTAAATAAATTATTTCAATAAAGGAGGTGTAAATTTGAAATATACGGTCAATGAGAAGGATGTTGAGGGAGTAAGAAGGGATCCGCCCAGGGTATCGAAGATTTTAATTTCAGGCCATACTGTCGGAGCAACCAAGATATCGATGGGTGTTAATGTAACCGAACCTGGCAGCCGGATACCGGTTCACAGCCACGGGGATTCGGAAGAAGCGATGTTTATTGCCAGCGGTAAAGGAAAGCTGGTAGTTAATAATGGCGAAGCCGAGTATCCCCTGGAAGCCGGGACAGCGATATTTGCGCCTTTGGGAGTATCGCATGAGATAGTTAATACCGGAGATGAGCCGATTAAAGTTATCTGGGCTTATGCGCCGCCACTTCCTGATCATCTCAAGTAGTTAAATAATAAAAATCAAAAATTGAAAGGATGTTGAATTACAAATGATTTTCCAGAAAACAAGAGATTTAATGGTTAAGCTTGGCCTGCCTGCAGGAGATTTAGGCAACCTTCCCAGCTCAGACAAGAGGTTTGCTGACGGAGCACACTTCAGGATTGAAGTGCCGACAATCAACACAGCTGACGCAATGGAAGCCCTGCTGAAAAGAGCAGAACAGATTGGTGTTACAATTAACCGGGTTGATGAAACTTACGGTGCCTTCCGCCATACCAAGGAAGAATTGAAAGCATACATTGATCTTGCCAAAGAATACAAGTGTGAAGTTAACCTTTCTGTTGGCCCCCGTGCAACCTATGACACCTCTGCAACCAGGCTTTCAAGCCAGGGTGTAAGGATTTCCTACCGTTTAAGGGGTATGGAGCAGGTAGTAAGGGCTGTTGAAGATGTATTGCGTATCGCTGAAATGGGCGGCCTCGGCGTACTGGTTTACGACGAAGGACTGCTGTGGGTTCTGAATGAACTGCGCGCAATGGGCGAACTGCCGAAGAACATGATCTTTAAGCTGAGCGCTCACGTTGGTCACGGAAACCCGGCCAGCTTCCAGATGCTGAAGAAGCTTGGTGCTGACTCGATTAACCCGGTTCGCGACCTTTCGCTCGACATGATTGCCGCCCTGAGGGCCGCAGTAGATACACCACTTGACGTTCATACCGATAACCCGCCGGCATCCGGTGGATTCATCAGGGTTTATGAAGCACCCGAGATTGTAAGAGTTGGTGCACCTATCCACCTGAAAACCGGTAACTCCTGTGTTGCGGGCCACGGCCAGCTGACCAGCGCCCATGAAGGAAAACTGATGGCTGAGCAGGCTTCAATCGTTGTTGAAATGCTTGAAAGGTACTATCCTGAGTTCAAGCAGTCCAAGGGTGTTGCTTCCGATATGTCCATCCCCGGTCACTAAACCGGCTTGATTGTTGTCAAACAACTAAAATGCTATACGGGGCAACTGAAAACGTTGCCCCATCTGGCTTTAAAAACTTCAAAATAAATAATGACAGGAGGTTTTGTAATGTCATCTAAGTGGAAGATACCTCCCGATGGCGGTCACATGGATAAGGCTTCCGGAGTATACCTGCAGAATATGACCGGCAAGGAAGTCGAAGACAGGTTAAAGGTTAACGATATTCTGTTGATACCGATCGGCAGCACGGAAAACCATGGTCGCGGACAGTGCTCCGGTGAAGACACCTTTTTGGTTACGCGTATGGCGGAAGCAATCGCACTGGAAAAAGGCTGTACTGTAGCCCAACCCTTGTGGTACGGCTCTCACCCCTGGCATCATCTTGGTATGCCCGGAACGGTTGTTATCCCGGAAGATGTTTTTTGTGCCTATATCAGGGCCATGATTGCCGGCTTTTGGAACACCGGGTTCAGAAAGCAAATATTCTTAAACGGCCACGGCCAGGAGTATGTTATCCCCACGGCGCTGCATCAATTTGGTAAAACATACCAGGTTCCCGCTGTTCTGGCTTTTGTTAACTGGCCAACGGTTATTAAAGATCACTTAAAAGATAAAGCACACGGTGGCCCCTTCGAAACGATGTTCAGGCATGCTGACGAAGCTGAAGCATCTTATTCAATGGCTCTTTTCCCTGAAATGAATAAAAAAGAGTACATGGAAGATCATGTTCCAACCGAAGGCTTTGCTTCAGATTATGTGGATAAGGGTGGAGATGTATATCAGCATCCAATTCCCGGCCACTGCCAGATGGGGTTGGGTGGTGGTTTAGAAGTTATAACCTGCCCTGAAGGTATTATTGGCAGCCCTACTCTTGCTTCTGCTGACAAAGCAAAAGAGGGTCTGATTGAACTTCTCGATTTCATTGCTAAGCTTCATGACGATATATTAACCAATTATCCGGCAGGTCAACTGCCTCCGGCAGACAAGATGACCCAGAGGTCTCCGGAAGAGATTGAAGCGCTTCTTAAAGGACCCTTTAATGGTGGAAAACATATTTACACTTTCCAGTACCCGCCATAGAAAATAATGCATAATGCAATTGCAATATGAAATACAGTTCATAATGTAATGCTCTTCAACATGTAATTAAATTTCATACCCACGAACTACGGTTATGCCGAACTAGTTACACTAGTAATTTTAAAACATTTAACTATCACACCACCGGCAGCAATATAATTGTAATACTGTACTTGTGGGTATGACTATTTTTAATAAAGATGGAGGTGTGAGGATTTGCGAGAGCTGGAAGCATCGGTAATCACGGAGACGGTAGCAGACATGTGTCAGAAAGCGAATATCTACCTGGGCGACGATGTAGTAAATGCCTTAAAGAGTTCGTTGGAGACGGAAGAGTCGCCGGTAGGCAAAGAAGTATTAAAACAGCTGATCGAAAACATAGATATAGCGAAGAACGAGCAGATACCGATCTGTCAGGACACAGGATTTTCCATATTTTTTGTTGAATGGGGCCAGGAAGTGCATTTGAACGGTGGATCACTGGAAGAAGCGATCAACGCCGGAGTGAAAAAAGGCTACACCGAAGGGTACCTGCGCAAATCGATAGCGACAGACCCCTTGTATGAGAGGAAGAACACCGGTGACAACACCCCGGCGGTAATCTACACTGATTTAGTGCCCGGGGACCAGGTGAAGATCACCTTTGCCCCGAAAGGCGGGGGCAGTGAGAACATGAGCACGGTGAAGATGCTCAAACCTTCCGACGGGGAAGCAGGAGTAGTAGACTTTGTAGTGAGCCACTGCAAAGCGGCCGGACCGAACCCCTGTCCTCCCATAGTAGTAGGCGTAGGCATAGGCGGTACCTTTGAGAAAGTGGCCATGCTGGCCAAGAAAGCCCTGCTGCGACCGGTTGGCGAGCCCAACCCCGACCCCAAATTTGCTGCATTGGAAAAGAAACTCTTAGAAAAGATCAACGACCTGGGAGTAGGACCGCAGGGTTTTGGCGGGCGGACCTTTGCCCTGGCCGTGCACATAGAAACCTTTCCCTCGCATATCGCCAGTATGGCTGCCTCAGTGAACATTAACTGTCATGCCTGCCGGCACCTGGAAAGGATAATATAACAAGCGCGAAGAGAGGAGGACCCGAGATGGAAGCGAAGAAAATCAAAGCCCCCCTGACCGATGAAGCAGTAATGGAGCTGAAAGCCGGGGATAACGTATTAATAGACGGAGTGATCTACACTGCCCGCGACGCGGCCCACAAGAAGCTGGTTGAACTGATGGAAAAAGGCGAAGCCCTGCCCCTGGACCTGCAGGGACAATTCATATACTACGTAGGGCCCACCCCGGCCAAGCCCGGGCAGGCCATAGGCTCGGCCGGACCCACTACCAGCGGCCGCATGGATGCCTACACCCCCCAGATGCTCGAAAAAGGCATGAAAGGCTGTATAGGCAAGGGCCTGCGCAGCCAGGCAGTAAAAGACGCGCTGGTCAAACACAAGGGCGTCTACCTCGCTGCAGTCGGCGGAGCAGGAGCGCTGCTATCGAAAACCGTGAAGAAAAGCGAAGTAGTAGCCTACCCTGAGCTCGGGGCAGAAGCGATACACCGCCTGGAAGTGGAAAACTTCCCCGCTACCGTAATCAACGACGCCTACGGCAACGACCTTTATGCCGAAGGCGCCAGTAAATATGCCCGCTAAAAAACAAGAAAGAAGGGATCAATAAGATGAGCATGAACAAAGACGAATTACTGGCCAAGGCGAAAAAACCGGCCCAGGACGCCATGCGCCTGCACCCCTTTTACAAGGGCAAGATGGAAACAACCCTGAAAAGCTGCGTGCGAGACATTAACGACTTTGCCATCTGGTATACCCCCGGTGTGGCCGAGCCCTGCAAAGCCATAGCCGAGAAACCCGAACTGGTATACGAATACACCAACAAGGCCAACTTCTTAGCCGTAGTATCAGACGGCACCAGGGTCTTGGGCCTGGGTGACATCGGGGCAGAAGCCAGCATACCCGTTATGGAAGGCAAAGCCCTGCTCTTTAAATACCTGGGTGGAGTAGACGCCTTTCCCGTTTGTGTAGACACCAGGGACCCCGAAGAACTGATCAAATTTGTTAAACTGCTCCAGCCCTGTTTTGGCGGGATCAACTTAGAAGACATCGCCAGCCCGAAATGCTTTGAAATACTGGACCGGCTCAAAGAAGAATGCCACATCCCGGTCTGGCACGACGACCAGCAGGGCACAGCCCTGGTTAACCTGGCCGGCCTGCTGAACGCCTTAAAAATAGTGAAGAAGAAGATTGACGAAGTAAAAGTAGTGATGATCGGCGCCGGGGCGGCCAACATCTGCACCATCCGCCTGCTGAT